>Ga0207674_10009934_pt1 | contig 10826 bp, 6 predicted proteins | sample KBSCornC72_FD_184303 | JGI IMG/M metagenome (GOLD analysis project Ga0207674, IMG submission 184303) | Corn rhizosphere microbial communities from Kellogg Biological Station, Michigan, USA - KBS Corn C7-2 (SPAdes) (version 2) | ecosystem: Host-associated > Plants > Roots > Rhizosphere > Soil ...
CCTGTTCCCCCGCTCTACGGCCCCTCCGCCGACGACAGGTTGGGCTTCTAGCCCAACCATCGCCACAAAGCTGTTTTATAGACCAGACATCACCACGAAACTGGGTGCCCCATCTTCGCCGCAGCTTCATCGCGGCTAAGGTGGGCATTCGCGCGAAAGCGCGAACCGTCTTCACCCAGCCTTCTCCGTCAACTCAGCCCAACGTGCATACAAGCCATCCGCAACCATCTGCGCCGCTTCCATCTCCGCCAGCGCGGCCGTCAGCTTGGCAGCATCCGTGACTACATCCTGCCGCTCCATCATCTCGCGCGCAGCCTGTAGCCGCTCCTCAGCCTCCTCCACCTGCGCCTCGATCCCGGCAAACTCCCGGGCCTCAAGGTAAGACAGCTTCTTCTTCCCGCCAGTCGCCGGAGCAGCCGCCACCGCAGGAGCAACCGCCTTGCCTGTCGCACCCGGAGCGATCGCCTCCTCAACCTTCACACCCCGCCACTGCTCCCACTGCGAATAATCCGAAAAACGCTCCGCCCCGCCCCGCCCATCCAGCCCCAGCAGCACCGTCGACACCCGATCTAACATATAACGGTCATGCGTCACCAGCACCAACGCACCTGAATATTCGAGCAAACTCTCTTCCAAAATTTCTAGTGTCGCGATATCCAGATCGTTCGTCGGCTCGTCCAGCAGCAGCAGATCCGCAGGCTCCAGCATCAGCTTCGCAATCAGCACACGAGCCCGCTCGCCTCCGCTCAACCGCTCAACCGGCTGGTTCAACTGCTCGCTGGTAAACAGAAACTTCGTGGCATAACTCGCTACATGAACGACGCGTCCCTGATACACCACCGAATCCGAATCCGGAGCCAGCGCTCGCCGCAGCGTCACATTCTCATCCAGCTCGCGCATCTGGCTGAAATACACAATCTTCAATAGCGGAGCCTTCTTCACCACTCCAGCCGAAGCCTCCAGTTCGCCCGTCAGCAGCCGCAACAGCGTCGTCTTCCCGCTCCCATTCGGCCCCACGAGACCGACGCGCATTCCCGACGTAATCAGAAAATTCAGCCCCTCGACGATCTTCCGATCGCCGAGGACAACGCTGACATCCTCCAGTTCCACCAGCCGCTTCGTCTGCCGCTCCGTCGCCGAAAAATCAATTCCGGCGGTCGCCGTCTGCACCCGCGAATTCACCTCTTTCAACTGCCCGATCAGATCGTTCGCGTTGTCGATCCGAGCCTTTGCCTTCGTCGACCGCGCCTTCGGTCCGCGCCGCAGCCAGTCCACTTCGATCTTCACGCGGTTCTTCAGCGCGTCCTGCAGCTTCGACTGCGCCTCCATGTAAGCCTGCTTGCCCTCAATAAACTTCGAGTAGCTTCCCTTCACCCGCAGCAGTCCGTCCGCATACACGCGGTTCAGTTCCACTATCTCCGTCGCAACATTCTCAAGAAAATAACGATCATGGCTAACGAGAACGCAAGCAAAACCAGCCTCATTCAGCAACTCCTCCAACCACGTAATACCCGCCAGATCAAGATGGTTCGTCGGCTCATCAAGTAGCAGTACATCGGGATGCGTCACCACGGCTTCAGCAATCGCCAGCCGCTTCCGCCAACCGCCGCTCAGCGTCGCCGCCTCAGCACCGAGATCAGGAAATCCGGTTCGTCCCGAGGTCTCCCTCAGCCTTCCCTCGTGCTCGCCCTCAGACACCTTCGCCCGCACCAGCGCAGCCTCCAGCACCGCGCGCACCGTGATTCCCGGCGCAAAGCTCGACTCCTGCGCGACATACCCGACCCGCGCTCGCTTTCGAACCGCAACATCGCCCGCATCCGCATCCTCTTCAGCGGCCAACACCTTCAGCAGCGTGCTCTTCCCTGCCCCATTGGGCCCAATCAGGCCGATACGGTCGCCATCTGAAACAGTAAAAGAGATTTCGCGGAATAAAGCAGTCGCGCCGAAGGACTTGGTCAACCCCTGCGCATTTAAGATTGGTGGCATCTCTCTAGTTTACGGTCTACGTCGCGCCAGTCCTAATTCATATGCCGGGTCGCGCGGGATCCAAGGGGCTTATCTCCTTTCAAGCTCTCACGCTTGAGGCACTCGCGCTTCGACGAACGACTTTAGCCTGTACCGCGCCGCACTCCACGAATGGGTTTGCTTTGGATAAAGTTCTAACGGTTATCTGGAGTCAGGTTACCGAATTCCTAACGTGGCTGATCTCTCGTCAGGTTCCCATTGAGCGCATCGCTGGGCGTTGAGGCATATGCACGGCGATATTGATGCTCGGACGCATCCCATCGGTAGGACACTTCACGATGTTTGCTCGGACTTGTATGAGAGTCAGCCGATGTCCAGATTGCCTGATACAACTGAAGCGTCCCGCTCTCCAAATGCTTCAGCCTGACTCCCTCGGAACAGAACTGAAAGAGTCGGACTAGGTTTCCTTTTTCACAGCGAAAAGCCAAAACATAGCGCCACGTACTTGATCCGTGCAGGTTATCGTTTTCGATGACGAGCACGCGAACCCAACTTGACGGATCAGGATGCACGGTTCGGTCAACCAGCAACTCCGCTCGCCAAGCCGGCCCTGCAGACTTCAACGGACTATCGTCATAGGAAATAAGAGCAACCCCATTCCTTAGGTGAAATGTAAACGCGTCAGGGTGAGGCTCGTTATAGGTGGTCCGTAATTCATTCTCGTCGGGCGGCCCCACATGAATCGTTGCATTCCTGAAATCGACGTGCCGCGTATCCACGCAGGTCTGCGTCCATGCCGAGTTCGACAGGAGGCAGAACGCCAGCATCGCAAGGAACGTTTGCAACATGCCCACACAACACCTCGCTTCAACTTTCTCTCTATTCGCAGTCGCCTGAAGGCATCGGCAACTTAATCATTCTAGCGAGGTCCTCTTAATCCAGGTCGAAATCCCGCAGCGGCCGCTCTCCAAGCGGCGTTTCCTTGGCCTTCTTCACCGCCTCGGCAAACTTCTTCGCCAACACATCGTCCTTGTTCTTCTGAGCATCCACGCTCTGAGCAAAGATCGAATCCCGACGAGCATCGGCCTCCCGCAGCGCTTTCGCAGCTTCGCCAAAGTCCTCAAACATCTTCTTCTTTGGAGCAGATGTGTGCGCGATGATCGCTCGCGTCACCGGATCGATCTTCAGCATCGCCCCACAATCCGGGCACATTACCTCGAATACCTCATCGCTCATCCCCATCACTATCACCTCAACGCTCTATTCTAAGTCCGTCGCCACAAAATGCCGACCTTCCGCATAGACATTGATGGAAGCCTGATTCGAGGCTATTCTCATCTATAACTGAGACAGCATGTTGTTCCTCCATGGCCAAACTCTTCCCTACAAACGTTCGAACCCGCAAAAGACGCTCGTCTCTGTTTAACTTCATGGCGGCCAGAATCTTCCTTCTCGGAATGGCTGTCTTGCTGGCAATTTCGCAAACTCCAATTCATGCACAACAAGATGACGTCAAACGCGCTGCCGAGCTGTCACAAGCAGGCAAGCCACACGATGCTGAACTTATCTGGCGTCAGCTTGCACACACGCATCCTACAAATGCCGATGTGCACGTGGGACTCGGCGTATCGCTCGCCCAACAGGGCAAGCTTCAGGAGGCTGCAAGCGAATATCGCAGAGCCCTGAAGTTGAATCCACATCTGCGCGGCGTCTCTTTCAATCTGGGACTGGCTGAGTTCAAACAAGGTCACTTTGCCGCCGCCATCAAGCCGCTTACCGCTGCGGCGAAAGAGGATTCGCAGGACAAGCGTAGCGGGCTGCTCATAGGCATGAGCTATTTTGGGCTTCATCAGTACGCCAAGGCAGTGCCTTACCTTCAGGAAGCCGTCGCCTCTCAGCCGTCCAACCTCGAACTCCATAAGGTATTGGCGCAAAGCTGCCTCGGCAGCGCGCAGTATGAATGTGCAATGGCCGAGTATAAGTCCATCCTGAGCGCAGACCCCGACTCGGTGCAGGCCCATATGCTTCTCGGCCAGGCGCTCGATAGCCTGGATAAACGTACAGACGCAATCACCGAGCTTGAGACAGCCGTTCGCATCGCCCCGAACGAGCCAAACGTCCATTTTGAGTTGGGATACCTTTACTTCACGAACCACGACTATGAGCGCGCGGCCACCCAGTTTGAACTGGAGTTGAAGAGCAATCCCGATCATGCGCAGGCTTTGACTTATTTGGGTGACATCAAGATTCGAAACAATGACGACAAGACAGCCGAGACCCTGCTCACCAGGGCGGTTCAGCTACAGAAGAATATTCGACTGGCCTATTTCGACCTGGGCATGATCTATGCGAAGCAGAAACGCAATCCAGAGGCAATCAAGGCGTTTCTGCGTGCTGAAGAGCTTGACCCCAAGGAACCCGATGCTCATTACCGTCTGGGGCGAATCTATATGGCACAGGGTGAAAAACAGAAGGCTGATCTTGAATTCGCAAAGACCAAGAACCTTCATAACAAGACGACGGAATCATTGATTCAGAAGGTAACCGGAAGCACAGGCGCGTCGCAGCAGCAGCCCTGAACCGCTATCTCATCCATGCCGCGCTGCAGAAAACTTATCTGGCATTTGATATGACTCCGGTGTTCTACTGCGTCCATGAGCAACCGCCGCTCTATTAGCACTCGTCGCGAGTTTTTGTGGATGGCCGCATCAACTGCGGCGATGGCGCAGGGCGTCGCCTCCCGCAATGTCAAGCCGCTGCCGCGCGGCAAGCCTTCCGGTATTCCATTTCTTTCGCGTTTTACGGATGTGGCCGCGGCAGCGGGTCTTACTCATCCAGTAATTTATGGCGGACTTCATCAGAAGAAGTACATCATCGAGACCGTCGGGTGCGGCATCGCCTTCTTCGACTACGACAACGATGGGTGGCTGGATATTCTCGTGCTCTGCGGAACCCGCATGGAAGCCCCTCCCCCCGACGCCACCAATCGGCTATACAAGAACAACCGCGACGGCACCTTCACCGATGTCACAGAGAAGGCAGGACTCGTTCGCACCGGATGGGCCAGCAGCGTCACCATCGGCGACTACAACAACGACGGCTTTGAAGATATCTTCATCACCTATTACGGTCAGAATGTTCTTTACAAAAATAATGGTGACGGCACCTTCAATGACGTCACCAGGGAGGCCGGCCTGCTGTACACCGGACCGCCCCGCTGGGGCTCGGGTTGCACCTTCGTCGACTATGATCGCGATGGGCATCTCGATCTATTCGTCTCGACTTACGTCGATCTGAATCTTCACAGCATTCCGAAGCCGGGCGAGAATCCTTACTGCAACTTCAAAGGAGTACCCGTGAACTGCGGCCCACGCGGTCTTCCGCTCGGACACAACTATCTCTATCGCAACCAGGGCGATGGAACCTTCAAAGAAGTTACCGAGGCCAGCGGCATCCTGAAGGCTCCAAGCACCTATGCGATGACTGCCGTCGCGGCGGACTTCGACAACGACGGCTGGACGGATCTCTATGTCGCATCCGACTCCACCCCCAGCCTGCTCTTCCTGAACCGGCACGATGGGATCTTTGCAGAGGAAGGAGTTGAGCGCGGCGTAGGGTTGAGCAACGATGGCATGGAACAGGCTGGAATGGGTGTCGCAGTCGGAGACTTCAACCTGGATGGAAACCTCGACATCTTCAAGACACATTTTTCAGATGACACCAGCGTCCTCTACCAGAATGACGGTAAAGGCAACTTTACTGACGTTACGATCGAGTCCAGGATTGCGGTCGAGACGCGCTATATCAGTTGGGGAACCGGATTTGCAGACTTCGACAATGACGGCTGGCCGGATATCGCTGTTGTCACTGGCTCCGTCTATCCGGAAGTTCAAGCCAGATTTCCTGAGTACCCTCTGAAAACACCGCGAATCCTTTTTCGCAATCTCGGCAATGGCACGTTTGAAGAGTTGATTGAAGAGGCGGGGCCCGGGATCTCGGCGCTTCATTGTAGCCGCGGATGCGCCTTCGGCGATTTCGATAATGACGGCGATGTCGACATGGCAGTCATCAATCTGAACGAACCGCCATCGCTGCTGCGAAATGATGTCAAGGGAGACCGCAACTGGCTCAAGGTCTTTCTCGTCGGAACGAAGTCGAACCGTAGCGCAATCGGCTCAAAGGTGATTGCAAGATATGGCGGGAAAGCGCAAGCGCAAACCGTTACTGCGCAATCAAGCTTCTACTCCGTCAGCGATCGAAGACTTCATTTTGGATTGGGGAAGAGCACACAGGCCGATCTTGAAATTCACTGGACCAACGGCCACGTCGAACGCATTAAGGGAGTGTCATCCAACAGGCTCGTGACGGTCAAAGAGGCTGCAGGAGTGGTCAAGACGGAGCGTCTTAGTGCAGTCCAAAGATAAGCGGGATTTGCACAAAATTAAAGGAGACGCGCCGCCAGGATCCGATTGAGCGCATCGGCGACGAGGGCCGTTCACGTTCGTATCCCGCTCACTCTACTCCCTTTTACTGAAGCGGTTACCGTCCTCAAACGGCACGCCACGTTTGTACCCCCTTACCTCTCGAAGCCTCTAAATTTAATAGGGTGTCATTTATTTTTAGAGTCGAATAAAGTGAAACCCTTATCCAGAGAGTAAAAGTTTAGATGCACCACGCTGTCGCCGCACAAAAAAACCTTTTCTCCCTATCAAACAGAAAGTTGAGTTTCAGTATCCCCTATCGAAGTGGCTGCCAGTGGATTTTCGACGAAACGCCTCTGGATAAATATGGCATAAGTATTGAAATGCCAATAGTTAAATGTGCTTCTCCAATCTCAAGTTTCCTTCTCCAGTCCGGCATCGCCGGAAATCCCCCATTACCCATGTGCGTTCAGCATTGTTTTCTGTGTCTGAAAAAGACGATTTTTCCCTCCCAGAATCGATTTAGTGCTTGACTAATGAATGGAAGGCTATCTAGAGTGCTTCTGATACCGAAGTAATGCAAAATAATGAGGCCAACTTCAACCCAATGGGGTAGTTTTGGGATTTCAAGTAAACATTTACCGAAAACGATAAGCAGAGACTGACTCTGCGGAGATGGAAGGTGATTATTATGTATCGCGCTCGTTTCCTCATGTTTGGTGTAGTCCTAATAGCCCTCTTGCTCGCCATTCCCTTCGCCTACGGCCAGGAGAACGCGACCATCAATGGAACCGCCACCGATCCTTCCGGCGCGGTCGTTCCCAATGCTTCCGTCAAACTTGTCAACACAGAGACTAGCGAGACGCGCACCGCGACTACGAACGAGGCTGGAATCTTCAACTTTACTGGACTGCGCATCGGTCACTACAACCTTACGGTGACAGCTCCGGGATTCCAGGTTTCCTCCACTACCGGCATTGTGCTGAACGTCGCGCAGACTCTTCAAGAAAACATCGTTCTGGCGGTGGGAAGCGCGCAGCAGACAGTCTCAGTCGAAGCGAATGCGCTGCGGGTGCAGACCGAGACCAGCGAGGTGAGTAACCTGATCTCAGGGAGCCAGGTCTCCGAACTGGCGACCAATGGACGCAATATCACTGCCCTTGCCGTTCTCGGCACCGGGGTCTCGAACAATCTTCCCGACTACAACGGCGTCAATGCTTTGACTGCCGGCAACGGCATCAGCTTCAACGGAACGCGGCCAAGTCACAATATCTATCTGGTCGACGGAGGAGAGATCTACGACCGCGGCTGCGGCGGTTGCTTCAGCATTCTGGTATCGCAGGACGCGATCTCACAGTTTCAGACGCTGAACAGCAACTACAGCCCCGACTACGGAATTGGCTCCGGCGGCCAGATTCTGATGGTCTTGAAGTCCGGTACGCGAAGCTTTCATGGCGGACTTTGGGAATTCAACCGCAATGAAAAATTCGACGCCAACAACTACATTACCAAGTTGGGAGGAAGGCCCAAGCCAAAGCTGCGCGTGAATATCTTCGGCGGCAACATTGGTGGCCCCCTCTTCATCCCGCATCTCTACAACACGCATCGCGACAGGACGTTCTTCTTCTTCAACGAAGAGGCTCGCCGCGAGATCCGTGGAAGCGCTCCTACGAGGACTACCACGATCCCCGCGGCTGACTTCCCGACCATGGGGCAGGATCTCGCTTATGTGCTTCCCCCCACTGGAACGGCGCCCATTGTTCCAGTCACCGGAGATCCGGCCAAGCTTGCGCTGTATGCCGCAAACGGTCTAACTCCTGGTCAACCATTTGCCAATCCCAGCCATGATGGAAAGACTTACATTATTCCTGCCAACCTGCTCGATCCGAATGCAGTTCGATTCATGGGGACCGGCGCGTTTCCGAAGCCTAACTCCCCGGACGGCAGTAATGTATACGTTGCGTCCATCGCCGCGCCTACCTATGTTCGCGAGGACCTGGTTCGTATCGACCACGCTATCAGCTCAAAGCTTCAATTGATGGGCCACTACATTCACGATGCCAATAAGCAGACCAAGTATCCTCCGCTATGGAGCAACGACTCTTACCCCACAGTGGGAAGCGTCATGGATAACCCGGCGTGGGCGGCTGTCGTCAAGCTGACGCAGACGATCTCTCCCAACCTGCTGAATGAAACGGCGTTCAACTTCGATGGGAACAAGCTCAGATTTACTCCCGTCGGCATCTTTGCTCAGCCTGATGGCTGGGACGCCGGGAGCTTCTTTACCGGCAACAACGCTCTGAACCGGCTCCCGGAGATTGACTTGGGCGCACCTTATAGCACGACCTGGAATTCCCAATACTTTCCATGGAAGAACGCGGCGATGGACTATCAGACCCGCGATGATCTTTCGTGGTCGCATGGAAAGCACAACTTCAAGTTCGGTTTCTCTTACATGCACTTCATCAAGAATCAGCAGCTTCAGTTCAATACGCAGGGAACTTATGGCTTCACTAATGGTTCCTATTCTGGGGATTCTTACGTCAACTTCCTGCTGGGCTTTGCCAACTCCTACACCCAGCTTCAGGCTCTCAACACTCCTCACTGGGTCAACAATACCTACTCTGTCTATGCTCTGGATAACTGGAAGGTGACCAGGAAACTGGCACTCAACCTCGGTATTCGATTCGATGCGCTGCCACACGCATTCGAGAGGGATAATCGGTTTGCCAACTTTGTGCCTTCTGCCTACGATGCTTCCCTTGGCGATCCATTCAATCGCAGAACAGATGGTACCTCGGATGGCACGCTCAATCCGGCAAACCCCGGCTTTAGCCAGCCAGCGGGTGCTCCGGCGCCTTTCTACCTCAACGGTATGAAGATTGCCGGCGTCGATGGCTTCCCGCGCGGAGCTGTCAAAAATCCTTACAACACCTTCCAGCCTCGCATCGGCTTTGCTTACGACATCACCGGCGACGGCAAGACGGTGATTCGAGGAGGTTATGGCATGTTCTTTGAGCGGGTACAGGGAAATGACGTCTACAATGCGGGCGGCAATCCCCCCTTCTCCTACCAGCCATCCGCCAACAACGTGTACTTCTCCGATCCTTCAAGGGACAATCAGTCTGGTCAGGCTGCGGAAGAAGCCATTCATCCGGCTAGCATGACGAACCTGGCGTATGCCTATCCTGCCCCCGGCGTCTCCATGTTCAGTTTGGGGATGCAGAGAGAGATTGCTCCTTCCGTCGTGGGCATTCTTCAATATGTGGGAACCACCGGGTGGCATCAGAATGATGACCGCTCCATCAACACCCTCCCCTTGAGCAGCACGCGCGCGCAACGGGAAGCTGTCGCGAAGGGTACAGCGGACGCAAACCAGTACAGGCAGTATCTCGGTTATGCGAGCATTACACAGGAAGAGCAGACTACCAACTCGAACTATCACTCGCTTCAGGCCGGCCTTCGCGTGGAAAACAAGCACGGCCTTACGATGCAGTTCTCTTACACGTGGTCGCACGAGATCGATCTAGCAAATGGTGATCTGGCGCGGCTCTCCAACCCCTTTAACCCAGATTATGATCGCAGTTCAGGTTCACTCGACCGGCGGCATATCTTCAGCGCGAATTACATCTATAGCGTGCCATTCTTCAAGAATGGTAATTTCCTCGAGCGTCAGGCTTTGAGCGGTTGGCAGATCTCCGGCATTACGATTGCAAATAGCGGAACACCTGTCGCCATCACTTATGGAACCGATACGCTTGGTCTTGGCGGTGGCGTCAGCAACCGCGCCGATCTCGTCCCGGGCGTTTCAACCAAAGGGCCGAAGACGCAGAAACAATACTTCAATACGGCAGCATTTTCTGCTCCCATGAATGCATGGGATAGCCCTGATCCCAGTTCTCCCAATGCTGGATTCGGTAACTCTGGAAAGGACAAGGTCGTTGGTCCTGGCCGGTTCAACACCAATCTGTCGATCTTCAAGTCCTTCCCGATTCTCAAAGAAGGGCTCAGGCTCCAGATACGTGCTGAGTCCTACAACACGTTCAATCACACCCAATTTCAGAACTTGAGCAATAGCCTGACGAGTAGCACTTTCGGACAGGTTACCTCAGCCTGGGATGCACGTAGCTTCCAGTTTGGCGGCAAGCTTTTGTTCTAGGGTTTCCCTGATTTAGCAGACGAACTGCTAAATCACTTTCGACCCATTGCAGCTTGGCCCGGGTGCACTGTAGTGCGCCCGGGCTAATTGATTAAATGATCGGCTCTCGCATACAGATATTCAAACTCGGGAATCAGGCTTGTTTCTGACGCATCCTCTTCCCAGTCTCGGGATGAGGACAGGAAGTTTTATAGCGAAATGATATGCCCCAGCGCGGCCTGCGGCTATCCTTATTGATAGCTAAGATCATGATCCCCACACGCTCTGGGCTTGATGGCTGG
>Ga0207674_10009941_pt1 | contig 10822 bp, 6 predicted proteins | sample KBSCornC72_FD_184303 | JGI IMG/M metagenome (GOLD analysis project Ga0207674, IMG submission 184303) | Corn rhizosphere microbial communities from Kellogg Biological Station, Michigan, USA - KBS Corn C7-2 (SPAdes) (version 2) | ecosystem: Host-associated > Plants > Roots > Rhizosphere > Soil ...
CGAAGATCTCCTCGATCGCGCGGTCGAACAGTTCGGCGATGCGGAAGGCGAGCGGCAGCGAGGGATCATATTTGCCGGTCTCGATCGCGTTGACGCTCTGGCGCGAGACCTCGAGCCGCTCGGCCAGGTCCTGCTGGCTCCAGCCGCGCTCGGCGCGGAGCAGGCGAAGGCGGTTCTCCATGACAAGCAAGCTTTACGATCCGCTGTCGAAGTGTCAAGCAAACTTACCAAATGTGCGGGATCATTCGCCAGCGCACCTTGCGCTTATAGGCCGCGTAGCCGTCGAGGCCGCGGACCAGAACGCGTTCCTCGTCGAGCAGGCGCCAGGCGAGCGCGGGGATGATGGCGGCGAAAACCAGCACGCCCCACCACGAGCCGAGGGCGACCGGAATTCCGAGCAGCATGAGCAGGGCTGCGGCGTACATCGGATGACGAACGACGCCGTACGGCCCGGTCGAAATCACCGTCTGGCCGGCGGCGACCTGAATCGTGGCCGCGGCGTAGGTGTTGGCGCGGAACACCTGGAGGATGCCCCACCACCCGGTGAGCAGCAGGACATCGCCGACGACTGCGATCACGCCGGGCATGTGCGACCAGCCGAACCGTCTATCGAGCCCAGGGACGACGAGCAGCGCGACGAACCCGATCGAGGTGATCGTCATGATGATCTTCTGGTTGCGCTCGCCTTCGGCGAGCGGTCCGCCGCGCATGCGCCGCTCGAGCAGCGCCGGGTCGTTCCGCATCAGCCACAGCGACACGACCACCGAGGCTCCGAAATAACAGCCGAGGAACAGCCACGCCTGCCAGTAATCGAGCGTGCCCGCCGGAACGAAGATCAGTGCGCCCATCGCCAGCGCCAAGCCGGCAAGCGAGACGAGGCCCTTGCGGAGCATGCGGCGACAACGGCCGCGCCCTCGTTCGTATCCGCGCAAGGCCGGCGCGGTTGAGGCGCTGCGTGGCGCTCGCTACATGCGCTGTCGTAATGACCAAGATGTTCAAGATCGCGCTTCCCGACGGGTCGGTGAAGGAGATGCCCGAGGGCTCGACCCCGGCCGACGTCGCCGCAGCCATCGGCCCGGGCCTCGCCAAAGCCGCGCTCGCCGCCAAGGTGGACGGCGAGGTGCGGGACATCACGCGCCCGTTCGAAGGCGACGCGAGCCTCGCGCTGATCACTTCGCGCGACGAGGCCGAGGCGCTCGAGCTCGTCCGCCACGACTTCGCGCACATCCTCGCCGAGGCGGTGCAGAACCTCTATCCCGGCACTCAGATCACCTTCGGCCCGGCGACCGACGACGGCTTCTATTACGACTTCGCGCCGACGGCCGAGCACGGCCCCTTCACCGAGGAGGAGCTGCCGGCGATCGAGGAGGAGATGCGGCGCATCATCGCCGCCGACAAGCCGCTGGTGCGCGAGGTGTGGAGCCGCGACCGGGTCCGCGACTTCTTCGAGAAGTCGGGCGAGGCGTTCAAGGCGGAATGGGTGATGGAGCTGCCCGCCGGCGAGACGATCACCATGTACCGCACCGGCGACAGCGCGGACGCGTGGATCGACCTCTGCCGCGGGCCGCACCTCGCCTCGACCGGCAAGCTCGACCCGCAGGCGTTCAAGCTGACCCGCGTGTCGGGCGCTTACTGGCGCGGCGACCCCAAGAACCCGATGCTGAGCCGCATCTACGGCACTGCCTGGCTCAACAAGAAGCAGCTCGACGCCTACCTCGTCCGGCTCGAGGAAGCAGCCAAGCGCGATCACCGCAAGATCGGTCAGGAGATGGACCTGTTCCATCTCCAGGCCGAGGCGCACGGCAGCGTCTTTTGGCATCCCAACGGCTTCGTCATCTACCGGCAGCTCGAAGCCTATATGCGCCGCCGCATCGACGAGGCCGGCTACCAGGAGATCAAGACCCCCCAGCTGATGGACGCCCGCCAGTGGGAGAAGAGCGGCCACTGGGGCAAGTATCGCGAGAACATGTTCATCGTCCCCGACGAAATCCCGTCGACCGAGGACGATGCGCCGGTGCTGTCGGGCGATGCCGACCTGATGGCGTTGAAGCCGATGAACTGCCCAGGGCACATCCTCGTCTTCAAGCAGGGCATCACCAGCTACAAGGAGCTGCCGATCCGTTTCTACGAGAACGGCAGCTGCCACCGCAACGAACCGCACGGCGCGCTGCACGGACTGATGCGGGTGCGCCAATTCACGCAGGACGACGCCCACATCTTCTGCCGCGAGGACCAGATCGTCGCCGAGGCCCGCGCCTTCTGCGAGCTCGCCGACCGCGTCTACAAGGATTTCGGCTTCGACTACGCGATCAAGCTCGCGCTGCGCCCCGACAATCGCTTCGGCAGCGACGAAGACTGGGACAAGGCCGAAGACGAGCTCCGCGCCGCGGTCGTCGCTGCGGGCATGGCGACGGAAGAGTTCGGCTGGGAGGAGCTTCCCGGCGAAGGCGCTTTCTACGCGCCAAAGCTCGAATGGCATCTGAAGGACGCGATCGGCCGCACCTGGCAGGTCGGCACGCTGCAGTCCGACCGCGTGTTGCCGGAGCGTCTCGATGCCACCTATGTCGGGGAGGACGGCCAGAAGCATCGGCCGATCATGTTCCACCGCGCGATCTTCGGTTCGTACGAGCGGTTCATCGGCATCCTGATCGAGCATTATGCCGGGCGCTTCCCGCTGTGGCTTGCGCCGGTGCAGGCGGTGGTGGCGACGATCGTGTCGGACGCAGACGCCTACGCCGGCGAAGTCGCCGCGAAGCTCGAAGCGGCCGGGATCCGCGTCCAGACCGACCTCCGCAACGAAAAGATCAATTACAAGGTGCGCGAGCACAGCTTGGCCAAGGTTCCGCTGCTGCTCGTCGTCGGCAAGCGGGAGGCGGAGGAGGGCACGATCGCCCTGCGCCGGCTTGGCAGCGACGAGCACCAGAAGGTGATGAGCCTCGAGGAGGCCGTGTCGATGATCAGCGCCGAGGCGGTTCCGCCGGACCTGAAAACCTAAAAGACATCGGGGGGGACGGAATGAGCCTAGTCGAGCGGGTTGCCGTTTTGGTCGCCATCGTGCTCGGCTTGGCGCTGGCCGAGTTGGGCACTAGCTTTCACCGGCTGCTGCGGGCCCGGGCACGCGTCAAATGGGACTGGATGAGCCCTGCGCTCGCTTTGTTGATGCTGCTGGAAACGATCCAATTCTGGTGGCTATCGCAAGCGTGGTACGAAACCGCGAGCCAACTTCGCTTGATCGACTTTCTTCCGCGCCTCGTCATTCTCCTGCTGATCTACTTGCTCGCCGCCGTGGTCCTTCCTGACGAGGTTCCGGAGCAGGGAATCGACCTCAGGGCATTCTATGTCGAGAACTCCCGCCACTTCTGGGCGCTGGTTTTGCTGCTGACCCTCGGCATCATGATCTTCATCGTCCCGACGGGCGCGCACTCCGATTATCTCGGGGGGCTTGCGCGACACGAACTCCTGGATGCGGTCGTGCTCGTTGTCGCAATTACCGGACTCTCGGTTCGACATATCCGCATTCAGCAAGGCGCAGTCCTGTTTCTCCTCGGGCTGACCTGCTGGGTCTATCTGGTCTCTGGTCGCGCATTCCATTGAATCGCGCAAATCCGCGCGATGTTCGACCGAATCGAACCCGACTCCGCGCCCGCGCAGGCTGTGGATAAGTTATGGTGCGCGGGCGTGCCTTTTGGCGCGCCTGTGGAGACGTCATGATTACGGGTGCATTGAAGTCCCGGTCCGGCGACCCGGTTCGCCGGCCCACGACCGCCCCTGACAGCGCCACCTCGTGGCACCTGGTGCGACAAAGGCGCAGTCAGATCCTCGCCGACACGGCCGCCCGGCTACTCGCGGGCGAGGATCCCGATTGGCAGGTCATGCCCTTGCTCTACCGCACGCTCGCGGCGGAGCGGATGATTGACGCGACGCTCGGCTTCGTCGTCGTCGACCTCGATCAGGCAATGAAGCTCGGCTTCATGGAAGGCTTCTCCGGGGAGATGATGCAGCGCTGCCTGACGCTCGACTTTGGCCAGGCGGTGTGCGGGCTGGTCGCGCAGACGGGCAAGCCGATGCACGTAACCGACATCCAGCGCACGCTCGACCCCCGCGCCGACCTCGTGCGCTCGGCGGGAATCAATGCCTATGCGTGCGAGCCACTGGTCCTCGGCGGCCGCATCCTCGGCACGCTGTCGTTCGCCAGTCGCACCCGGCGCAGCTTCGATGCGGAGGACATTTTGTTCTTCCGCTCCGTCGCAAAGCATGTCGCGAAGGCCCGCGACCGGGCGCGGAGGTCGTGCACTGCTCTCTGACGCGGCACGGCCACAGATCGTGGCAAAAACGACTCACAATTGTTCACGCGCACTTTTCAACTGCGCGACAAGTGCCTAACTCGCACTCTGTCGAGCAATAACCACGGAGTCTTCGCTATACCACCGCCCTATCCGCGCCGAGGAATGGCGCCCCCGCCGCAGATGAGCGGCCCCCGCTACAATGAATTCATCCAGGCGCAAAAAGTCCGCGTCATCGATGAAAACGGCGAGAATCTGGGCGTGATGTATACGCGCGAAGCGTTCGAGCAGGCACAGTCGGTCGGGCTCGACCTGGTCGAGATTTCGCCCAACGCCGACCCCCCGGTCGCCAAGTTCCTCGACATCGGCCGCTTCAAATATGAAGCGCAGAAGAAGGCCGCCGAGCAGCGCAAACGCCAGAAGACGCAGGAGATCAAAGAGATCAAGATGCGTCCCAACATCGACGACCACGACTATGACACCAAGATGAAGAAGGTGTTCGAGTTCCTCGACGAGGGCGACAAGGTGAAGGTCACCATGCGCTTTCGCGGCCGCGAGATGGCGCACGGCGAGCTCGGCATGGCGGTTCTCCGCCGAGTCCAGGAGCAGACCGCTGACGTCGCCAAGATCGAGGCCCATCCGCGCATGGAAGGCCGCCAGATGCTGATGGTGCTCTCGCCCAAGTAACCGCGAAGCGCTTATTTACACTGCTGTTGCCAAATTGCTGCAGCGGGCCGCCATTAAGCCGTAACGCCGACGCAACCGCTTCCCTTGCGCAGGGATTCGGGATTAGCCTTCCCCGGCTGGAGCGCTGCTCCAACAGGGGAGAGAGATATGATCCGCAAGTCGACGTGGCTGCTTTCGGCAGGCCTGACCGCCCTTTCTTGTCCGGCTTATGCGCAGAACGCCGACCCGGCGCCCGCGCCAGCGCAGCCATCGCCGACCGAGCAGGCCTCGGTTCAGCCCGAAGTTCAGGCCGCAGCCGACGCGACCGGCGGCGAGATCGTCATCACCGCGCAGGGCCGCCGGCAGCTGCTGCAGACGGTGCCGATCGCGGTCACCGCCGTCGGCGGACAGGAAATGCAGAATTCGGGCGCGACCGACATCCGCCAGCTCAACCAACTCGCGCCATCGCTGCTCGTCTCCTCAACCAGCACCGAAGCCAACGGCTCGGCCCGAATCCGAGGCATCGGTACCGTCGGCGACAATCCCGGCCTCGAAAGCTCGGTCGCGGTATTCATCGACGGCGTCTACCGCTCGCGCTCGGGCATCGGCCTCAACGAGCTCGGCGAGCTCGATCACATCGAGGTCCTGCGCGGTCCGCAGGGCACGTTGTTCGGCCGCAATGCCTCGGCCGGCCTGATCCACATCTTCTCGAAGAAGCCGGCGTTTCAGTGGAGCGCGCACGGCGAAGCCACCATCGGCAATTACGACATGCGCCGCCTCGAAGCGGGAGTCACCGGTCCCATCGCGGACAATGTCGCGTTCCGTCTCGAAGGCGTGTGGCTGAAGCGCGACGGCTTCTACCACGACGTCAACAACGACACCGACGTCAACAACCGCAACCGCTATTTTACCCGCGGTCAGCTGCTGTTCGAGCCCAGCGCGAATTTGAGCGTCCGGATCATCGGCGATTACTCGCACCGCAACGAGAAGTGCTGCGGCGCGATCTACGTCAACAACACGATCAACGACAAAATTGGCGACCTGACCCAGCCGGTCAGCCCGACCAACCCCACCGGCAACAACATCATCAACGTTCTCGAGGGCCTCGGCCAGGACCCCTCGGCGTTCGAAGACGGCTGGCACCGCCACATCTGGGTCACTCCCGGCCGCAGCTACAAGGGCACGACCACCGACGGCGGCGTCTCGATGGAGGTTGACGGCGATCTCGGCTTCGCCAACCTCACCTCGATCACCGCCTATCGCGGCTACAAGTCGGAGCAGAATGGCGACTTCGACTACAGCACCGTCGACATCCTCTACCGCAAGGATTCAGACCCCAATTACCGCAAGTTCCGCACCTTCAGCCAGGAGCTGCGGCTGCAAGGCTCGGCCTTCGCCGACAAGCTCGACTGGCTGGTCGGCGGCTATTACGCCAACGAGCATCTGACACTTGCGGACTCGCTCCGCTTCGGCGCCGACTACGGCCAGTTCGCCACCTGCCGACTGATCACGGGCACGCCATTCGCCGGCGCCTTCAGCCCGACTTCGCCGAGCTGCATCAATCCGCTCGCGCGCCCGGGAATTTCGGGCGCATTGGGTCCGATCGGCCCGTCCGTCCTGGCGGCGATCGACCGGCTCGGCCTGATGAGCGACACCGGCAGCACCGGCGACTTCTATAAGCAGAAGAGCAACAACTGGGCGCTGTTCACCCACAACATCTTCCACGTCACCAACCGTTTCGATGTGACCGTGGGCCTGCGCTACACGCACGAGAAGAAGGATTTCGGCGCGACCTTCGGCAACGACAATCTGACCTGCGTCCAGAACCAGTCCGCGCTTCTCCCGATCATCCTGAATCCGGCGACCCCGGCGTCGCTCGTCCCCCTGCTCGGCGGAATCATCGGGCTGAGCTGCCAGGGCAATAGCACGGCCGAACTCAACGGCGTGTCGATCAGCGACAAGCGCAGCGAGCACAAGCTGACCGGCACCGGCGTGCTGTCGTACAAGGCGACCGACAACCTGCTTCTCTACGGAAGCTTCTCGCGCGGCTACAAAGCGGGCGGGTTCAACCTCGACCGCTCGGCGCTGAAGTCGCCACTGACGCCGTTCGCGTTGGTTCCCGGTGGTGCACAGGCGCTCGTCGGAGGGCTGCAGTTCGACCCCGAAGTGGTCGATGCGTTCGAACTCGGCGGCAAGTTCACAGCGCGCGGCGTGACCTTCAACGTCTCCCTGTTCCGCCAGCAGTTCAAGAATTTCCAGCTCAACACGTTCGACGGAACGGTGTTCATCGTCCAGAACATCAACGGCTGCGAAAGCGACCTTGCCGGCGGTGACCGCGACCAGTCGAAATTCCCGACCGCGAGCAACTACAATGCGGCAGCCGCGCTCACGGGCGTCTGCTCGAGCGGCGATGTGGGCTACGGCGTGCGCTCGCAGGGCATCGAGCTCGAGACGTCGGCCCGGCTTCGGCCCGACCTACGGGTCAACGCGGGCTTCACCTACGCAAGCACCAAATATCGCGGCAACCTCGTCGGCACCGACGACGGCGCGCCGCTCAACCAGGCGCTGCGTGTCCTTCCCGGCAAGCAGATCTCGAACGCTCCGAAGACCGTCGCAACGGGCTCGGTTTCCTATACGCCGAGGATCGGCTCGGGTGGCCTTTCCGGCCTGTTCTACGTCGATGCGCGCTACAGCGGCAGCTACAACACCGGCTCCGACCTGTTCCCGCAGAAGCGCCAGGAAGCCTACACGCTGGTCAATGCCCGCGTCGGCGTGCGCGGGCCCGACCAGCGCTGGGCGGTCGAACTGTGGGCGCAGAACCTGTTCAACAAGAATTATCAGCAGGTCGCGTTCAATTCGCCGTTCCAGGAAGGCGCGGCCGCACCGCCGTTCACCGATCCGAGCTATCCGGGCGGGCGCCAAATCTTCTCGACCTTCCTGGCCGAGCCGCGCACTTACGGACTTACGCTGAGGGCCGCGTGGCAGCCGCGTCCGGCAGCGCCGCCACCCCCACCGCCGCCGCCCGCTCCGCCGCCGCCTCCGGCGACGCAGACCTGCCCGGACGGGTCGGTGGTGCTGATGACTGCGGCCTGCCCAGTGCCGCCTCCTCCGCCGCCACCGCCGCCTCCGCCGCAGGGCGAGCGCGGCAACTAAGCCGCGTCGGCCTTGGCCGGCGGCAGGCTGTGCGCGGCGTCGAGCAGCGCCGCGCGCAACCGCTCGATCTCCTCGGGGCCGAGCTTCTTGCCGTCGGCTCGAGTCAAATAGAAGACGTCGACGGCTCGCTCGCCGTACGTAGCGATGTGCGCCGAATGAATCTGGTGCCCGAAGCGCCTGATCGCGCTGGCCAGGCTGGCGAGAAGCGCCGGGCGGTCGAGCGCATTGATCTCGACCACAGTCGTCCGGCTCGACGCCTTGTCGGCGACCACGACCGAGGGCGCGACCCGGAAGGCCGAACTGCGCGCCCGGCCGCGCTCCGGCTCGGGCAGCGCGGGTTCGGCGCCGCTCAGCGCCGCCTCGACCGATCCGACCAGCCGAGCCCGTAAGCGCCGGTCGCCGTACGGCCGTCCGCGCGCGTCGAGCACCAGCAGATTGTCGAGTGCCATGCCGTCGCGCGTCGTGTGGACCCGGGCATCGATGATGTTTGCCCCTGCCGCAGCGAGCCCCGCGCAGATCCGGTAGAACAGGCCTTCTCGGTCGGGCGTGAACACGCTGATCCGCGTCGCCCCGCTCTCGGGATCGTCCTCGGCGACGACGTTGGGCGTGGCGTCGCCGATATGCGCCTCGGCGCTCGCCACCTGCCGCGCATTGGCGACCTGCCAGGCGAGCGGCTCGGCCAGCCAATAGCTGTCGGGCAGCCGCCGGCCGTGGGCGCGGATCGCGCTCGCTTTCCACCCGAGCTGCGCCGCAAGCTCCTGCTGCCGCGCTTCGACCAGCTCGGCGCGGCCGTGCTGCTTGTGGCCGAGCCGGAGCCGTTCTTCCGCAGCCTCGAACAGAGTGCGCAGCAGGGTCCGCTTCCACTCGTTCCACACGCCCGGCCCGACGGCCCGGATGTCGACCACGGTCAGGATCAGCAGCAGCCGCAGCCGCTCCGGACTCTGCACCTGGCGGGCGAAATCCTCGATCGTCTTGGGGTCGGCGAGGTCGCGTTTGAACGCGGTCGACGACATCAGCAGGTGGTAGCGCACGAGCCACGACACGGTCTCGGTCTCGGCCGGGTCGAGGCCGAAGCGCGGGCACAGCTTCAGCGCGATCTCGGCGCCGATCACGCTATGGTCCCCGCCGCGGCCCTTGGCGATGTCGTGGAGCAGCACCGCGACATAGAGCACGCGGCGCGACGCGATCTGCTTCTGCAGGATCGCGGTCGACAGTGGGTGGTCGGATTTGAGCTCGCCGCGCTCGATTGCCGCGAGCAGGCCGATGGCGCGGATCGAGTGCTCGTCGACCGTATAATGATGATACATGTCGAACTGCATCTGCGCGACGACGCGGCCGAAATCCGGAACGAAGCGGCCGAACACGCCGGCCTCGTTCATCCACCGCAGCACCATCTCCGGTCGGTGGACACAGGTGAGCACGTCGAGGAACAAGGCGTTGGCGCGCAGGTCGTCGCGCACCTTGCGGTCGATCAGCGCCGCGTCGCGCGCGGCCGCGCGCATCGCGATCGGATGGATCTCGAGCTGCTCGCGCGCGGCGATCGCGAACAGCTCGATCAGCCGCACCGGATCGGCGCGGAAGAAATTGTCCGAGGGCACGGAAATCCGCCCCCGGTCGAGTGTGAACCCGGCGAGCCGCTTGGGCCGCCGGCGGATGGTCGGGAGCGCGAAACGAAAGCCCTTCTTGCCCAATTGCTCGTCAAGCTGGGCGAGGAACAGGCCAGTGAGGTCGCCGACGGCCTTGGCGTTGATGAAGTAGAATTGCATGAACCGCTCGACCGCGGATTTCCCCGGGCGGTCGGCATAGTGCATGATCTCCGCGATGCGCGTCTGATAGTCGAAGCTCAGCCGCTCCTCGGCCCGCCCGGCGAGCTGGTGGAGATGGCAGCGCACCGACCAGAAGAAGCGTTCGGCGCGGTCGAAGCGACGGAACTCGGCGGCGGTCAGCAGGCCGGCCGCGACGAGGTCCGCGGGCCGCTCCACCCCGTGCACATATTTGCCGATCCAGTAGAGCGTATGGAGGTCGCGCAGCCCGCCCTTGCCGTCCTTGACGTTGGGCTCGACGACGTAGCGGCTGTCGCCCATCTTCACGTGGCGCTGGTCGCGCTCGGCGAGCTTGGCGCCGACGAACTCGGCGGCGGTCCCGGTGACGACCTCCTTGCGGAACCGGCGCATCGCAGCGTCGAACAAGGCCTCGTCGCCCCACAGCCAGCGCGCCTCGAGCACCGCGGTGCGGACGGTCATGTCCTTCTTCGCCAGAGCGATCAGCTGCGGCACCGAGCGGATCGAATGACCGACTTTCAGCTTCAGGTCCCACAGCAGGTGCAGCATTGCCTCGGCCGCGCGCTCTTGCTCGGGAGTCGGCGCCTTCGCCGTCAGGAACATGAGGTCGAGGTCGCTGAACGGCGCCATTTCGCCGCGCCCGGTTCCACCGAGACCGACCAGCGCCAGCTCGGCGGGCGGCCGGTCGAGCAGGCGCTCGGCGACGAAATCGTGGACCAGCCGGACCAACTGGTCGTGGAGGAAGGCGGTCGCCTGCGCAGCCGAGCGGCCGTCGCCGGGCTTCTCGATCAACCGCTTGGCGACTTCGGCCCGGCCATATTCGAGCGCTTCGCGAAGGATCGCGGCGGCCTCGGCGGCGAGCTTCTTCCCATCGCGCAACTCGTTCAGGCGCTCGGCGACCGCGCGGCGGTCAATAATCGCGCGGCGATGGTCGACGTC
>Ga0207674_10009944_pt1 | contig 10821 bp, 10 predicted proteins | sample KBSCornC72_FD_184303 | JGI IMG/M metagenome (GOLD analysis project Ga0207674, IMG submission 184303) | Corn rhizosphere microbial communities from Kellogg Biological Station, Michigan, USA - KBS Corn C7-2 (SPAdes) (version 2) | ecosystem: Host-associated > Plants > Roots > Rhizosphere > Soil ...
CCAGCTCGGACGGCGTAAACAGTGACGCCTGCCACTCGTTGCGTCGCACGGCGTCGCTCGGGTTGAGCTGAGTGGTAGGCTTGGACGAATGACAGGCGGCGCTGCCCAGTATCACGGCGAACAACGCGATCGGAGAGATGCTTCGCATACCACCTCCTGAAGTAAAACAGGTGACTCGCCCACAATGGCGACCGGACCGCCATGACGTGCTCGTCACCTAACGACAAGCGTCGTTACCGGCGTCCGGCATCGCAAGGAACGTGATTGTCGCCGGCGCGAACGAGACGTTGCCGGCCGCGGTCTGCGCACCTGCGAGCACCGGTAGCGCGTCATTGTCGCGTAATGCGAGATCGGTGCCGTTCAACTGGACCGTCCTGGTCTGAAGGTCGCTGCGGGCAACCGAAAGCGTGTAGCGCTCCGCCGGCTTGGGAACGGCCAGCGACCGTGCCGTTGTCTGGTCTGTGTTGATGAGGAGCATCGCGACGCCACCTGGCTTGCCTCGCAATCATTGCGCGTACACGTGAAGGCCGGCCTGGATCGGCACGCCCGACTCGAGCACTGTCGTCCCCATGCGCTTGCGCCACCGCAAGCCACCCCGGAGGATCACCATGTCGGGGACGGGCTGTTTCGCGAACGTGCGGAACAGCTTGAAGTCGCGCCCGAGTCGGCCGCGCTGTAGCCGGCGGGCGCGCCGCCCATGGCCGCGATGCGACCGTCGCGTGTGGCCGGACTCGTGGCAAACGACGTTACGATCTCTGCCTGGGCCGCCTTCGCGAAGTCGACGACGTCCTTCCACTGCTGGCGGGTCAGCACGCCGTTGAAGCCGGCTCGAGGGTTTTTCGGCGCCTCGTTGACGGCGGGAGGTAGGACGTGTTGGCCCACGTGCCGCTGACGCGCACGTACGCCGCGCCTAACGCGGCGGCGAATTTGCGCAACCGCGGGTTCGTGAGGGTCACATGGGCCGGCGGTGCGCAAAATGAGGTGGCAGATTATGTACCATTAAATGGCGGGCGCGTCCCGGCGCCGACACGATCACAGCGGAGCGTCTCATGACGACGTACAAGGTGGGCTACTTCGTCGGCAGCTTGTCGTCCAAGTCGATCAATCGGTTGCTCTCCAGGGCGCTGGTGCGGCTCGCGCCGCCCGAGCTGCACCTTGCGGAAATCCCCTTCAAGGACTTGCCGCTCTACAGCCCCGATTACGAGGCCGACTACCCTCCGCCTGCAACGGCACTGAAGGACGCCATTGCATCGGCCGATGCGGTGCTGTTCGTCACCCCGGAGTACAACCGCTCGATCCCGGGGTGGTTGAAGAACGCCATTGACTGGGCGAGCCGTCCCAAAGGGAAGAACTCGTTCGCGCGTAAGCCCTCGGCGGTGATTGGCACCTCTCCCGGCAAGATCGGGACGGCCGTAGCGCAACAGCATTTGCGCAGCCTGCTCAGCTACTGCAACTCACCGCAGATGAACTCGCCGGAGGCATACATACAATTCACGCCGGGCCTCATCGATCAAGACGGCAACGTCACGAACACGTCGACCGAGGAATTTCTCCGAGACTTCATGACGGAGTTCCACGCGTTCGTGGGCAGAGTGTACACGGTGCTGCCGAGAACTACCTGACGCTGTGGTACGGGCGTCAGGCACGACTGGACGTGGGTCAGTCACCGAACTCGGTCGGCCGACCCGGGGGCCGCAGCACATCGAGATAGCGATGCGGCGGGTGTGCATCGATGGCGTACCGCACCGTCTTTCGAGTCGACTTGCGATGCGAGCCTCCATTCGCCCGCGGCGTACTGGTACTCGCACCCGATGCGTGTGTCCGCCCCCCCAGGCCGCGGGTGGCAGGGCGGGACTCGGTCGTCAGCGCAAAAAGAATCGCCATTACGCCACCGAGGCTGTGCCCCAAAACCCCCGGTGCACGGCGAGCGCCTCGCTCCTCGTCGAGAGGAAGTCGCGACCATACCGAGGGCGTAGTCTCCTGCATCGCATCATTTGTAATACTGCCTATGGATCCTACGCTGGTCGCGCCATCATGTGAATGACAGGCGTTAGGGCTACGCACCCCGATCCGCGCTTGCGGCGGTGTCCGGCGTCACAGGAACGGCGCCGACTGCACCGGGAGCCGCAGCACTCCCGATCTGCATCTTGCGCGTCTGTAGTGCCGGCGCCGGCGGCAGCCCCGTCACCTCGAGGATTTCCTGCTCTCCGAGCGTCTCTCGCGCGAGCAGCGCGTCGGCGAGCGCGTCCAGCGCCTTACGGTGCCCGGTGATCAGGCGCAGCGCCTGGTCATGGCTTTCCTCAATGATCCGCTGCACCTCGGCGTCGATCACGCGCGCAGTCTCCTCGCTCACGGCCTTCGGGCCGCTGTACCCATCCAGTCGCGCGAGATAGGGGTTCTCGCGCGGCGCCAGTTGCACGAGTCCGAGCCGGTCACTCATCCCCCAACGGGTGACCATACTGCGCGCGAGCGTGGTGGCCTGCTCGATGTCGTTCTGCGCGCCGGTGGTCTTCGTGCCATAGACGATCTCCTCGGCAGCCCGCCCGCCGAGCATGCCGACGATCCGCGCCCGCAGGTATGCCTCGGGGTAGTTGTACCGGTCGCTGTCTGGCCGCTGGTAGGTTACGCCTAACGCCTGGCCGCGCGGGACGATCGTCACGCGGTGCACCGGGTCCGCGCCCGGCACCACGAGTCCGAGGATGGCGTGGCCGCCTTCGTGGTAGGCGATGCGTTCGCGGTCCTGGCTGCTCATGAGCAGCGGCCGCTCGGGCCCGAGCACGATCTTCTCGAGGGCGTCCAGGAAGTCCTTCTGCTTGACGTCGTTCTGCTCGCGGCGCGCCGCGAGCAGCGCCGCCTCGTTCACCAGGTTCTTGAGATCGGCGCCGGAGAGTCCCGGCGTCGCCGCGGCGGTCTCGCCAAGATTCACGTTGGGCGCGAGCGGCACGCGGCGCGTGTGCACCTCGAGAATCGCCGCGCGCCCCTTGCGGTCGGGAAGGTTCACAACCACGCGCCGGTCGAAGCGCCCGGGCCGTAGCAGGGCCTTGTCGAGAACGTCCGGCTGGTTCGTCGCGGCCAGCACGATGATGCCTACGCGACGCGAGAAGCCGTCCATCTCCGTGAGGACCTGGTTGAGCGTCTGCTCCTGCTCGCTCGACCCACCGATCACGGTCTGCCCGCGCGCTCGCCCGATCGAGTCGAGCTCGTCGATGAAGATGATGGCCGGCGCGTGCTCGCGCGCCTGCTTGAACAAATCGCGAACCCGGGCGGCGCCTACGCCCACGATCATCTCCACGAACTCCGAGCCTGCCATCGAGAAGAACGGCACTCCTGCTTCGCCGGCGACGGCGCGCGCGAGCAGCGTCTTGCCGGTTCCCGGCGCGCCGACGAGCGACACGCCCTTGGGCGCGGCGCCGCCGAGCCGTGTGTACTTCTGTGGGTCCCTGAGGAAGTCCACCACCTCGACGAGCTCGTTCTCGGCTTCGTCGATGCCGGCGACATCGTCGAACGTCACCTTCGTGTCCTGCTCATGATCGAAACGGCGGGCGGTGCTCTTTCCGAGCCCCGTGAGCGCGCCACCGATGCCGCCGCCCCGTTGCGCGCGCCGGTACATCCATACGTAGAACACCATAATGAGGATGACCGGCCCGAACCCGAACAAGAACGTGGCCCATGGGCTGCCGCCCTGATCGATCGGCTCGGCGCTGATCTTCACGCCATTGTCGATCAGCAGCGCCTCGAACCCCGGGTCCATGAACGATGGCAGTGTCGTCGCGAACGTCGTGATGGCGCGCGGCTGGGTGTGAGTGCGCGCCAGGTACGACTCGGCGGCATGGCGCTTCGCCGGGGCGCGCGCTTCGAATCGTTAGGTCCCGGAGCACCCGGCCCGTGCCGGGGCATCTGGGGCGGATCATGCGGCGGCCTTGATTCGTCGGCTGTGTCGGCATACGAGCTTCTCCGTCCGGGCGGCGCGAGCGACGTTTCGAGCAAGATACCCGACGGGCTGACGGGAACAATACGACCCTTTCGACCCCGCGCTCGTTGCGGGCCGGCAGCATCCATCGCCTAACGAGTATTCGGATACGAGAAGTGAGCTCGACCGTAGTGCCACGCCGACGCACGAGATGCGAGGGAACCATTCTTCTCCCATCGGATCGCGGAACTTTTCATCCTCCGCAGGGGTTTTACTCGGTAATGATGCCCGTCTCGTTCACTCCGCTCCGCGTGCACGCCGTGCATAGCGATCCGACCTCTGGCGACGGCCGAGCCATGACCTGTCGCCCAATCGGGTTGTGCCCGCCGGAGCGGATCGACCGCGGCTGGAGTGCGAACCGGGGGGCGCGTTTGACGCGTGTCTCCGCCTTGCGCCTCGCAGCCGGCGGTGCGGAGGACGTCCGAGTGCTCCGGGCGCCCGCGCCGACCACGACGCGCCCAGGCGGGATGGGTGGGCGGGAGCGCCGAACAGCGGCGTAACCGCTCTCGTCACGGGTCACACCCGAGACGCCCCACCCGTGCCTAACGCTGGGTGGGGCGTCGTGCATCGGTGCTCACCACACCGCCGATATCATCCGTCCTTCGCGTCAGCCGAGCGGGGCGCCGGTGTGGCGTGCGACGACGATCTCCGGTGCGGCAACGCGACTCCCACCGCCGGGACGTTCGGCACATTCCCGCCGGCACCTGTCCTCGCTGACGCGGCTCACCTTCCCGTCACGTTGGAGATGATGATGACGACCCACGCGCTCGTACGCGGAAGTCCGACCGACCTTCGCGTCCCGCCCGTTTCTGCGGATGAAGACAATCCATTCGACGCCATGACGGCACGGCTCGATCGCGCCGCGGCCAGGCTCGAGCTGGATCCAGGCATCTATCAAATACTCCGCCATCCCGAGCGACAGATCACCGTCGCGGTTCCGGTTCGGATGGACAGCGGCGCGATCGAGGTGTTCACCGGGCACCGCGTGGTCCACAACACGGCGCGGGGCCCGGGCAAGGGCGGCATCCGCTTCGACCCGCGCGTGTCGCTCGATGAGGTGTCGGCACTCGCGGCGTGGATGACGTGGAAATGCGCCGTGGTCGACGTGCCGTTCGGTGGTGCGAAGGGTGGCGTGCTGTGCGACCCGTTCTCGATGTCGCCGGGCGAGCTCGAGCGGCTCACGCGCCGCTACACATCCGCCATCATCGACGGGCTCGGACCCGACTCCGACGTCCCCGCGCCGGACGTGAACACCAACGAGCAAACGATGGCGTGGATCATGGACACGTACTCGATGCACGTCGGCCACGCCGTGCCTGCCGTAGTGACCGGGAAGCCGTTGGCGATGGGCGGCTCGCTCGGCCGTCGAGAAGCGACCGGACGTGGCTGCATGATCGTGACGCGTGAGGCACTCGCGCATCTCGGCATGCCGGTCAAGGCGGCGACCGTCGCGGTGCAGGGATTCGGCAACGTCGGCTCCGCCGCCGCGCGCCAATTGTCGCGAGCAGGAGCCCGAGTCATCGCGATCGGTGACAAGACCGGCGCGCTGTACAACCCGCGCGGGATCGATGTGGACGAGGCGGTCGCGTGGGTGCGGCGGCACGGAACGCTCGAGGGTTACGTGAAGGGCACCACCCTCACTAACGACGAGCTCCTGACGCTCGAGGTGGACGTCCTCGTGCCTGCGGCGTTGGAGAACGTGATCACGACGAAGAACGCGCCGAATATTCGCGCGAAGATCATCTGCGAAGGCGCGAACGGACCGACTACTGCCGCGGCTGATCCGATCGTGGAGGACAACGGGGTCTTCGTGATTCCCGACATTCTCGCGAACGCCGGAGGCGTCACGGTGTCGTACTTCGAATGGGTGCAGAATCGCGCCGGATATGCGTGGACGGAGAACGTCGTGAACGCACGCCTCGAGGAAACGATGGTGCGCAGCTTCCGGGAGGTGCTCGAGCTGTCGCGAAGCCGACGGGTGAGTATGCGCACCGCCGCGTACATGCTCGCCATGAGCCGCGTGGCGGCGGTGCACGAGCTGCGTGGGGTGTACGCATAGAGCCACGCCGATCGCTCGCCTAACGCTTTTCGGCTGGACCGTGAAATCAGGGAGAGTACCAGCGGATTCTCGATCGACGACGCCCGCCTGCAGTCTCGCGCGGGCGGGGGCGTCAGTGTGAGTCCGGCGTGAACGACCGGGGTCGGTCAGCCGCGTGCCGAGCGCAGGGGGCGCACTGGGATAGTTGTACCGTCGCCCGATACGGATCCCTCATTGCCGCGAGGCGGCGCCCATGGCATCCATTCATCGTGACACTGCGTCGGCAATACCACGGAGGGAAAAATGAGAGTTCACCTGCGCAACCGAGCGGCACGCGTCCCTCGAAACGAGGAACCGCGTATTCCTCGCTGGCTGCATCCGATCCTCGAGGTCCCGCTCGAGCTCAAATTGTTCGGGGCGAATCTGATCATCGTCGGAGTGGCACTCTTGCTGATGTTCGGACCGGTCAAGCTACAGCCCTCACGTTTGACCGATGCCTATATTGTCGTGGCCGTTCTGATGCTCGGGGCGGCCGTGAACGTCGGGCTTGTTAGGCTCGCGCTTCGCCCACTCAAGTCGATCGAACGTGTCGCGAAGTGGGTTTCTCAGGGACGCCTTGGCGAGAGGGTGCCGACCTCCATAGTGGCGGACCACGAGCTCGCGCGACTCTCGAGGACTATCAACGAGATGCTCGACAGTCTAGCGGCTGACCGTAAGCGAATCGAGGCGCTCGGTGCGGAATTGCCCTATGGTGCGGAAGAGGAGGGCGCGCAACTCTCGCGGCGCTGGCGCCGCGTTTCGGCTGCAGGAATCACCCACCAGATATTCAATTCTTCTGACCTGGGTTGAAGCCGGTGGTGGTTCGGGTATGCCGACGTCGTCTGATCCGAGTCCTGTCGGTACTTAATGCGCTTCGCCGAGTTTTCGTTAACGCTCGCAGGCCTCCGTCTGAACGCGGCGAAGCGTCAACCGGTCGGGATCGCGTCGCCACCGTGGCGTCACAATGAGAAACGACGGGGAACGGCAGGACCTAACGCGGATTTGGACAGCGATTACGCCGATGTTCGCGGATTTACTCCGCGGGCAGCGACGCCTCCGATGGCGGCTTACGGTCTCTCGTTTTTTTGTTCAAAGACCTCGGGACGCATGGGCTTTCGGACGTCGTTCAATGTCACCCCTGGCTCGTGGCGAGACCTTCGTGCCGAGCAGCGACCCGGAGGTTCCGAGTGATCGGCGGCATTCTTTCCCCTTCGTCTGAGGGGGCCCAGCCCACTCGGGGCTGGCAGTCCGGCAGCTACGACGGACGGGTTCGGATACGTCGGGATCGGGCGGATCAGCCGCATCGATCCCGAACCGGTCTACCGTGGTAGCGCAACGAGCCGGGTTCTTGTCGTGGACTGCCTCCGGAAGCAGATGCCTCCCGGGGCAGCTCACCAGGAAAGAGAAGATCCGTACGGGGTCGTCGGACGGTTCAATGCCCATGGAGCAAATCCGCGAACATCGGCGTCGTCGGTGTTAATCCGCGTTAGGTCCTGCCGTTTTCGGTCGCGACGAGACCGGTTGCGAGGGTCACTGATGGGATGGTTAACGATTTGCCTCAAGGGAATTCGGAAAAGCTCATTAGTCCGCGTCGTGCAACCACCCGCGTGCGAATCCGGCCGCCCGTAACCCGGCAACGAGGTAACGGCATTCACGCATCAACTGCCACACCAGCCCCGATTTGTAGTTCTCGATCATCGCGACGATCGGTCCCTCGTTGATGCCGAAATGCCAGGGCGAGACCCAACCATTCGGCAAACCACCCGGATCGGGAAACGTCGGATTGAACGCCGCCTTGAAACCGTATCGATGATCGCCTGCACGATGCCACCGGGTGAAGTCGGTGACCGTCGGCACGACGATTTCCGGCGCGAACGGCAGCGAGGCGACTACCCCCCACGGAGCGATCGTGCCGTCGTCAGGGCCGTACGGCACTGCCCGCGCCACGTAGTTGAAAAACCGCCGCTCGATGCCGTTGATTTTGCGGGTGATGTCGCCTGGCCCTTCACTCGCTGTGATGCCCCAGCACAGTTCACCGTAATGCTCGAACCCGCCGGGATTGTGCATGGCGTAGCGCTGCTGCACGAAAGTGGCGCGGCGGCTGTTCTCGAAATAATCGAGGCGGTGCTCGCGCATGAACTCGTCCTGAATCCCTCGAAAATCGATCCACACGTGGGAGAGTTGATGCGTGAAGAGCGGTCCGGCATAGAGATACTCGATATCGTAGACGTTGATCCACTGATAGGTCGAAGCCCACGCGCGGTAACTCTCCGCGGGAAGCGGATACGTCGGTGACCCGAGCCCGAGCACGTACAGCAACAGTGCCTCGTCGTACCCTTCCCACCGATACGGAAGGAATCCGCTCTCTGGCTTCCATCCGTGCGTCACGGTGGGTCCGCCGTTCTGCGCCCACTGCCAGTCGACTCGCGCGTACAGGCCGTCGGCAAGGTCGCGTATCTCGCGCTCGACCGGCGTCGCTCCGTCGAAGTACGCGGCGCACGTCAACATGCCGGCCAACAAGAGCGCGGAATCGACCGTCGACAACTCGCATTGCGACGCACGCGCGCCGGTCTGCATGTCGAGGAAGTGATAGTAGAACCCCTTGTAACCCGTTGCGCCGCGCTCCGGACTCTGCTCGCTCTGCCAGAAAAAGCGCAGGGTGGTGAGGGTTCGCTCAGCAGCCCTCGCGCGAGTGATGAACCCTCGTTCCACACCGACGGGGTAGACGGTGAGTCCCATTCCGACCGCTGCGATGCTCGCGGGCCAGTCGGGACACGTTTTATCGACCACCAGACCGTTGGCATCGTTGGCCTCGTGCAGGAAGTAGTCGAAGGCACCGCGTTGGATTCCGTCGAGTAGCGCGGAGTGCGTCGGCGCGGAATTGAAGCGGTCGGTCATGTCTGTCGGGCGATCACATAGACGCTCGAGCCTTCGTCCGCTTCAGCGCCGACCCCTTGTGCATCGCGATATGGTCGGTCTTGTCGCTTTTGATCTCGTACTGCGGCTCATCCTTGCTCGCGTGGTGAGTGTAGCCTTTGTATTCGACGTCCGTGGTGTGCACCTTGACGATCTTCCCACTGACGTACCCGGCCTCCGAGTTCCAGCTCACGTGATCGCCAACCTTGAATCGTTTCTCGATCATGGTGCACCTCGGGTTGCCTGCTGCTCTACCGATGCAGGTCAGTTCTCATCTTGCATTCGTGATGGTGCGGGACGCACGCGACGCTCGGCGAGTATGCGCTGGACGGTCGGAAAGGCAGCGCGGGCAGCGTCTGGTACATGGCGCCAATCTCGCGTTCCCGGCTTCCCCACCCAGTAGTCGAAGGGTTTGCTGCCGGGTCCCAGCGGCTTGCCTACCACGATCCGGCCCACCATTCCCGCAGCTTCGTGGGGAGCACAGTAATAGTCATAGACCCCGGGCTCGATCAATGTGACGTCGAAGTGAGCGCCCGGACGCACGAGGTACCCCGAGTCCCAGGGTGTCGAGCGCTCAGGGATCCGCAGCGAATGATGGTCGTTCCGCGGGTGGTAAGCCGTGGTGGTGTGCACGTTCTCCCGAACGACCCAACGAATAGTGGTGCCTGGCTCGACGTGGAGCCCAAGCGGATCGAACCAGACGCGGGATCCAAGGGCGTCACTTCGCATCTCGATCACTTCGAGCGTGGGCGCCCAACGCAGCGTACGGCTCGGCGCGAACGCCAGACCGGCAAGCGCCAGCCCGCCGGCTCTGAGGAACTCGCGACGCGAGCGCCCCATCACTTGGCGAGTTGGGATGCGCGCTGCGGAGAGATGTACCACACGATCATGTGGTAGTGCGGTTCCGCCACGCCCGGATGACCTGCGTTGAAGATGATATCCACATGATCGGCGCGCTCCTGGGCCACCTTCAGGGCGCTGAATCCCTTATGCGCATTCATGTCCTTGAGCGGGATCATGTAGATCGAGCTAACGAGGTTTCCCTGGTGATCGTACGCGAGGAACGGCCCCGCGGGCAGCGTAGTCGGATCGACGTACAAGGTCCCCAGTCCGGGTATGAAGTCCGGGAGCGGTACAAGTGTGCTGACTTCCTTGTACGCCCCACCCGGCGGTGCCTTGCTCTGAGCGGTCGCGGTGTCCGGCGGCATGAAGAGCAGCCCGAGGCCGATGGTCATGGCGGTGAGTGTGAGCCGTTTCATTGGAGGACCTCGTGGGGTATCCAGGTTTTCGTTAGGCGTTGCGCGTTAGGGGAATGCATGGCGTATGCGGCGCAGCGCGACAATGACGTGTTTGTACGCTTCGACGGTACACCGGTCCTGTGGCACCTTTTTCGTGGCGATCGCCACCGTGCGCAACGCGATGCAGCAGGCATTGCGACTCGAACTGTCCGGAGCGAAGTCATGCGCGGCTCGCTCCACCCGCCCAGGGCACGCACGTATTGACCGTGCGGCGTGATCGAAGACCGCCGAGGCGCTTGCAATCCTCACGGCGATCGAGCCCTTCGACCTTCCAGATATCGGGCTCGACGCCCGCGTCCTCGAGCGTGCGGATGGCCTCGAGCATCAGCGCCAGCCGCATCCCCAGGTGGTTTCCGAAGAAGGTAGTCGCGTTAGGCGCGGATCGCCGAGACGGCCTCGCGGAGCATCTGATTCGCGTAGCCCCACTCGTTGTCGTACCAGCTCATCACCTTGACCAGATCCCCGTCGACGACCCTGGTGAGCTCGAGGTCGATGATGGATGCGCGGGCATCGCCGACAACGTCCGACGAAACGAGCGGGTCATGTGATACGCCGAGCAC
>Ga0207674_10009945_pt1 | contig 10821 bp, 7 predicted proteins | sample KBSCornC72_FD_184303 | JGI IMG/M metagenome (GOLD analysis project Ga0207674, IMG submission 184303) | Corn rhizosphere microbial communities from Kellogg Biological Station, Michigan, USA - KBS Corn C7-2 (SPAdes) (version 2) | ecosystem: Host-associated > Plants > Roots > Rhizosphere > Soil ...
CCCGGCGCACCAGCTAGTTGGCCCGGCGCACCGGTACGGTGCTGCTGTTGGTGCCGGTGTGGCCTGAGTCCGGTTTTACTGGACTGCGGGGGTGTTCAGGATCACAGGCCGGACCGCGCTGATCGTGTCACCTTTCCCGAGGCCACGTCGTCACGTGGACAGGAGGAAAGGGGATACGAATGCGCGCCCTGGCGAGGAGGCTGTACCGGCGGAGCCGGGCGGACCGGTGGTCGTCGCTGTTCGGGCAGGTCGCGGTGTATTCGTTCGTGGTAACCGCGATCACCGGCGTGTTCTTGCTGTTCTACTACAAGCCGAGCATGACGCAGGTCAGCTACCACGGCTCGTACCGCAAGCTGGACGGCGTCCCGATGAGCCAGGCGTACCGGTCGACGCTGGACATCAGCTTCGACGTGCGCGGCGGGCTGCTGATGCGGCAGCTCCACCACTGGGCCGCGCTGCTGTTCATCGCGGCGGTGTGCGCGCACCTGCTGCGGCTCTACTTTACCGGCGGGTTCCGCAGGCCACGCTGGCTGAACTGGCTGATCTGGGTGAGTTTGCTGGTGCTGGGCATGGTCGCGGGCGTGTCCGGCACCATCCTCCCCGACGACCTGTTGTCCGGCGGGAGCCTGGGCGTGCTCGAGGGGGTCACGCTGTCGATCCCGATCATCGGCACGCACCTGATGGTGTGGATCTTCGGCGGGGACTTCCCCGGGCACGTGATCATCGCGCGGGCGTACTGGCTGCACGTGGCGGTGCTGCCGGTGGTGATGATCGCGCTGTTCGCGCTGCTGCGCCGGCGCAGCCGTCCGGTGATCACACCCGTTTCCGTGGTCATGTTCTGGTTCACCGGCGCGACCCTCGCGCTTCTCGGTACGTTCGCGCAGGTCAACCCGGTCTGGCTGTTCGGGCCCAGCCAGCCGGGGAGCATCAGCGCCGGATCGGTGCCCGGCTGGTACATGGGCTTCCTCGACGGCGCGCTGCGGATCATGCCGGGCTGGGAACTCAGCGTCTTCGGTCACCCGCTCACCCTCGCGGTCCTGGTGCCCGGGGTCCTGGTACCCGGCGCCTTCTTCACCCTGCTGGCCGTCTACCCGCTGCTCGATCGCAGGTTCACCGGCGACGTGGCCGTGTACCGGCCGCGCGACGCCGCGATCCGCACCGGCATCGGCGCGGCCGGGATCACGTTCTACGGGCTGCTGTGGGCCGCGGCGGCCAACGACCAGATCGCCTACCACCTCAGCATTTCCCTCTACGCGGTGACCTGGTTCTTCCGGGTGGCGGTGCTGGCCGGGCCGGTCCTGGCCTACATGATCACCGAGCGGATGTGCCTCGGCCTGTCCCGGCGCGACCGGGACGAGGCCGAGCACGGGCGCGAGACCGGCCGGATCGTGATGACCCCCGAGGGGGGCTACCAGGAGATCCGTGAGCCGGTCCGTCCGGTAGCCCGTCTGTTATTTCGCGGCGTCCAGGAGATCGCGGCAGGCCTGCTCGCAGCGCCGGCAGGCCTCGGCGCAGATCCGGCAGTGCGGCATGTGGGCGTGCCGTTCGCACTCATCGCCGCAGCTCTTGCAGATGGCCACGCAGGCCTCCAGCAGCGGCCGGGCGACGTTGGCGTCGTAGTCGGTCTGACGGCCGATGACCCCCGCGGTGGCGGCGCAGACATCGACGCAGTCCAGGCACAGCCGGATGCACGTGATCATTTCGGTCACGTTCGGCTCACTCAGGTCAGCGGCGTTGTCGGCGTTACAGGCCTGGACGCAGTCGCTGAGCGCGTCGATGGCAGCGGCCAGCACGCCGGCGTCGACGCTGAACGTGCGCGAGTAGGTGTCCAGCATCTGCCGGGCGTAGCTCATGTCTTCCTCCTGTGAAGGCGATACAGGTCCTACATGGCCGGCATGGCGGAGACGTGCAGGCCGGGAAGCAGCCACGGGAACCAGATAGCCAGCACCCCGATCGCTATCAAGAGCACGCCGACAGCCTGGCCGAACCGCTTGCCGTGACGCCAGAGCTTCTCCGCGAAGATGACCACCGCCAGCGCCGCCATGACCGCCACGTTCATTACCCCGACTGCGACCAGCACGATCATCAGGCCCCAGCAGCACCCGGCGCACGTTGCTCCGTGATGCAAGCCGACGCGGAGGTCGCGGCTGCGGCCCTTGAATCCGAGGTAGTACATCAGCGCGCCGATCGGCGAACGGCACCGGCGCAGGCACCAGTCCTTCCAGGCGGTGAGCTGGTAGACGCCCGCGGCGGTGAAGATCGCCACCCCCAGCCACTTCGCCGCCGTCGGGGACGCGGTCAGCAGCCGCCCGGACCCGGCGAGGGCCGCGAAGGCGACGGTCCCGGCCACGGCCCAGGCCAGCAGGTATCCGGCCAGGAACATGCCCATCCGCAGGGGGCGGCCGGGGCCGGCCGGGGCACCGGCGATCAAACGGGTCCATAGCACCGCGACCGGCGCCACCGATGGCAGCATCATCGCGGCCATCATGACGACCCACAGCCCGAGGAAGGGCAGCAGCGCCAGGCCCATGGTCCCGGGCCCGTTGCCCATGGTCCGGGCCAGCAGGACGGTAACCCCCCACGCCACAGCCGCGAGCGCGGCGACCGCGATCCAGGGCACAGCGAGCTGCCGCGGCGGCACGGCCTGCACGGGCCGCACGGCCGAGGCGGGACCGGCCTGGTCAGCCACCGCGTAGCCCTCGGGGTCAGCCTTCGTAGCGGAAATCGGTGACGAAGCTGTTGGTGCCCGAGAAATCGGCGTTCCAGTGGCCGTGGTAGCTCACGTCTTGGGACCTGGCCTGGCGGACCGGCTGGGTGACCGCGCCGAACGGCGCGTTGGTGATCACGGCGGGCTCCTGGCCGTCCATCCCCACCAGCTGGTCGCTGCTCATCGACAGGGCACCGGCGACCTCGGCGTGCAGCGAGCCGTCCGACTTCTCGAACGTGATCGCCGCCGGCTGCACCCCGGCGACCTCGCCGATCAGCGGACCCAACCCGGCGAGGTAGCCGCCGGCACCCCCGGAGAAAACCGCTCCCAGGGCTTCGGACTGCTCCGCGGAGGCGCGGTCATCCAGATACAGCGCCACCTTCCAGCCGCCATCGGTCATCCGCTTCGGCGAGCGCACCGCCATCACGGCGTTCAGGCCCGACAGGTCCACGCCGTCCTTGCTGCCGCGGGTGACATGCCACGCCAGCAGCACGTCGCAATTGTCGTTGGTCGCGGCTCCCAGCCACACGCAGTTGCAACTGACATCGCAGTTGCACACCTCGAAATAGTCCCCCTCAACAGAAAAGGTCATCTCGCCCCTCCCTCACGCGGGTCGGGTCCGCCGCGCGGACCGCCACACTCCTGCCCTAGCACCGCCACCACCGATATACAAGCCCCGTCCGCGAAAAGACGCTGCTTAGCTATCCATGGACCGCAGGCCGGCCGCCAGGTCTGCGCCAGGCTCAGGCACCCTCGGCTCCGTCGTCCGCGGCGGGCGGTGCACGGAAACCTCGGGCGGCGTGGCCGTGTACGGTTCGATCTCGACCATGGCGAGCTGGCCGGTGGTGCCCTGGGAGAGCGCGGAGCTGGGCCGGTCGGCGGTGAGCACGTTCGGGTTGCCGTGACGGCAGAAGGACGGGTCGCCGGGGTCCGGGTCATACCAGGCGCCGGTGGACAGCTGGACGACGCCGGGCCGAACGTCCTCGGTGAGCGTGACCCCGGCCAGGCAGCTGCCGCGGTCGTTGAAGACGCGCACGCAGGAGCGGTCGGCGATGCCGCGTGCTTCCGCGTCGCGGGGGTTCATCGCGACCGGCTCGCGCCCGCGGATTTTGCCTTCCTGGCTGTAAGCGCCCACGTCAAGCTGGCTGTGCAGCCGACGACGAGGCTGGTTGGCTACCAGCTGGAGCCGGTACCGGCCGGGCTGGCCGCCGAGCCATTCGGAGGGCTCGAGCCAGACCGGGTGCCCGGGGCAGTCGGGATAGCCGAAGCTGTCGATGGTCGCCGAGAAGATCTCGATCTTCCCGCTGGGGGTGCGCAGCGCGAACCGCCCGGGATCGCGCCGGAAGGCGGACAGCAGCACTTGGCGGGGATCGGGGACCGGGATCTCCAGCGATTCACCCGCCCAGAAGTCATCGAACGACGGCACCTCGTGGCCCGCGGCCTTCAGGTCCGAGCGCCACTGCTCGTAGAGGTGAGGCAGCCACTGACCGACCGTTCGGCCCTCGGTGAACGCCTCCCCCACCTGCAGCCGGTCCGCCAGGGCACCGAAGATGGCGTAGTCGTCGCGGGCTTGCGCGTGCGGTTCGGTGAGCCGCGGCATGGCGAACAGGGTGGAGTCGCTGCTGCCGACGCCGATATCGTCGCGTTCGACGGACATGGTCGACGGCAGGACGATGTCCGCGTGCCGCGCGGTGGCGGTCCAGAACGGGTCATGGACCACCACGGTCTGGGGCCTGGCGAACGCCTCACGCAGCCGGGCGAGGTTCTGGTGGTGGTGGAACGGGTTCCCGCCGCACCAGTAGACGAGCTTGACATCCGGGTAGCGGCGGCGCTGCCCGTCGTAGTCGTAGCCCGCGCCGGGATGCAGCAGCATGTCGGCGATCCTGGCCACCGGTATATAGGAGGCGGTGCCGTTCGCGCCCTGGGGCAGACGCGGCGCGGAGAGCCGGCGGGGCAGGCCGACATCGCTGGATGATCCGTACCCGTGGCCGAATCCGCCACCCGGCAAGCCGATCTGGCCGAGCATCGCGGCTAGGACCAGGCCCAGCCACACCGGCTGCTCGCCGTGTTCGGCACGCTGCAGCGACCAGCTGACCGCGACCAGCGTGCGCCCGGCCGCCATCTGGCGGGCCAGCGTGCGGATCCGCTCCGCCGCTATGCCGGTCAGGGCGGCTGCCCACGCCGGGGTCTTCGGCACGCCGTCGTCGTCACCGTGCAGGTAGGCCGCGAATCGCGGGTAGCCCACCGTATACCGGTCCAGGAAGCGGCGATCGGCGAGCCCTTCGGAGTCCAGGACGTGGCAGAGCGCGAGCATCAGCGCGGCGTCCGTGCCGGGCACGGGGGCGATCCATTCGGCGTCCAGGCTGGCGTCGGTGTCGGTGCGCAGCGGGCTGACCGAGATGATCCGGCATCCGCGCGCCACGGCGGACGCCAGCGCCGGGGCCATGGTGTGCCGGCCGATGCCGCCCGAGGCCACGGCGGAGTTCTTCGGGGACAACCCGCCGAACGCCACCAGCAGGTCGGTGTGCTCCGTGATGACGGGCCACGCCGTGGCGCCCCCCATGACCAGGCCCATGTCCCCGACCACGTGCGGCAGCAGCACCGACGAGGTCCCGAAGCTGTAGTTGTTCACCGACCGGACGTATCCGCCCAGGCAGTTCAGGAACCGGTGCAGCTGGCTCTGGGCATGGTGGAACCGGCCCGCGCTGGCCCAGCCGTACGATCCCCCGAACACGCCGTCCGGGCCGTAGCTGCCGTACACCCGGCGCAGCTCCCCCGCCAGCAGGTCAAGCGCCGTCGTCCAGGACACGGGCACGAACACGTCGCTCCCGCGGACCGCCGCATCAGGGCCGTGCTCCAGCCACCCCTTCCGGATATAGGGCTGGTCGACCCGCACCGGGTGACGATGCGCCGCGGCCAGGTTCTCCAGGATCCGGCTGGGCGCCGGGTCCTCCCGCCACGGACGCACCGACGTCAGCGTCCGCCCGTCGCTCTCGATCTCCGCCGCACCCCAATGGGTGAGGTGGACGTGTCTGCGCTGTGGCTCGGCCATGGTTACCATTCAAGCCGAAAGACCAGGCCGCCATAAGCGGGGCGCCGGCTCGATCCGCAGCGGGCCGCCGCCGCTGCTGACCGTGAGCGTGGGGCGGGCCGCCGGGTCGGTGGCGATCGCGAGCGACTCCGGGCCGCCGCCGCTGTCGGCGGTCACCGCGTACGGGCCGCCGGGCACGGCCAGGACCGCCGTACCGCCGTCGGTGCTGAGCTTCACCGACTTCGGCGCCGCGGAGAAGACGACCGTCGCGTCGCCGCCGCCGGTGACGACGGTGGCCGTGGCGGCCGCGATGTCCCGCGCGATCAGGGTCCCGCCGTCGGTGACGACGGTGAGCGGCCCGCCGATCTGCGTGGCGCGCGTCGGGCCGCCGCCAGAGTCCACGTTCGCCCCGGCGGTTCCGGAGACGGTCGCCGGACCGCCTCCGGTCGAGACCGTAGCGGTGACGCCCGGCGGCACGGTCATCCTGAAGTCGACGCTGCAGCCCGTGCTGGCGCACGCACGGCTGGACAGGGCCAGGCGGCCATCGGATACCGACTGCATGACGGCGGGCGTCCGGGCGTGCTGGTCGTACATGATCGTCTCGGTGACCTGGACCCTGCTGACCGGCCCGGACGCCACCTGCACCTGGCCGCCGTAGCTGTCCACGACCACGCTGGTGACCGGCTGCGGCACGGTCTCGGTCCGGGTCACCACGTTCTGCGGCCAAGCTCCCTGCGGGTCCCCCACCCCGGTGATGAGGTGGGCCAGCGGCACTCCGAGGACCGCCGCGGTGACCAGGCCGGACAGGCCCCAAACCCAGCGGGCGGAGCTCCAGCGGCCCGGGCCGGCTACCGCGCGCATGGCAGGTCCACCGTGAGCAGGGTCGGCCCGCCGGGCGGGCTGGCGATTTCCATGGTTCCGTCGACCGATTCGGCGCGCCGGGCCAGGCCGGCCAGGCCGGTGCCGCGGGCCGGGTCGGCGCCGCCCACGCCGTCGTCGGTGACGATGATGTGCAGCCGGTCGCCGTCCTGCTGCACGAACACGTCGGCCTGGCTCGCCCGGGCGTGCTTGGTGATGTTGGTGAGGCCCTCGGAGACCACGAAGTAGGCCACTGCCTCGATCGTGGGCGGCGGACGGCGCGGCACGTTCACGGTCAGCCGGACCGGGATCGGCAGCCGCGCCGCCACCCCGGACAGGGCGGCGTCTAGGCCGCGGTCCTCGAGCACCGGCGGGTGCAGGCCGCGGACCAGGTTGCGGAGCTCGGCCAGGGCGGCCTTGGCCTCCTGGTGGGCCTCCGCTATGGCCTCGTGCGCTTCCTCGACGGTCTCGGTCTGGGCCCGGGCCATGCCCAGGTTCATGGCCAGCGAGACCAGCCGCTGCTGGGTGCCGTCGTGCAGGTTCCGCTCCAGGCGGCGCCGCTCGGCGTCGGCGGCGTCGACCACGCCGGCCCGGGTCTGGGTCAGGCGCTCCACCCGGTGTTCCAGCTCCTCGGCCCGGCTCGGGCCCAGCAGCGCCTGGGCGGCCCGGACATCCAGCGCCGCGAACCCGGCGGTGAGCCAGGGCGCGGCCACCAGCAGCGCCATCCCGCCGACGGTCAGGTACACGTCCATCGGGATGTTGCTCATCGGCGGGAGGTGCCCGGGCGGCCCTTCGGACTGGCCGCGGGCCAGCAGGGCCTGCCCGGGAAGGGTCCACGCGTAGGCGTACACCAGCGCGTACAGCACGCCCGCCAGCCACATCGCGAAGGCGGTGGCAGCGGCCACGGCCAGCGCAGGGGCGACCATGAAGTGATAGCCGAGCTGGCGCCAGGTAATGGGCGAGCGGATCGCTTCCCGGATCCCGGCAACGTTCAGCCCGTTCGGCATGAATGGTTGTGGCTCTATCACCACGCCGGCCGTGGCCCGGAGCCGGTGCCGGTGGATCTTGCTTAGCAGCGGCACGGCGAGCAGCGCGACCACCAGGGCCACGAGCGGCAGCACCCACCGGGGCTTGGTCGCCAGGCCGGCCACCACTAGCAGCAGCGGTACGACCGCCAGGACCGGGATGGCCCCGGTCAGGTACAGGGCCTGGCTCCAGGCCCGCGGCGACCACGGCGCCCGGTCGCGGCGCCGGATCGGCGCGTCGCGGTGCGGGGCGAGGGCGGTCATGAAGGCCACGCTACGCGGCCGGGCCGGGGCTGCCTATCCAGCAGGGTTCACGATCCGGGGTGGGGCTAACTGCACCCCGGATTCGGTGCTCTGGGCCAATGTGCGCGCCCCGCCCGCGGTGCCAGGCTGACGCACGACGGCGAACCTAGGAGGATCCCGATGGGACAGGATGACCTGATCCGGCTGGACAACGTGACCAAGACCTATCAGGCGGGCGCGCCGCCCGCGCTGGCGGACCTCAGCATGGACGTGGCGGCCGGGGAGGCGGCGGCGGTCATGGGGCCCTCGGGCAGCGGGAAATCCACCCTGCTCAACCTCATCGCCGGCCTCGACCGGCCCACCGAGGGCACGGTCACGGTGGCCGGGCGGCGGATCGACAACCTCAGCGAGAGCGGGCTGGCCAGGTTCCGGGCCCGGCACGTCGGGATCATCTTCCAGTTCTTCAACCTGCTGGACGACCTCACCGTGGAAGACAACGTGCTGCTGCCCGCCCAGCTGGCCGGGGCGTCCCGCCGGGTCGCGCGGGCGCGGGCCGGCGAACTGCTGGAACGGATGGGCATCGAACAGCACCGGGACGACTACCCGGCGCGCCTTTCCGGGGGCCAGCGGCAGCGGGTGGCGATCGCCCGGGCGCTGGTGAACGCGCCGGAGCTGTTGCTGGCCGACGAGCCGACCGGGGCGCTCGACACCGCCACCGGCCTGGCGATCGGGCGGCTGCTGCAGCAGCTCAACGCGGACGGGCAGACGCTGGTCCTGGTCACCCACGACGCGGCGCTGGCCGATCGGTACGCGGCCCGCACGATCCGGCTGCTCGACGGGCGGCTCGCGGCGGCGGGGGTGGCGGCATGAGCTGGCCCCGAAGATATTGGCTCGGCCCGGTGCGCACCGCTTCGGGCGGCATGCGCCGGCACAAGGTGCAGGCGATCGCGATCGGGCTGGTGGTGCTGGTCTCCACCGCGTCGGCGACCCTCGGCCTCGCCCTCCTCGCCGCCAGCAACGCGCCGTTCACCCGCGCGTTCGGCACGCAGAACGGCGCGCACGTGACCGTCACCGTGAACGCCGCCCGGGCCAGCACCGCGGACCTGGCCGCCACCAGTCATCTGGCCGGGGTCACCGCGGCGGCCGGGCCGTTCTCCGAGTCGGTGGTCCAGACCCAGTTCCAGGGCCAGCCGTTCGGGCAGATGGCGCTGGCCGGGCGCGCTTCGCCCGGCGGCCCGGTCGACGACGTGGTGCTCAACGCCGGGCACTGGCCGGACGGCCCCGGCCAGGTGGTGCTGGACGGCAGCGCAGGCGGCGGGGGCCCCGCGCTCGGCAGCACCATCACCGTGACCGGCGTGCCGGGGGCGCCGGCGCTGGTCGTGGTCGGGTTCGGCGACTCGGTCACGAACACCGCCGACGGCTGGGTCGCCCCGGCCGAGATCACCCGGCTGCGCGCCCCCGGCGTACCGCAGAGCACGCAGATGCTGTACCGGTTCTCGCACGCGGCCAGCTACGGAGAGGTCCGCGCGGACGTGACCGAGGTGAGCCGGGCGCTGCCGGCGGGCGCAGTGACCGGCGCGGCCTCCTGGCTCGCCGCGCAGGACCAGGCCACCGGCAACGGGGCCATCATGGAGCCGTTCGTGGTCGCGTTCGCCCTGATCGGCCTGGTCATGGCGGTGCTCATCGTGGGCAACGTGGTCAGCGGCGCGGTGGTCGCCTCATACACGCGGATCGGCGTGCTGAAGTGCATCGGGCTGAGCCCCGCTCAGGTCGTGGTCACCTACCTGAGCCGGGTCGGCTGGCCGGCCCTGGCCGGGTGCCTGGTCGGCGTGGTGGCGGGCAACGTGCTCGCGGCCCCGGTGCTGCACAATTCGGCCGGCGCGTACGGCGTGGGCAGCCAGCAGGTCCCCTGGTGGGCCTCGGTTATCGCCCCGGCCGGGATATTCGCACTGGTGCTGCTGGCCGGGTTCGGGCCGGCGCTGCGCGCCGGGCGGCTGTCCGCCGCGGAGGCGATCGCGGCCGGCCGCGCCCCGCGGGCGGGCCGCGGGTACGCCGCGCACCGGCTCGCGGCCCGGCTGCGGCTGCCGAGGCCAGCCGGCCTCGGCCTGGCGGCGCCGTTCGCCCGGCCCGCGCGGACCGCGGTCACGCTGGCCGCGGTCGCGTTCGGGGCCACCGCGGTGATCTTCGCGTTCGGGCTGAGCTCCTCGCTGAGCCGTGCGGCGGCCAGCCAGAGCCACTCCGCCACGATCCCGGTGCGGGTCGAACCGTTCGGTCCTGGCGGCGGGCCGGGACAGATGCCCACCCCGGCGCAGGACGCCGCGGTGGTGTCCGCGTTGCGCGCCCAGCCGGGCACCCGGCACGAGGTGACGCTGTACGGGAACGGGGTGAAGGTGCCCGGGATCGCCGGCACCGTCAGCGCCCAGGCGTACGACGGCGACGCCGCCTGGACCGGGTACGGGGTCATCGCCGGTCACTGGTACGGCGCGCCCGGCGAGGTGGACGTCAACACCGCGTTCCTGGACCAGAGCGGCCTCGCCGTCGGTGATACCGCGACGGTTAACACTGGAACGGCGCAGGTCACCGCGCGGATCGCGGGCGAGGTGTTCGACCCGGGCAGCGAACCCAGGGTGTTCGCCAGCACGCGGACGCTGCCCGGCGTCGCCTCGCCCGCGAACGTGGAGGAGTACGACGTGGCGCTGCGGCCCGGTGTCAGCGTGGACTCCTACGTCCAGGCGGTCAACGGCGCGCTCGGCGCCAAGAACCCCTGGCAGGCCACCAGCCAGCAGGACGGCGTCAAGTTCTACACGATCGCCAGCGGCCTGGTGAGCGTGCTGGCGCTCATGGTGGCGGTCGCGGCGGGGCTCGGCGTGCTCAACACGGTGCTGATGACGACCAGGGACCGGGTGCACGACCTGGGCGTGTTCAAGGCGCTCGGCATGCGGCCCGGCCAGGTGCTG
>Ga0207674_10009947_pt1 | contig 10820 bp, 8 predicted proteins | sample KBSCornC72_FD_184303 | JGI IMG/M metagenome (GOLD analysis project Ga0207674, IMG submission 184303) | Corn rhizosphere microbial communities from Kellogg Biological Station, Michigan, USA - KBS Corn C7-2 (SPAdes) (version 2) | ecosystem: Host-associated > Plants > Roots > Rhizosphere > Soil ...
GCGTCGTATGTTCGAGCGCAGAGAAGGGGAGCCGTTGAACCTGAAGCAGCTCTGGCACGCGGCCCTCGGCGAGCTGCAGCTTGGACTCACCAAAGCCAACTACGACACCTGGTTCAAAGACACCGCGATCGTCTCCGAAGAGGACGACGTGTACTGCGTCGGCGTGCCGAACGCCTTCGCTCGCGAATGGCTCGAGAACAAATACCGCCAACAGGTCCGCGATGCTCTGCGCCACCTCGTGGGGCGCACCGTCGACGTGCGTTTCGTGACGCTCACCGCCGCTTCGGTCCGCTCGGACCGTCCGGTCGCGGCAGCGGGGGGCGCTGGGAGCGTTTCGTCACCGCAGACCGGGGCCGCGCCGGCCCAGGAGCGACGCGACGGCACCGCGGCGGCGCTGCTGAATGCGCGATACACGTTCTCGACCTTCGTCGTCGGGTCGAACAACCGCCTCGCGCACGCGGCCGCCCTCTCGGTCGCTGAGCGCCCGGGCCACAGCTACAACCCGCTCTTCATCTACGGCGGTTCGGGCCTCGGGAAGACCCACCTCATGCACGCGATCGGTCATGCGGTGATCTCCCGGCACCCCAAGAAGCGCGTCGCGTATGCGACGAGCGAGAAGTTCACCAACGAGTTCATCAACTCCATCCGCGGCCAGAAGAGTGAGGAGTTCCGTGAGCGATATCGCCGCATCGATGTGCTCCTCATCGACGACATCCAGTTCCTCACCGGCAAAGAGGGAACGCAGGAAGAGTTCTTCCATACGTTCAACGCCATTCACGAAGAGGGAAAGCAGATCGTCCTATCGAGCGACCGGCCGCCGAAGGCCATCGAGCGCCTGGAGGATCGTCTGCGTTCGAGATTCGAGTGGGGACTGATCGCCGACATCTCGACGCCCGACCTCGAGACGCGTATCGCCATCCTGCGCGCGAAGGCGGAGGCGCAGTCGGTCGCGGTGCCCCCGCCGGTCATCGATTTCCTCGCGCAGAGGATCGTCTCGAACATCCGCGAGCTCGAGGGAGCGCTGACGCGGATCGTCGCCTACGCGACCCTCAGCGCGGTGCCCGTCACCACGCAGCTGGCGCAGGAGATGCTCCAGAACATCCTGTACAACCCGCGCCAGAAGACACTCTCACCCGACCGCATCGTCGAGACGGTCGCGCGCTACTACGGCGTGCCGTCAGACCAGCTGCGTGGCAAGGCCCGCGACAAGCAGGTGGTCCTTCCGCGCCAGATCGCGATGTACCTCATGCGCGAGGAGACGGAGGCGCCCCTGATGCGCATCGGGGAGGCGCTCGGCGGCCGGGACCACTCCACGGTCCTGCACGGCTGCGAGAAGATCGAGCGTGAGATGGCGGAGAACGACGACTTCCGCCGGGACGTCGGAGCGCTCCGGGAGATGCTTTACACCGAGTGACCGGCCAAGGGCCAAATCCCGCGAAATTGCGCCGGTTTCCAGCGGGTATCCAGGTGTGGATAAGCCCTCACAATGTGTGGATAAGCGCACCCATTTGTGGACATGTGGTCCAGAGGCTTGTGCGGAGAGCCAACGCCCGTTGGATACCGGAACATTGGCCCCTTGAGCCCATGTCGCCGTCCCCAAACGCTCCTATCCGCATCCACAGCTTCCAGGGGACTGTTGCGCCCCAGTCGGAGCCACGCCTGGCTGGCCGAGGCGCGACAACAGCATCTCGGAACGGTCATAGTCCACACCACTACTGCTAGTACCAGCGTCTATATAGATCTTTTGGGGAACGGTACGGGAGGGACCTCGTGAAGGTCACTTGTCTACAAGAGAACCTCGCACGTGGACTTCAGATCGCGGGCCGAGCGGTCTCGACGCGGGGCAGCTTGCCGATCCTCGGCAACGTCCTGCTCCGCACCGAAGGCGGACGTTTGAAGCTCACAGCAACGAATCTCGAGGTCGGAATCAACTGCTGGGTGCCGGCGAAGGTCGACGACGAAGGCGCGATCACCGTACCGGCAAAGCTCTTCACCGATTTTGTGAACTCACTACCGCCAGGTCCCACTGAGCTGTCGCTCAACGTGCGCACGAAGACCGTGCATCTCCGTCGCGATCCATACGAGGCGAACTTCAAAGGCATGGACGCCGAGGAGTTCCCGATCATCCCAGCGGCGCCGGATAAGCCGACGACACGAGTGAGCAAGTCGACTCTCCGCCGCATGATCGGCGAGGTCGCGTTCGTTGCGACGACCGATGACAGCCGTCCGGTCCTTACCGGGGTGCTGACCACGCTCGAAGGCGACAAGATCACCATGGCCGCGGCCGACCCATATCGCCTCTCGGTGCGGAACGCGAAGCTCTTGGACAAGATCGAAGGAAAGCTCGAGGTCATCATCCCAGCGCGCAGCCTCCAAGAAGTGCAACGGATCATCGACGACACCGACGACCCAGTCGATATCTTCGTCACACCGAACGGCAGCCAGGTCATCTTCCACACACCCGAAGCGGATCTCGTCTCGCGCGTGATCGAGGGACAGTTCCCGAACTATCGGCAGGTCATCCCGCAGGGCAAGCCGGCGACGAGGATCGTCGTGCAGCGAGAAGAGCTTCTCCAGGCCACACGCCTCGCGTCGCTCTTCGCGCGCGACTCGGCGAACATGCTCCGCTTCCAGGTGAACCCCGCGGATCATCCGCCGCTGGTGATCAGCGCCAACGCGGCCGAGGTCGGCGATCAGACGGCGAAGGTGGACGCGACGGTGGAGGGTCAGAACACGACCATCGCCTTCAACTCGCGCTTCATCGCCGACGCGCTCGGAAGCCTTACGGCGCCTGAGGTCGCACTCGAGCTCGGCGGGCCACTCGCACCGGGCGTCGTGAAGATCGTCGGGGACTCGGACTACCTTCATGTGGTGATGCCGCTCCGCATCCCGGCCTAGACGTGCGCGTCTCCAAGCTCGCGCTCGAGGACTTCCGCAGCTACGCGCAGGTCGAGTTGTCGTTCGCGCGTGGCGCCGTCGCCTTCATCGGCCCCAACGGCGCGGGCAAGACGAATCTTCTCGAGGCGATACACCTCATCGCGCGTGGTGATTCGCCGCGCGCGCACGATGACACCGAGATGGTCCGCTGGGGCGCGACGACCGCACGCGTCGGGACCGAGGTGGACCAGGCCGAGGATCACCGGCGCATCGAGACTCTGCTATTCGCTCCGCCAGAGGGAGAGCGACGCCGGCCACGCCGGTACCTGCTCGATGGCGCTGGAAAACGATCAGAAGACATCGCCGGTGAGCTCGTTGTCGTCGCGTTCTTTCCCGAGGACGTCGAGCTCTTGGTGGCCGCGCCGAGCGGCCGGCGCAGGTTCCTCGATGCGATGCTCGGACAGATCGACCGCGCGCACCGTCGCGAGATGCGCGAACTGCAGCGCGTGCTCGAGCAGCGCAATGCGCTCTTGCGCGTCGCGCGAGAGGAGATGGAGCTCCCAGAGGAGGAAATGGCCTTCTGGGACCGCGAGCTGGTCCGCCTCGCGGCCGCGATCTCACTCCGGCGATCCCGTCTGGTCAACGATCTCGTTGCGCCGTTCGTGACCGCCACGCAGCTGTTCACCGGCGCCGAGGGACTCTCGCTTGCGTACGCCGGACAGGTGGAGGGAGACACGCTCGAGGAGCGCGCCCTCGGCTACGAGAGGGTTCTTCGTGAGAAGCGAGACCGCGAGCGGTGGCAGGGAGCGTCGCTCGTCGGCCCGCAGCGAGACGACCTCGCGGTGACATCGGTCGGCCGGATGCTTCCCGCCTTTGCGTCGCGCGGCGAGCATCGGAGCGCCGTGCTATCGCTCAAGATCGCAGAGGCGGCGTGGCTCGCATCGCGCACTGGCGAGCAACCGGTCTTCCTCCTCGACGATGTGCTCTCGGAGCTTGATCCCGGTCGCCGGGAGGCGCTCGCGCGCGCGATACCCGAGGACGCGCAGGTGCTCCTCACCGCGGCGATCCCGACGGCACTACCGGACACGCTGCGCGAGCGGGCCACTGTGGTGCCGGTTCGTCGCGGTGAGGTCGGATGAGGCCCATCGCGCGCGCGATACAGGGCGCGCTCAGAACGTTCGGCCTCGACCAAGGCGTCGCGCGCTCGGATGCGGTGCGTGCGTGGCAGGAGGCCGCGACGAAGGTCCTCGGTGCGGATGCGGTGACGACGCGCGCCATCCGTGCCGATGGCGACACGCTCGTCATTCTGGTCCCGACCGCGCAGTGGGCCGGCGAGGTCCGGCTTCGCGAGCGAGATCTGCTCCAGGCGCTCGCGGACCGCGCGCCGGCGAGTCGCATCGCGCGTCTTCGGTGCGTGCCCTCGCCGTGAATTGGCAGGTCTGGGACACTCGGAAGCCATGCCGCAGCTGAGCTTCGTCACGACGGTCGGCAGCACGGCCGACGTCCGAGCAAGCCGGGCCGACGTGATCCTCATCAACGAGCCGGAGACCGGTGCGACCCTCCGTACGAAGGGCCGGCTGTATCTGCTGTTCGAGTCGTCCCCGCCCGGGCCAGCGGAGAAGATCGCGCGCGAGGTCGCCGAGCTGACGCGCCAGGAGTACTACTACGACCTTTCGGCGGGGATCGAGGTCTCGCTGCGGCGCGCGCTGCGTCAGGCGAACCGCCGCGCGACGCAGCGGCTGAAGGAGAACCGCGGATCGATCACGATCCAGTGTGCGTGCGCCGTTGTCGTGAACAACGAGCTGTACACGTCGCGCGTCGGTGGTGCGCAGGTGTTTCTTGTGCGACGCGCGCGTCTGTTCTTGCCGGGTGACGAGCCCGGCGAGCTGGCGGACTTCGTCCACAAGACCGCAACGCGTGAGGCCGCATCACTCGGCGTCGATGCCGACGTCCTGCCGAAGGTGTGGCGGCAATCGATCGAGGCGGGCGACACCGTCATCCTCGCGAGCGCTGCGCTCGTCGACGGGCTCGGTGCTGAGGCGCTGAAGAACGCGGCCGTGACACTCCACCCGAGGTCGGCCGCCGAGCATATCCATAACCGCGCGGTCGCCGACGGGGTCACAGGCAGCGATGCGGTGGTATTCATCGAGGTGGCGCAGGCCGGCAGCGCGGCCGTTCGTATCGCCCCTGAACCACCACCGATCCTGCGGCCCGAGGACGTCGCGATGGCCGACACGATCCGATCACGCCTCGACGGGTTGGGCGGCATCCGAAACAAGATCACGCGGCTGCTGCGCGGCGCCACGACACCGGTCACATCCGCGGCGACCAAGAGCGTCGCCGTCGGGCTCGAGCTCATGCCACGGCGGGGAGCGGCACTCCCGCGACATCCCGACACCGCGCGCTCTCGCTCGAAACGGCAACGCCGCGCCATGACGACCCTCGCTGTCCTGCTCCTGGTCGCCGCGAGCGGCGTCGGGGCCCTTGCCTATCGCGACTACGAGGCGAACAGCGCGGTGCGGAACTACCAGGTCGCGCTCGTGAGTGCCGAGGACCTCGTCGCTTCGGCGCACCGTCTGTTCGAACGGACGACGCCGGATCCCGATGGTGCGCGCGAAAGGCTGGCGGAGGCCACGGCCAAGCTCGACGAAGCCAGCAGCTCACCCTTCGCCGAAAAGGAGAAGATCGCGGCGCTGCGCGCGGACATCGCGGCGCTGAACGACCGCATGGACGGCGTGATCCTCGACCTCGCGCGTTTTGGGACAGGCGCGAAGCTCGCGCAGGTCATCGGGAACGTGAACGGCCTCTACGTGACCGATCCGGGTTCGGGACGGCTCTGGCGTGTGTTCGGCGATCCGATCCAGCAAGGGCCGGTGCTTCAGCGCGGGGTCAAGGGAGTTGGCTCGCCGGTGCAGGTCGCCCTCCAGGACTTTGCGGTCTACTCGCTCGACGACGCGGGCAAGCTATGGCGGGCCGAGGGCAACGAGGTCGCCGATGTCACGCCCGCGGACCGCGACAAGTGGAAGACTCCCGCGGCGATCGCGGTGTTCACGAACAACCTGTACGTCCTTGACAGCGAGACCGGTCAGCTGTGGAAGCATGAGTCGAACGACGGCGTGCAGTTCCGCCAGGCGATCGGTTATCTCACCACGCCGCTCGCGCCGAACACCGCACGTGCGATGGCCATCGACGGAGACGTGTGGATCGTGACCTCGGCCGGCGACGTACAACGTTTCCGCCGCAACGCGCTCGTTACCACGGCCGCGCGGATCGACTTCGTACCGCGCTGGGAAGGGACGGCGCCGCGCGCGAATGGGATCCAGGCCATCGATGCGCAGCGCTCGATCTACATACTCGACTCCGTCGGCAAGCTTGTGGTCCAGCTCACTCGCGAGGGCCGTGAGATCGCGCGCTTCGCTCTGCCACCCACTCTCGCGCCAGCCTCGGGCTTCTACGTGTCCGAATCGCTGCAGGTCGCATACACACTCCACGGGACGAAGATCGTCGCGACGAGCATCGCGCGTTGATCCCGCTACGGGACGCGAATCCCGTACGCAGTGTCCCGATCGTCAATCGACTCCTGCTCGCGATCAACCTCGTGGCGTGGATCTACGTCGTGTACCTGAGCCGGCAGCCAGGTGCGCTCGAGGCGTTCTTCGACCGCTACTCGTTCGACTGGCTGGAATTCACGAGACGGATCGCCGCGGGCGATCTCGGCATCGACACGTTCGTGCCGCTCATCTCACACATGTTCCTTCACGGAGGCTGGCTGCACGTGATCGGGAACATGCTCTATCTCTGGATCTTCGGCGACAACGTCGAGGATCGCTTCGGCAGCGCGCAATACCTCGTCTTCTACCTGCTTTGCGGGATCGTCGCGGCGGTCGGGCAGGGTCTCATCTCGCCACTGCCGATGGTCGGCGCGTCGGGCGCGATCGCAGGAGTGCTCGCCGCCTACCTCCTGATGTATCCAACGGCGCGCATCTCGACTCTCGTCTTCCTCGGACTGTTCATCACGATCGTCGAGCTGCCCGCACTCATCGTCATCGGGATGTTCATCGTTCTTCAGGTGATCGAAGGCATCGCCGAGCTGAGACTGACTGGACACGCGGCCGCTCAGCAAGTCGCGTATTTCGCGCACATCTGGGGTTTCGCGGCCGGTCTGCTGCTACTCGTCTTCTTTCGCCGTGGCGAAGCGGCGCGCCGCGTGCGCTTCGGATGACTGGATCCGGGCGACGCCCGTCCCGGTGGAGGTAGCCTAAGGCGATGCTCGTCCCATGCACGGTCGAGTCGGTGCGGGTGCATGTCCTCACGGGTCAGCACGTTGTCCTGCTACAGGCGAAGGAGACAAATCGTCTTCTTCCGATCTGGATCGGCGCGGATCAGGCGCACAGCATCGCGACGCGCATCGCCGGCATCGCGAGCGAACGGCCGCTCACCCACGATCTGATGATGGATGTGCTCACCAAGCTCGGCGTCGAGATCACGCGCATCGTCGTGAAGGATCTCGTCGCCGACGACAACGGCGGCGGGGTCTTCCACGGCAGCCTGTTCCTGCAGCTCGGCGAGCGCGAAGTGGAGATCGACTGCCGGCCATCCGACGCGATCGCGCTCGCGGTCCGCTGCGAGGCGCGCATCCTCGTGTCAGATACGGTGCTCGACCGCTCGGCGATCTCCGCCGAGAGCGAGGATGACGACAACATCGCCGTGTTCAAGGAGTTCATCCAGTCGCTCCCTGACGATCCGCCAGGGCAGGGGTCGAGCTAGAGGCTCAGCCCTTCGGGCGCGCGCCGAAACGCAGGCGCACGACGCCGCGCAGGTCCTCGATCGCCGTGCGCATGATGGCGACTCGCGAGTCGGGATCGTCCGTCCAATCCACGGGAACCTCGTGGACGCGCAGGCCGGCACGCTGAGCGAGGATGAGAAGCTCGGTATCGAAGAACCAGGCTTCGTCCTTCACCAGCGGCAGCAGCTGCTTCGCGACGGAGGTGCGCACCGCCTTGAAGCCGCACTGCGCGTCGGTGAAGTGGGCTCCGAGAGAAAGCCGAAGCACCAGCATGTAGCAGCGCGAGATGATCTCGCGCTTCGGTCCCCGCGTGACGCGCGCACCGCGCGCGAGGCGGCTCCCGATCGCGATGTCGCTGTGTCCCGATAGGAGCGGAGCGACGAGCGGGTGCAGGGCCTTGAGGTCCGTCGAGAGGTCCACGTCCATGTAGGCGACGACCCTCGCATCGCTCTGAAGCCAGGCCGCGCGAAGTGCGCGTCCGCGTCCCTTCTTGTCGAGATGGACCACCCGCACGCGCGTGAGCTCGTTCGCGAGACCCTGCGCGACGGCCAGAGTCCCGTCCCGGCTCGCGTTGTCGGCGATCGTGATGACAGCGGGAAAAGGGAAGTCCGAACGGAGATAGTCGTGAAGGCGTCGCACGCTCGGACCGAGGTCGCGCTCCTCGTTGTAGACCGGGATGACGATGTCGATGAGCGGCTCTTCGAGTCGTGCGGTCAACGCAGCGCAAGGTTAGCGTGTTGCATCGGAATGACCTGGAGCGACCGCAGGATCGCGACCCTCCTCGCGGCCGCAGGTGCCGCGGTGTACCTCGTCGCGGGGCTCGCGCTCATCACCGACTACGACTACTACGGACGCCTCGCGCAGGCACTCCTGCACGGACAGTGGTGGCTCACCGAAGCCCCGCCGTGGCTCAACGAGCTCGTCGCGTGCGGAGTCGAGCGTTGGTGCGTGGTGTATCCGCCGCTGCCGGCGATCCTCGCGGTCCCGTTCGCGGCTGTGCTCCCGACGGCCCTGGCGCAGACGCTCGTGTCGCGGATCCTTGGCGGCGTTTCGGCGGGCATCCTCTACCTGGCGCTGCGCGCGTTCGGCGCGCCGCGCGGTGTCGCCATCGCCGGCGCGATCCTCTCGACGTTCGGGACCACGCTGTTCTTCTCGAGCGTCGACGGGCGCGCGTGGTACGCGGCGCATGCCGTCGCGATGCCGTTCCTGTCGGCTGCCTTTCTCTTCGCGGCGCGCGGCGAGCGCGCGTGGCTGGTCGGCGCGTGCATCGGCCTCGCGGCGCTCGCGCGTCTCCCCGTTGCGGCCGCCGCACCCGCGCTCGCGCTACTGCTGGCGCGGCGCGCCGGGACGCCGTACGCCCGAGCGCTCGGCGGCATCGTTCTCGGTGGCGTCCCGTTCGCGCTGGTCTATTTCGGATATGACCTGCTGCGGTGGGGGTCGCTCTTCGACGTCGGGTACGTGCAGCTGACCCAGGGCGACGTTTTCTTCACGCGCGGCCTCTTCTCGCCGTTCTATCTGCCACGTCACTTCTACGCGATCTTCCTCGAGCCGCCGGATCTGGTGGAGGGAACGCCGTTCTTCCTGCGACCGCGTGGGATCGGCATGGCGTTGTTCCTGACGACACCGGCCTTCCTCTGGCTGTTCGGCGGGCTGCGTGCGCTACGGCGCGACATCGGCATCGCCGCGGTGGCGCTGGCCGCCCTGCTCGCGCTCGTGCCGGACGTCTTCCACGGGACGGTCGGCTTCCAGCAGTTCGGTTATCGCTTCTCGATCGACGCGCAGCCGTTCCTCATCGCGCTCGCGCTCGTCGGTGACGCGCGCACCGGCTCGATCTGGCGCGCGCGCCCGTCGTGGCTCTTCATCGGGGTCGTGATCCTGTCGGTCGTGATCAATGTGTACGCGACGATCGCGATCACGCGGTTCGACTACTGGCAGTGACGCAGAACGAGCTGTCTGTGCGCGAGGACCGCCGCGCGCATCTTGCTATCGCTGGCCTGATCGCACTTGGCGTCGCGATCCGCCTGCTCACGCTGCGCTCGCCCGGTTTTGTCACCGACGTCGGCACCTTCCAGGCGTGGGCCGAGCACATGGTCCAGGTCGGTCCTGGCGCGTTCTATTCCCCCGACTACTTCAGCGACTACCCGCCGGCCTACCTCTACGTCCTCTGGTTCCTTGGCGCGATCTTCGACGGCGATCTCCTCCGACTCGCGATAAAGGCAGCGAGCATCCCCGCGGACATAGCGATCGCGATCGGAGCGGCGATGCTCGTCTGGCGCCACGCGGGACGCGGCAGCGCGATCTTGGCCGCGGGCCTGTGGTCGCTCTCGCCGGGAGCGATCTTCGCCGGTCCGTACTGGGGCCAGATCGACTCCGTCGGATCCCTTCCATTGTTCGCGGCGCTGGTCGCGGCGGGCCGCGGCCGATGGGCGACGGCCGGGACGCTTGCGGCCGTTGCGGCGATGGTGAAGCCGCAGTTCGGCATCGGAGCGATCGTGATCGGCGCCGCCGTACTCATCGAGCTGATCCGCCTTCGACGCCCGAAGCCGCTCGTGCGTGTTGGCGTCGCGGGCGTTCTGACCGCGTTGCTGCTCGGCGCGCCCTTCCGCAGCGGTCCTGCAGAGCTGTTCGATCTCGTGCGGAAGGCGGCCGAGACCTATCAGTACACGTCGCTCTTCGCGTTCAACGTGTGGTCGATCGTCGGGGACTTCTGGAAGCCGGATGACGCCTACTTCGGTCGCGGGGTGGTCCTGCTCGTCGCGGGACTGCTCATTGCGTGCGTCCCGCTCTGGCAGCGCCGGGACACCGCGTCGCTCCTCGCCGCGGGCGCGATCGCCGCCTGCAGTTTCTATTTCCTCCCGACACGCGCGCACGAGCGGTACCTCTTCCCGGCGTTCGTACTGCTCCTTCCGCTCGCGGCCACACGCGCGCGCCTGCTCTGGCCATACGTGTCGCTCTCGCTGCTGTTCGCGCTGTCGCTTTATTTCGCGTTCACGCGTTATGACGGGATCCACTTCGGCGGACCCGCGGTCGATCTGAAGGTGCCCGCGTGGCTCGAGACCTCGTTGTTCACCCGCAACGGTCAGATCCTGATCGCGCTGGTCATGCTCGGTCTCGCCGGCGTGGTCGCGTGGCGGCTCATCCGCGGCGAGGCACGTCT
>Ga0207674_10009950_pt1 | contig 10819 bp, 10 predicted proteins | sample KBSCornC72_FD_184303 | JGI IMG/M metagenome (GOLD analysis project Ga0207674, IMG submission 184303) | Corn rhizosphere microbial communities from Kellogg Biological Station, Michigan, USA - KBS Corn C7-2 (SPAdes) (version 2) | ecosystem: Host-associated > Plants > Roots > Rhizosphere > Soil ...
GCAGCGCGTCGTGGAGTACGGGCAGACTGGCCTGCATCACGGCCGGGTGAGAGGCGTCGATCACGGGGACGCCGAGCGGCGCGAGCAGCGTCCGAAGAAGATCCACGTAGGCGTCGCCGACCGTGCGACGCGGATCGCCGTATGCGCGAGCGACCGCCTCGAGCGCTCGCGGGTCGGCCACGCTGCCGCACGCGGTGGTGAGAAGGGCGAGCTGCGCACCGACGTCGCCGAGTGGCGCGAGCGACATCGGCGTTCCGGCTTCCGGTGCCTCGCGCTGCTCCAGGCGATCGGCACCGCCCACACGCGCCGCCACCGTCCACGATGCCTCGAGGAAATCGGCGTCGTCCGTGGCGGCCCAGAAGATCGCCGCGGTCGCGATCCCGGTGGCGCGCTCGATCGCGTCCGCCAGCGCGAGCGCGCCCATGGCCTTCGACCAGGTGTAGATCGGGCCGCCGAATAGGCCCGGCTGTTGACCAGTGGTGACGACGATCCCGCCCTCGCGACGCACGCGTGCCAGTCGGTCAGCCGCCGGGCCTGACGCAGCCAGCGCAGGCTCGAGCACCGCCCAGGTCGAACTCCAGTCCGCCGACCGGGCGCGTTCCGCCGCCAGCTCGCGCCAGCCGTCACGCCCGACGGGCGTGCCGCGCAACCATTCGCTCGGCGCCTCGCCACGCTGCATCAGCAGCGAAAGCGGCGTGCCTCCCAGTGGTTCGGACAGGATGCGGACGTCGGTCATTGCCCAGGCGCGAGGAGAACGGTCCCGTCGACGGAACCGGGAGGCTCCGCTGACTCGAACAATCTCACACTCCGCACAAAGGTTCGCCGGTGTGCGTGCCGGTGGGAAGCGGCGGGCGCTCGCTCACTTGTGGTAGGGCTCTCCGCGGGCGATGGTCCCGGCCCGGTAGAGCTGCTCGGCGAGCACGAGTCGCGCGAGCTCGTGCGGAAGCGTCCAGGGCGCCAGCTGCAGCGAGCGAACCGCCGCGCGGCGGACGGCGTCGTCCAGACCGTAGGCGCCACCGACGACGAACGCCACGTCACGCGCCGCGTCGCGGGCCTGCACGAGGAGCGCCGCGAAGTCGGGCGACGTGAGCCGATCCCCCCGCTCGTCGCACGCGATCAGCAGCGCGCCTTCCGGCACGCGCTCGAGCAGCCGCTCTCCCTCGCGGCGCTTCGTCTCCCCCGCGCTCACACCCCGTCCGCTCGCCTCACGGACCTCGGCCACGACGAGTGGCCAGTAGCGGGCGGCACGGGTCTCGTACTCCTCGATCGCCGCCGCGAGGTGCCGATCGCGCGGCTTCCCCACGGCGGCGACGACGAGGCGCACGTACTAGGCGTAGATGCCGCGCAGCTTGTGCACGGCGGCGACACGACTGATCGACGTCATGTAAGCGGCCGTGCGCATGTTCACGCGATGCTGTATGGAGGAGCGCAGCACTTCGGCGAAGCTCCGTCGCATGATGTCGGTGAGTCGCTCGTTCACGGTCTCCTCGGACCAGAAGTAGCCGCCGCGGTCCTGCACCCACTCGAAATACGAGACCGTCACGCCGCCGGCGTTGGCGAGGATGTCGGGGATGACGAAGATCTCCTTCTCGTCGAGGATCGAGTCGGCGCCCGCGGTGGTCGGTCCGTTCGCGCCCTCGCAGACGATCTTGGCCTGGATCTTCGCCGCGTTCTTGCTCGTGATGACGTTCTCGAGCGCCGCCGGGAGCAACACATCCACGTCCGACGTCAGCAGCTCCTCGTTCGAGATCTTGTCGCCGTCCTGGAAGCCCTCGAGCGTGCGGTTCTGCTTCACGTACTCCACCGCGGCGTCGACGTCGATGCCGTTCTTGTTGTAGTACGCTCCGGTGCGGTCGCTGATCGCGCGGATCTTGCACCCCTCGCGCGCGAGCAGCTGCGCGGCAACGCTGCCGACGTTCCCGAAGCCCTGCACGGCCAGCGTCGTGCCGGCGACCTTCATGCCCAGGTGGCGCAGCGCTTCCTTCGTCACGATCATGCAGCCGCGACCCGTCGCCTCGCGGCGTCCGAGCGAGCCGCCCATCTCCACCGGCTTGCCCGTGACGACCGCCGTGACGGTGTGCCGGTGGTGCATGGAGTACGTGTCCATCACCCACGCCATGACGCGCTCGTTCGTGTTGACGTCCGGCGCGGGCACGTCGGAGTCGGGGCCGAGCGTGTGGATGATCCCCGCCGTGTAGCGGCGCGTCAGGCGCTCGAGCTCTCCGACGCTCATCGCGGACGGGTCACAGATCACCCCGCCTTTTGCGCCGCCGAATGGCAAATTCACCACGGCGCATTTCCAGGTCATCCACGCCGCGAGCGCCTTCACCTCCTCGAGCGTCACCTGCATGTCGAAGCGGATCCCGCCCTTGGCGGGGCCTCGCACCGTGTTGTAGAGCACGCGGTAGCCCGTGAACACCTCGAGCTCGCCGTTGTCCATCATCACCGGCACGGACACGATGATCTGCTTTTCGGGATGTCGAAGCACCTTGTAGAGGCCGGGCTCCAGATCGAGCAGCTGCGCTGCGCGATCGAACCGGCTCATCATCGCTTCGAAAGGGTTCTCCTCGTTCAGGAACCGGTCCTTGTCCGGGTGAACGAGATTGCTCGACGGGGTCAATCTGAGGTCGGTGGCCATTCGCTGATGACTCAGCCGGCGGCGCCGGCGGTTGAAGGAGTGCTCACGCGGGCCGCGAGGACCAGCGCGAGCGAGGCATCCAGCAGATGCGCTCCACGCTCGACTTCAGCCCGCTGCGAAACATACCACAGCGGCACACCCCCGGCAGGCCACCGCGGAGCCAGCTTCACGGCGTCCTTCAGCGTGCACACGACGGCATCCGCGGTTGCGGCGGCATGCACCAACTGCGCCACATCCGCGGCCGTGAATGCGTGATGATCCCGAAACGGAAGTGCGTCGACGCGACGCGCGCCCAGGGCGCGTAACTGCGCGAAGAATGCCTCCGGCTCGCCCACCGCGGCGACGGCGAGAACCCGAGCGTCGCGCACGGCATCCAGCCCGCGCGTGGTCCCGTCGCGCGCGTCGACGAGCGCGCTGGGCTCGAGGTGCACGACCGCCGCACCGATGCGCGCCACCGACTCGATGCGCTCCGCGACCGCATCCGCCTCGGCGACCGAGGCGATCTTGCGCGTGACGATCGCGACGTCGGCGCGCGCGAGCGCGTCGAGCGGCTCGCGCAGCGGGCCCGCGGGCAGCACCCGCGTCGTGCGCGAGAAGCGCTCGGCCGCCACCAGCACCCAGTCTGCCGTCCGCGCGAGACGCCGGTGCTGGAATGCATCGTCGAGCACGAGGCAGTCCGCGCCCGCGGCGTGCGCCGTTCGGGCGCCGCGCACGCGATCGGCGTCGCGCACGACGGGCGTGCCGGGATTGAGCGTCTCGTGCACCAACGGCTCGTCCCCGCCGTAGCCGCGCAGCACGACGGCGGGATGCGCGCCCCGCTCGCGCAATTGCGCGACGGCCCAGGCGGCGACCGGTGTCTTGCCAGTGCCGCCGACGGACACGTTGCCAACGGCGAGCACCGGAACCGGAGCCACCTCCGATGCGAGCAAGCCCCGATCGTACATCGCGCCGCGCAGCCGAACCGCCGCCGAGTACATCCGCGCCGCCGGCCAGAGCGCGACACGTCCGAGACGCGCGCCCGGCGAGTCGCCGTACCACAGCCGCTCGAGGGCGGACATCGATCAGCTCACGGGAACCGCATCGAGCACCGCCTGGAGCCGCGGCGCCTGCTCGGCGGCCTCCCGCGGCGAAGCTGCATCGACGGGGACGATCGGTCCGTAGACGACACGAACCGTGGCGAACGGCTTCGGGACGAGAAACCGGTCCCAGCTCTTGAGCCGCCAGGCGCGCGTCGCGCTGGCGCGGATCATCGCCAACGGCGCGCCCGTGCGCTGCGCCGCGATCGCGGCTCCCGGCGCGAACACGTGTGCCGGTCCACGCGGACCGTCCGGCGTCACGGCTCCGTCGTGCCCCGCCTGAACGGCGCGCATCAGTCCGATCAGCGCGCGGCCTCCACCGCGAGACGTCGACCCACGCACCGTCGTGTATCCGAGTCGCTCCGCGATCTGTGCGATGATCTCGCCGTCGCGGTGCTCGCTGATCACCACCGCGACCCCCTCGCCCCGATGATGCCAGAGCAGCGGCAGCAGCTCACCGTGCCAGAGCGTGAAGATCACCCGTTGCCCCGACGCGCGCAGGGCGCGCAGGGCATCGTCGTTCTCCGGGCGCATTCGCCACGTCATGGCGAGCAGGCGGATGAGTGCGGTGCCCACTCGCACGATCCACCGGACGCGTGTCTCGCTCACGACGCGGAGCGCGCGGCCTCGTCGTGGCGGTTGGCGAGCTCGATCGCCATCGCCGCGACACGCTCCGCCGCCCCCGGTTCACCGAGCAGCGCACGGACGCGATCCAGCTCGCCGATCATGCGGATGCGACGCTCGCTCGTCGGGTCGAGCAGCTCCGCGAGCACGTCCGCGACTCGTGCCGGCACGAGCGACTCCTGCACGAACTCCGGCGCGACCTCGCGGTCCGCGACGACGTTCACGAGCCCGATGTGTGGAATGCGGACCAGGCGCTTCGCCGCCGCGTAGGTGATCGCGCTCGTGCGGTACGCCACGACCATCGGGCATCCGGCGACGGCGGCCTCCAGTGTCGTCGTGCCGCTCTTGCACATCGCGGCGTCCGCCGCGCGCAGCACGGCGAACGAGGCGGAGCGCACGAGCGGGTACGGGCATCGCTCGGGCGCGATCTCGACGTGCGGCGCGGCGCTCACGACTACCTTGAGCGCCGGATCGCGCCGCTGCAGCGCGCGCGCCGTCTCGACGAACGGATCGAGGTGGCGCACGATCTCCTGGGCGCGGCTTCCCGGAAAGAGCGCGAGGAGCCGATCGCTGTCGCCGACGCCGAGCGAGCGCCGGGCTTCGGCGCGTCCCGGCAGCGTCCGCGCACGATCGAGCAGCGGATGCCCGACGAACGTCGCATCGATGCCGTGCTCACGAAGCAACGCCTCCTCGAACGGCAGGATCACCGCCGCCTTCGTGATCGTGCGCGCCAGCTCGCGGAGACGCTTCGCGCCCCACGCCCATACCTGCGGCGTGATGTAGTACAGCACCGGGACGCCCGCCGCGCGTGCCGCCGCGGCGATCTTCATGTTGAACCCCGGATAGTCGATCAGCACCACGAGGGCGACGCGACCGCTGCGGATGCGCCGCTCCAGCTCCCGTGCGAGCCGGTAGTGCAGCGGGATGTGCTTGAGCACCTCGACGAATCCCATGACGGCGAGTCGCTCCGCGTGCTCGATGAGCTCCACGCCCGCCGCGCGCATCTCGTCCCCGCCGATGCCCGTCAGCTCGAACGAGGCGCCCTGCGCGGCGAGCGCTCGTGCGACGCCGGCGGCATGAAGGTCGCCGGAAGCTTCCCCGGCGACGAACAGGATCTCACGCACGCGCGCCGGCCGGGACGCGGCCCGAGAGCGACGGAAGCGATCGCTCGATGTCCGCCACGATCTGCAGCGCGACGGCCAGCGCATCCCGGCCCGCTTCACCCGTGACCGCCACGGGTGCCTCGCCGCGCACGGCGGCCACGAAGCTCTCGAACTCGAGCCGCAACGGCTCGCCCTCCTCCGCCCGCAACGGGATGCGCTCGACGAACTGCTCGAGCGCGAGAGGCGCCGCGGCGAGCGCGGCGAAATCCACGTCGCCACGGAGCCGGAAGAATTCCCCTTCACCGCTGCCCAGATCGAGCGAGAGATAGCCGCTCTGCTGGAAGATGCGGAGCTTCCGCATCCGCTCGCGCGACACGCGGCTCGCCGTGATGTTCGCCACCGCGCCGGAATCGAAGGTGAGGCGCGCGTTGGCGATGTCGACGAACGGTGTCAGCACCGGCACGCCGACGGCGAGCACCGACGACGCGCGCCCGCCGACGAGCGTGTGCACGAGGTCGATGTCGTGGATCATCAGGTCGAGCACGACCGCGACGTCGGCCCCGCGCGGATTGAACGGCGCGAGTCGGTCGCTCTCGATGAACCGCGGCGCGTCGACGTACGGCAGCGCGGCGCGGATCGCCTGGTTGAAGCGCTCAACGTGCCCCGTCTGCACGACCGCTCCGTTCGCCCGCGCCAGCGCCAGCATCTCGTCGGCCTCCTCGAGCGTCGTGGCGATCGGCTTCTCGATCAACGCGTGGATCCCTCGCCCCAGCACCTCGCGCGCCACGGCGAAGTGAGCCGGCGTCGGCACGACGATCGTCACGGCGTCCACGACGTCGAGGAGGGCGTCGAGCGACGGATGCGCCGTCACGCCGAGCTCTCGCGACACCTGCTCGGCGCGCTCGACGCGCGCATCGAAGAAGCCGGCGAACGCCGGGCCATGCATGTCGCGGAGGATGCGGACGTGGTGGTAGCCGAGGCCCCCCGCCCCGATCACGCCGATGCGGAGCGGCGCGCTCAGACGACCACCCCGCGCCCGCTCTCCTCGACGAACCGCAGCAGCTCCTGCACCTCGGGGAACGGCTTGAGCTCCGCCGCCGCCCGCTCCTTCGCCTGCGAGACGTTCAGCTCCGAGCGGAAGAACAGTCGATACGCGCGCTTGAGCTCCCGCACGACGTCCTCGGGGAAGTTGTTGCGCTGCAGCCCGACGCTGTTCAACCCATAGAGCTTGATCGGATTGCCCACCGCCTTGATGTACGGGGGAACGTCCTGCGAGATGCGCGAGCACCCGCCGACGAAGGAGTACTGGCCGATCTTCACGAACTGGTGCGCCGCGCTCTGGCCGGCGATGATCGCCTTGTCGCCCACGGTGACGTGTCCCGCCAGCTGCACGCTGTTCACGAGGATCACGCCGTCGCCGACGTGACAGTCGTGCGCCAGGTGGACGTACGACATGATGAAGCAGTTCTTGCCCACCGTCGTCTTGTACGACTGCGTCGTGCCGCGGTTGATCGTCGTGTACTCGCGGATCGTCGTCCCGTCGCCGATCTCGACCGTCGTCATCTCGCCCTTGAACTTGAGATCCTGCGGATCTCCGCCCAGCACGGTGCCGATGCCGACCTTCACCTCCGTGCCGAGGATGACGTTGCGCTCGAGCGTCGCCCGCGCGGCGATCACGCAGCCGTCGCCGATGCGGCAGTTCTCGCCGACGATCGCGAACGCACCGATCTCCACGTCGGCGCCCAGCTCGACGCCGTCGTGCACGATCGCCGTCGGATGGATGCGCGTCGTCATTTGTCGCGCACCATGGCGCCCATCTCCGCCTCGGCCACGACTTCGCCGTCGACCTTGGCGATGCCCTGCATCTTGCACATCATGCCGCGCACCTGGAGGAGCTCGAGCTCGAACCGCAGCTGATCACCGGGCTTCACCGGCCGGCGCCACTTCACGTTGTTGAGCGACGTGAAGTACACGACCTTCTTCTCCGGATCCGGCACCGCGCCCATGAGGAGCATCCCTCCGACCTGCGCCATCGCCTCGATGATCAGCACGCCGGGCATGATCGGATGTCCCGGGAAGTGCCCCTGAAAGAATGGCTCGTTGATCGTCACGTTCTTGATGCCGACGATCCGCTTCCCCGCGTCGATCTCCAGCACGCGATCGACGAGCAGGAACGGATAACGGTGCGGCAGGACCTTCATGATCTCTTCGATTCCGAGCACCTGAGTCTCCCGGGACAGCGACGCCTGCATCGCCCGCACGAACAGCACCGTGCCGCGATGACTCGGTTTGTGCGCCACGACGCGCGCCTTCATGCGCGCGCCGACCAGCGCGAGGTCCCCCACACAGTCCATCATCTTATGTCGGACGAACTCGTCCGGCGAGCGGAGCACGTTCTCGACCACGCCGTCGTCACCGAGCACCACGGCGTTCTGCGTCGACGCGCCCTTGATCAGGCCACGGGCGCGGAGCGGCTCGACCTCGCGGACGAACCCGAATGTCCGCGCCCACCCCAGCTCGCGCTCGAACAGCTCCGGGGTGACCCGAGCCGCGTAGCGCTGCTGCCCGATCAGCGCGTGCGGGAAATCGATCATCACGTCCAGATCGAGGTGCTCCGACGGGCTGCCCTCGTACACCGACTCTCCGTCGACCACGCGTACCGGCGCGGTGAGCCGCGCCACCGCCACGCAGCCGGCGTGCTCGCAGACGACCGCGTCCCGCAGCGCTTCGACGAACGGCTGCGCGCTCCCGTCCATGATCGGCGGCTCGGGCCCGTCCAGCGAGATGAGGAGATCGTCGATCTCGAGCGCCGCGACCGCGGCCAGCACGTGCTCCACCGTGTGCACGGCGTTGGGCTCCTCGCCGAGCTGGGTGCGCCGCTCGGTGAGCACGGCGTGACTCTCCAGCGCCGGGATGAGCGGCGCCGACGGCAGGTCGCGGCGCTCGAACCGGATCCCCGATCCGCTCGGCGCGCGCCGGAATTCCAGGGTGCAGTGCACTCCCAGATGAAGCCCCGTGCCCGACACGGTGGCCGTGCGCCCGATCGTCCGCCGCATCAGCCCTCGTCGTCCCGCGGACGCTCGATCAATCGCTCCAGCGCGCGGATGATCGAGGGCAGCTTGAACATCGCAGCCTGCGCGCGAAGTGCTTCCTTGTGCGGCCGGGCGGGATAGCCCGACCAGGTCTCGCCGGCGGGGATCGAGCCGAACACACCGGCCTGCGCGGCGAGTCTGGCGCCCTTGCCGATCGTCACGTGGCCCGCGATCCCCACCTGACCGGCGAGGATGCAACCATCCTCGACGTGCACCGATCCCGCGATGCCGACCTGCGACATGACGAGACAGAGCCGTCCGATGCGGACGTTGTGCGCCACCTGGACCAGGTTGTCGATCTTGGTGCCGGCACCGATCACCGTGTCGTCGATGCTGCCGCGGTCGATCGTCGTGTTCGCGCCGATCTCCACGTCCGACTCCACGATGCACCGGCCGACGTGCGGGATCTTCACGTGCGCGCCGTCGCGAAAGACGTAGCCGAAGCCGTCGGATCCGAGCACGGCGCCGGCGTGGACCCGGACGCGATCGCGCAGCTGCGTGCCCGCGTAGATCGTCACACCGGGATAGACGTGACAGTCGTCGCCGATCTCGACGCCGGCCCCCACGACCACGTGCGCGTCGAGCCGCGTCCGCGCCCCGATGCGCGCGCCATCTCCGATCACGACACCCGCTCCCAACGAGACGTCGTCTCCCAGCGACACGCCCCGACCCAGAGTCACCGTGGGGTCGATCCCGGGGACGTACGGCGGAGGCGGGTACAGCATCGGGAGCAGCGGCAGCATCGCCTCGTGAGGGTTCTTCACCACGATGCGCGCACGCGCCTTGCCGTGCTCGGCGAGCTCCGCCGTCACCAGGAGGACGCCGATGTCGCGTTCCGCCGCGAGCGGCGCGTACTTCGCGTTCGCGAGGAACGTCAGGTGGGACGCGTTCGCGCGGTCGAGCGGTGCGACCCCGGTGACCTGGGCCGATGCGTCACCCTGGAGCGCGCCGCCGACTGCAGCCGCAATGGCTTCGGCGGTGAGGACCCGAGAGCCCTCACCGCCGAAATCACGAGACGCTGAAACCGAGTCCGCCACCCGTTACGGGTTCGGCCGGGTCACGCCCGACGGCGCCGGAGCGGCCGACGAAGGACGCGGCGCCGGCGCCGCCGACGCCGTCGTACCCTTCAGCTTGCTCAGCACGCGATCGGTGACGTTCAGGCTCTTGTCCACGGCCACGATCGGCGAGCCCTGGTCGGCGTTGAAGATCATCGCGTAGCCCCCCTCGACGCGCACTTCCTCGATCGCCGCCTTGACCTTGTCGAGGATCGGCTGCACGAGCTCGCTCTGGCGTCCCTGCGCCTTCTGCTCGAGCTCCTGCGTGCGGCGCTGATACTCCTGCTCCTTCGCCTGGAGCCCCTTCCCCTGCGTCTCCCGCGCGGCGGGAGTCAGCGTGGCCTGACGCTTCTGGAAGTCCGCCACCATCGCGTTGAGCGAGTCGCTCATCCGCTTGATCTGCTCGCGGTAACCCCCCGTCTCCTTGTCGAACTGGGCCTCGGCCTCGGCCCGCCCGGGCGCCTGGTCGAGCAGAACACTGGTCTGTACGTACGCCACCTTCACCCCCTGCGCACGCACGGGGAGAGAGAGGGCTGCGAGGAGAGCGAGCGCTACCGGCGCCGCACGAAGAAGTTCACGCATGAAAACTCCAGGTTGGTTAGAAGAGCTGTCCGAGCTTGAAGTGCATCTGCCATTTCGGTTTCAGCACGCCGTTCTCGACACGATCCAGTCCATACCCCCAATCGATGCCCAGCGGTCCCAGGGGGGTGACGAGCGCGCCTCCGAGTCCGACACCGCGGAACAGGCGGGTAGGATTGAAGTCCTGCGGACGCGCCCAGATGTTGCCCGCGTCATAGAAGGCGTCCAGGTAGATCTGCTGGTTGATGCGGAGGCCGAGCTCCACGGAGTTCGTGTAGAACGCACTGCCGAACGACTGTGGCTGGGCCGTCGTCTGCGACGTCTCGGAGATGTACCCGGCGGGCGTGATCGAGAACTCCTCGTAGCCGCGGAGCTGCTCACCGTATTGCACGCCGCCGAGCGAGAACTTCTGCGAAATGTAGAACCCGCCTGGGTCGCCGAACACCGCGCCGGCGCGGGCCGAGAGGCTGAGTGCGAGCGTGATAGGCTCCGATCCGAGGGCGCCGCCGCCGAACTGCCACAGCGTGGCGTGATGGCGGACCTCGCCGGTATAGCGGGTGTATTTCGCGCCCCCGAACCAGCCGTTGAACTGCGAGCTCACGAGCTGGTGGCCACCGTCCGTGGGGAACGGCAGCCCGACACGCGTGTCGTG
>Ga0207674_10009951_pt1 | contig 10819 bp, 7 predicted proteins | sample KBSCornC72_FD_184303 | JGI IMG/M metagenome (GOLD analysis project Ga0207674, IMG submission 184303) | Corn rhizosphere microbial communities from Kellogg Biological Station, Michigan, USA - KBS Corn C7-2 (SPAdes) (version 2) | ecosystem: Host-associated > Plants > Roots > Rhizosphere > Soil ...
ACGACCAACAACAACGACATCACGACTCCGACGTCAAGGTCGGCGCCTTCTGAGCGTAACAACCCCACCATCGACGTCAGCGACACGGTGACCTGGTTGAAGGGCTCGCACAGCTTCACCTTGGGGGGGGCGTTCACGCATGTCGGCCTGTGGGCCTACGACCTGACCGTCGTTCCGACTGTGAACTTTGGCCTCGCGACGGGCGATCCTGCCGACGCCATGTTCACCCCCACCAACTTCCCCAATGCGACGACGACAAACCTGGCGGATGCGCGGGCACTGTATTCGGTGCTGACGGGTCGTATCTCCTCGATCAACGCCAATGCACGCCTCAACGAGAACACCGGCAAGTACGAATATCTCCAGCCGGGGGTCCAGCGCGGCCAGCTGCACGAGTTTGGCGGCTTCATCCAGGATTCGTGGCGTGCGCGCAAGGATCTGACGCTCAACTACGGACTGCGCTACGAAGTGCAGCTGCCGTTCGTCTCACGCAACAACAGCTACGCCACGGCGACGGTCGCCGACATCTGCGGCCTCTCCGGCGTGAATGCGCAAACGGCCTGCAACCTGTTCCAGCCGGGAAGCACGCCGGGGAAAACTCCCCAGTACCAGAACCTGACCGCGAACACCAACGCCTACAAGACGGACAGGAACAACCTCGCTCCCACCCTGGGCCTGACATGGAGACCGACGGCCGAGAAGGGGTTCTTCCGCTCGATCCTCGGGCAGGACGGCGACACCGTCATGCGCGCGGCATACACACTCGCGTATAGCCGCGGCGGGATGGGCGACTTCACCGCCATCTACGGAGCGAATCCCGGCATCACGATCACCACCAATCGAACGCAGGGATTGAACAACCTGGTGGTGGACGGCGCCGGGCTTCCGCTGCTGCTCCGCCAATCTGGCCGTCTTGGCGCTCCAAGCTTCCAGGAATCGCCCGTGTATCCGAACTCCGGGCTGATCACCGATGAAATCGACACGTTCGATCGGAACCTGCAGGTGCCCTACGCGCAGTCGTACACCTTCGGCGTGCAGCGCGCGATCAATCGCAGCACTGCCTTCGAAGTGCGCTACGTCGGCACCCGGTTCCTCCAGAGCTTCGTCGATTACAACTACAACGAGATCAACACGAAGGAGAACGGATTCCTCGACGACTTCCGCAGAGCCCAGGCCAACCTGCAGGCGAACATCGCGGCGGGCCCAGGCGCGGGTTGTATCGGCGGCGTCACGACGGCGGGCTGCCAGAACAACTTCGCCTACACGGGGGCGCCGGGCACCTCGCCGGTGCCGATCTTCTTCGGAGCGTACACCGGCAAGCCGAAGGCGCAGGCGAATGATCCGGCCCAGTACTCGAGCACGAGCTGGACGAACACGACGTTCACCGGTTTCCTCGCTCGATACAATCCCAACCCCGGCGGGTTCGCGAGCACGAACACCACCAACGGGTTGATTGGGAACAGCACGTTTCGCGGGAACCTCATCACTTCGGGATTCCCCGCCAATCTGTTCATCGCGAATCCTGACAAAGTCGGCGGTGCGTTCGTCCGCGGCAACGGCGGCGGCACGCGCTACGACTCGCTGCAGGTGGAGCTGCGGCGCCGGTTGTCGAACGGACTGCTGGTTGAAGGCAACTACGTGCTTGGCAAACAGCAGAACCAGACCCGGTACTCGTTCCGCACGGACCGGGACTGGACGCTCGACGACGGTCCGCGCCACGCGGTGAAGATGAACTGGATCTACGAGCTGCCGTTCGGCCGCGGACGCCATTTCGGCGCCAACGTCAACGGCTTCTGGGACCGTGTCATCGGCGGCTGGGAGTTCGACGGTGGCGGGCGCATCCAGAGCGGGCTGATCCTCAGCTTCGGCAACGTTCGTCTGATCGGCATGGACGATAAGGAACTGCAGAAGGTCTTCAAGATCGAGGAGCGCATCGATCCGATCGGCGGCAAACAGCTGCTGTTCACCCTGCCGCAGGACATTGTCGACAATACGATCAAGGCGTTCAGCACCAGCGCCACGTCGGCATCGGGTTACGGTTCGGGCGGGGCGCCGACCGGCCGCTACTTCGCGCCGGCGAATGGCCCCGACTGTCTGCAGGTGGTCAGCGGCGACTGCGCGCCACGCAACCACTACGTGACGGGCCCGAAGGTCGTGACCTTCGACCTGAGCGCCGTCAAGCGGACGATGCTCTTCGGCCGGACGAACTTCGAGTTCCGCGCCGAGATGCTCAACGCGTTCAACAACATCAACTTCACGCCGGTGGCGCAGACCGGCAACAGCGCCACGCTCAATCAGGTCACGGCGGCGCAGCGCGACGTGAACAACACCCAGAATCCAGGCGGACGTCTCGTGCAGTTCGTCTGGCGGGTTAGCTGGTGATCGGAAGGCTCGAGGCTTAGGGCTCAAGGCTCAAGGCTTAGGGCTCAAGGCTCAAGGCTCAGGGCTCAAGGCTCAGGGATGCCGGCGGCGACTTCGGTTGCCGCCGGCTTTTTTATCTCGGATCCCGCATCCCGGATCCCGATCAGATTTCGTCGATTCTGACCTGACGCACGTAGTAGCCGCTATCGAGACGCCGCTGCGGAATTTGCGGATCGGGAACCTTGAGCGCGATGTCGTAGATGGCGGGCGCCGTGGGCTTCCAGCGGTATTCCCACAACGACCAGGTGCGATGTGTCTTCGGTGCCGGACACACCGGGAACGATCTCCAGGCGTCATTCGGACCGAAACGTATCGCGAGTTGGTCGATCGGCTTGCGTCCTCCCCACACGATTCCGACGACCCGATACTCGAGTCCGCTCGTGCCGCCGCGCCGCTTCTCGACCCGCACAGCCGTCGCGGCCGCGTCGATCTCCGCGGGCGCGTAGTCGCGCGCCAGCGCGTGCGCGCGCGTTTGGTGAGTGCGCCCGGCGAATTCCCTCATCTGGCTCGTTGCCCCATCGGTCATCGGCACCAGGCGAATCTGGTTCACCCATTTAATCCACGAACATCCGTACCACCCGGGCACGACGAGCCGGATCGGCGCCCCGTGATCGAGCGGGAGCGGCGCGCCGTTCATGCGCAGCGCGAGGAATGCGCCGAGTTGGGCCAGCGCCGCGAGCGGGAAGGCCCAGCCGGCGCCGGCGACCGAGCCGGTGGACGGCGCTGTCGGATCCATCCCGCTGACCACTGCTCCCCACGCGGCACCTGACGGCCGCAGCCGGGCGACGACGTCCGCGAGCGGAACGCCGTCGTACTCGCACACGCTCATCAGACCGAAGTTGGCGGGATTGTTGTTGCCGGAGCACTCGAGCAGGTGCGCGCCCATCGGCTTCGCGCGGCGAGTCAGCCCCGCGATCGTCAGACCGCCCAGGTCACCGGCATCGCCAGCGATCGTGATCGTCCACTGGTCGAGCCGAGGTGGGACAGGAGGGGCTTCAGTGCGGATGCACGCAAGTCGGTTGGGCGTGACGAGCCGGTCGGGCTGCAGCGCCGAAAGATCCGTGACCTGCCGCGCGTCGAGGCCCGGTCCGCCCTGCTTGACGCCGAACGACTGGACGACGCCGTCCGGCCGCGAGAGGGGAAGCGTCCCTGCGAGCTCACCCCACGTGGCGCTGCCGCACCGCTCGTCGATCGACGCGGCGGGATGAAACAGCAGACCGGCCGTCGCGGCGGCGAACGTGCCGAGCGCGTCACGACGGGACAGGAGATTTCCGAGTGGCCCCATTGCAAGGGTCTAGAACCGCGATGCCTGGATGGGCGTGTCCGAGCGCGCCCAGCTCGCGCGGCGCTCCTGCGCGGTCGCCGCGGTTGCCTTGCCCTGCGATTGCAGCGCGCGCTCGAGGCCAGTGAGCGCCCACCCGTTGTGCGGATGGCGCGACAGATCTTCGCGATACACACGCTCGGCATCGCTGAACCGCTTCGCATCGAGCAGCGCGGCGCCGAGCCAGTGCCGCGCCGCGAAGGGCAGCGGCTCGGGATCGTCGATGACGATCGAGTCGTTCAGCGCGACGGCGCGCTGCAGCGAGTCGATCGACGCGGCCGTCTCGCCGGCGGCGCGACGAATCTCTCCCTCGAGAATCGCGGCGAGCGTGCCGAGCAGCGTTTTCGCGGGGTGGAACTTGAAGGTCGCGGGCGTCGCGGCGGCGCGTGAGAGCCGATCGAGGTGTCCGCGCGCGCCGGTCAGATCGCCAATCCGGAGCGCCGCGTAGCCGTGCGCGAAATCCCACATGCCGCCCGGGATCTCGGCAGCCGGACGGTCGCCCATCGCCGCCACCTCGTCGAACCTCCCGAAGCGCACGAGCGCAAGGGCAAGATACATCGGGTCGCCGGTGAGCTTCGCGATGCCCCGCGCCGCCGAAATCGCGGGCGCGCTCTGCCCGTCGTACGAGGCGGCGTAGACCAGCATCTGCAGGTCGTGTGAGGGATAGGTGAGGATCGCTTCGCCTCTGACCGCTTTCTGATCCGTCTGCCACGCCTGCACGCTCGCGCGGACCGCATCGCCCCAGCGCCCCACGCGCGTCCACGTGTGCGCCGGCATGTGAACCAGATGGCTTGCGCCTGGCACCGCAGCGCCGAGGAACTCGACGCACGGCTCCGCGCGCTGCGGCTCGGTCGTCAGCTCGGTCGTGTGCACGTACAAGTGGCAGGCGCCCGGGTGCCGGATGTTGCGTTTGAGCGCCCCCTCGAGCACACCGATCACGCGCGCCACATCCGGATTGCGAAGATCGAGCGCGCCGGGACGGGGCAGCATGAGAAACAGCGACTCCGCATACAGCGTCGCCACATCGAGATCATCCGGGTAGTTGTCGGCCACGCCGGCCATTGCGGCGGCATACGCCCGATCGAGCTGCGGCAGGCCCGAAAGATCGGATCGGAACCGGGCGGCCATCGCGTCGATCAGCGCCTTCTCGACCGCGCTCGCATGCTGCTGGGCCGCCTGCGCTTTCTGAATCGCCGCGCGCGCGCGCGCGTCGTGCTCGGCTGTGCGCCCCTCGCTGAGATACGGGCTCCATGCCCACGCCTCTCCCCAGTAACAGATCGCGCACTCCGGATCGCGCTTCTGCGCTTCGCGGAACGAGCGTCCCGCTTCGCCGCGCGCGAAGGCGTACATCAACTGGAACCCCTGGTTGAAGTACGCGCGCGCGTCCGCGTTGGGCGACGAAATCGGGCGCGTGAACGGGCCCAGCGCCGTCGTGTAGAGACGGATCGGCTCGTCGAAATCGTGGGGGAGCGCGCCCTCGATATGCTGCGCCGCCGCGCCGCCGGCACACCACGTCACCGCGGCAGCGAGGAGCACGGCGCAGCCATAGGTCTGCACTGTCCCAGTATTGTGCCGCAGTCGCGGACGGCGAGCCCCTGTCAACGACAGCCGCCCCAAAAAGTAAAACAGGAGAACAAGAGAAAGGGAGAAAGAGTCTCCCATTCTCCTGTTCGATCTTGACAGCGAACACTGCCTCAATTTGTGATCCCGCGAATCGCCGCGACCACGACGTCGTCGTCTTCCAGCGCCACGGTGCGCAGATCGACGACGACGTGGTCGTCGACGATGCGCGCGATGATCGGCGTCGAGTGGTGACGGAGCCGTTCTTCGAGCTGTTCCGCGCTCAGCGACGGATGGGTGAGCGAGACCAGCCGCGTCGGGATCGCGGAACCGGGGGCGCTGCCGCCGCCGATGGTCGATTCCCCGTCCACGACAGCCGCGGTGATGCCCGTCAATGCCGACGCCAGCGCCCGGGCGCGGCGATCGATGTCGTCGGCCGGCATCGCGATCATCGCAGCCACCGGAATGCTGGAGACCGCGCGGCCGGCCGCGTACTCCTCGAGGGTTGCCTCGAGCGCCGCGTAGGTGAGCTTGTCGACGCGTAGCGCACGCATCAGCGGGTGCGTGCGCACCTTCGCGACCAGCGCCTCGGAGCCCGCGACGATCCCCGCCTGGGGTCCGCCGAGCAGCTTGTCGCCGCTGAACATCACGACATCCGCGCCCGCCGCAATCGTGCGCGGGACATCCGGCTCGCCGCGCAACGCTGGCGTCTCTCCCAGGGCGTCGGCGAAAAATCCGCTGCCGAGATCCTCGGCGACGGGCAGGTTGAATCGCCGGCCCAGGGCGACGAGATCTTCGAGCTGGGGACGCTCCGTGAATCCCTCGATGCGGAAGTTGGATGGATGCACGCGGAGGATCAGGGCAGTTCGATCCGAGATCGCCGCGGCGTAGTCCGCCGCGCGCGTGCGATTGGTGGTTCCGACCTCGCGGAGCACCGCGCCGGACTGTGCCAGGACGTCGGGGACGCGGAAGCCACCGCCGATTTCGACGAGTTCCCCGCGCGAAATGATCACCTCGCGTCCCGCCGCCAGCGCCGCGAGGACCAGCAGCGTCGCTGCCGCGTTGTTGTTCACGACGACCGCGGCTTCGGCGCCGGTGAGACGACAGAGCAGCCGCTCCGCGTGGACGTCGCGCTTCCCACGTGCGCCGTGTGCGAGCTGATATTCGAGGTTCGTGTACCCCGCCGCGAGGGCGGCGGCCCGTTCCGCCGCCGTCCGAGCCAGCGGCGCGCGACCCAGGTTGGTGTGGATGATGACCCCGGTCGCGTTGATCACTCGGCGCAGCGAGGGGACGGCGCTCGTCGCCAACCGCTCGATCGCCGCACGCTCGATAGTCCCCGCCACGTCGTCCGTGCCCGCATCCCGCGCGCCGCGGAGCGCCGCCGCCTCGGCGCGCAGCGCCTCGACGACCGCGGTGCGCCCGTAACGCGGCTCGAGCGCAAGAATTGCCGGCCGCTGACGTAATTGTTCGATTGACGGGATTGTCCGCACGCTTAGTCTCAGCACCCTGAGGCACCTGTAGGCACCCCTCGCACCTGTAGGCACCCATAGGCACCCTTCGCACCTATAGCACCCGTTGCACCTGTAGCACCCTTAGCACCGAGCGGGTATTCACGATATCATTTCGGTTCCCTTGAGTACGAACCCGCTGGACAACACGCCGCCCGAAGTGCCGGTGCCTGACTACCGGCCGGTGGAGCGCTTCTGGCCGTATGTCGACCTGCCGGAGCAGCCGACGGAGGAGGAGCTCGCGTCGCTGAATCCCGAGCTCTCCGAGGCGCTCTTCGGAACTCCGAAGCTGCCGTTTTCGGTGTCGCTCGATTTCCCGCGGTTCGATGGTCCCGATTACGCGCGCGCGCTCGAGATGGCGCGCGCGGCGGCGGAATACAAGGAGATCGGCGCGGGCGCCACGGTGCGTCATCGCGCCCGCTTCTACCCCGAGAACGTGGTCAAGCTCCGCGATCTGTTCGACCTGGTCGGCCGCTACGACGCGACCGAAGTGCTCATCGACGATCGCCCGGTTCCCTACGCGCGAGAGCTGTGGTTGCCGTTGTTGTGGTTCTTGATTAGATAGCTTCCAGCTGGCAGCTGTAATGCCCGATCCATCCGAAATCCAGCGCGACCTGATGACGCTCGAGGCGGAGCTGAAAAAGCTGGAAGCGGAATACAACATGTTCTTCTCGGGCCGCGCGCCGCGTCCGCCGTGGGAAACGCGCGCGCGGGTCGAAGCGCTGGTGAAGCGCTGGGACCGCGGTCACATCGAGACGTCGGCCGAGCGGTTCCGCTTCAGCACGCTGCAATCGCGTTTCCAGGCGTTCGTCGATCTCTGGGACCGAGGCCAGCGGGCGCGCGAAGAGGGACGCCCCGGCCCGTTCTTTCAGCCGCCGCCCAAGAAGGTCGAGAAGCCCGGCAAGCCGGAAGCGCCGGAAAGCAAGGTGCTCTACGTGACCGCGTTCAAGGATCCGATGCGCGAGATGGACAAGCTCCACTCGCTCTACGACACCTTGATGGACGCGCGGCGGCAGAGCGGAGACGAGGTCGTCCCGTTCCATCGCTTTGCGGCGCTCGTGAAGGACCAGGTCGGAAAACTCCGCGACAGCGGAAGTCCAGAAGTGGCGTTCCGGGTTGCGGTGAAAGACGGGAAAGTGAATTTTACGGTGCGGGGATTGAAGGGCGGGAAGGATTAACGACCGGAGACCGGGAGCGCCGGGCGCTCCCGGTTCCGTTCGGGGGATTAACTCGGTTTGGTGACGTTACCGGCCTGTGGGCCTTTGGGACCATCAACGATCTCGAACTCGACCGCCTGGCCCTCCTCGAGCGTCCGGAAGCCGTTGCCCTGGACGGCCGAGAAGTGGACGAACACGTCGCTGCCACCTTCTCGTTCGATAAATCCGTAACCCTTGGCGTTGTTGAACCACTTGACCTTGCCTGTGATACGCATCGTACTTTTCCTGCCTTGCAATGGCGCGGCGCCGGGACGCCGCCGTGATACCTGCCCGGGACCCGAGAAAACCCCTCCCGGACATAAAAAAAGACCGCGAGTGCGCGGCCTCGGCTTACGACGCTGACCCCTCAGCGTCGCGACATAGTAGCGGCCCAGGGCTGGATCTGTCAAGAAAATCGAGAAATATGCGAGCAATTTTGAGTGTATCCGACAAAACCGGTCTCGTTGAGCTTGCCCGCGGGCTGTCCGGCCTGGCTGTCGAGCTGGTGTCCACGGGCGGCACCGCAAAGGCGATTGCCGCCGCTGGAATACCCGTCACCAACGTCTCCGACGTGACCGGCTTCCCCGAAATGATGGACGGCCGGGTCAAGACACTGCACCCCGCGATGTTCGCCGGCATTCTCGCGCGGCGTAACCGCCCCGATGACCTGGCCGCCCTCGGCGCTCAGGGCATTTCGCCAGTCGACGTCGTGGTAGTCAATCTCTACCCGTTCGGCAAGGCGGCGGACAATCCGGCCACGCCGTTCGATGCGCTGGTCGAGGAAATCGACATTGGCGGTCCGAGTCTGCTCCGCGCCGCCGCGAAGAACTTTCGCGACGTGCTGGTGGTGGTCCATCCGGAGGACTATCCGAAAGTGCTCGAGGAGCTCGCGCGTGCCGGCGGACCTTCGCTGGAGTTCCGCTTCGAACTGATGAAGAAAGCGTTCATGCACACGGGGCAGTACGACGGCATGATTGCGATGACGATGGCGCATGTGGACGTGGACGGCGGGGCGATGACGCGAAAGCCGCTGAAGCGGCCGACCCAGGCCCTTCACGGCGGCCCGCGGCCGCTGCGTTACGGTGAGAACCCGCATCAGAGCGCCTCCTGGATCCAGTTTCCGCCGGACGCCGGGCGGCGCTGGGAGGTCCACCAAGGCAAGGAGCTCTCGTACACGAACCTGCTCGATCTGGATGCGGCCCTGCGCATTGCTCTCGAGTTCACCGAGCCGGCGGCGGCGGTGATCAAGCACACGAACCCATGCGGCGTCGCCACAGGCGCAACGTTGGATGAGGCGTACGTCCGGGCGCGCGAGGCGGACGCGCTGTCGGCCTACGGCGGGATCGTCGGGTTGAACCGGCCGCTCGACGTCGCGACGGCCAAGGCGCTGACGTCCACGTTCATCGAGGCCGTGATGGCCCCCTCCATCGACGAGGACGCGCGGGCCGTACTGGCAGCAAGGCAGAACATGCGCGTCGTCACCACCGACTTCACGAAGGCATTCGACCCGATCATGGGGCGCGATGCGCAGGAGACGCGTTCGTTTCTCGGCGGAGTGCTCGTGCAGGACGCCGACCGGGTCATCGAAGCGAAAGATTCGTGGCCTCCGCCTCCGCTGGCGAATTCGGCGGGACACGCTCCTGACCCGGGCATCCGCGTCGTCACGCAGCGGCAACCGACGGCCGAAGAGTGGACTGCCCTGCGATTTGCGTGGCGCGTCTGTGCACACGTGAAATCGAACACGATTATCTTCACCACTGCGGATCGGACGCTTGCGGTTGGCGCCGGTCAGATGAGCCGCGTCGATGCCGTCAAGGTGGCGGTGATGAAGGCGGGAGGGCCGCTGGCCGGCAGTGTGGTCGCGTCGGATGCCTTCTTCCCGTTCCGCGACGGGCTGGATGCACTCGCCGCCGCCGGCGCAACGGCGGTCGTGCAGCCCGGCGGTTCGGTGCGCGATGCGGAGGTGATTGCCGCGGCCGACGAACACGGATTGGCGATGGTGTTTACGGGTCGGCGCCATTTCAGGCACTGACCGATCCGGGATGCGGGATCCAAAGATTCAAGGATTGATGATTCAAGGATTCAGCGATTCGAGGATGAGGGATTCACGATCAGGGAATAGGGATTCGTTTTGAGTGAGGCCAGGAGACGTCTCGCGCTGTTCGTGCTGCTGGCAGCGGCCATCATTCCCTATTTCGTAGATCTCGGCGGGTCGTCAATCTGGGACGCGAATGAAGCGTTCTACGTCGAGACGCCGCGCGAGATGATCGAGAGCGGCGATTTCGTCAGCCCCACGTTCAATCACCAGCCGCGTCTCAACAAACCCGTTCTGAGCTACTGGATCGTCGCCGGCTTCTATAAGGCGCTCGGTGTCTCGGTAGCCGTCCAGCGCCTTCCGATCGCGCTGGCCGCGGTGACGATGATTCTGACGGCGTTCCTGCTCGCGTACGTCGCTCGCGGCCCCGAAGCCGGTCTGTGGGCCGCGGTAGGGCTGGCGGTGACGCCCCGGCTCGTGATGTTCGGGCGGCGCATCTTCATCGACATCTACATCTCGATGTTCATGGCGCTCACGGTGACCTTCTTCGCGCTCGCCGAGCGCTATCCGCATCGCCGGCGGCTGTTCCTGCTGCTGATGTACGCCAGTGTCGGACTCGGCGTGCTGACGAAAGGGCCGGTCGCTGCGGCCCTGCCCGCGCTCGTCTTCGGCATCTATCTCCTCCTGCACCGCGAGGTCCGGCGCGTCACCGAAATGATGATTCCCGCCGGTCTGGTCATCGTGCTCGCGATCGTCGTGCCCTGGTATACCGCGCTCT
>Ga0207674_10009953_pt1 | contig 10818 bp, 1 predicted proteins | sample KBSCornC72_FD_184303 | JGI IMG/M metagenome (GOLD analysis project Ga0207674, IMG submission 184303) | Corn rhizosphere microbial communities from Kellogg Biological Station, Michigan, USA - KBS Corn C7-2 (SPAdes) (version 2) | ecosystem: Host-associated > Plants > Roots > Rhizosphere > Soil ...
TTGCCGGCCGCGACTGAAGTGTTGCCGTTCAAAGTGTTAGTCCCCGAACCGGTTGAGAACGTGCCGCCGCCGGACTGGGTGAAGTTCTTACCGGAGGCAACAGTGGTGTCGCCGTTGAGGCTGACAGCGCCAGTGCCGGTCTGGAAGGTGCCGGATGAGCTGGATTGGTTGAAGTTGCCGGTGGCGCCGGCGAAGGTGATGTTCTGGCCGTTGGCTACGCTGATGCCGCCGTTGGCGTTGATTGTTCCAGAAACTGTAGCGGTGCCGGTCACGGAGATGCCGGAGCTGGTAACACCCAGGTACGAGGTAGTACCGCTGAAGTCCTGGACGGCGAATAAACTACTGCCTAATCCGCCGGAGGCGTCCTGGATCTTTAAGCCGCCACCATCGGCTGAGGTCAGCAGCAGAGTCTGATCAGTTGTGCTCGAACCGTTGGTGTAAGCCTGGGCCAAAGTAGTGGTCGAACCGCTGCCCGAGCCGAATACCGCGGTACAGGCCGATGAACCGGCTGTGGTACAGATGGTTCCGTTCTCGGCTGGCAGATTGATCGTGTAATTAGTAGAGCTTGGCGATAACGGCACCAGGCTGATGCTGCCGGTCTGACCCGAGAAGTTGAACTTGATATCACCGGTTATTCCACTGGCGCCCGATGTACCGACTGCCACGAGGTTCGATGAGGTGTCGACTAGCAACACATTCTTACTGCTGGAAGAGTTCTGGACCTGGAAACCGGTGGCCGAATTAGTAGCGAAAGTCTTATCACCGCCGAAGGTCTGCGCCGCGGCGCTCACCAGACCCGGCTTGGACGCGTCGGCTGTCTGGGCGTAAATGGTACTACCCGAAATCACCAGGCCGTTGGCGCTCTTAGCCTGCGAGTCGATGACACCGACAGACGACACGCCGCTACCCGAACCAGTACAGCCGCCGAATACCAGCTGGTTAGCAATCGTATTATCTGTCTGTAAGCACTGCCCAGTTGCTGGCCCAGTTGTAGGCAATAACAGGGTGTAGGCGCTAGTCGGATTAGCGCTTAGCGATAGTCCTACTGTGTTTGTGCCGGCTGAATTATTAAAGACTATCGTACCGTCCACACCGCTTGGGCCGGACTTACCCAGAACAACCTGGTTGCCCGAAGTATCCACGCTCAGCAGTGAATTACCTGAGGCATTCTGCACCTGGAAAGCCGTAGCGCTGGATTTAAGCTGGAACAGCGCCGTCGAGTTAGTGGTGTTACCCAGAGTTATCAAGCTGGCGTTACCGGTACCTATATTTATGCCGGCCAAACCGCCGGTATCTAAGCTGAGTACGGACGCGCCGGAACTGCTTACACCCGGAGCGACAATCGTATTATTGAATGTATTATTCCCGGTAAACGTCTGGTTGGCGTTGGTAAAGGCAAAGTGCGAGCCGGCCGAAACATCACTATCCTGGATCGACCCGGTCAAATTAAGCTTGCTGTAGTCAATCGCCGCCGTGGCCGAGATGTCGATGTTGGCGATGGAGCCGTCGGCGATCTTCAGGCTGTTGACGGCACTGTTGGCGATGGTGGCTGCACCGGTATTGGCGACGCTCAGGTCACCGCTGAAGCTATGGTTCTCCCAGTTGCCGGAAGTACTGTTATACACCAGGAAGTTAGTGTTGGCTAAGGAGGTGATGGATAAGGCTGTGCCCTTCAGCTTGTCGACTGAGGTGGTGTTGTAGGTACCTGAGACATCACCGCTGAAGGCGGTTGTCTGCAGTAACACTCCGGTCCCGCCCTGCTGCAGAGTAGTGGCGTTTAATGTCCCGGCTACCGAGACTGTAGTACCGTTATCCGTAAGGATTGAGTCACCGATGGTGAAGCCGGAGCCGGTGAACTTGGCCAGCTTGTTGGCCGTGCCGCTGCCACCGATGGCACCACCGCCGCCGGTGCCGACACAGTTATTGGCCGTCGTACATATAGTGTAGGTGCCGGCGGCGGCTGAGACGTCAAAGTCATATGTAACATTACCAACCGGCACACCGGCAAAGCCGACGGTCGTGGTATTAGTACCGTTAGTAACAGCGAAGCTGGAGCTGTAGTTACCATTTAAGTTCAAAGTGTCGCCGGAAGCTCCGATGCCCAGGGCGCCGCCGCCGGCAGTGACGCCGGGAGCGGTGATGGAGTTGGAGAAAGTGTTAGTGCCGCTGAAGGTCTGGCCGGCTCGGTTGAGGAGGGCGACGTTGGATGATAAGGCGGTGTCAGCTACCTTACCGGCAGACGAAATCGTATTTAGCTTAGTGTCACTTATATTAGCCGTGCCCGAAATATCCGTGTTGGTGATGGAGCCAGTCAGATTTAACTTGGAGTAAGCGATTGCTGCTGTAGCCGAGATATCTATATTGGCGATGGAGCCGTCGGCGATCTTCAGGCTGTTGACGGCGCCGCTGGCGATGGTGGCCGCGCCGGAGTGGTCGACGGTGATGTCACCGGAGAAGCTATGGTTCTCCCAGTTGCCGGATGTGGAGTTGTATACCAAGAAGTTGGTATCAGCCAGTGAGCTTATCGACAAAGCCACGCCTTTAAGCTTATCTACCGAGAGACTATTATAGGTACCGCTGGCGTCACCGCTAAAGGCCGTAGTCTGCAGCAGCACACCGGTCCCGCCTTGCTGAAGAGTAGTGGCGTTCAAGGTGCCAGCTACAGAAACGGTTGTGCCGTTGTCGGTCAGTATTGAATCGCCAATGGTGAAGCCGGAGCCAGTGAATTTGGCTAACTTGTTGAGCGTACCGGAGCCGCCGACGGCCCCGCCAGACACACCCACGCAGTTGCCGGCTGAAGTACATATATTATAAGTGCCGGCGGCGGCTGAGACGTCAAAGTCATATGTAACATTAGCGGCGGCCACACCGGCAAAGCCGACGGTCGTCGTATTAGTACCGTTAGTAACGGCGAAGCTGGAGCTATAGTTTCCGTTCAAGTTGAGCGTATCGCCGCTAGCGCCGATACCCAGGGCGGCGCCGCCGGCAGTGACGCCGGGAGCGGTGATGGAGTTGGAGAAGCTATTGTTGCCGGTAAAGTTTTGGCTGGCACGGTTCAGCAGTGCCACATTATTAGACAAAGCCGAATCCGCCACTTTGTTAGCACTGGTAATCTGTGCCAGTTTGCTGTCAGAGATGGCGGCTGTGTTAGATATGTCCGAATTGGTAATCGACCCGGTCAAATTAAGCTTACTGTAGTCAATCGCCGCCGCGGCCGAGATGTCGATGTTGGCGATGGAGCCGTCGGCGATCTTCAAGGACGTGACGGCACTGTTGGCGATGGTGGCCGCACCGGTATTGGCAACGCTCAGGTCACCGCTGAAGCTGTGGTTCTCCCAGTTGCCGGATGTGGAGTTGTATACCAGGAAGTTAGTGTTGGCTAAGGAGGTGATGGATAAGGCTGTGCCCTTCAGCTTGTCGACTGAGGTGGTGTTGTAGGTACCGGAAACATCACCGCTAAAGGCCGTAGTCTGCAGCAGCACGCCGGTGCCGCCCTGCTGCAGGGTCGTGGCGTTCAAGGTGCCGGCCACACTTACTGTAGTACCGTTATCCGTAAGGATTGAGTCACCGATGGTGAAGCCACTGCCGGTGAATTTGGCTAACTTGTTGAGCGTACCGCTGCCGCCGATGGCTCCGCCGCCGCCGGTGCCGACACAGTTATTGACCGTCGTACATATGGTGTAGGTACCGGCGGCGGCTGCGACATCAAAGTCATAGGTAACATTACCAACCGGCACACCGGCAAAGCCGACGGTCGTCGTATTAGTGCCGTTAGTAACGGCGAAGCTGGAGCTGTAGTTACCATTTAAGTTCAGGGTATCGCCGGAAGTTCCGATGCCCAGGGCGGCGCCGCCGGCGGTGATACCCGGCGCGGTGATGGAATTACTGAAGGTATTGGTGCCGGTGAAGGTCTGGCCGGCTCGGTTGAGGAGGGCGACGTTGGATGAAAGCCGTCCGTCATTAAGCGTGCCGCTGCTGACGTTACTGGCGTTAAGACTGGTCAAGCCGGAGCCGTCGCCGGTGAAACTGTTAGAAACGTTAGAGAATGTATTGGCGCCGGAGAAGGTCTGAGTGCCATTGAGTTTGGCCAGATTTGAATCATTGGATAGGGCCGATGAGCTGATCTGTGAGCCGTTAATCTCATATAAGCCGCCGGTCGAGACATTGATATTGGCAAACGTCGGGCTGGAGGTCGTGGCGATATCCTGAGGAGTTGAGAAGGTCAGAGTATTGGCGCTTGGCGTGATAATCACCTGGTTAGCCGTGCCGGCCAGAGTGATATTGCCGGTCAGTGTGTTGATGGATATCACACCAGCCGTTCCGCCGCCACCGCCGCTGGTCAGACAGGTGGGACACGTCAGGTTGCCGGCAGCATCCAGCGCTAGCGGGCCGCTGGCGCTGACAGCCACGGTGCCGGAAGCGTTCGGCAGCGTGATAGTATGGCTGGCGACCGACGGAGCCGCGAATACCACGCTATTGGTAAAGCTACCACTCTTAGCCGACAAACTAGTACTGGCATCGCCCTGTAAGGTCAGGGTTTGAGTAGGCGTACCGACAGTCAAAGTCGCAGTCGGGGTTATGGCGTTGACCGCCAAAGTGCCGCCGATGGTTACAGTCGAGCCATTATCACTGATTATCGAATCACCGATAGTCTGACCGGCAGTAAATTTAGCTAGCTTGTTGGTCGTGCCACCTGGTGAGCTGACACCGCCGCCGGCACCGGCGCAATTACCGGCCGTGGTGCAGAGATCAAACCCATTGAACTGAGCGGCGGTAGCACTGACCGTGAAGTACTTTGTAGCACCTGTGCTGTCGGTTATCTCGAACAAGTTGGTGCCCAGTGGAGTTGAGGCGTCCTCCACCGATAGCGGATTGCCAAGCAGGCTGAAAGTATTATCGCCGGTAAATGTCTGGCTGGCGTTCAGCAGCGCCACATTAGCGCTAAGCCGGCTGTCGCTGAGTGTACCGCTGGCGACGTTACTGGCGTTCAGGCTGGTTAAGCCCGAGCCATTACCTGTAAAGCTATTGGCAACATTGCTGAAGCTGTTTATGCCTGCGAATGTCTGGTCGGCACTAAGCAGAGCAACATTTGTGCTCAATCGAGCATCACTGAGCGTACCGATGCTGACATTGCTGGCATCAAGATTAAGCAGCGCGCTGGCATCAAGCGCTGGCAGGTTGCCCGAACCATCCAGCTTGACCAGTTGATTGACTCCATTGAAGGTGTTGCCTGCCAGAGTGACATTAGCGCTTAGCCGCAAATCGTTCAAAGTGCCGCTGCTGACGCTCGAAGCATCCAGGTTAGTCAGGTTAGAACCGTTCAGAATCGGCAAAATTCCGAAGGCTGTCAGCTGGACCAGCTCATTAACTCCATTGAACGTGTTGCCCGCTAGAGTAACGTTATTACTCAACCTGGCATCATTAAGCGTGCCGGAGGATATGTTGGAGGCATTGGTATAAAAGCTGCCGGCCTGGCCGTTCAGCTGGGCGGCATTGACATTAGCCAGGCCTGAGCCATCGCCAGTGAAGCTGTTGCCGGCATTGCTAAAGGCATTGGTTCCGGTAAAGGTCTGGTTGCCGTTAAGCTTGGCCAGGTTGGCCCCGTCGGACAGATTACCCGATGATATCTGGCTGCCACCCACCTGGAACTGACCATTGGTATTAACATTACCGGATATATCGATGCCGTTGGAACTGACCGCGAAGTAGGTCGTGCCGCCGCCATTGCTCTGGACCGTGAACAAGTTCACGCCTATCGGTGTAGCCGCGTCCTGGATATTCACCGCCCCGTTGGCGCTGCTTAACACCAGCGTAGCTGGGCTGGAATTATCATAAACGTCCTGCAGTGTCGGGGGCGTGACTCCGGCCGGCGTTATGCAGTTGCCGCTGGTGATGATGCCGCCCTGGACCGTGCCGTTCTGGAGCAGCTCGGTCGGTCCGCAAGCGATACTAGCACCGGCTGTACCGTTCACACTGTAAGCCGTAGCGTTGACACCGCCGCTGGCCTGCAGCAGCTGGGTAAAGGTGTTGCTACCGCTAAAGTTATTATTGCTGTCCCTTAGGGCCACATTGGCCGACAGCCTGGCGTCGCTAAGTGTTCCGCCACTGATATTCCCGGCATTGAGCGCCGAAAGCCCGCTGCCATTTCCGATAAACACATTGCCGGCTGATGTGAATTTATTGATCCCTGTAAAATTATTATTCCCCGCTAAGGTGACAAAGGAAGATGTGTCGGGTATCGCCACGTTCGGCTTACATCCAGCCGAAGTACAAACTAATACGCCGCCGATAGTCAGGCCCTGGCCGTTCAGCCCAAAGCCGCTGCCGAGTATGTCACTACCGACCTTCAGCTGGCCGGTACTCACCAGCGAGCCGTTAACGGTGATCGTGCCCTTTTGGGTGTCAGCAACCAAGAGATTTTCGCCCGCCGCATTCTGGATCTTGAAGGCATCGGGCGAGTTGACCTGACTCTGGACCAGCACGTCGCCGGTGGTGGTGAAGCTCCGGCCCTGATCCAGGATAGTGTCCCGGTTAATGCTTATGGTCGAATCGTTCAGGCCCTGCTGGAACGGATTATCGGCCGGCGCGTTCTTAAGGCTGGCGATCACCTTGCTGGAATCCTGCGGTTTCGCCGCCTGCTTCTTGATAGTCAGAACTCCGGCGGCCGCCACGCCGATTATCAAAGTCATCAGGATGGCCGAGATAGCGAATATCTGTACGATGCTGCGGCCGAATAGCGTCTGTCTGGCAGCGATGGCTTTTTCATAGCTTTCATCATTGTCGGTATCGACCGAGACCTGGCCTTCACCGACCTTACGCAGCATCACGTCAGCCTCGGCGGCAGCCGGGTTGCCTAAGTCTACTTCGCTGGTAGTGAATGTCTGGCCGGGTATGACGTTACCGGCGGTTGGAGTGTACTCGGAACTGTAATCCTTCAAGTTACTGCGCAGGTTGTCGTCGTTCATAGACTCCCCCTTACGCTTCGGCCGGCTTGACCTATCTTTTCTGAGTAAATCGCATAGTCAGGAATAAGTACGTCTCGGTAAACAATCTTGGCACGCTGAAAACGCTTGCGGCACTTAGGCGAACAAGTTTTTGCATCAGCTCTGCCACCGAATGGCTGGCGACAACCCAGACAAAGTTTATGCTTTGTTCTTCGCACTTTTTCCTTTTCCTTTTGGTCTTGGTAAAACCCTTACGAATAATTATCCAGGTTAAATGTGACGCGGTCAAGGTGTTAAATGTGACGAAATAATCCATAAAAACGACAGTAAGATACAACAGGTATATTTATAATTATTATAGCTTAATTTACAACATTCATTGATTATTCTCTCGTACATTAAAAATTGATATGTTTGTGAAATCTTTATGTGAAAAAATATTATTGTTGTGACAATTATAAATGGTCTGTGTCATTTCTTTATTTATCCACAGTACGCATTTTAAAAAATCGCTTATTTCAAGCTTTATAAAGCTATTAAACCAGCAAATAAGAAATATAAACTCTCTGGCGACTCTATTTGTGCAACCTGATAATCGCCAGCTTGTCTGACGGTAATACGTAAAGTCCCTCCTAAAGCTGGCTACTCAATTACCCAATAGTAGAATGCATACACCGTACTAGCTGTATCAGTAGCGCTGAGCTGGAAGGTGAAACTACTGGCAGTAGTAGCTGTAACGACAGGCGTAATGGATGTGGTGGCGGAACCAATTGATTGTGTTACCTGCATTACCACTGATTTTGGAGCGGCCCCGAATGACTTGTTGAAGTTAATCTGTACGCTGCACGTTCCAGTCGTACCACTGCCGGAGGTCAGATAAAATGACCCGGCGTTATCCGTATCACCAGAGGTGAATGTAACTGAAGGACTAGTACCGCATGAGCTAATCGTTCCAGTGGTCGGCGGGTTTGTCTGGGTCGATTTGAAGTGGGCATTGGCTAATGTCAGGTTCACGAAAGTAGTCGTATTGCCGCTGATTGTTATTACACTGCCGGAGGTATCGACATTAAGCAGCGTGTTAGTCCCGGTAGAGCTTTGTATCTGGAAGGCCGACGCGTTATCGACCTGGGGCTGGAAGATGGCTGAACCGTTACCGCTGGTTATCTGGAACTCTGTAAAGCCATTAACGGTATCCTGGAAAATCAGGCTATCAGCAGTTAACTGAATCGCTCCCGAGCCATTCCAGTTGGATATATTAAGCTTTTTATTAGCCGTGTTCTTGCCAATGAAAGCCAGCCCGCTGTTATCAAAGTTTATGGAGCCGCCGTCGTTCAGATTGATATTCCCACTAGTAGCCGCAGCGCCGGCGCTATCCTTGCACGCGCTGCCCGTAAAGGTCACCCCGCCAGTATCGACAAAGCTTGTCGTAGAACCGCCGGCTACTGTGGTGCTCGCCCAGTTGCACTGCGGCAGAACGCCGGTTGCCCGCCACACAATATAGCCAGTGGCGCCGTTCACAGCCGTCCAGGTGAGTGTATTCTTGCCGCTGGCGGCGGTAGCGATAGACAGCGGCGAAGCGTCAACCGCTGCTGCCGCGCCGCCCTCAGTCGTGGCAGCTACTCTATATGAATACGTGTTGGCGGCCAGCGTGCCACCGGCGGCCGTTGTCAAAGCGGCAACAGGCGAAGTAACCCCTTGGCTAACAGTCAAATTGCCCCTGGAAAGCGTAATGGATGCTGTGCTCGTATCTACGTTCAGGACATTATTCCCATTAGCATTCTGCACCTGGAAAGCGCTGGTGGAATTATTAGCTGATTGCACATTGAAGCTGGCGTCGGTTTTTAAGGTGTCTATAGCCGAGCGATAAAGATTAGTTCCGGAGCTGAAGCTACTAAGCTGCTGCCTGCCAACATTATTTGAGCCATTGCTTGCGAAGTACAAGTATGTACTGTCGGTGGCTAGTCCGCGAGGAGCCGATAAGGATAGATAATTTTGACTTACGCTCGTACCGTCAATCTTAGCCCTGCCAACCGTATTACCTCCATAATTGCTCCAAAAGATATAAGACGGGGTCACGGCAACCCCGATTGGATCGTTGAGGCCCGTTATGAACGACTGGTTAGCTCCTGTGCCGTTCAAGTTTGCGCGGCCGATAGTGTTTCCATCTCGATTTATCCAGTAAATGTAGTTGGAATCGACAGTAATGTTCCAGGGGCCGATCGCTCCCGTTATGAACGACTGGTTAGCTCCTGTGCCGTTCAAGTTTGCGCGGCCGATAGTGTTGGACCCGTAGTTTGTCCAGTATATAAAATTGCCGTCAACGGCAACACCCCGGACGTTAGTACCGGTCAGAAACGGATCAGTTTGTCCTGTACCATCGATGTTCGCCCGGCCGATGGTATTATGTGTTGCCGTTCCCCAGTACATAAATGAGCTATTTACAGCCAGACCAAAGGCTGAATTCCCAAGGGTTGCTAAAGACTGGTTGGGGCTCGTCCCGTCGATGTTCGCCCGACCAACAGTGGAGTTGGTCGTGTTAGTCCAGTAAAGATTGGCTGAACTAGCCGCTAAGTTTTCAAGACCATTGCCACCGGTTATAAATGAATTATTGGCGTTTGTGGCATTAACATCTGTGCCGAACGCGATGCCCCCGCTTGACGTTGTTGTATTAGTCCCTATGGTAATCAGCCCACTGGCCGGCACAGCGCCGGCGCCGATGCTAAGCTGACTATTGAGTGTGTCCACAGTCAATAGATTGGAACCGCTGGCATTCTGGACTTGGAAGGCGCTAGTTGAATCTACCGAGGCTTTAAAACTGGAATTCGCCACGGCGTTTAAGGTACCCGTGTTTGTGTCCTGGGTCAGCGTGAAGTTACGGACGCGGTGAATATAACTCCAAGGATTGGATTCAGCGCCCAAGCCCCATTTCGTTCCAGTCAGGGTGCGGCTTATATCCGTATAATCGATTATCTTAACACCGTTGAAGTAAAACTTGAAGTTGTGGCCGGCTTTGACGAATTTTATCGGCTGCCAAGCCGAGGCGTTAATACCTACATTGACTGAGGTAAGCAACGTACCATTATAGTATAGTTCGGCGATCCCGCCGTGGTCGTCCAGGTTCATACTGTAACCGCCATAGGCACCGGCAGTAGAGGTCGGCGTAGAAGTATCGCCCGAGTAGAAGAAGATACCATTGCCCGGCAAGAAGCCCGCACTGTACCACACTTCGTATTGGGCGGTGTAATCACCGTTTGGCGACAACGAAGGTGTATACTCGATTTCTCCATTCCTGCCGCTATTGCCATCATTAAGCTGGACATAATTACCGGCCGAATAAGTCGCGTTATTGAATAGCGTGCCGGTCGGAGTGGTATACGTCAGATTCTCGTTAATCACCAAGGATGAGATGACCGAATTGCCGGCACTCAGGATATTGGTACCGCCAGCGCTTTGGAGCTGGAAGGATGTGGTTGAATCTGTGGCCGGTTTGAAGAGAGCTGAGCCTTCTACATCTAAGTTTGCAGACGGTGCGTTCGTACCGATGCCGATTCCGGTCCAAGCTGAAGCCGTCGGTACCGAGCCGGCAGTTCCGGCAGCGCCGGTATCGGTGAACGGTGAGCTGGCGCTGGTGAAGTATACGCTCTCGGCGTTCGGGCTGGTGCCGCGATAAATCTTATAGCTAGTGGCGCCGGTAACCGCCGTCCAGGATACACTAGCATTATTGGTATTAGTGGTAGCTGTATTGAGTGTCGGCGGTGCCGGGTTACCGGTGTAGCTGGCGGTATTATCGGTAGTTGAAGTAGCGGTGTTATTCGCCACTGTGGTTCCGGCAGATAATCTCAAACAGTTGTTTCCGGAACTATCACAACGGTAT
>Ga0207674_10009954_pt1 | contig 10818 bp, 9 predicted proteins | sample KBSCornC72_FD_184303 | JGI IMG/M metagenome (GOLD analysis project Ga0207674, IMG submission 184303) | Corn rhizosphere microbial communities from Kellogg Biological Station, Michigan, USA - KBS Corn C7-2 (SPAdes) (version 2) | ecosystem: Host-associated > Plants > Roots > Rhizosphere > Soil ...
AGGCGGTCGGATCAATCTGCGAACTCTACTCCCCTGACGAATGCTGGAACTATCTCAAGGAAGCTGGATATGTTGCAGATTAATCGCACGACGCTCTAATTGTGACCCGCCATCTTCGCGGGCCGCTAAATCGCAGGAGCGAAGGACATCATCAGCGCGGTCGATCCTCCCCCGCCCCGTGCGCCTCGAAAGGCCTTTCAATGCCGTCGTCGTGCAGTCCGTCGGCAGTACAGATGAAAGGGGCCGCATATCGGTGCGGTCCGACGGGGCGGGGGAAAGCTTATTTCTTGGCGGCGATCGCCTCGATTTCGATCAGGAACTGCGGCGCGACCAGATTGGCGACCTGGAAGGTCGAACGCGCGACCAGGTTGGGATTTTCCTTGGTGCCGAAGAATTCCTTGTAGCCCGCGTTCGCGCCGGCGAAGTCCATCTTGCCCGTCTTGGGGTCGGCGGCGATGAACAGGGTCAGCTTGATGACGTCGGCCATCGTATAGCCCTGCGTCGCCAGCACATCCTTGATCTTGTTGAGCGTGCTGATCGTCTGCGTCTTGGTGTCGCCGAAGTCGTCGGGCGTCATCGGCGTGGTCGGGGTCATCACCTTCTTGGGGTCAAGCGGTGCCGCAAGTTGACCGGAGAGAAAGATCATTTCCGTACCGGCCGCGACCTTGGCGCCTTCCAGGATTAATGCATTGGGGTTGCGGTTGATGCGGGTCACCTGCGCCTGGGCCGTTATGGGCAGCAGGCCGGCGACGGTGGCGAGAAGGGTGCCCAGAAGGCTGGGGGCAAGGGGGGGGATACGCATGCTATTGTCTCCTCTCGGCAGTTTCAGGCGGGTTTCGCCATGGGTGCGGGCGTTGGGGCGAAGATGCCGGCGATGAGGTTCACCGCCTCGCGCGCTTCATCATAGTTGGGCGTTTCGTCGGTGTCATGGAAACCCTGTACTTCGCTGGTGACGGCGGACTGGATGATGAAGCGTCGCGGCGTGCGGAGGCGGCGCGAACCGGCCGGCAGCCCGGCGCCCATCAGACGTCTGCGATCGATCATCCATTCCCCCGACCGGCGGCGCACGACCCATGTCCCACCACCATGTTGCGCCGCAGCATCGTAGGGCCGCGCGCGCGAAAGATCATACGTCAAAGCGCGTATGGGCAACCGCCCTCGCTGGGGTTCTTGTGCATCACGGCATCCCGCCCTGAGTCCGCTCAGCGGCCGTTCAACGGGCGAATGCACTGTGAATGAATTAATGACGCAAAAACAAAATGATAATGATCCGCGCAGGACGATGAGGAGAGGGACGACGCTACAATAGGGGGAAAATAATGTCGCGTATCCGCATGTCCAGGCTTTGCACAACCATCTTCATGGCGACCACCGCGCTTTCCGCCGCCCATGCCCAGCCGGCGGCGGAAGCGCCTCCGGAAGACGGCAATGACATCATCGTCACCGGCACCCGCGCCACCGGCACCATGGCTGCCGAGAGCGCCACGCCGATCCAGTTGCTCAGCGCCGACGCGCTCAGCAAGGTGGGCCAGCCGAACCTCAACCAGGCGCTGACGCAACTTGTCCCGTCCTTCCAGGCGCAAACCCAGGGCACCGACATGTCGAGCTTCTCGCTTTCGGCTCGTCTGCGCGGCCTGAGCCCCAACCACACGCTGGTCATGGTCAATGGCAAGCGCCGCCATGGCAACTCGATCCTTCAGGTCATCAACGGCGCCTTCGGCGGTTCCGCCGCGCCGAGCATCGACCTGATCCCGCCGGACATCGTCCAGCGCATCGAAGTCCTCCAGGACGGTGCCGCCGCCCAATATGGTACGGACGCGATCGCGGGCGTCATTAACATCATCCTGAAGAACAACGATTCCGGTGTTTCCGCCAAGGCGAACGTTGGCCAATATTATGACGGCGAAGGCACGACCTACAGCGTCAGCAGCAATTTCGGCCTGCCGATCGGCGACAGCGGCTTCCTCGACGTCTCTCTGTTCCATCGCCGCAACGACAATACCAAGATCGGCGAAGGCCAGCTCAGCATCCGCAACCTCGATGGACAGCGAGCCAACGATGTTCCGACGCTTTTCCAGCCGATCTATGACTCGATCATAGCGCGCGGCGCCGATGCCAACATCAACGGCGGTCAGCCCAAGTCGCAGTTGAACGTCGGCTTCTACAATTTCGGCTACGACCTCGGTGGTGTTGAAATCTACTCCTTCGGTGACGTCTCGTACCGCCATGGCGATGCTCTTCAGGGCTATCGTATTCCCCGCCGCATCTGCAACACCTCCGCCGGCACCAATCCGGCGCTCTGCCTGCAGCGCACCGTGGCCGACGGCTTGGTGCCGCATATCGAGGTGCAGCAGAACGAATTCCAGATCACCAACGGTATTCGCGGCGACATCGACGTATGGACCATCGACGGCAGTTTCAGCTATTCGGAGGACAGGTCCACCATCACCACCACCGGGTCGGCTAATGCGACGCTTTACGCCGATGCGTTCGCATCGTCGCGCAATGCCGCCTATTGCGCGGCGAACAATTGTACGGGCCTGACTACGGCGCAGATCGCCACGAATTCGAACGTCGCACCCTATACGACGACGGGTGCGGCCTTCGCCAATGCGAGCGCACCCGATTATTTCTATGACGGCGCATTCCAGTTCACCCAGTTCGTCGGCAACCTCGACATCAAGCGGCCGGTCGACATTGGCTTCGCCGATCCGCTGAACCTCGCCTTCGGTTTCGAATATCGCAAGGAAACCTATCGCCTTACGCCGGGCGACGCGCAGTCCACCTATTTCGAGGGCGGGCAGTCCTTCCCGGGCTATACGCGCGGCGACGCCAGCAGTGTGAAGCGCAACGTCAAGGCGGCCTATATCGACCTCGCGTTCAAGCCGGTTGACGCCTGGTCGGTCGACCTGGCCGGCCGCATCGAAGACTATAGCGACTTCGGCACGACGACGATCGGCAAGATCACGACGCGTTACGACTTCAGCCCGGCCTTCGCGCTTCGCGGAACTGCCAGCACCGGTTTCCGCGCGCCGACACTCCAGGAATCTGGCTACTCCTCGACGAGCGTCGGCCCGACCAGCGCTATTTTGCAGCTGGCGCCAAGCTCGCCGGGAGCGACGGCGGCGGGTTTTGGTAAGCTCGGGCCGGAAAAGTCGGTGAACTTCTCGGTCGGGACGGTCATCCGTCCGCTGCCGAAGCTGATCATCTCGCTCGACGGCTATTACATCAAGGTCAAGGACCGCATCGTCTCGTCCGGTAATATCATCGGCCGCAACGCCGTCCCGGTCGGCAGTTCGGCCGCTACCGAGCAAGCGGCTCGTGTCCTTACCCCGTTGATCAACGGCCTGACGCCCTATGATCTGGTGCGGGGTGCCATTTTGGCGAGCGGCAAGGGGCTGGACCAATCGGTGGTGGATTTTGGTCAGATCGGCCTCGCGACCTTCACCAACGGCATCGACACCCGGACGATGGGTCTCGAATTTTCGGCGCGCTATCCCGTCGAGACTGACATCGGCAAGTTCGACCTTTCGCTGTCCGCCAACTACAACAAGACCAAGGTGACCAACAGCAAGCTGGGTACGCTGTTCAACTCCAACTCCATCGCGGTGATCGAGAAGGCCAGTCCGGACTTCAAGAGCGTGTTCAGCACCCTCTTCACGACCGGGGGATTCAGCGCCAATCTGCGTGCGACCTATTACAGCAAGACCACGCAGCTGGTTCAGCCGAACTCCCTGTCCACCGCCGCCCGTCCGATCGCCGACATCTGGGGCGGACCCGGCTATTATGAAGGCGTCGTCAAGGGGGCGGTCATCTTCGATCTTGAACTCGGCTACGACGTGACCAAATCTGTCAACTTCGCGATCGGCGCCAACAATCTGTTCAACAAGATTCCTGAAGTTCCCGGGCTTGTGGCCGACTATAATCCCAGTCTTGCGGCTTGGCGAGCCGCGACCCGGTCGCCCTATGTCAACAACAGCGGCGGCATAAACCAGCCTTACAACTTCGGCCCCTATGGCACAAACGGCGGCTATTATTATGCGCGCCTCAGCTTCAACTTCTAATGCATGAACCGGGGCGGCCTCCCGCCGCCCCGGCCTTTCACATCCACATTTTTGGTTCCAAGGAGACGGATCATGAAATCGAAGCTGATCGTGGCGACGCTCGCCATGGGCCTTGCCACTGCCGCAACCTCCGCTCATGCCCAGGGCATCGAGCGCACCGGGCAGCCCACGGGCGTGATCGCCAGCACGGTTTCGATCCCCGCCGGCTACAAGCTGGTCTATCTGTCCGGTTCCACCGGATCGCCGATGGACCCCGCCAAGCCCGAATCCGTGGGCGACACCAAGGCGCAGACGCTCAGCATCCTGACCAAGATGAAAGCCACCCTCGAAGGCATGGGCATGACGATGGGGGATCTGGTGAAGGTCAACGTCTTCCTGGTCGGCGACCCGGCGAAGGAAGGCAAGATGGACGCGCCGGCCATGAATGAAGTGTTCAAGACCTTCTTCGGCACCGCTGAACAGCCCAACAAGCCGGCCCGCTCCACCGTGCAGGTCGCCGCGCTGGGCCGCCCATGGACGCTGGTCGAGATCGAGGGCGTCGCGGCCAAGAAACCCTGACCCTACCTGCGCCCGGCAGACCATCTATCATAAGGGAATCACGACCATGACGGAACTGTCGGGCCAGACGCGCCGCGACCTGCTGACGATGATCGGCAAGGCGGGTGGCGCGGTCGCGCTCTATCAGGCGATGACGGCGCTGGGCCATGCGGCGGAGACGCAATTTGCGGGACCGCCGAAACTGTCCGGCGCGAAACCGGGGGCGAGCGTGCTCGTCCTCGGCGCCGGTCTCGCCGGCATGGTCGCCGCCTATGAACTCCTCAAGGCCGGCTACAAGGTTACGGTGCTGGAATATCAGGACCGCCCCGGTGGCCGTAACTATTCGGTGCGCGGCGGCGACAAGATCGTGGAGGTGGGCGGCGCGACCCAGACGGTGGGCTTTGCGCCGGGCAACTACCTCAACCCCGGCCCGTGGCGCATTCCGCACCATCACCGCGCGCTGCTCAGCTATTGCAAGGCGTTCGGCGTCGAACTGGAACCCTTCATCCAGCTCAACCACAATGCCTTCGTCCACAATGCCAATGCGATGGGCGGCAAGCCGCAGCGATACAAGGAACTCGCCGTCGACTGGAAGGGGCATGTCTCCGAACTGCTCGGCAAGTCGCTCAACGCGGGCGCGCTGGATACGACCGTGTCGAAGGAGGACAAGGAAAAGCTGCTGGAGGCGGTGCGCGAATGGGGCGTGCTCGACAAGAATATGGCCTATACCAGCAGCCTCGCCGTCTCCGGCCAGCGCGGCTACGACACAGCGCCCGGCGGCGGCGTCGGCGGCGCGCCGACCCCGTCGAAGATCAACAGCCTGTCCGACCTCGTCAGCACGGGCGTCTGGACGCAGATGAACTTCTTCTTCAACTATGTGATGCAGACGACGATGTTCCAGCCCAAGGGGGGCATGGACATGATCGGCAAGGGTTTCTTCAAGAACCTTCCCGCAGGCACCGTCCGCCTGAATACAAAGGTCACGAAGATCGCGCAGGACGCCAGGAGCGTCACGGCGAGTTGGACCGATACCAAAACGGGCCAGACCGGCAGCACCACCGCCGACTATTGCGTCTGCACCATCGCCGCGCCCGTGCTCGCGCAGCTCGATGTGCAGGCCGGCCCGGCGCTGCTCGCCGCGATCAAATCGGTACAATATAGCAACCAGGTCAAGATCGGCCTGGAGATGAAGAGCCGTTTCTGGGAGGAGAATTACTCCATCTATGGCGGGCACAGCTTCACCAGCCAGCCGATCGGCCTGATCTCCTATCCCAATAATAATATGCACAAGGACGGGCCGGCGGTGCTGCTCGGCGCCTTCGCCAATCTGGCGGGCGGGTTCCAGCTCGCGGGCATGACGCCGGAACAGCGGATCGAGGCGGCGCTGACGCAAGGGTCGGTGTTCCACCCGGCGGAATATCGCCGCGAGTATATGAACGGCGCTTCGGTGGCGTGGAGCCGCATTCCGTGGATGCTCGGCTGCACATCGCGCTGGACGGATGAATCGCGGGCGCAACATTATCAGAACCTCGTCGCGATGGACGGGCGGCTCGTCCTCGCGGGCGAACATGCGTCCTATTATGGCGGCTGGATGGAAGGGTCGCTGCTGTCCGGCATCGACGCCATCACGCGGGTTCACCAAAAGGCGATGGCTGCGTGAGGAGAGGCGCTTTCCTGTTGGTTGCGGTTGGAATGCTGGCGTTGGCGGGGGTGGCCGGTCGCGCGCAGGATGTCTCGGGCGGCGGTTCGGCCGCCACGCCCGCCGCGACCGAGGGCCGGCAGGTGTATGAGGAAATCTGCCAGGCCTGCCATATGGCCGATGCGAAGGGCGGCGGGGGCGCGGGCGCGCAGATTCCCGCGCTGGCCGGCAACGCGAAGCTGAAGGACAAGGACTATATCGTCACGCTCCTGCTCAAGGGGCGCGGCGGCATGCCCTGGTTCACCGAGATGCTCTCCCCCGCGCAGATGGCGGCGGTGTCCACCTATGTTCGCGGCCATTTCAACGCCTATCCCGAACCGGTCACCGAGGCGGACGTGAAGCGCGTCGCCGCGACGCTCGACGCGCCGAGCAAGCCGGACTGCATGACCTGCGGCAACTGAACAAGACCAAAGACGGGGACGAGACAGTATGGAAATGACGGGTCAGACGCGGCGCGATCTTCTCACGATGATCGGCAAGGCGGGCGGAGCGCTCGCCATGTATCAGGCGATGACGGCGCTGGGCCATGCGGCCGAAACGCAGTTCACGGGGCCGCCGAAACTGTCCGGCGCGAAGAAGGGCGCGAGCGTGCTGGTGCTTGGTTCCGGCCTGGCTGGCATGGTCGCGGCCTATGAACTCATCAAGGCGGGCTACAAGGTGCAGGTGCTGGAATTTCAGGACCGTCCCGGCGGCCGCAATTACTCGGTGCGCGGCGGGGACAAGATCGTCGAGGTGGGCGGCGCGACCCAGACGGTGGGCTTTGCGCCCGGCAATTATCTCAACCCCGGCCCATGGCGCATCCCGCATCACCACCGCACGCTGCTGCATTATTGCAAGTCGCTGGGCGTCGAGCTGGAGCCGTTCATCCAGATGAACCACAACGCCTTCGTCCATCGCAGCGACGCCTTCGGCGGCAAGCCCCAGCGGTACAAGGAGCTGGCGGTCGACTTCAAGGGTCATGTCTCCGAACTGCTTGCCAAGTCACTCAACGCCGGGGCGCTCGACACGGCGGTGAGCGGCGAGGACAAGGCGAAGCTGCTGGAGGGCCTGCGCGAATGGGGCGTGCTCGACAAGAATATGGCCTATTCCTCCAGCCTCTCCGTCTCCGGCCAGCGCGGGTATGACAAGGCGCCGGGCGGCGGCGTCGGTGGCGCGCCCACGCCCTCCATGGTCAACAAACTGCCCGATGTCCTCTCCAGCCATGTCTGGACGCAGATGGGCTTCTACCATAGCTATGTGATGCAGACGACGATGTTCCAGCCCAAGGGCGGCATGGATATGATCGGCAAGGGTTTCTTCAAGAACCTGCCCGCTGGGACAGTCCGCCTGAATACCAAGGTCACCAAGATCGCGCAGGGCGACACGGGCGTGACCGCGAGCTGGACCGATACGAAGACCGGCGCGACCGGCGAGGCGAAGGCCGACTATTGCGTCTGCACCATCCCCGCCACGATCCTGGCCCAGATGGACATTCAGATCAGCGATACCAAGAAAGCGGCGCTCAAGGCGCTGCCCTACTCCAATTCCGTCAAGATCGGGCTGGAGATGAAGAGCCGATTCTGGGAGGAGAATTACTCCATCTATGGCGGGCACAGTTTCACCGATCAGGGTATCGCGCTGCTATCCTATCCCAATTATAATTTCTTCAAGGATGGCCCCTCCGTGCTGCTCGGCGCTTTCGCCGGTGGGGCCAAGGGCTATGCGATGGCGGGCATGACTCCGGAGCAGCGCGTCGAGACCGCGCTGACGCAAGGGGCGGTGTTCCACCCGGCCGAATATCGCCGCGAGTTCATGAACGGATCGTCGGTCGCGTGGAGCCGCATGCCGTGGATCCTCGGCTGCTGCGCCACCTGGACGGAGCAGACGCGCGAGCAGCATTACCAGAATCTCGTTGCCGCGGATGGCCGCATCTTCCTCGCGGGCGAGCATGCTTCCTATTATGGCTGTTGGATGGAGGGCGCCTTGTTATCTTCGATCGATGCGATCACCCGGCTTCATCAGAAGGCGATGGCGGCATGAGCGTGCGTTTCCTTTCGCTCCTCGTGACCGGCGCGGCGCTGGCTCTCCCCGCCGCCGCGTCGGCAGCGGGCGATGCGGTCAAGGGCAAGAGCGTATTCGCGCGCTGCATGGCCTGTCACAAGGTCGATGCGTCGGGCACCTCCAGTGTTGGTCCCAATCTCTACGGTGTGGTCGGTCGGCCGGTCGCCAGCTTCAAGGGCTATAGCTACTCGCCCGCGATGAAGGCGAAGGGCGGCAAATGGACGGCCGAAACGCTCGACGCCTATCTGTCGGGACCGTCGATGAAGGCGGTGCCGGGCACCAAGATGATCTTCATGGGCGTGCCCGCCAAGCCCGACCGCGATAATCTGATCGCCTATCTCGCTTCGGTGAAGTGAGCGGACGGCCGGCGACGTCGGCCGCATAAGCAAAAAGCCGGCGAGCGCGCAGTTCCCTGCCCGCTCTCCGGCTTTTTTGCAGCGTCGCCGGACCGCGCGAACGCGACCGGGCGGCCGTCAGTTGCTGGCGACCCGGTTGTTCGGGGCGCCGATCAGGCGATTCATCGCCACTTCGGCATTGGCGCCCATCTCGGCGCGGCAGCGCCAGTCGGGCGACAGGTCGGCGTTCAGGCGGTCGCCGGGATTGCATGCGGCCGCGATGGCGCGAGCCGCGCGGTTGCGCAGGCGCTCGACATGCTCCGGACGGCTGAGGTCGAGGCCATCAGTGGAAACGGCGACGGAAACCTGCTCGCGACTCTGCGCCGTCGACGCGGATGCGACCGTCGGAACAGTGAACAGGGCGATCGCCGCGACGGCGGCACTGAGAGTTTTCATGATAGCTCCTCCTGCGGGAAGAAATAGGGTAAGGACGGACGGACTTTTTATGTCAGCCCGTCCGCTGGTTTTACCGGTCGAACGGGCTGCAAGCGGTGTGCGCTCTTATTTGCTATAATACATTCTATTTTTTGCAACAAGCCGTGACCTGTGCTGCGGCGCGGAAATCCGCCATTTTTCCTTGTCGCACCGCCGCAAGCGGCGCGCGCTTCGCTCGCTATCCAACCCTAATTCAGCCGTTTGCGCTGTCATGGCCGTGCGTTCGGCATGCGAAGGAGCCGCAGGAACAATGTTGCTCCTACGTCAGTGCAGTCGCTGATATGGTCAGAAATGGTCGGTTCTGGACTATGGGACGGACCAGATGTCCGCAGTCCATGCGACAGCATATCCGCAGTAGTCGCCTATGCTGCAAAGCGGTGTGGCGATCGAAATAATCCAGGGATTTTCCTGACGAAAATCGCTCCGTGGCCCGTTTTTCCGCCTTTTCGACACGCTTCGAGGCGTACTGCGTCCCCTATCCGTGCGGAGTCGCGCCCGAATAACGCGGCTCCGCACAGCTGATCAGGCGGCGACCTTCTCCGATTCCTCAACAGGCGCGAGTCGGATCAGATAGTCGAAGGCGGACAGGGCGGCGGTTGACCCCTGGCCCATGGCGACGACGATCTGCTTGTACGGCACGGTCGTGCAGTCGCCGGCGGCGTAGACGCCTTCGACGCTGGTGTGGCCGCGATGGTCGATCTCGATCTCGCCCCGCTGGCTCAGCCCCACCGTGTCCTTGAGGAATTCCGTGTTGGGAACCAGCCCGATCTGGACGAAAATGCCCTCCAGTTCGACCAGATGGGTGCTGTCATGATTGCGGTCGCGATAGCTGAGGCCGACTACCTTCTCGCCATCGCCATGCACTTCGGTGGTGAGCGCCGAGGTGATGACGGTGACGTTGGGCAGGCTGAACAGTTTCCGTTGCAGCACCGCGTCGGCGCGCAACTGGCTGTCATATTCGATCAGCGTGACATGTGCGGTGATGCCGGCAAGGTCGATCGCCGCCTCCACGCCCGAATTGCCGCCGCCGATCACCGCGACGCGCTTGCCTTTGAACAAGGGGCCATCGCAATGGGGGCAGTAGGCGACGCCCTTGTTGCGATATTCGTCCTCGCCCGGCACGTTCATCGTCCGCCAGCGCGCGCCGGTGGACAGGATGATCGTCTTCGCCTTCAGCGATGCGCCGCTCTCCAGCACCACCTCGGCAAGACCGCCGACGTGGGACGCCGGGATCAGTTTCGCCGCGCGCTGCTGGTTCATGATGTCCACGTCATATTCCCGGACATGTTGTTCCAGATGCGCGGCCAGCTTCGGCCCTTCGGTATGGGCGACGGAGATGAAATTCTCGATGCCCATGGTGTCGAGCACCTGACCGCCGAACCGTTCGGCGACGATGCCGGTGCGAATGCCCTTGCGCGCCGCATAGATCGCCGCCGCCGCCCCGGCGGGCCCGCCGCCGACGACCAGCACGTCGAACGCGTCCTTGGCGGCGATCTTCTCCGCCGCTTTGGCAACGGCGCCGGTGTCCAGCTTGGCGATGATCTGTTCCAGTTCCATGCGGCCCTGGCCAAAAACTTCGCCGTTCAGATAGACGGACGGAACCGCCATCACCTTGCGGCTGTCGACCTCATCCTTGAAGAAGGCGCCA
>Ga0207674_10009956_pt1 | contig 10817 bp, 11 predicted proteins | sample KBSCornC72_FD_184303 | JGI IMG/M metagenome (GOLD analysis project Ga0207674, IMG submission 184303) | Corn rhizosphere microbial communities from Kellogg Biological Station, Michigan, USA - KBS Corn C7-2 (SPAdes) (version 2) | ecosystem: Host-associated > Plants > Roots > Rhizosphere > Soil ...
TCCTCTACCCGCGGGCCATCGAGCTGGAGAACGCCCTGCGCACGCGCGACGATGCTGTCGTGGTGTGATCCCCGACCAGCCGCGTCGTGACTTCCTTCCTGGTTCCTCTCCCGCGCCGGGACTACGTTGGAGCCAAGGAGGTTCGCCATGACATTCCTCACCAAGTTCGAGCCGTTCGATGAGCTGACCACCCTGAAGAACCGCCTCGACCGGATGATGACCCGCTTCACGCCGCCGTTCGAGGAGGAGATTTTCACCACGCAGTGGGCCCCGCCCGCCGACGTGCTGGAGACCAAGGACGCCCTCTTGATCAAGATCGAGCTTCCCGGCTTCACCGAGAAGGACATCAAGGTCGAGATCGAGAACGGCGTGCTGTCGATCTCCGGCGAGCGGAAACTGGAGAAGAAGGAAGAGGAGAAGAACTACTACCGCATCGAGCGGTCGTACGGGAAGTTCCTCCGCTCCTTCACCCTCCCCGTCAACCTCTACGGCGACAAGATCCTGGCCACCGTCAACAACGGCGTGCTGGAGATCGAGATCCCGAAGAAGGAGGCGGCGAAGCCCCGCACGGTCAACGTCGAAGTGAAGAAGAAACTCTCCGCTGCGGCGTGACCTGATTCAGCCCGCCGCGCCGAGCACGAACGACGCGGCGGGCAACAGCCGTACGGCCGTGGTGCCGCTTCAGGCGTTACAGGCCACTAGTCACGGCATCGCGCGGCGACTGCCGGGCGCGTAAGCAGGACGGCCACGCTAACGTCCAAAGGCAATCATGAAGAGCCTGGGCGTGACCATCCTGATCGCGTGCGTGCTTCCAGTTGCAGTCGTCGCGAGCACCACGCTGACCTGGATTCGTGGCTCGTCGGTCAAAGTCGAGCAAATGATCGGCGACTGCGACTACACCTCGCAGGCGGCCACCGGTCAATGCAAGCCGACCACGAGCCGAACCTCGACGCGCGCCAACCTTCTCGGCACCGACCTCGGCGCGTCGTTCGAGTCGCAGGGAAGGCTCATCTTCCTTTTCGGCGACAGCATCGGCCCGGCCGAGGATTACTTCGCCTCGGACACGATGGCGTCGAGCACGAGCACCGATCCGGCCCAGGGTCTCTTTCTCGACGTCTTCACCAAAACCGACGGCACGCCTTTCTTCGTGCGCGTGCCGGGGGTAAGGCTGGGCGGGAGCGAAGTCCCCAACGCCGGGATCCATCTGGACAGTGGGACGTTCATCGTGTGCAACACCGGCCTGGACAAGAGCCTCCCGGCGCCGGACATCAACGCTTACTCGGTGCTGACGCGCTTTGACGAGACAACGCGGACGTTCACGCTGTTGCGCACGATCTCGACCAGGCCGAACGGGAAGTTCATCACCCCTTCGCTGCATACGTCGGGGAGCGACGTGATGATGTTCGGGCTCGGCGCGTACCGCGCCAGTGATGTCTACCTGGCCACGATTCCCGCGAGCAGTTTCGACACCGGTGCCGGCACACGATACTTCGCCGGCTTGGTGAACGGGCAGCCGACGTGGTCGAGCTCCGAATCAGCCGCGATCCCGGTAGTCGCGGAGAAGGGCGGCCCGAGCATCGGCAATGTTTCCGTCATCCACTCGTCGGCGTTGGGTCTCTGGCTGATGACGTACGACGGCGGTCGCCAGTCACCGTCGACGGCCGGCGTCTATTTCACGTACGCGAAGGATCCGTGGGGTCCATGGGCCGAGCCTCAGCTCATCTTCAATCAGAGACGCGACGGCGCGACCGGCAAGTTCGTGCACGATCCCAGCATCACGCCAAACGACGGCCTGAACGGGCCGACCATCGGCGGCAACGACCCCCGCACGACTCCAGGCGGCTCGTACGCGCCATACATGATCGAGCGCTTCACGCGCGTGTCCGGCAGCACGCTGTCGATCTACTACACGCTCTCGACGTGGAACCCGTACACGATCGTGTTGCTGCGGGCCGATTTCACGATCGCGCCGACGGCCGCGCGGGTGAGGGCAGTGCGACACTGAGCGGAAGCCCGCCGCGCCGAGCACGAACGACGCGGCGGGCAACAGCAGTACGGCGCCCCTCTCGTACCCTTCCACGCTCGCTACTTCAGCGCGCGGCCGCGATCGTCCCCTGCTCGGTCATGGTCCGCACCGCGTCCAGCGCCTGCGCCAGATCGGCGCGGATGTCGTCGAGGTCCTCGCATCCGACCGATAGCCGGACCAGGCCGGGTGTGACTCCATCGCCGCCCTTGTGCGTCATCGAGGCGGGGTGCTCGATGAGCGATTCGACGCCACCGAGGGAGACGGCGAGGGTGATCAGCCGGACGCTGTTCATCAGGAGCCGTCCCGCTTCCTCTCCGCCTCGCAGCTCGAAGGCGATGATCGATCCCGGCCCCGACATCTGCCGTTTGGCGAGCGCAAATTGGGGATGCGACGGCAGTCCGGGATAGCGCACCCACGCAACCTCGTCGTGCCCTTCGAGCCACTGCGCGAGCTGCATGGCGTTTGCCTGCGCGCGCTCGACGCGCATGCCCAGCGTCCGGATGCCGCGCAGGACCAGCCAGGCCTGGTGCGGATCGATGGTCGTTCCGAAGGCGACCGCCGTTTCACGCAACGCGTTCAGCAACGACGGGTCGTCGGCCACGACCGCGCCGGCGATAACGTCGCTGTGTCCGTTGAGCGACTTGGTCATGGAGTGCAGCACGACGCTCGCGCCGAGCTCGAGCGGCCGCTGCAGGTGTGGGCCGGCGAAGGTGTTGTCGACCACCAGCGGGATGCCGGCGGCGCGGGCGATGGCGGCGAACGCCGCGATGTCGACCAGGTCCAGCGTCGGATTGGCCGGCGTCTCGATGTAGATCATCCGCGTTTCGGGACGGATGGCCCGCCCGAGGGCTTGCAAGTCCGTGGCGGCAACGAACGTCGACGTCACGCCGAAACGCCACAACCGGTTGGCGATCAGGCTTGCCGTCGCACCGTACAGCGGGCGCGTGCCGACGACGTGATCGCCCTGGCGAAGCAGGGCCAGGAGCACGGTGGTGACCGCGGCCATCCCGGTTGCCGTGGCCACCGCGCCGCGACCTCCTTCGAGCGCCGCGACCGCTTCCTCCAGCGCCTGGGAGGTCGGATTGCCGAGGCGGGTGTAAATCAGCCCGTTGGTCCGGCCGGCGAAGCGGTCCGCGCCCTCTTCGGCGGAGGGGAAGGCGAAGGTCGAGCTCTGGTAGATCGGCACGGAGACCGCGCCGCGGTGCTCGCTGGGCTCGAAGCCGGAGTGAATGGCCTTGGTATGCGGTCCGCCGTCTTGATTGCTCATCGTCGCTCCCGATTTGATGGTGGCGGCGCCTGACGCTCGCCCGGCGTGACAGTCATCACCCACCGGCGTGTCACCCCGCATCACGCAATGTTCTCCCCACGCCTACGTTGCTGACATGACTTTCAGCGGCCGGCGCATCGAGATCCACGGCACGGTTCAGGGCGTCGGATTCCGGCCGTTCGTCTACCAGCTCGCGCGGCGCAACGGCGTGGCCGGGCGGGTGCGCAACGACGCGCGCGGCGTGGTGATCGACGCCTTCGCCTCCCCCGACACGCTCGACCGCTTTCTCCGCTCGCTGGAGAGCGAGGCGCCGCCGTCCGCGCGCGTGCGCGACGTGGAATGGGTGGCCATCGCCGAGCCCGCGCCGGCGGACTTCCGCATCGACGCCAGCGACGGCGGCGGCGAGCTCCGCGTCTCCATCCCGGCCGATCTCGCCACCTGCGGCGAGTGCCTGGCCGAGGTGCTCGATCCGGCCGACCGCCGCTACCGCTATCCGTTCACCAACTGCACGAACTGCGGCCCGCGCTACTCCATCGTCACCGGCGCGCCGTACGACCGGGCCAAGACCTCGATGGCCGGCTTCGTCATGTGCGACGACTGCCGGCGCGAGTACGACGACCCGCTCGACCGCCGCTTCCACGCCCAGCCCAACGCCTGCCCGAAATGCGGCCCGCGCCTCGCGGCGCTCACCGCGCAGCGGATGGAAGTGACCACCGCCGATCCGATGGAGTTTGCCGCGCGCGCCCTTCGCGCCGGGATGATCGTGGCCCTCAAGGGCCTCGGCGGATTCCAGCTGGCCTGCGACGCGACGTCGTCCTCCGCCGTGCAGCGCCTCCGCGACCGCAAGCGCCGCGAGGCCAAGCCGCTGGCGGTGATGGTGCGCGACGCCGGCGAGGCCGAGCGCGTCGCCGATCTGACCGATGAGGAGCGCGCGCTGCTGCTGTCGATCGAGCGGCCCATCGTGCTGGCCGCGCAGCGCCCCGGCGTCCTCGCCGCGCAGGTCTCGGGCGCCAGTCCGCTGGTGGGCATCTTCCTGCCGTACACCCCGCTCCACCACCTCCTGCTGCGCGACGCCGGCGTGCCGCTGGTGATGACCTCCGGCAACCTCTGCGACGAGCCGATGATCACCGCCAACGGCGACGCGCTCGACCATCTCCGCGACATCGCCGACGTCTTCCTGATTCACGACCGCGAGATCGTCACCCGCGTGGACGACTCGGTGGCCCGCGTCATCGACGGCGCGCCGGTGCTGCTGCGCCGCGCGCGCGGCTACGTCCCCCGCTCCATCGAGGCCGGACGCGCGTTCGCCGAGCCGGTCCTGGCCTGCGGCGCGCACCTGAAGAACACTTTCTGTCTCGCCGCCGGCACCAACGCCTACCTCGGCCCGCACATCGGCGACCTGGAAAGCGTGGAGACCCTGCGCGCCTACGAGGCGGCCATCGAGGGGATGAAGCAGTTCGCCGGCGTGACGCCGGCGCTCATCGCCCACGACCTCCATCCCGACTACTTCTCCACCCGCTACGCGCTGGCGCAGGAGGGCGTGCGCACCGTCGCCGTCCAGCACCACCACGCGCACATCGCCAGCGCCATGGCCGAGCACCGGCTGGCGGGGCCGGTGATCGGCGTGGCGTACGACGGCACAGGATTCGGCACCGACGGCACGGCGTGGGGCGGCGAGATCCTCATCGCCAGCTACGCTGATTTCGAGCGCTTCGCCACCTTCCGCACCATTGCGCTGGCCGGCGGCGATCAGGCCATCCGCCATCCGTGGCGCACGGCGCTGGCGCTCCTCGACGACGCGTTCGACGGCGAGCCGCCGCTGCACGTCATCCCGCTCTTCCGCGACATGCCCCGCCGCGAGATCGACGCCGTGCGCCGCATGATCGCCCGTGGCCTCAACGCCCCTCTGGCGCGCGGCGTGGGGCGCTACTTCGATGCCTTCGGCGCGTTCGTTCTCGGCCTCCCCGAGGCGCGGTACGAGGGGGAAGTGGCGTTCCGCTGGAACGCGGTGGCCGACGAGCGCGACACCCGCTGCTACCCGTTCGTGATGGCCGGCCAGGAGATCGACCTGCGCCAGACGGTCATCGCCGCCATCGACGACCTTCGCATCGGCCGCGGGCCCGGGACCATCTCCGCGCGCTTCCACAATACCCTCGCCGCGGCAACGGTGGAGGTCGTGCGCGCCGCGCGCGACGCGCACGGCGACCTGCCGGTGGTGCTCAGCGGCGGCTGCTTCCAGAACGCGCGGCTGGCGGAGTCGATCACCGGCGCGCTGCGGCCCGGCGCGCGCGTCTTCATGAATCACGACGTACCGCCCGGCGACGGCGGGATCGCGCTGGGACAGGCGTTCGTGGCGGATGCGCAGAGACGGGCTGAAGTCCGTCCGGCGTTCACCCCCGAAGAGGAGCTGGTATGTGTCTAGGTGTCCCCGGGCGTGTCATCGACGTCGACGGCTGGACCGCCACCGTCGATTTCTGGGGCGTCCGCAAACAGGTGCTGCTCAACATCGTCGACGAGCCGGTGGCGCCCGGCGACTACATCCTCAACCACGTCGGCTTCGCCATCCGCCGCATCCCGCCCGAGTCGGTGGCGGAGACGCTGGCGCTGTACGAGATGCTGCTCGCCGACGACACCGCCGATCTGATGACCAGCGACGTACGCGGCGAGATCGCGGGGACGTCGTGAGCAACGAGCTGCAGTTCCGCGACCCCGCGCTCGCGCGCGGCATGGCGGCCACGCTCGCCGCGCAGATCGAGGCCATCGGCCGCAAGGTCGCGGTGATGCACGTCTGCGGCAGCCACGAGCAGGCCATCGCCAAGTTCGGACTGCGCTCGCTCTTCCCGAAGCAGCTCGACGTGATCATGGGACCGGGCTGCCCGGTGTGCGTGACCGACACGCCGGAGGTCGATGAGGGCGTGGTGCTGGCGCGCGACGGCGTGCGGATCGCCACCTTCGGCGACATGCTCAAAGTGCCGGGCACCGTGCAGTCGCTCGCCGACGCGCAGGCCAGCGGCGGCCGGATCGACATCGTCTACAGCCCGCAGCAGGCCGTCGAGCTGGCGCGCAAGACCACCGATCAGGTGGTGCTCTTCGCCACCGGCTTCGAGACCACCGCGGTGGCCACCGCGGCGGTGATCCTCGACAACCCGCCGCCGAACTTCTCCGTCCTCTCCGCGCACAAGTACATCCCGCCGGTCATGGAGATCGTGGCGGAGATGCCCGGCTCGCGCATCGAAGGCTTCCTCGCCGCCGGGCACGCCGCGACCATCACCGGCTGGGGAGTGTTCGAGGCCTTCGTCGAGCGCCACGGCGTGCCGGTGGTCGTGGCCGGCTTCGAGCCGAACGACATCCTGGCCGGCCTGGTCGAGTTGGTGGAGCTGGTCCGCAACCGCACGCCGCGGGTGGTCAACATGTTCCCGCGCTGCGTGACGCGCGAGGGCAACCTCGCCGCGCAGGCGCAGCTCTGGCGCGTCTTCCAGCCGACGGGCGGACGGTGGCGCGGCATCGCGCACGTGCCGAACGGCAACCTGCGGCTGCGCGACGAGCTCGCGCATCTCGACGCCCGCAAGCGCTTCACCATCGATCTCCCCTCGCTGTGGGACTACGCGCCGCCGCAGCTCGCGCGGCAGTGCATCTGCGGCGACATCATGGCCGGCATCGCCAATCCCAAGGACTGCAAACTGTTCAACCGCGAATGCGTCCCCGAGAACCCTGTCGGCGCCTGCATGGTGTCGAACGAGGGGACGTGCAAGATCTGGCACCTCTACGGCGGGGTGCCCGACCTCCAGGAGGCCTCGGCATGACCGCGCTGCTCACCTCTCCGGCCGGCCGCATCACGCTCAAGCAGGGCGGCGGCGGGCGGGCCATGCGCGCGCTGATCGAGAAGCTCTTCATCAAGGACTTCGCCGCGCTGCCCTTCGATGGAGTGGGCGTCGGCGCCATGGACGACGGCGCGGCGATCAGGATCGGCGATCAGTGGCTGGTCATCACCACCGACTCCCACGTCATCCATCCGATCTTCTTTCCCGGCGGCGACATCGGCGGCCTCTCCATCTGCGGCACGGTCAACGACCTGGCCATGATGGGAGCGACCGAGGTGCTGGCCCTGACCTGCGCCGTGGTGCTCGAGGAAGGCTTCTCCGTCGAGTCGCTGCAGACCATTCAGCAATCGATGGTCGCCGCCTGCCGCGAGGCGCGCGCGCCGGTGGTCACCGGCGACACCAAGGTCATGGGCCGCGGGGAGCTCGACGGCATCATCATCAACACCTGCGGCGTCGGCCTCACGCGCACGCTGGTCCGCGACAACGGCCTCTCCGCCGGCGACGCCATCATCGTCACCGGCCCCATCGGCGAGCACGGGCTGGCGGTGATGGCCAAGAGGCACGAGATCGAGCTGGAAGGCGATCTCCTCTCCGACGTCGCGCCGCTCAATGCTCTGATTGCATCCATCCTCGGCACCGGCGGCGTCACGGCCATGAAGGACCCCACGCGCGGCGGCGTGGCCAGCGCGCTGCACGAGATGGCGGCCAAGAGCGGCGTCGGCATCGTGCTGCAGGAGAGCGCGGTGCCGGTCACGCCCGCCGTCCGCGCCGTCGGCGAGCTGCTGGGCATCGATCCGCTGCACGTGGCCAACGAAGGGAAGGCCCTGATCGGCGTCCGCGCCGATGCGGCCAGCGCTGTTCTAGCCAAGCTCCGCACCAACCGGCTCGGCCAGCACGCGGCGGTCATCGGGACCTGCGTCAGCGAGCGGCCGGGCTCGATCATTCTCAACACCGGATTCGGAAGACGGTTGCTGGCGGAGCCCGACGGCGAGCCGCTGCCGCGCATATGCTGACCGACTTCCTGCACGTCGCCGTCCTCTGCTCGAAGCGCGCGCCGGGCCTCGACGCGCTGCTGCGCCATCCGCTGCGCGGCGTCATCTACGAGGTGGAGTGCGTGGTCACCTCCGAGCTCGACCTGCGCGACTGCGGCGCGCCGGTGGTGGCGCATCCCATCCGCTCCTTCTACGACGAGCGCGGCGTGCCGCTCTCCGACCGCGACGTCCGCCGCCACTACGACGGCATCACCGCCACGATGCTCGACTACCTCGGCATCGACACCGTGGTCCTCCTCGGCTATCTCTACGTGGTCACCGAGCCGCTGCTCGCCGCGTTTCCCGATCGCGTCCTCAACGTGCACGACGGCACGCCCGCCTTCCCCGGCCTGCACGCCACGCGCGACGCCATCGTGGCCGGCGCCCGCGAGACGCACAGCATCGTCCACCAAGTGACCGGCGAGATCGACGCCGGCCCGCTGCTGGCGCGGAGCCGGCCGTTCCCCGTCGCCGAGTTCGCCACCGAGGCGGCGAGGGCCGGCGAGAACGACATCGTCCGCGCCTACGCCTACGCCCAGCGCGAGTGGATGATGCGCAGCGCCTGGGGCGATCTCGTCGTCAACGCCCTCGAACAGGTCGCGGCCAATGGAGTTGCGGCATGACGAACATTCTCGTTGGCATCGACGGCGCCGTCGGCACCATCACCATCGATCGCCCGCAGCGCTTCAACTCCCTCGACGTGGAGACCGCGCGCGACCTGCGCAAGGCGGGCCTGCAGCTGGCGCGCGACAAGGACGTCCGCGCCGTCGTCCTTCGCGGCAGCGGCGGGGTGTTCTGCAGCGGCGCGGATCTGAAGGAAGTTGCCAGTTGCCAGTTGCCGGTGGCCTGCGACTTTCGTCCGGCAACCGGCAACGGGCAACCGGCAACGTACGGCGCCGTCTTCAAACAGGTCCTCGAATACATCCACAGCACCATCTCCGAGATCCGGCGCGCGCCGAAGCCGTTCATCGCCGCGGTGGACGGCATCGCCGCCGCCGGCGGCTTCGGGCTGGCCATGGCTTGCGACCTGGTGGTGGCCTCCCAGCGCGCCACATTCGAGTGGGCGTACTCCAAGACCGGCCTGACCGGCGCGGAGAGCTCGACCTTCATGCTCCCGCGCCTGATCGGGCTGCGCCGCTCGTTCGAGCTGCTGCTGCTCAACCCGCGCATCGACGCGGAGCGGGCCCTCGACATCGGGCTGATCAACCTCATCTATCCGACCACGATCTTCGACCACGACGTGCATCAGCTCGCGCTGCGGCTGGCGTCGGGGCCGACCGAGGCGTACGGCATCGCCAAGGAGCTGCTCAATCAGGCGGCGGGGATGGACCGGCTCGACTTCCATCTGGACCGCGAGCTGGACAGCCTGGCGCGCATCGCCGGCGGCGCCAACTTCGCCGAGGGCATTGACGCCTTCTTCGACAAACGCCCGGCGGCGTTCGGAGTGAAGTGATGCACGAGTACTCGATCGTCCAGTCGCTGGTGGACTCCGTGGAGAAAGCGGTGGGGCCGCGCGTGGCGTGCGTGCGCCGCCTCGAGGTGCGCATCGGCGAGGTCTCCGGCGTCGACCCCGGCCTGCTGGCCACGGCCTACGAAGTCTTCCGCGCCGGCACCAGCTGCGAGTGGGCGGACATGGTCATCGAGCGCGTTCCGGCGCGGTGGGAGTGCCCGCGCTGCGCCATCGTCATCGCCGCCGGCCGCGCGCTCCGCTGCCCGGCGTGCGACGCGCCGGCGCGCCTCGCCGCCGGCGACGAGATCGTCCTGCAACGAATCGAGATGGAGGTGCCCTGATGTGTCAGGACTGTGGATGTGGTGACGTCAACCTGGTTCCCATCGACGTGCAGATGCGGATCCTCTCGCGCAACGACGACGTCGCGGCGCACAACCGCGAGCATTTCCGCAAGCGCGGCATCCTCGCCGTCAACCTGATGGGATCGCCCGGCTCGGGGAAGACCGCGGTGCTGGAAGCGACGGCCCGCGCCCTCGGCGGCGCGCCGCTCGGCGCGGTGGCCGGCGACCTGGCCACCGACAACGACGCCCGCCGCCTGGAGGCCGCCGGCATCCGCTCGCGGGCCATCACCACCGGGCAGGCCTGCCACCTCGACGCGGAGATGGTCCATCACGCCATGCACCACTTCGATCTCAACGGCATCGAGTACTTCTTCATCGAGAACGTCGGCAATCTGGTCTGCCCCGCGGTCTACGACCTCGGGCAGGCGGTCAACGTCGTGGCGCTCTCGGTCACCGAGGGCGAAGACAAGCCGCTGAAGTACCCGACCATGTTCGCCAAGGCCGACATGGTGCTGCTGACGAAAGTCGACCTGCTCATGCACCTGCCGCAGATTCGCATCGCCGCCATCGAAGATGCGATCAAGCAGGTCATGCCCGATCCGCGGGTCATCTGGGTCTCCGCGCAGGACGGCGTCGGCGTCGAGCGCTGGGCGGAGTGGCTGCAGCAGCGGAAGAAACTGCTAACGCTGGAGCGGCTGGAAGAGGTCACGGCGTGAGCGGTTCGCTTTTCGCGCTGGTGGTGGCCGCGGTCACCGTCGCCGCGCTGCACACCCTGGCGCCGGACCACTGGATGCCGTTCGCCGCGCGGGCCAGCGCGGCGAACGGCATCCAGTGGTCCGGCGCCAGGGTGTGCAGCGCGGCGACGGTGATCAAGGCCATCG
>Ga0207674_10009958_pt1 | contig 10816 bp, 7 predicted proteins | sample KBSCornC72_FD_184303 | JGI IMG/M metagenome (GOLD analysis project Ga0207674, IMG submission 184303) | Corn rhizosphere microbial communities from Kellogg Biological Station, Michigan, USA - KBS Corn C7-2 (SPAdes) (version 2) | ecosystem: Host-associated > Plants > Roots > Rhizosphere > Soil ...
TCTGCGCCGCCATGTGGATCGCCTGCCGAATGCGCAGGTACGTCGCGCAGCGACAGAGATTGCCGTTCATCGCCGCGTCGATTTCCGCATCCGTCGGATTCGGCGTCTTGGCCAGCAACGCGGACGCGGACATCAGTTGCCCGGCCTGACAGTAGCCGCACTGCGGAACGTCCACCACCTGCCAAGCCCGCTGCAGCGGGTGCGACCCGTCAGGCGAGAGGCCTTCGATCGTCGTGACCTCGGCGCCCGCCACGGTGGCGACGCGTCGCTGGCACGACCGGATCGGTGCGCCATTCAAATGCACCGTGCAGGCGCCGCATTGCGCGATACCGCAGCCGAACTTGGTACCCTTGAGGTCGAGCACGTCGCGCAGCACCCACAATAGCGGCATGTCCGCCGGGACATCGACCGTCGCCGGTTTGCCGTTCACCTTGAACGAAATCGCCATCGGACTCACCCCTCGGCGTATGTGAAATCTTTAACGACAGTTCTTCGATCAGACGGGGTCGGGCGTTCTCACCGGCGGCACACGAAGGGTGTCGCCGACCACGGTATCGGCCATCGACGTCGTCGCTCCGGACTTGCCGAAGTCGCCCTCCCATCGCGCCATCACGACGGTCGCGAGACAATTGCCGACGACATTCAACGAGGTCCGCGCCATATCCATCAATGCATCGACTCCAAGAATGACGGCGACCGCCTGCAACGGCAAGCCGAACTGAGCCAGCGCGCCCGACAGGATCACCAGCGATGCCCGCGGCACGGCGGCGACGCCCTTACTCGTGAGCATCAGCGTCAACATCATCACCAGCTGCGTCGAAATCGGCATGTCGATTCCAGCGGCCTGGGCAACGAACACCGACGCGAGCGCCAGATAGAGCGTGCTGCCATCGAGATTGAACGAATAGCCGGTCGGAAGTACGAACGCCACGATGCGGCGAGGTACGCCGAGCTGCTCCATTCGCTCCATGGCCAACGGCAGCGCCGCTTCGGATGACGCGGTCGTGAACGCAATGAGCCAGGGCTCACGCACGGCCCGAATGAACCGGCGCAACGGCACCCGGAACGTGAGCGCGATCGGAATGAACACGCACACCACGAAGACGATCAGCGCCGCGTACAGCGTGCCGACCAGAATGCCGAGGTTGCGGAGGATTCCGAGCCCGCCCTTGGACACCGTGACGGCAATCGCGGCGCCGATCCCGATTGGCGCGTATCCCATGACGATCGCCACGAACTTGAACATCACTTCGGACAAGCTCTCGCACGCGCTGAGCATGAAGCTCTTGCTCGGACCGTGCACCTTGGACAGCGCGACAGCGAAGATGATCGCGAAGAACACGATTTGCAGGACTTCGTTCTTGCTCGCCGCCTCGAAAAAGCTCTGTGGAACGGTGTGCTCGATGACACCGGTGAGCGTCGTATGCGTCGCGGCATACTCCGCGGCGCGCGACAGATTGGCGTCTAGTCGGTCGAGATCGACGACGACAGCCGGCGTCTCCACGGCGGCGAGGTCGCTCGGCATGTGATCGGACATGGGCGGAAGCTATCGGTGGCGGCGCCGGCCGCCAGCCACCGCGTCGAAGTCGCACGCCCGTGGCGCCGTGCGCTTTACGCGCGGCGCCGGACGGACCATGATTGCCCGACCGAACAACTCACAGGTGCGCCATGATCGTTCGCCCTCGCCACGTGATGCTCGCCGCACTCGCGCTCGCGTTCGTCGCCATCGCGCGCGATGTGTCGGCGCAGGGTCAGACCCCGCCTTCGCTCGCCTTCGCGGCCAGCAGCTTCGCGAGCACGGAGGTGCACCTCAACGCGCGGAGGATCGGTGGCCAATGGTACGAGGAGGATGCCGGGCTCACCGGTCCGTCTCGCATCGCCATCGTGTACGGTCAGCCGCACGCGCGCGGTCGCAAGATCGTGGGTGGCCTGATTCCGCTCGACACGGTGTGGCGCTTCGGCGCGAACGCGGCGACGACGCTGCACACCGATGTCGATCTCACGCTCGGCACGCTCGCGGTGCCGCGCGGAGACTATGCGCTCTTCCTGCTCTACTCGAAGTCGGGGTGGCAGCTCATCGTGAACAGCGCGTCGACGACGTGGGGCACGGATTACGACGCCAAGCGCGACATCGGCCGCACCGCGCTCACCGACCGCACGCGCAGCGAGCCGGAGGAAACGCTGACGGTGTATCTCGTGCCGGAGTCTGCGCGGCCGACGACGGGGCACGCCGACCTGCGCGGGAGACTGCGCATCGTCTGGGGCACGACGGAGCTGTCCACGACGTGGAGCGTCGCGCGGTGAGCGCTTCTTACCAGGCCCCGGAGACGCGCGGCGAGATCGGAAGGTCGAGGACGAACGAGAAGCGGGTGCCCTTTTTCAGCTCCGTCTCCACCTTGAGGTCGCTGCCCATCGCCTGAACGAGCTGCTGGCAGATCGAGAGACCGAGGCCGGAGCTGGAGAACGCGTACTCGCTGCGGTTGGCGCGCTGGCGGAAGGGATCGAACAGCGTCTTGAGCGCGTCCGGAGGGATTCCGCGTCCGGTGTCCGTGACGGAGAACTCGAGCTTCGTGCGCGTGCGCGGCTCGCAAGCGATGGTGACGGAGCCCTGCTCCGTGAACTTCACCGCGTTCGTCGTGAGGTTGAGCAGCACGCGTCCCACCGCGACGCGGTGTCCGACCCGCACATCGGCCTCGGGCCCGGTGGCGTTGAGCTCGACGCGCTTCTCCGTGGCCAGTGGCTGCACGAGATCGCACACGACCTTGAGCACGCTCGAGAGCGAGAACGGCATCGGCCGCTCGTCGACGAGCCGGTTGCCGCCGTGGGCGAGCTCCACGACGTCGTCGGCGAGCGTGGTGAGCCCGAACGCGGCGCTGTGGACGAGGTCCATCTGCCGCGCCTGGATGTCCACGAGCGGCCCGCTTCGACCGCTCCGGATCTGCTCGGCGAGGAGCAGAATGGCGTTCAGCGGCGAGCGCATGTCGTGCACGACCTCGATCAACAGCTGCATCGCGTCGGGGCCGCTGAGCCGGCTCGCGAACTGCTGCGCGCCATTGCGCTCGAGCTCGGACTGCAGCCGCTCGATGGCGCCGAGGACACGCACGACATCAGCCGTATCGACCTCGCCCGCATCGACGGCCAGCTCCTCGAGGAAGAGTCGGCGAAGCAGGACGAAGAGCTGATGCGCGGCTGGCCCGACGGACGTCGCCACCTGCGCGGTCGCCCGATCGTCCATGGCCAGCTCGACGGCGGTCGCGAGCGCGTGAACGGCCGCGTCGAAGTCGACGGCCTCGCCGCCTCTCGGCACCAGCACGCTGTGCGCGCCCTCTGCGGGCAGCCGGCGCAGTGCCCGCGCGAGGACCTCCCAGACGGGTCGCGTCTCGGCCCGGACGGGCAGCTTCAACAACGCACCGCTGGACGGGTGCGCCGTCATTCCATCGAGCCGGAGTTGTCGTCGCGGCGGAAGCCGTGCTTCTCCATGAGCCGATAGAGCGTCGTGCGATCGATGCAGGCAAGTCGCGCGGCTTTCGACATGTTGCCACCCGCGCGGACCACGAGACGCGAAAGGTACTCCTTTTCGAAGTCGGCCACGAGCTTGTCCTTCGCCAGGTGATACGGCTCTCGCATCACGGCAAGTGGCACGCCGCTGGTCGTGGCGGACTTGGAATCGTCCTCGTAGACGGGCAGATGCTCGGGCTCGATCGGACGATCGGCGTCGGCGATGACCGCGACGTGCTCGATCACGTTCTGCAGCTCACGGACGTTGCCGCGCCACGGCCGACTCCGAAGCGCCTCCAGCGTGGCCTCGGTGAGCGGTGGCGGCTGCGTCCGGTTGCCGCGGTGGCGCTCCCAGTACACGGATAGGAAATGATTCGCCAGCAGCGCGACGTCGCCCAGCCGCTGCCGCAGCGGGGGCAGCTTGATCGGCACGACCCGCAGCCGATAGAAGAGATCCTCGCGCAGCACGCCGCTGCTCACGGCCTCGGACGGCTCGCGGTTCGTCGCCGAGATGAAGCGCACGTTCACGATCGCATCGTGCTCCTGCTCGCTGCCGACGCGCCGGACGATCCCGTCCTGGAGCACACGAAGCAGCTTCGCCTGGAGCGGCAGCGACATCTCCGTGACTTCGTCGAGGAAGAACGTCCCGCCGTTGGCCGTCTCGAGCAAGCCGGGCTTCGTGCGGTCCGCACCGGTGAACGCCCCCTTCACGTGGCCGAACAGCTCGCTCTCGAGCAGGTTGGCCGGAAGTGCGGCGCAATTGATCGACACGAGGGAGCGGCTCGCACGCCGGCTGTGGCGATGGATGAACTGCGCGACCACTTCCTTTCCGGTTCCGCTCTCACCGGTGATCATCACCGAGGCGTCGGTCTCCGCGACTCGGCGCGCCAGGTCCACGGCACTGCGAAACGCGGGCGCGGCGCCGAGCAGCGTCACCTTGTCGCTGTTGCTCGAGTCGGCGGTGCCGTGGCGGCGCAGATCGCGCGTCTCGCGCGCCACGAGGATCACGTGCGCCGCGCGGCCGATCAGGATGTGCAGGTGGGTGGCCGAGAACGGCTTGGGGAGATAGTCCCACGCCCCCGCTCGAAGCGCCTCGATGCTCGTCGCGACACTCGGGTTGCCCGTAATGACGATGACGATCGCTTCCTTGTTGGCCTCGAGCGCCCCCGCGACCACCTCCATCCCCGAGACCGGCGTCATGTGCAGATCGACGAGCACGATGTCGAATCTGCTCCGCTTCATCATGTCGATCGCTTCGTCCCCGCGGCCCGCCGAGCTGACATTGTACCCGTCGGCCTGGAGCATGCTGGTGCAGCCATCCCGGAGGGTTCGCTCGTCGTCGACGACGAGGATCCGGATGGTCGGCTTGGCTTCGGGAGGGATGGAGAGCGCATCGAACGCTCCCCGAGGTGCGAGGGTATCTGACATACGGGAAAAACGAGGGACTCGCGCGCAGGTAACCGGATCGACGCGTCGGCGTCGGCTCGCCGGTCCTCTCGCGCCGCGAGGGAAGCATGGGCGGAGGGAGGTCATCGAGAGGGGGGTGCAGCTTCATCGCCACACGTGTGGCACGCCCGCCTCCGCGCGCGATCAATGTGCCCCGTGCCGACATCGGACGCAAGCGCGGGCAAAAACGGACGGCCGCGGCGGTGACGGACTCTACACAGAGCAGTCATATCATGTATTGTTTCGCGAGCTCAACGGGCCCTGTGGCGCAACCACTCCAGGCTGGCCGATCGAAGGGCACTCGCCGGGGTACGAGCCCCCTTGGGCCCGGCTCCACCTTTGCGTTGGTGTCGGGCATAGAACGGCCTATTCCGGGTTACCGGCGGCGCGGATGTCCGCACCGCGGTTTCGCCCGTCCTATTCGATAGAGACCAGAGCCTGATGTCTGCCGATTTTCCAGTCGTCGCGACTTCCGCGGGCCCGCTCGCCGGTCCGCAGGGCCTCCGACCGGCCCCCTGGGCGCCCGAACCTCCGGAGGAGAGCTCCGACGGCACGCCCGAGGTGGCGCGCATGTTGGGCGCGATCGCCCGCTACAAGTGGCTCACCCTCGGCCTGGCCATTCTGGGCGGCCTGGGCGGCCTGATCGCGACCCGGTTCATCTCGCCGACGTACGAGGCCCGGGCCAAGGTGTGGATTCAGTCGCCGAAGCCGACGAGCGGCCCCCAGATGACGGGCCCGATCCGCGCCGAGGAGCTCCTGCCCCAGACCTCGTGGTCGGAGCTCTTCCAGAGCTTCGCGATCATGGACTCCGTGGTCGCCAAGCGCGGGCTCGCCGCGACGCCCGAGGACCCCCAGGATCGGCCGACCTTCCTGCGGTTCGCGACGACGGAGCGGCCGATCACCGGCGAGTACACCCTGAAGATCGATGCGAAGGGGCAGCACTACACGCTGAGCAAGAAGACCGATGGCTCCGTCGTCGACACGGGCACGGTCGGAGACTCGATTGGGCGCCCGGTCGGATTCCGCTGGGCGCCGACGGCCAAGATGCTGAAGCCGGGCAGAACGTACGGTTTCTCGGTCCGCACGACGCGCGACGCGTCGACGGCGCTGCTCGCTAAGCTGCAGCCGCCGCCGATGGTGGCCCCGAACAGCAACTTCATGAGCATCACGCTCGTGGACAGCGATCCCGTGGAAGCGGCGGCGACGCTCAACACCTGGCTCACGGAGTTCGACAGTACCGCCCTCTGGCTCAAGCGGCGGAACGTCTCGGAGTATTCCAAGCTGCTGGAGGAACAGCGCCAGTCCGCCATGGAGAAGCTGAAGGACGCCGAGCTCAAGCTGGAAGGCTTCCGCACACGCACCATCACCATGCCCTCCGAGGCCACGATCATCACGCCAGGCCTCCAGGAGACGCGTGACCCGGTCTTCCGTACGTACTACGAGCGAAAGCAGGAAGCGAACGATCTGAGGCTGCTCGCGGATGCGCTCGCGCGCGCATTGACGGCCGGACCCGCCGCGCCGGAAGCGATCAGTGCGATCCCGAACTTGCTCACTCAGGCAGGCGCGAGGGATCTCCAAGCGCTGCTCGACGAGAAGGCGAAGCGGGAGATGGAGCTTCGCGAGGCGCAGAAGGTCTACACCGATGAAGTCGACAAGGTGAAGACGCTGCAGAGGCAGATCGCCGACCTCCGCACGCGTTCGATCCCGGCCGCCGCACGCAGTCTGCTGGTCCAGCTCCAGCGGCGCGAGGGCTCGCTGAACTCCCAGATCGCCGCGACGTCGGAGGAGATCCGTGGCATCCCGACGCGCTCGATCGAAGAGCAGCGGCTGCGTCGCGAGCAGGCGATGTACGAGGGGCTGTACACGAACCTCTCTTCGCGGTACGCGGACGCTCGCCTCGCCGAGTCGAGCGCGATGCCGGACATCACGATCCTCGACCGGGCCGCGCCAGCCAACGGCGTCGTGTCGTTCCGCGACCTGAAGATCATCGGTACGGGGATACTGATCGCGCTCGCGCTCGGGCTCGGGCTGTCGGTTCTGCTCGATCGAATGGACCACAAGTTCCGCCACCTCGCGCAGGTCAACGCGGACCTCGCGCTCCCGGTGCTCGGCACCGTGCCGAAGATCGCGCAGCCTCCGCGGCGTTCGAAGCCGGAGGACGCGGCAGAGGTGATCGAGTCGTTCCGCGGCATCCGGCTCCGGCTGCAGTACGCCTACTCGGCCAACCAGCCGCTGATGTGCGGCGTGACCAGCCCCGAGCAGGGCGACGGCAAATCGCTCGTGGCGTCCAATCTGGCGCTCGCGTTCGCCGAGGCCGGCTACCGCACGCTGCTCATCGACGCCGACACGAGGCGCGGTGCGCTGCACGAGGTGTTCGGCGCTCAGCGGCGCCCGGGATTGATCGAGGTGCTCTCGGGTGAAGTCACGCGCGCGGAGGTTCTGCATCCCACGTCGCAGGAGCGGCTGAGCCTCCTCCCGTGCGGCGGGCGCCGTACGACCAATCCGGAGCTCGTCGCGAGCCCGGCCCTTCCGGCATTGCTCGCCGAGCTGGCTCGCGAGTTCTCGGTCATCATCATCGATGGCCCGCCCCTGTCGGCGGGGATCGATGCGTTCGCGATCGGCGCGGCGTGCGAGAACACGCTGATGATCCTGCGCCACTCCAAGACCGACATGCGGATGGCGAAGACGAAGCTCGCGCTGCTTCGCCGCCTGCCACTGCGTACGGTCGGCGTCGTGCTCAACGACGTGAAGTCGATGGGCGACTACAAGTACTACGGCTACGACGCGACCTATCGGGCACTGCCGGAGGAGCGAGCGGTGGCGACCGTCTGACGAGACGGAGCGTGCAACGACGAGGGGGCGCCGGAGATTCCGGCGCCCCCTCGTCGTTGCGGGATCTCAGCGGGCTCAGACTCGCGGTGACTGCGCGAACTGCGGCGCCGCGTAGTCGGCGAGCATCTGCTGCGAGTGGAGCGACGACGACGCGCGCTCGAGCATCTCGAGGACGTGGATCGACGAATCGGTGTAGTCGGGCACGGCGAAGAAGCCGCCTCGAACCCTGAACGCCCGCGGAGCGCTCCCGACGGGCACCATGGTGCTCTCGAGCGCACGCTGCAGCCGCTCCATCAGCCGCTCCGCTCCCTCAGGGCTGGTCGCTGGCGCGATCACCGCGAACTCGGCGCGACCGAGGTGTCCAATGACGTCGGACGCGCGCGCCATGCGCGCGAGCGCCACCCCGAGGTGCTCGCCCACCCCCTTCGCCACCGTCTCGATCGACTCGCCATCCTCGACGGCATCGTCGTCGATGACGGGAGCGAGTGCGACACAGGCCATCGCGCCGCGCACGCGGAGGGCCTCGGCGCCCGTCTCCCTGGCGCGTCGCGCCATGCCGCGGAAATTGTACAAGCCGGTCGATTCGTCGAGCAGGCTCTCCTCCTGAGCGCGGTCGGCAGCCCGCTTGGCGCGAACGAAGTTGTCCATCTTCGAGAGGAGCAGATCGCTGTCGACGGGATGCGTACAGTAGTCCCAAGCGCCCGCCGCGAACGCGGCGACGCTGCTGGCCCGCGTGGCCTGCACCGAGGTCGTGAGGATGATGGGGGTCGTCGCGGGAACGATGCGCTGCTCCCGGAGCCGCCGGCACAGCAGGATGCCGTCGACGTCGGGAAGCCTCGTGTCCAGGATCAGGAGATCGACGTGGGTAGTCCGCACCGTCTCCAGTACCTGCTGCCCGGTATGGGCGCGAACGACAGCGTAGCCGCGCGGACCGATGATGGTCTCGAGCGAACGTCCCGACCATTCCTGATCGCTCGCGATCAGGACGAGCGGGGGAGTAGAGTCCAACGTCGACATTGCACCCTCGGTGCAGGAGGCCACGTGCGCAGTTTGCGAGAATCGCTGCGGCGTGCGCGACCATGGCTGCCGGCGACGTCGCCGGTCGGGTCGCGACCTTGCATGTTGCATGCGGGAGATTCGGAAAAGATAACTCCTTGGAACCGTTACAGATGCATTGCGGGGACCGTTACCGGGAGCGGTCAGGTTGCGGCGGGACCACAACAGGAGCGCGGAAGACCCGCGACAGGACCAGGAATTGCCTTGCTCGCTGCTGACCGAGCGCGCGAGCCAACGATGTGGCCGCTGGGCCACCGCGTGTGGCCGCCCCGCTACATTCCGCGCCGGCGCTAGCGCGTCACGAATTTTCCGCTGCCCTATAATCTATTGTCCGATAATGACTTGCAAGAAGATTCGCCGGAGCGCCTGTTGAGCATGCCGAGTGCATCGGGAGCCGACATGAACTCACCTTCCTGGCTCACGCGGAGGATCCGGTCGTGGATCCGGATCCCCCGTACGGTCTTCCCCGTCGCCCTGGTGCTGAGCCCGTGGCTCGTCGCCGGCGCGCAGGGGTATGCGGCGATGCAGCCGATGGCGACGCGGGCGGACCTTACCGCCCTGGCCGACCGGCTCTCGCGCGGTTCCGAAGTCGATAGAAACAAGGCCAACGCGCTGCGAGCTCGGCTTCGCGAGGGCGATTTCCGGCCGGGAGACCGGATCCGGCTCGTCATCGACGGCAGCGTGACGCAGGACGACACGATCGCGGTCGTCGCCGGCTCCAAGGTGCAGCTGAAGGACGTGGGAGAGATCCCCCTGAGCGGCGTGTTGCGATCCGAGCTTCAGCCGCACATGAGCACGCAGATCGCCAGGTTCATGAAGGACGTGCGGGTTCGGGCGACGCCGCTCGTGCGCGTCTCGGTGCTCGGCCCCGTCGGCAAACCAGGCTTCTACTACATGCCGCCCGACATCCCGCTGGGAGAAGCAGTGATGCGTGCGGGCGGACCGAGCGGGAGCGCAGACCTCAACAAATCCGTCATTCGCCGGAACACCGCAGAGTTGTACGATTCTCGCAATACGCGCACGGCGATGAACGAAGGCCTCACGCTCGATCAGCTGTCGCTGCGCGACGGCGACTCCATCGAGGTCGGTGAGAAATCCGGCAGTAACTGGCAGAAAATCGTATCCGTCGTCGGTGTCGCGTCCTCACTCATCTGGGCCCTCACGTATGTCTCCCGGCGCTGAAAGCAGCACGCTCATCACGGGAACGTTCCCGGTGTTCGACACCCCGATCGCGGAGACACCATCCGCGTCGGATGGTCGGACGCTGGGCGCGCGTGCCCGGGAGCTACTCGTGTCCGAGAGGGTGAACCGCGTCGTCAACTTCTCGATCGCGTTGATCGCACTCGTGGTGCTGGCTCCGCTCGTCGTGTTCATCGCGATCGCCGTGAAGCTCACGTCGCGCGGACCCATCGTGTATCGGCAGACGCGAGTCGGCGTCGACCGACGCCGCTCGGGAGGTGACCGTCGTGGCACCGGCGAGCGGCGGGCGACGCGTACACGTCTCGGCGATAGCCGGGGCCGGCTCGAGCCGCAGATCGGCGGCGCTCCGGCTGCGGAGCGTCGCGGCACCAATCCGCGCGGCGACCGGCGCAACAACGGCCGTCGTGGCGGCGATCGGCGTGCGGTCGACGTGGGCGGGCGGGCGTTCACGATGTACAAGTTCCGCACGATGACGGTGGACGCGGAGCGCGAGGGAGCCGTGTGGGCGACCAAGAACGACGCGCGCGTCACGCCGATCGGCGGAATCCTGCGCGGCACGCGACTCGACGAGCTGCCGCAGCTGGTCAACGTGCTCAAGGGCGAGATGAACGTCGTCGGCCCGCGGCCCGAACGGCCGAGCATCTTCATGCAGCTCCGGAAGGAGATCGACAGCTATCACCTGCGCCAGCGCGCGAAGCCCGGCATCACCGGCTGGGCGCAGATCAATCAGAACTACGACACGTCGATCGACGACGTGCGCCGCAAGGTCGAGTACGACCTCGCG
>Ga0207674_10009960_pt1 | contig 10815 bp, 10 predicted proteins | sample KBSCornC72_FD_184303 | JGI IMG/M metagenome (GOLD analysis project Ga0207674, IMG submission 184303) | Corn rhizosphere microbial communities from Kellogg Biological Station, Michigan, USA - KBS Corn C7-2 (SPAdes) (version 2) | ecosystem: Host-associated > Plants > Roots > Rhizosphere > Soil ...
CTCGAACGCGGGCTCTCCCTCGAGCAGCAAGTGGTTCCGCCCCTCCATGGTGATGAGTCGGGCGTCAGGAATCATGGCCGCGAGGCGGCGTCCTTCCTCGAACGGGATTCTGAGGTCGCCGCGTCTGTGCATCACGAGCGTCGGTATCTGGAGCAGCGGCGCGACGTCGCGGACATCGAGGTCTCCGAACGCGGCCATCATTCGCGCCGCGTTCTCCGGCGACGCCGACTCGCGCTGCAGCTGATCGAAGGCGAGGAGGTCTTCGGGCGTCCCGTCGGGCAGAAACAGCGCCGAGAAAACCTGGCGGAACGCCGGCGTCTCGCGCCCCCAGCCGACGCGAACCAGATCGACGAGGAGCCGCCACTCCTCGAGCTGGGCGGCGCTGAGCTTCCGCTTGTTGTACCCACTGCCGTACGAGCCGTACAGGATGAGCCGACTCACGCGTTCGGGGTGGCGGATCGCGTACGCAATGGCGATCGGTCCGCCTTGCGAGATGCCGAGCAGCGGAAACCGCTCGAGCCCTGCGGCGTCGACGACCGTCTCGAGGTCCCGGACCCAGACATCGAGCGAGAAGTCGGCGACGTTCCAGTCCGAGAGTCCGCACCCGCGCTCGTCGTAGCGTACGAGCTTCCGTTTCCGCGCGAGCCGCTCGAACAGCGGACGCCAGATCGGCGTCCTCCAATCGTACTCGACGTGGTTCAGCCAGTTCGCGGCCTTCACCAATGGCGGACCGGTGCCGGCCGTCGCAAAGGCGAGTCTGACGCCATCTATGGTTTTGCAGAAGCGGATCTGTTGTTGCATTGGGGTCGGAGTGGGCGCACAATCAGTCGAGGCAAGCCCAACGGCCGGGGCCGCGCTGGCTCCCAGGTCGTCACGATGTAGCACGTCATAACGCCACGGCAAGCCTGATCGTCGGCCGTGGCGTGAGTGCGACCTGGGTGGCCACGCTGCTGGTAATGGTGGAGTGTCCCGCAACCAACCAGACACGATGCGTAGAGACACGTGGTTTCCGGTCGCGTTCGTCGCGGCGATCATCACCAGCGCTTGGCTGTTCTCGACCGGCTGCACCACCGTCAAGCAGCAAGCTGACCTTTTTTCAGGCGGTCAGTCCGCTCCGCGGGCGACCGTCGAGGGCGGTGCGCTCTCAGGGCGAGTCGATCCTGCTACTCATGTCCTGGTGTTCGAGGGCGTTCCGTACGCGGCACCGCCCGTGGGTGACCTTCGGTGGCGTCCGCCGCGGCCTGCCCCGCTGTGGCACGGCGTTAGGCCGGCGAGTCAGCTTGGCCACAACTGCATGCAGCACCAGCCGTACGGCGACATCACGCCCGACGTGGCAGGGAAATCCGAGGACTGTCTCTACCTGAACGTCTGGACGCAGTCTACGACGGGGCGGCGGCCCGTGATGGTCTGGATTCATGGGGGCGGGTTCTTCGCCGGCTTCGGCGGCGAGGAGAGGCACAACGGCGGTCCACTCGCGCGCAAGGGCGCTGTCGTCGTGACGCTCAACTATCGGCTCGGCGCATTCGGATTCATGGCGCACCCCGCGCTCGCCGCGGCGTCCCCCGACCACTCGTCAGGCAACTACGGCCTGCTCGACCAGATCGCCGCGCTCCGATGGGTGCAGCGGAACATCGCGCAGTTCGGCGGTGATCCGTCACGCGTCATGATCTTCGGCGAGTCTGCCGGAGCGATGAGTGTAGGGACGCTCATCGGGTCGCCGTTGGCGAAGGGGCTGTTCCAGCGTGCGGTGCTCGAGAGTGGCACGGGCACGACGCTGATGCAGTCGCGGAAGGAAGCCGAGGCGAATGGCCTCAAGCTCGCGACGGCGTTAGGCGTCAAGGGCACCGACGCCGCGGCGGCCGCCCTGCTCCGCGTCGTGCCGGCGGAGTCTCTCCTGGCGGCAGCCGTGCGGATCGCACCGAATCCCGGAACACCAGTGTTCTTCCCGTCAATCGACGGTCACGTGCTGCCGCGCCCGGTAGACTCGGCGATTGTTGCGGGGTCGGCCAACATCGTTCCGGTCATCGTCGGCAGCAATGGAGACGAACCGGCGAGCATCTTCGGTGCGCCGAGCCGGTCATTCGCGCGGCTCATCACATCAAAGGGCGGAAAAGCGTACGTGTACCTGTACACGCGCGTTGGCGACGACTCCGTGAGTCGACGCATGGGCGCGTATCACAGCTCGGAGATCACGTTCGTATTCGGCCGCCCGGCGCCGCTGCAGCCGGTCGCCGGCCATACGCCATACGACTCTACGCTGGCCGACGCCATGAGCGATTACTGGGTCGCGTTCGCCACCTCGGCCGATCCTAACGCGGCGCCAGCGGCAGGCAAGTGGCCGCGGTGGCCGGTGTACGATCCAACAACTGATGCGTACATGGAGCTCGGGCCGCAGATCGCGGCCAGGCGGGACCTGCGGCGGGTGCTGTTCGATTCGCTGGACGCCGTAGGACGTTCTCGAGGCGAAATCCGCCCATAGCGACGCATGACGCGTCCTGTCGACTTGGTCAGTGTGGCGCGAGGATTTGACGAAAGTCGCCGTGGCAACGCCGTGCGCAGGTGCGATCTTGGATCGCCCAGGGCATGGAGGACGCAATGGCGTGTGCCGAGCGCATCCTGATCGTCGGCGGCGGAATTGGTGGTCTGTCGGCCGCGGCCGCACTGCACGCGTGTGGATTCACGCCCGAGCTGATCGAGCGCGGTGACGCGTGGCGCACGGTCGGGGGCGGGATCGTGATGCAGCCCAACGGTCTGCGCGTGCTGCGCACGCTGGGCATCGGCACCGCGGTGGAGCGCGCCGGGACCGTCATCCGCCGCTGGGCCTTCTGCGATGAGCAGGGCGAAGTACTGTCAGAGACCGACCTGACCGCGCTCTGGAACGACAGTGGCCCATTTATCGGCATCGCGCGGCGTGAGCTGCAGCGTGCACTGCTCGCTGGAGCCGCCGCCATTCCGTCGCGGCTTGGGACCTTCATCACGTCGATGACACAGGACGACGGCGCGGTGTGGGTGGAGTTGAGCGATGGCTCAGCCGCAACGTACGACCTCGTCATCGGCGCGGATGGTGTGGGGTCGTCGGTGCGTGGGCTCGCATTCAACGCACCGCCGCCGGTGTACGGCGACCAGACGGTATGGCGGAGCCTCGCACCTGTTCGCCCGAGAGGGCTCGCCAACCTGAAGTTCCTGCTCGGCGAAGGGTGCTTCTTCGGCCTGTGTCCGGTTGGTGCCGACCAGACGTACGGCTTCGCAAACATCGCCGGGCCGCCGATTCTCGATCCGATCGAGGGACGCCTGGCCCGCCTCCGCGAACGCTTTGCTCACTTCGGCGACATTGTGCAGGAATATCTCGGCGCGCTCCACTCGCGCGCGGAGATCCACTGCTCGCCGATCGAGTGGCTGGGCGAAGAGTACTGGTGCTCCGGACGCGTCGTGCTCATCGGCGACGCGGCCCACGCCAGCTCTCCGATGATGGGTGAGGGCGCGTCGTTGGCGGTCGAAGACGCCGGTGTGCTGGCGGAGTCGCTCCGTGCGGCCGACACCGTGGAGCAGGCGCTGGAGGCGTACGTCGTTAGGCGTCGACCGCGCGTGCGATGGGTTCGCGAGCAGAGCCGCATTGCCGGCGAGAGCCTGCGGATGCCTGTCTCTGCGCGCAACGCGGTGCTGCGTGCGCGCGGAGAACAGATGATGCGCCAGCGGTTCGCGCCACTGATCGAGGCGCCGTAGCCGTCAGCGCACGACGACCTGCACGTCCGTCGCCTGTCCCGGGATCGGTCCCTGCGGTGGGGCGCCGAACTGCAGCGTCATGATTCCGGGCGCGGTCGGCGTGAATTCGACGTCGTAGATCTCGCCCGCGGCAAACGTGAGCGTCGCCGGCCGTACAGTTGCCTGCGACGCCGGAAGGTCCGCCCCATCCTTCGCGACGACTCGCCACTCCGCCGGCTCTTCGTCATAGAAGATCGACACCGTTGCCTCGTAGTCGGTGCGGATGTTGATCAGCCGGAACCGGTACTTGACACCCGCCCGGAGCTGCATGGGCTTCGGCTGCGACTCGCCGTTGAGCAGCACGCGAGGGAAGGGCCCGCCGATCAGGCTCCGTGTCGGGCCATCGTCGCTCAACACGAAAATGCGATCCGGCGCGGTCTTTGGCTTGACCTCAGTGTCGAGTGTCGATGATTCGGCGCCTTTGGCGCCGGTAATGGACAGGACGATGGCGATATGCGCGGCGCCTGCGAGCAGGGCGCGCAACGAGTATCTGCGACTCATACCAATCCACGGCGATTAGGGGATCTTCGTGCTACTGCCTACGCTGGTAAGAGCGCAGGGCCGATGCGTTGCGGGATCGGGCGCTCGGCGGGATTTAGGTGGTGTAATGGCTTGGTCGCGCGCCTGACCGCGGTGGGAATCGGACCTGACCAAACTGAGGGTCTGGTCGGCGCGGTCCCAATATCATCCAAGCACGGAAACGCAGCGCCGGCCCACCTTTCGGCCATGACAACCCGTCACTTGGCTCGCGGCCGCGCCCTTCTCTATGGTTGTGCGGCCCTCGCCCTCGTTCTCGCGGGCAGCGTCGGCATGGCACCGGCGCCGGGACCATTCGACTACGACACCGTCGAGATCGCGCCCAACGTTTACGGCTTCTTCGAGAAGCGGCTCAACCCGATCGTCAGCAGCAACATCGTCGCGGTGATCGGGCGGGATGCGGTGCTCGTGTTCGATACCGGCCACCACCCCTCGATCACACGACGAATTGCCGATGACATCAAGCGGCTCACGAAAAAACCGGTGCGATACGTCGTGATCTCACACTGGCACGACGACCACTTCGCCGGGAACGCCGAATTCTCGAAGGCGTTTCCGGGCGTTCAGATCATCGCCCACGAGTTCACGGCGAGGATGATCGAGAGCCGCAGGGACAGCTTCCGGGGCGAGGCGTGCCGCAAGGACATCGAGAATTCGTCGAAGCCGTTGCGCGACATGCTCACGACAGGCAAGCGGTCCGGCGGAACACCGATCTCCGATTCCACTCGGCATCGTCTGCAGAACTTCGCCGAGGCCCTCGACGCACAGATGCCGGAGTGCGATGCGATGGAGTACCGGGGTGTCGACCGGTCCATCGACCGGTCACTGACGCTCGATCTCGGCGGCCGACGCGTGGAGCTCAGCTTCCTTGGCCGCGGCAACACGGCGGGCGACATGGTCGCCTATCTGCCCGACACGAAGACGCTGCTCACGGGCGACCTGGTGGTCTATCCGTTCCCGTTCGCGACAGAGCCATACGTGACCGAGTGGGCGGCCGTGATGCGCCGGATCGAGGGGATGGATGTGACGCGGATCGTCCCCGGCCACGGTCCGGTGATGAACGACAAGCAATACGTGCGGGCCGTCGCGGAGGTGCTCGAGTCGATCTCGAGCCAGGCGAAGGCTGCGTACCAGCCGGGCATGACGGCGGATCAGCTACGCGAGAAGATCGACATCACTCGCTTCAGCGACCAGTTCTCCCACGGGGACGCCTTCATCAAGGCGAACTTCGACGCCCAGATGAAAGGGTCGGCCATCGATCGGATCTGGCAGGAACTGACGGGTCAGTGGAAGCCGGAGGGGTAGTCGCATCCAAACGATCCGTATGGGGTCAGACTCCTTACGAACCGGTGGCACGCGCTGGATGTAAGCCGGGGCACCTTCCGCAATCGGGCGGGACGAGCATAACGTGCTGGTGACCATACGAATCCGCGCCAGACGCACGCGCGTAAGGTCGGCACGCGTCCGCTTGGATCCGGCCCGATTTAGCTGCCCTGGAGAATGGAATGACCGAGTCACTGCACGACCGCGTGATTGCCGCCATCGGTCAGGCCTACGAGCTGGAAGACGAGATTGGCCGCGGTGGTATGTCGGTCGTATTCCGCGCGCGTGATCTGCGGCTCAATCGACCTGTCGCGATCAAGGTTCTCCCGCCCGAGCTCGCCCACGACGGTGCCATCCGGACCCGCTTCACGCGCGAAGCCCAGATGTCGGCCCAGCTGTCGCACCCACACATCGTGCCGATCTACGACGTCGGCGAGCGTGCCGGCGTTGCCTACTTCGTGATGGCGCTCGTGACCGGCGGAAGCCTCGCCACGCACCTGGTGCGCGAGCCGAGGCAGCCGGTTGAGGAAGTGCGCCGGATTCTGGCGGAGGTTGCGGACGCACTCGGTTACGCGCATCTGCGCGGCGTCATCCACCGTGACATCAAGCCGGACAACATCCTGCTCGATCGCCTGACGGGTCGCGTGATGGTCACCGACTTCGGGATCGCGTGGGCCATGGAAGCGGGCGCGCGCCTCACGGCCACCGGCATCGCCGTCGGCACGCCGACGTACATGTCGCCGGAGCAGGCGGTCGGCGAGCGCGAGCTCGACGGCCGGAGCGACATCTACTCCACAGGAGTGCTCGGCTATCAGATGCTGACGGGACGCGTGCCGTTCGAGGCGGGAAACTCGATGGCGCTTCTCCTCAAGCACGTAACGGAACGGCCGAAGCCCATCGCGGAGCTGCGTCCCGACACGCCGCGTGGGCTGCGCGAGACGGTCGAGCGGGCGATGCTGAAGGCGCCACCGGACCGGTGGCCGAGCGCCGCGGCGCTGCGCGAGGCGCTGCTATCGCCGGAGTCGTTAGGTCCGGTGTGGCGCGCCGAACAGCGCGAGCCCGTGAAATACGTGTCGCCCCGGCCTGACGGGTCGCGAAAAGTGGCGGCGGTGGGTGCGCCGTCCAAGCCAACCAAGCCGTTGGTCGGGGAGCCGTCGTACGTCGCATCGCTCACGCCCGAACAGCGGCAGGATCTCCGACTCTGGCACGGTCGTGTGACGTACGAGGAACGCATCAAGGCCTTTCGGGGCTATGCGTTTCTCACGTTCGCTGCAACGATCGGTGGCGTGATGGGATTCGCGTTCGGCGTCACCGAGGTACCGCCGTTCGTGCTCGCTCCTATCGTACCGTTGTACATGTCGAGGAAGCTCTGGCTTCGCCGAAAGTCGCTTCGCGAAGCCGGATTCTTGCTGCGTCAGTTGCTGCCGGCCCCGCACTTCACGATCCGCCGGAAGCAGCCGGTGCTCCAGGAGCAGCTCCAGAAGCTGGCGCCGGCCGAGGTGCTCGAGAGTCCCGAAGGGGCGGCTGTTCGCCGCGCGGTCGAGGATCGCGCCGCCATTCTCCAGATCTTCGAGAAGCTGTCCAAGGCGGATCGCGCCAGCCTGCCCGACCTCGCGTCGACCGTGAAGCTGCTGGTGGAACGTGTGGCCCACCTGGCACAGGCGCTGCATCGGCTGGATCAGAGCATCGACCCGGCGTTAGGCGGCGAGCTCGACGGGCGCATTACGCGAACGGAGCGCGAGACGCCGTCGCCGGAGGCCGAGCGACAGCTGTCGCTGCTTCGCCGCCAGCGCGCGACGCTCGATGAGCTGGTGCAGCGACGCTCCATGCTCGCGCGCCAGCTCGAGAGCGCCGGATTGGCGTTAGGCAGCCTGCGGCTCGACCTCATCAAGGTCAGGTCGTCGGGACTGCAGTCAGCGCTGTCGGACGTGTCATCGGCCACGCAGGAGGCACGCGCGCTGTCGAACGACATCGATGCCGTGCTCGCCGCGGCGGCGGAGCTCAAGAACCTCTAGTGGAGTGGTTGCGGCAGCGGGCTTTGGTCGCGTGCATCGCGCTCCCTGCATGCACGAGCGCATCGTCAGCGCCGCGGCCTGATACGACGTCCAGCCCCGCACGCGAGCTGAAACAGGTGTGGGCCGATGAGTTCGACGGCCCCGCTGGAAGCAGGATCGACAGCACGAAGTGGCACTACGATGTTGGGGACGGCTGCCAGTCGGGCAACTGCGGCTGGGGCAACCAGGAAAAAGAGTGGTACACCTCGGCATCGGAGAACGTCTCGCTCAATGGCAAGGGGCAACTCCAGATCGTGGCGCGCCCGGCGGCCGCCGGCCTAACGTGCTACTACGGCGCGTGCCGGTATACGTCGGCGAAGATCACGACGCGCGGGACGCTCGACGTCGCGCCGGGCCGCGTGGAAGCGCGCATCAAGCTTCCCGCCGGGCAAGGTCTGTGGCCCGCGTTCTGGCTCCTCGGGACCAACATCGGATCGGTGGGCTGGCCGCAGTGCGGCGAGCTGGACATCATGGAGAACCACGGCAGCAACATGACCTCCACCAGCTCGGCGATGCACGGACCGGGCTACTCTGGCAACACGCCGTTCGTGCACTCGTACCAGCTCGCGGGTGCCAGCTTCGCCGACGACTTTCACACGTTCGCCGTGGAGTGGGATTCGACTCGCGTGACGTTCTTCGTCGACGCCAAGCAGCACTACGTCATTCGGCGCGATGAGGTGGAGCGTCACGGTAACTGGGTGTTCGGCCAGCCATTCTTCATCATCCTGAATCTGGCCGTGGGCGGCACGTTCGACGGCAACCCGCGGTCGGACGCGATCCTGCCGGCGACGATGCTCGTCGACTATGTGCGCGTCTATCAGTAAGACAGACATTCGTCGTTAACCAACGCTCTCATCAAATCAGTTGACCAATACCTGGTTAGGCACCACCATCCTTTTTGACCTCGACGGCGTCCTCGTCGACTCGACCGAGTGTGTCGAGCGTTCGTGGCGGACCTGGGCCGTTAGGCGGGGTCTCGACCCCGAGCGCGTCATGCAGGTCGCGCACGGGCGTCGCACGATCGAAACGGTGGCGCTCGTCGCGCCGCACCTGTCGCTGGCGGACGAAGTCGCGGCGCTCGAAGGCGTCGAGGCGCAAACCACCGAAGGCGTCTACGAAATTCCTGGGGCCCGAGAGCTGCTCGAGCGGCTGCCTGGCGACGCATGGGCGATCGTTACGTCGGGGGTCCGGGCCGTGGCCACGCTCCGCATTCGGCACACTGGCCTGCCGATGCCGCGCGTCCTCGTCTGTGCCGACGAGATCAACCGCGGCAAACCGGACCCCGAAGGCTACCTCTCCGCGGCCGCGCGGTTGGGGCGCGCGCCGGCTGACTGCGTGGTGATCGAAGACACGCCACCGGGGCTCGAAGCCGCACGTGCGGCCGGCATGCGCTCGATCGGCGTCGCCGGGACCTATCCCGCCTCGGCGCTGATCGCGGACCTCGTGGTGCCGAGCCTAACGGGGTTGCCGCCCGAGTTACTGGAGTCCGTCGCGCCCGGTGGCAAGTAGCAACGTGAACTGGCGAGAGGCCAACTCAGAACCAAACGACTTACAACTGAATACTATACCCTCTTACAGGGCGGCCCGCGGCGGCGAACAGCATGCTGGACAAGAATCGGCTCGGCAGCAACGCACTGATGCAACCGATCACCGCTCCGATGACCACCACGATCCGGGCGTCCCGCATAACGAATTGCACGATCCGATGTGGCGTCGCGCCGAACGCGAGCCGCACGCCCAGTTCGAGCACTCGCTCCTGCACGGTGAACGACACGACGCCGAAAAGGCCAATGACTGCGAGCAGGAACGCACCCGCAGCAAAGTATCCGTTAGGCTGGGGTAAGGGTTGGCACGGACTAGGCGCGACGACGGGCCGGCTCCTTCGCCCGCTGCAGCCGACGCTCACGCTTGCCACGCGACACCTCGGTCGCCAGTGCATCGAGCCGTTGGCTCCACGCGCCGCGGAAGCGATCGAGCCACGCCTCCACTTCGCCAAAGGGCACCGCGCCGAGCTCGTACACTCGGCGCGGGCCTTCCGCGCGTGACGTGGCGAAGCCGCTCTCGCGAAGCACGCTCAGGTGCTGCGACACGCCCGGCTGCGAGATGTCGAACTCGCGCTGTATCGCCTCGACGATCTCACCGGACGTGCGCGAGCGCTCGGCGAGCAGCTCGAGGATGCGCCGCCTAACGGGACTCCCGAGGACGTCGAACGCCTGCGTCACCCGTGCGACCCGGACGTGGACGCCGTGTCGACCGGCACGCCCGTATACGCGGCGGTCGTCCGCGCGGCCGCCGCCCGCGCCGCCGCCGCATCTGTCCCGGAGGCGATCGACGCGCGGCACCAGTCGTCACTGCTGTGGCGGACAAACTCCCGGCCGTTCTCCGATCCGAGCCACGCCATCGCCGCACGCGGATCCACCGTGGCTCCGCTCTCGACATGGTGGCCCAGCCCGAGGAGCGCCGAGTCCCAGCCGACGCCCACGGCGCCCGGGCCGTACTCATCCCAGCGTGCGTCGGTGACATGAGCGACGTGCTCGAGCCGGAGCAGCGAGCGACCGTCTGGTGTCGGCTCGAGCGTCACCTCGAGCCACGTCACCTCTCCGCCGAACTCCCACGTCATGCCCATGGCGTGCGGCGGCTCACACCGCGTGATCGTGCCGCCCGCGTTGCCCTGGAGCTGGTAGCGGCCGCCGAGGCGAAGGTCGCCGGACACGGGGAGAAACCACCGCGGGATGCGCTCCTTGCTCGTCACGGCGTCCCAGAGGTCGTCGACCGTGGTGTCGTAGGTGCGCGATGCCACGACGACGCGCGCCGGCTGCCCTTCATGGAAGCGGGTTTCTACCTTGCGCGTCACGGCGCCGATCTGACGGGGAACGTCGAATTCCATGTGCCACCCTGTGTGCTGGAAGGTTCGCTCTGGTTGCCGACCAATATAAGCGGCAACTTATACGATGCCAGTGGCCGCCGCCAGTCGCGCTTCGCCCGACGTCGTGTAGTTTGGGTGTTCGAGCCCAGTGCTTCGGGACCGCTCACCCAAACGGGAACCCATGAGTCGCATACCTAACGACGACCCGCTCGAGCCGCTCGACGGCAAGGACCGTGACCTCGGGCTCGACGTGCCGATCACGCGGCGGGATTT
>Ga0207674_10009961_pt1 | contig 10815 bp, 16 predicted proteins | sample KBSCornC72_FD_184303 | JGI IMG/M metagenome (GOLD analysis project Ga0207674, IMG submission 184303) | Corn rhizosphere microbial communities from Kellogg Biological Station, Michigan, USA - KBS Corn C7-2 (SPAdes) (version 2) | ecosystem: Host-associated > Plants > Roots > Rhizosphere > Soil ...
ATGAGTGGTGGGGGCACAAGGTGGACGTGGATTTCACGTTCTTTCAAGTGCCGGAGCTCGTGGGGTATCTCGAAGCCGGCGGCTGGCGCATCGAGGAGGCGACCGAGCGGGACCCGTACCCGGACGTCGAGGTCGCGACCCGCCGCGTGTACATTCTCGCCGAGGGGAGGGCCAGGCGATGAAAGTTCTCATCAAGAGCGCGTGGGGGTCGGCCGATCCCACGCAAGCCGCATTTCCCTTCCATCACGCCAACGCCTTCGTGGACGCGCGGCACGAGGTCCAGATCTTCCTCCTGGGCGAGGCCGTCTCACTCATGCGGACGGTGGTGGCCGGCGCGGTGATTCCGGTCGGATGGGCGCCGCTGTCCGAGGCGCTGGGCAAGGTCATCGACCATCGCGTCCCGATTCATGTCTGAGGCGCCTGCTCACGGGCCCGTGGGGTCCTGGATACCGATCTGGTCGGCAAGAATGCCCGCTTCGCCGACCCGTCGATCTTCGTGGGGCTGGTCGAATGGGCGGACAAGGTCCTCACCGAATAGATGAGCCTCCCGGCCTTCATGAGCCCGTTCACGCGCCGGTGGTGGCTCCTCGCGGCGGCGGCGCTGACCCTCGCCAGTGCCGCCGCGGTGGTGGTCGCATTCGCCGCCGCCGTGAATGCGGCCGTGTGGCTGCTGGTGCTATGGTTGGCCGTGGTCCTCGTGAACGCTGGGCGGGTCATCCTGTCTCGTCAGTAGGAGGCGCCGTGCTTGCCCTCATGCTCGCCACCGCCTGTGCGGGCGTCTTCTTCGGCGCGGCGATCTACATCAATCTCGTCGAGCATCCGGCCCGGGTGTCGTGCGGCACCGAGCTCGCGCTCCGTGAGTTCGCCCCCAGCTACCGGCGCGCGTCGGTGATGCAGGGCGGTCTCGCCGTGCTGGGGCTGGTCGCCGGGCTCTGGAGCGCCTGGGTCATGCGCGATGTACAGGTCGCCGCCGCGGCGGTTCTCCTGGGCCTGGTGGTGCCGCTGACGTTGCTGGTCATCTTTCCCACGAACAAGCAGCTCCTGGATCCTGGCCTCGACCCTCGCAGCGGCCAGGCGGCGGCTCTCCTGGCGCGCTGGAACCGGATGCACGCGATTCGCAGCGCGTTCAGCGGCCTGGCCTTCGCGCTCTTCCTCATGCGCATCGCCGCCACCGGACGCTGACCCGCCATGGTCAGGTTCGACCACCTCCGGATCCCGGTGACGGACCTCGCGCGGTCCCGTGGCTGGTACATCCGGACGCTGGGCCTCACCGTCGAGTTCGAGGTTCCGGACCGGCAGACGGTCGCGCTCCAGGACACCGAAGGCTTCACGATCTTTCTTCAAGAGGCTCCGGTGACCGTCGTCCCGAACCAGTGCGCGCTGTGGTTCCAGGTCGCCGACGTGGAGGCCGCGTTCGCCGACTGGTCCGCGCGGGGTGTGGAGTTCGTCCACGGCCCGCGGAAGTCGTACTGGGGCTATGGGGTAGAGCTCGTCGATCCCGACGGATACCTGGTTCGCCTCTGGGACACGCGCTCGATGAAGGAGAAGTGAAGGGCCCATGGACGATCTCGAGCGCGGCGCGGTCAGGTGTGTGAACACCGGCGGCCTTCCCTGGCGGCCGTCGGCGGTGGCGGGGGATGTGTTCGTGAAGGATATTGCGATGACGGACGGCTGGGAGATGCAGATGGTGCGATTGAATCCGGGCGCGAGATTCCCGCTTCATACCCACGAATGGCCGGAGTTCGTGTACGTCCTGGAGGGCGAGCTGGTCCAGGCCGGCCGGCGGATGGGGCCGGGCTGGGCGAGCGTCAGCAGTCCGGGAAGCGTTGACGAGGACGTGCACTCGGACACCGGGTGCGTGTTCGTGCTCGTGGACCGTGCCTGATGCGGCTCCAGGACATGTACGCGGTCATCGTCACCCCGCATCACAAGGCGTGCCGGGACTTCTATGCTCGCTGGCTCGACGCCGCGGTGGTGTTCGGGTCTTCAGCGGCGCGGGCGCCTTCCTCACCTTCCAGGTGGCCGATGCCGCCGCGGAGTTCTCGCGGCTCGAGCGAGCCGGCGCGACCTTCGCCTACGCCTTGCGGGACGAGCCGTGGGGCCAGCGCCGCTTCGCGCTGCGGGATCCCTCCGGATGCTGGATCGATATCGTGGAGCAGACCGAGCCGGCGCCGGGTTTCTGGGATCCGTATGTCTCGTAGCGCCCGGCGCGGTTGACCGCCCGGTGAAGCGCTCCGCTCTCGACCACCCGGCGAACGCGGGACTGCTCCGCCACTCCCAGTCGTGGCCCCAGCCGCCGGGCGTGCCGCCGCTCGCTTCGCCCGATCAGGTGGTGAATCCGTACGAGACGCTGGGCGCCCACCCTGATCTGGTGACGCGACTCTGGGATGAGCTGGGAGGCAAGCTCCCCGCCGGCTGCCGGATGGTCTTTCAGGGAATGCCGGTGCTGATACACCCGACCACCGGGATCGTCTTCGGCTTCGCCAGGGGCACCCACACGTATGCGCTGCGGCTGCCCGCTCGGGAGCGCGCCGAAGCGATCGCCGCCGGCGCGACGCGGATCAAGGAGTACCCCGCGGGCCGGCTCCGGTTCGACCTCGACGACTTCGGGCCGCAGTGGGTGTTCTGCGGGTGGTTCCGGGGCGAGGAGGCATGGTGTCATTCGGCGTTCCAGCATGCGGGTTCCGGGGCGGGCGACGCATGATGAAGCTCGTCTGGCCCGCCCCGGAGCACCTCGCGAGCTACACGGCCGCTCTCGAGCGCGGCTGGTCGCCGGACAACCTCCGGGGGGAGGTCGCCGCGCGCGAGGAGATGGGAAAGATCGCCGCCGATCCCGCGGCATTCCTGGCCGGGCTGGTGGATCGCGAAGGCAATGGGCCGCCCATCACGCTGCCCGACGGCTCCACCGTCCCGCGTCTTCCCGGCTATCGCCGCTGGATGTGGGATGGCGAGCTCTGCGGGAGTATCGGCTTTCGCTGGCAGCCCGGCACCGCGGCGCTTCCGCCCTATTGCCTGGGGCATATCGGGTACGCGGTGGTGCCCTGGAAGCAGGGGAGAGGGTATGCCACACTCGCGCTCGGATTGTTGCTGCCGGACGCGCGCGCGCAAGGCTTGCCGTTCGTCGAGCTCACCACGGAGCCGGCGAACGTCGCCTCTCAGCGTGTCATCGTCGCCAATGGCGGAGTGCTCGTCGATCGGTTCACCACGCCCGCCGCGCTCGGGGCGACCGAGATTCTTCGGTTCAGAATCGACCTCAGCAGAACGGACTCGAGATGATCAATCGGTTGCTGATCGCGGTCATGGCCCTTGCTCTCGGCGTCTTGAGCCTCCCGCTCGCGATGGGCGCGCAGGAGGGCAAGGCGGGGAAGGTCGCGCGGATCGGCCGCCTGTCGCCGCTGTCCGCCGAGACGGACCGGCCGAATCTCGAGGCGTTCCGGAAGGGCCTGCGCGAGCTGGGGTGGGTCGAGGGGCGCAGCTTCACCATCGAGTCGCGCTTTGCCGACGGCCAGCCCGAGCGGCTTCCCGAGCTGGCGGCGGAGCTCATCCGGCAGCGGGTTGACCTCATCCTGACCGGATCCACCCCCGGCGCGCTGGCGGCGAAAAAAGCACCGGCACCATTCCCATCGTCATGGTGACCACGGGAGACCCCGTCCGGGACGGGCTCGTCGCGAGTCTCGCGCGGCCCGGCGGCAATGTCACCGGGGTCACCGCCCTGGGCCAGGCGCTCGACATGAAGCGGCTGGAGCTGATCAAGGAAGCGGTGCCCGGAGTCACGCGAGTGGCGGTGCTCGTGGATCCCGATTCCTACTACACCGCGCCATTCCTGAAGGAAAAGGACGTCGCGGCCCGGAGGCTGGGCGTCGAGCTACGCATCCTGGAGGTTCACGACGCCGGCACCCTCGAGAAGGTGCTGGCCACGGCGACCGCCGAGCGCGTCGGCGCGCTCATGGTGCAAACGAACGCCAACTTCATCACCCATCGCAATCGAATCGTGGCGGGGGTCGCCAAGAGCCGACTGCCGGCCGTGTACGGCGATCGCACCTTCGTGGATGCCGGGGGCTTGATGTTCTACGGCGCCAGTCTCGCCACGATGTATGGGGATGCAGCGGTCTACGCCGACCGGATCTTGAAGGGCGCGCGGCCTGCCGATCTCCCGGTCGAGCAGCCGACCAAGCTGGAGCTCGTCCTCAATCGCAAGACGGCGAGGACCCTCGGGCTGACGCTGCCCCCGGCGGTGCTCGCGCGGGCGGATCACATGGTGGAGCGATAGCCGTCCCGGTGGGAAACATGACGAGAGGGCTGCTGTTCGCGGTCGTCATGCTGGGCGTCCTGTGGGCGCCACCGCTCTCCGACGCTCAACGGTCTGCCAGGGTCGTTCGCATCGGCTACCTCACCCCGAGCGTGCAGCCGGTACGCGAAGAAGCGTTCCGTCGTGAGCTGACCCGGCTCGGCTACGCGGAAGGGCCGGACTTCGCCATCGAGTACCGGTCGGCCAATGGGCGCTTCGAGCGGCTTCCCGATCTCGCGGCGGAACTGGTCGCGCTCAAGGTGGACGTTCTGGTCGCGGTGGTGACCCACGCAGCCCTCGCGGCGAGGAAGGCGACGGCCACCATTCCCATCGTGATGGTCGGCGTGTCCGACCCGGTACGGGTCGGGCTGGTCTCGAGCGTCGCGCGTCCGGGCGGCAATGTCACCGGGACCTCGACCCTGGCCGCCGACGTCGTCGGAAAGCAGCTGGAAGTATTGAAGGAGCTGCTGCCCAAGGCGTCCCGGGTGGCCACGCTCTGGAACCCGGCGAATCCCGTGTTCCAGCACTCCCAGCTCGGCGAGGCAAAGGCGGCCGCCGCCAAGCTGCGAGTCCGACTCCAGCTCTTCGAGGCCCGGACACCCGAGCGCCTGGAGCCTGCCTTCACGCTGATGGCCAAGCAGCGTCCGGACGCGCTCCTCATCCTGGCGGACCCGATGTTCACCTCCCACTGGGCACGGATTGCAGACCTGGCGGCCCGGCACCGGATTCCCGCGGTGAGCGGGACGAGCGACTACGCGGACGCCGGCGGTCTCATCACTTATGGCACGAACTATGTCGAAGCGTACCGGCGCTCCGCCTCCTACGTGGATCGCATCCTGAAGGGAGGCCGGGCGGCCGACATGCCGGTCGAGCAACCCACCACGTTCGAGCTAGTCATCAACGTGAAGACGGCGGCGGCGCTCGGGATCACGATCCCGCGGTCACTGGCCGGGCGCGCGGACCGGGTAGTGGAGTGACGACCGCGCGGCCGTTTCGCTTCGGCGTGAATGTGTGGGGCGCCGCCTCCGGGAGCGAGTGGACCGGCAAGGCGCGCCGGGTCGAGGCGCTGGGCTATTCCGTTCTCACCGTACCGGATCACCTCGGCGAGTTCTTCGCGCCTATCCCGGCGCTGCTGAGCGCGGCGGCGGCGACCACGCGCCTCCGGGTGGGCACCAACGTGCTCAACAACGATTATCGGCATCCCGTCATCGTGGCGCGAGAGGCGGCCACCGCCGACGTGCTGACCGACGGCCGCGTGCAGCTCGGCCTGGGCGCGGGCCACATGAAGTCGGAGTACGACGAGGCGGGGCTGCGCTTCGAAGCCGGCGCCACGCGCGTCGAGCGGCTGGCGGAGTCGGTTGCCATCATCAAGGGTCTCCTCGCCGGCGAGGCGGTGACGTTCACCGGCCGGCACTATCGGGTGACGGAGCACACGATCCACCCGCGGCCCGTCCAGCGGCCGCGCCCGCCCATCCTGATCGGCGGCAATGGCCGGCGGCTCCTCACGCTGGCGGCGAAGGAAGCCGACATCGTGGGGCTGACGGGCATCACGTTCGGAGGCGGCGGTACGGAGCGGGACATGTCGGGCTGGCGCGTCACGGGCGTCGAGGAGCGGATCCGGCTCGTCCGGGAGGCGGCCGGCGCTCGATTCGCGCAGCTCGAGCTGAACGCCCTCGTCCAGCGCGTCGTCGTGACCGACAAGCGTCGCGAGGCGGCCGAGGACCTGGCGCGGCGCTGGGCGCAGCTCACCCCGGACGAGATCCTGGCGAGCCCCTATGTCCTGGTCGGTACCATCGAGCAGATGGTCGAGGATCTCCTCGCCCGCAGGGAGCGGTGGGGCATCTCCTACTACGTCGTCTTCGAGCCATTCCTGGACGCCTTCGCGCCGGTCGTCGCCGCGCTGGGGGGCAGATAGATGAAGATCGCGATCGGCTCCGACCACGCCGGCTTCCGCTACAAGGAGATCCTCAAGACAGCCCTCGTCGCGCGCGGGCACGAGGTGCGCGATTTCGGTACCGACTCGTCGACGCCCGTTGACTATCCCACCTTCATCCGGCCGGTGGCCGAGGCGGTGGCGCGCGGCGAGCATGAGCGGGGCATCGTGCTGGGCGGGTCGGGGAATGGCGAGGCCATCGTCGCCAACCGGCTCTCCGGCATCCGGTGCGCGGTGGGATGGAATGTCGAGTCGGTCCGTCTGGGACGCGCGCACAACGACTCCAACGTGCTGTCGCTGGGCGAGCGATTCGTCGCGGAGAGCGATCTCATGGCCATGCTCGACACCTGGCTGCACACGCCCTTCGACGGCGGGCGGCACCAGCGCCGCATCGAGATGATCGACGTGGCCAAGGGCGCCTAGCCGGTGAGAGCATGGTGGTGATCGAGCGCGTGAGCAGGCTCCCGCCCGAGGCCGCGGAAGTGCTGATGCCGGAGGCGGATGGCGCGGGGCTCGGGTTCGTGCGCCGGCTCGTCGGGGAGTGGGCGAGCGGGCAAAACCGATTCGACAAGCCGGGCGAGGCCTGCTTCGTGGCCTGGATAGACGGGCGGCTGGTGGGGATATGCGGCCTCAACGTCGATCCGTATGCCGCCGCGCCCTCGGTGGGCCGGGTGCGGCACCTCTACGTGCTCGCGGCGCACCGCCGAGGCGGCGTGGGCCGGCGGCTGGTGAGCGAGGTGCTGGCGGCGGCCCGCGGCACGTTTGACACGCTCCGTCTGCGGACGGAGAATTCGAACGCCGCGCGGCTCTACGAGCAGATGGGGTTTCGCCGCTGCGGTGGAGTCGCGGACTGCACGCATATCATGGAGCTGTCTTGATCCACGCGGAGGACTGATGCACATCACGGGCGCGATCCCTCAGCTCCGGACCACCGATCTGGCGGCCTCGATCCGGTTCTACACCACCAAGCTCGGCCTGACGCTGGAGTTCCAGTACGAGGATTTCTACGCGGGCATCCGCGCGGGCAATCAGGTCTTTCACCTCAAGCTCTCGGACCAGAAGGACCCTTCGATCGAGTTCGTGGACCGGGAGGAGCATTTCCACCTGTACTTCGAGACCGACGATGCCACCGCGGTGGCGGCCGGATTGAAGCAGAACGGGGTGACGCTGCTGAAGGAGCTGCACGAGACCCCCTGGGAGACGCGGGAGCTCGCGATCAAGGACGATCAGGGGCACACGCTGTACTTCGGGGAGCGGCGCTAGATTCCCGCCGCGGTCGCGGAGCCCACGGCGATGACGAGGCGGCTATCCTCGGCGCTGACCTTCTTCTGGAAATTCGTTTTCCCCGTGATCTGGGTGGCCGGGATCGTGGCGGTGGCGCAATCCGTCTTCTTCGTCACGCCGGGGAAGCCCCCGGACCCCGACCTCGAGTCGCTGAAGCTCACCTTCGTGCTCGCCTCGCTGGTGGTGGCGCCGGTATTTCTCTGGTTCGCCGCGGGGCTGAAACGCGTGCGGCGCGCCGGCGCCGATCTCCTCGTTTCGAACTACTGGCGCGAGCTGCGGATCCCGGTGGCGGAGATCAAGCAGGTCCGTCAGAGCTGGGCCGTCATGCCCTGGCGCGTGGTGATCGAGATGCGGGCGCCCACCGAGCTCGGCCAGACCTTCGCCTTCGTCCCCCGCGTCCGCGACGGCTTCCGGGAGCGGGCGCGGGGCGGCCGGCATCCGGTGGTCGAGGAGATACGGGCGATGTGCGATGCGGCGCGCTAGCCAGGGCGGCGGTTCGCGTCCGGCCTGAAGCGGATCCCGCCCCGCGCGAGCCCGCCGCTCACCCCGATGGGCGTGCCGTCGGCGCGCCAGCAGGCCGCGCCCTCCAGCGTGCCGTCCCCGGCGAAGGCCACCGCGTTCATCCCGCCCGCCACCGCGGGCACCGCCACCACCCGATGACCACGGGAGGCGACGGCGTCGCGGACGGTGGCGGGGATGTCCTGCTCCATCTCGAGCTCCTGGCCCTGGGTCCACACTCGCGGCGCTTCCACCGCCTCCTGGAGCGTCATGCCGTGGTCGATGAGGTTGACCACCGCCTGGAACACGGAGGTGAAGATGCGCACGCCGCCCGGCAGGCCCAGCGCCCAGGCGGGCTTGCCCTCGCGGAACACCATGGTGGGCGCCATGCTGCTGGTCACGCGCTTGCCGGGCGCGATGGAGGCGGGCGTGCCGGGATGCGGGTCGAAGAGCGCCATGGTGTTGTTGAGCAGGATGCCGGTGCCCGGCACCGTGGCCTTGGACCCGAAGAGATTGTTGATGGTCTGGGTCATCGCGACCACGTTGCCATCGGCGTCCGCCGTGGTCACGTGAGTGGTGTGGGCGGAGGCGGAGGTTTCCCGCGCGGTGGCGGCGGCGCCCCCCGCAAAATCGCCCGCGCGATCGGGGCGGATTTCCGCGCCCCGGGCCGCCGCGTACTCCTTGGAGGTGAGACGCTCCACCGGGATGTCCACGAAGGCGGGATCGCCGGTGCAGGCATTGCGGTCTGCGAAGCCGATCTTGAGCACCTCGGCGATGAGGTGGAAATAGTTCGCGGTGCCGAAGCCCAGGCCGCGCGGGGCGAAGCCCTCGAGGATGTTCAGCATCTCGATGAGGTGGAGCCCGCCCGCGGTGGGCGGCGGGGCGCCGGCGATCTCGTATCCGCGGTAGCGGCCGACGATGGGCCGGCGCTCGATGGTCTGATAGCGCGCGAGATCGTCCAGGGTGATGATGCCGCCGTCGCGGCGCATGTAGTCCGCCACCGCGGCGCCGAGGTCACCGCCATAGAGCACGCCCGGGCCCTTGGCCGCGATGAGGCGCAGCGTGGCCGCATAGTCGGGCATGACCACGAGATCGCCGGGCTTGATGGGAGCCCCGCCGGGCAGGAAGGTACGCGCGGTTTCGGGGAAGCGCGCGAGGTCCGCGGCGGCTTCCGTGACCGCTTCCACCAGGTAGGGGGTGGCGCGGAAGCCGCGCTCGGCGTGGCGAATGGCGGGCTGCATCACCGTCTCGAGATCGAGCCGGCCGAAGCGCGACACCGCCTCCGCCCAGGCCTTGAGCGTGCCGGGCACGCCCACCGAGAGGAGGCCGATGAGATTCACGTCGCCTTCCGCCCGAAGATAGTCCGGCCAGGTGTCGGAGACGGGCCGGTACATGTCGGGCCGGGAGGCGGCGGGGGCCGTGGTGTAGTTGTCGATGACGAGATGGCGCCCGTCGGCGAGCCGCAGATGCGTCATCCCGGCGCCGAAGATCCCCACCATCATCGGCTCCACCACGGTGAGCGCGAAGAGCGCGGCGATGGCGGCGTCCACCGCGTTGCCGCCCGCGGCGAGCATCTCCGCCCCCGCCGCGGAGCCCAGCGGGTGATTGGTCACCACCATGCCACGCGACGCCAATGCCGGCCTTTTCTCGGTCATGGGGCAAATCATAGCGGATCGCCCCGTGATACGCTCGCCCACATGACAGCGACCTGGACCTGGAATTCCGCGCTCACCGGCGTGGTGCCGCCGCTCATCTCCCCGCTCGGCGACGGCGGAGACGCCGATGCCGGAGCCATGGCCGCGCTGGTGGAGCACGTGGTGACCGGCGGCGGCACCGGCCTCTTCGTGCTCGGCGGCTGCGGCGAGGGGGCCTGGCTCACCACCGCCCAGCGCGATGCCGTGGTGCGTGCGGCGGTGAAGGCGGCGGCCGGCCGCGTGCCCGTCCTCGCGGCGGTGATGCTACCCGCCACCGGGCCGGCCACGGAAGCGGCGCGGCGCGCGCGCGGCGAGGGCGCCGACGCGGTGGTGGTGGGCTCGCCCTACTACTTCGCCGTGGACGGCGGCGGGCACCGGCGTCACGTGGAGGCGGTGCTGGAGGCCGCCGGCCTGCCAGGCCTGCTCTACAATATTCCCCAGTGCACGCACGCGATTCTCGCCGCCGATACGGTGGCGGCCCTGGCGCGGGATGCGCGCGTCCTGGGAATGAAGGACTCGGCGGGAGATTTCGCCGCCTTCCAGCGCTACCTCGCGGTGAAGCGCGAGCGGCCGGACTTCCGCGTGCTCCAGGGCCAGGAGTCCTTGCTGGCCGCGAGCGTGCTCCACGGGGGCGACGGCGCCGTGCCCGGAGTGGCCAATATCGCCCCGCGGCTCTGCGTGGATCTGGTCCGCGCGGCCCACGCCAGGGACGCGGCGCGGGCCACTCAGCTCCAGGAGCGGGTGACGGAGCTGACGCGGGTGTACGAGCAGGGGAATCACTGGCTTCCCGCGCTCAAGGGCGCGTGCGCGCAGCTCGGGCTGGGCAATGGCCGCCCGGCGCCCCCGCTCGAGCCCGCAGGAGACGCTACGCGCGCCGCCATCGCCGGCATTCTCGCCCGCCTCAGCTAAACCGCCACCGAAGGCTCCTCCGAACAGCCGGCGGTCGAGAAAGGTCCAGATGCGAGGCGGCGCCCGAGAGCCGCACGCGAGGCGTAGTCTCTCTACGTCGAGCGTGCGGCCGAGGGCGCCAACGACGCAGATGGGCCTTTATCGGCCACCGGCGCTAAACCGCGAGGTCCGACGACTGGAGCCGCTTCACCCCCGCCCCCTGCATGTCC
>Ga0207674_10009964_pt1 | contig 10814 bp, 7 predicted proteins | sample KBSCornC72_FD_184303 | JGI IMG/M metagenome (GOLD analysis project Ga0207674, IMG submission 184303) | Corn rhizosphere microbial communities from Kellogg Biological Station, Michigan, USA - KBS Corn C7-2 (SPAdes) (version 2) | ecosystem: Host-associated > Plants > Roots > Rhizosphere > Soil ...
CTCGCTCGCGCCGCCGTCCAGCATGCGGATCCTGAACGGAATATCGGGTGAGCGGATGGCTGAGACGGAGACCGCCGCGAAGAAGGTGACGAAGGCGTTGATCCACGGCGCGTGGTAGGGCTGGACGAAGAAGTCGTCGAAGAGCCGCCACATCGGCTGGCGCCCCGGCGCGCGGAAGGAGTCGACGGCGTTGATGTACTTGCTGTGCTCCTCGAGGGCGTTTTGGTACGCCGGCACTCCGGTGAGCCACGCCGCGGCGCCGTAGCTGGCGCCGACGATGACCGCGAGGATCGCCGCGGCGGCCACCGCGCGCACCTTCTGCCGCCAGGCGGCGAGGAGAAACGGCACGAGCCCGATCAGCAGGTTCTGCGGGCGGAAACCGGCGGCGACGCCGAGGACCACGGCGCCGAGCAGCAGGTTGCCGCGAAGGAGCAGCGTCACGGCGGCGATCACCAGCACCATCGACGGCACGTCGCTCAGCGCGGCGCCGCCGTAGAACCAGACATTGGGAAAGAAGGCCAGGACCATCGCCGCGCTGAGCGAGGTGGAGAAACGCATGCGCAGCGCGCGGCAGAGGAAGAACATCGCCGGCACGATGGCCATCGCCGCGACCACGCTCAGCGCCTGCAGGGCGTGGAAGTTGCCGAAGCCCAGTTTGCGGATCACTTTCGCCGCGAAGATGTAGAGCGGAAAGCCGGGCGGGTGCGGGTGGTGCAGGGCGACGTTGTAGCGGTCGAGGGCGTGCATGAAGAGCAGCTCGTCCCAGTCCCACGGCGTGCGCGGCAGCGACAGGAGCCGGCTGGCGCCGGCGACCATCGCCGCCACCGCCAGGATCCAGCGCTGCCGGAGGGTCAGTGCGTCGATGGCTGCCATGTGATCGCCAACAGTTTGAGGCCCAATTCGCGCGTGTCGCCGCCGGGATGTGCGCGCGCCGGGACGATGGCGCCGCTGGTCGAGATGCGCAGCTCGTTCGCCCCGCCCCCCTCGCGGCCGGCCACGGTCCACGATTTCTTCATCTCCAGCGCATCCGCGGTGAAGCGCTCGACCAGCGCGCCGTTCAGGGTCACCTCGATTGACGGCGGCTGCGGCAGGGCGTCCATCGGCACGTAGAACTGCAGGCTGAGCTGGCTGCGCGCGCCGGCCGGCGGGAGGAGGACCTCCGCCGACGCGGTCATCCACCGCCAGTTGTTCACGCCGTCGCCCTCCGCGTCGTGCCACCCGCGGCCGAAGCGCACCAGGTCCCACGCCGGGATGACCGAGGCCTCGAAGTAGCGCTGCCGCACGATGCGCCACAGCCGGTCGTGCGGGCGGGCGAAGACGTGCGCGTCGGCGGCCTTCGACAGTTCCCCCGTCAGGATGTACGCCGGCTCGACGTAGCCGCCGCTGGGGATGTCGTCGGAGCTCTCGAAGTAGCGTTTTTCGTACGCGGGCAGCAGTACCTCGGCGAAGGGGCCGAAGCCGTTGTGGACGAAGATGGTTCCCGCGCCGGGCCAGGCGTTGTGCAGGACCCAGCGCATGGCGGCGATGTGCGGGGCGTCGTTGGCCCGGATGCGCTTTGCCGCGGGCCAGGTCCAGAAGGCGAGCGAGGCGGCGAGGAGGACGCCGGCGGCGGCAGGGACGATTTCTCTCCCCCAACGCACCCGCGCGAACGCGATCGCCAGCGCGTCCGCCGCCAGCAGGGCGTGCAGCGGCATGTACCCGATGGCGTAGCGGCTGGCGGCGGTCGGATCGAGCATCAGCCAGGCGAAGATGGCAAACGGGACGAACGTCGCCATTGTGATCAACGTGGCAAACCGGCGCATGGCGATGCCGAGAAGCACGCCGATTGCGGCGAGAATCGACACCAGTTGCACGGCGTTCGCCGCCACCGGTTTGTAGAAAAAGAGCGGCGCGAGCTGTCCGAGCGGCGTGCGGCCGGGGTTGTGGTACGAGTCGATGTTGCGCACCCACTTGCTCTGCAGGCGCACGGCGCCGATGTAGGAGCCGGACGGATCGCTCGCCATCGCGGCGCCGGCGTAGCAGGCGGCGACGACGCCCGCGCCAAGCAGCGCTGCGGCCGCCACCACCCGCCCGTTCCGCCGCCACTGCACAAATGTCGCAATCGCGCCGCAGGCCACCCCCACCAGCAGCGCCTGCGGGCGGATGCCGGCGGCGAGGCCGAGGCAGACCGCGCCGGCGATGTACGCGCGGCCGCTGCGACAGCCACGCAGCAGGAGCGCGCAGGCCAGGAGAGTCAGCGCCAGCGACGGGACGTCGCTCATGGCACTGCCGCTGTAGATCCAGACGTTCGGCAGGAAGACGAAGATCAGCGCGCCGCCGAACGCGGTGGCGAACGGGAAGCGCGCCTCCCGGGCGAAGAAGAAGAGCAGCGGCAGCAGCACCGCGCCGCTGAGCATCACCACGATCTGCAGGGCCAGGAGGTCGGAGTGGACGGCGAAGCGCACCAGCTTCGCCGCGGCGAGAAACAGCGGATAGCCGGGCGGGTGCGGGTGGTGCTGCACGACGTTGTAGTCGTGCACGCCGAGGCAGAAGAGCGCTTCGTCCCAGTCCCACATGGAGTGCCCGCGGGCCAGGAAGCGGCTCCCGGCGGTGACGACCGTGGCGGCGACGAGCGCCGCGCGCTGGCCGCGGGTCAGCGGGGCGGGAGGCTGAGCCAGGGCATCGAGCACGCTCATGGCATCAGCGCCTTCCACGACAGGCCGGTGACGCGCAGGCCGAGGTCGCGGGCGTCGCCGCCCAGTCCCATCCGCGCCTGGTTGACCACGCGGTCGACGCTGATCACCAGCTCGCCCGGCACGCCCGGGCGTGAGTCGAGCTCGTAGGCGCGATGAAACTCCGCAGCGGCGGGGCGGAAGCGCTCCAGCACCGTGCCGTTGAATGTGATGGTGACGGCCGGCGCCGGCTCGGCGTCCAGCGGCGCGTAGAGGTCCGCCGAGAGCCGCCCGCGCTGCGGGAGCGATTCGAGCAGCGTGCGGCTCCGCTCCCCCATCCACCGAAACGGCCGCCCATCCGCGCCGCGCTCCGCGTCATGCCACCCCTCGGCGTACTGGATTTTCCCCGGCCGCCACTGCTGCCCGCCGAGGATCGGCACGGCGCAGGCCTCGAAGTAACGCCTGTGAAAGAGTCCCCACAGCCGACGGTGCGGCCGGCGGAAGTTGACCGCGCGCGGCGAGGCATTGACGCCGTCGGCGATGTAGACGGCGCCGGGATCCTCGAGCGCGGTGGCGGGATCGAAGTCGTCGGTGACCGGCTCGATGGTGTAGGCCGTGAGGTAGTACGTCGCGAACGGCACCAGCCCGCCCTGCAGATAGACCTTGCCGCGCTCCGGCGACACGTTCCGCTCCACCCACCGAATCACCGCCATCGGCGGCGAATCATGTCTCCGCACCTCGGCCAGCGCCGGCCAGACCCAGTAGACGTAGCGAAGGATGATGGCCGCGGCGAACGCCGCCTCCAGCCCGCGCGCGATCGGCTCGCGCCGCCGCGCCAGGAACGCGGCGACAACCGCCATGCCGTCGGCGGCGAGCAAGGCGTGCATGGGGATGTATCCGAGGGAGAGGCGGCTCCCACCGGTGACGCTGAGGGTCAGCCAGGCCAGGAGGAGATTGGGGGCGAAGGTGAGCACCACGTCGACGTCGCGCCGCTTCGGCCGCAGGAAGGCGAGGGCGGCGAAGATGGAGAGGAAGATCGACGCCCGCCCGGCCAGGAACGGATCGACGGCGAAGTCGTAGAAGAGCCTCACCGGCGACGGCCGGTTCGGATTGAGCGCGCCGTCGATGGTGGCGACGTACTTTTGGTGTGCCTTGGTGGCGGCGATGAAGAGGTCCCACCCGCCCGTCGCGCGCGCCGCGAGGCCGTACCCGCCGAGGACCAGTAGGGTGATGAGCGCGGCGGAAGCGAGCACCTCGCTCCATCGCCTGCGCCACGAGGCAAGAAGCCACGGATAGGCCATCAGGACGTTCTGCGGGCGCACCAGCAGCGTGGCCGCGAACAGCAGGGAGCCGAGAAAGTACGCGGCGCGCCCATCAGCTGCCGCGAGACCCCGAGACCGCGAGACCCCGCAACCAAACAACAGCGCCGCGGCGAAGAGAAAGAGCACGAGAGCGAAGACGTCGCTGAACGCCGTCCCGCCCCAGAACCAGACGTTGGGCAGGAACGAGAAGAGCAGCGCCGCGAGCATCGCGTTCCGAAAGGGGAAGCCGAGCGCCCGCCCGAGCGCGTAGAGCGCGGGGAAGACGAAGAGCGACGCCAGGAGGCTCACGGCGCGGAGGGCGTGAAAGTCGTCGCCGATGACGAGCCGCATCAGCTTCGCCGCGGCGATGAAGAGCGGGAAGCCGGGCGGATGCGGGTGGTGCAGCACGACGTCGTAATCGCGCATGGCCGAGAGGAAGAGGCCTTCGTCCCAGTCCCAGACGCTCTTCGACAGGGCCAGAAAGCGGGTCAGCGCGACGAGGATGGTTAGCGCAAGAACCCAGAAGTGCTGAGTCCTGAGTGCTGAGTGCTGAGTGGGAGCGGCAGCGAAATGGCTGGCCGTCGAATGCTCGTCACTCATCACTCATCACTCATCACTCACTCAGGACTCAGCACTCAGGACTCGGAACTCGGTGTTGCGGCACCATTCTCGCAAAAATCGCCAACCGACATGCCGCGTGGCGTCCGCCGCCGTTGGTACCTCGACTCCCACGGCATCCGGCGTGAGGGAACGAAAGAGTCGGGATTCGTCTACCGCCTGCCCGACGGGGCGGCAGTCACCGACGAGAAGTCGCTGGCCCGCATCGCCAAGCTGCGCATCCCGCCGGCGTGGCGCGAGGTGCGCATCGCCCGCGGCGACTCGTCGCCGCTGCAGGTGCTCGGCGTCGACAAGAAGGGGCGGACGCAGTACCTCTACCACGCGCGCTTCCGCGCCGCGCGCGAGGAGGAGAAGTTCCGCCGGGTGGTGGAGTTCGGGGAGTCGCTGCCGAGCCTGCGCCGCCGCGTGCGCGCCGATTTGCGCCGCGAGGGGCTGGAGCGCGAGCGCGTCCTGGCGGCGATCGTCCGCCTCATCGACCAGGGCTTCTTCCGCGTCGGCAACGACAAGAGCGCGAAGTCGGAGTCGACGTACGGGCTGACCACCATCCGCGGCAAGCACGTCACGCTCGACCAGTCGACGCTGCTCTTCGACTACATCGGCAAGTGGAAGAAGAAGCACAAGCGCGCCATCGAGGACGACGAGGTGGCCGCCATCGTCCGCGCGCTCAAGGAGCTCCGCCAGCCGGAGCTCTTCGCGTTCCAGGACCAGGGAAAGCTGCGCGACGTGAAGGACCGCCACGTCAACGACTACATCCAGTCCATCATCGGCTCGAACTTCACGGCCAAGGACTTCCGCACCTGGGCCGGGACGCTCCTCTGCTCCATCGCCCTGGCCATGCAGGGCGAGGCGGCGAGCAAGACGGAGCGCAAGCGCAAGATCAAGCGCGCCGTCGACGCTACCGCCCAGCAGCTCGGCAACACCGCCGCCGTCTGCCGCAAGTCGTACATCTGCCCCCGCCTGCTTGACGAGTACATGGAAGGCAAGCCGTTCGAGATGCTGCGCAAGCACCACAAGGGATCGCCGGTGGTGCGGGTGGGGCTGTCGAAGGAGGAGCGGGCGCTGCTGAAGTTCCTTCGCGAGACGATTGCGGATCGGCGCGCTGTGAGGATGATTCCGCGCGCAGCGCGGGACCATCGGCGACGCCTCGCCGATCATGAGTCGCTGCGCAGCGCGGGATGAATGAAGAACGCCCGCGTCACCTCGTGCCGGTACGCGAACAATTTCCTCAGCCGCCGCAGAACAACCCACCGCGAGGCCAGCGCGAACGGCGGCGCAAAGTCCACGACATCACTCAAGCGCGCGCCGCCGGCATCAGGCGCGATCTCGTGGCGGTGCCGCCACCACCGGAACGGCCCGCGCACCATCTCGTCCACGAACAAATGCGGCGGCTCGTAGACCGTGTGCACCGATTCCGAGCGGATCCAGATCAGCGGCGTCACCCGGATCTCCACCACCGCCCGCGCCCCCACCCGGAGCGAGGAAGGGGTCTCGATCACCCGCACGCGCTCCCAGGGCGGGGTCAGACGGCGCAGCGCGTCGGGCAGCTCGTGAAAGGCGAAGAGGCGCTCCGGCGTGGTCCGGATGACGCTCTCCGCGACGAAGCGCACCTCAGAACGTCTCGCCGATCCAGAACTCCGTCCGGATCCCTCCCTGCGTCTTCTTCAGATCGGTGCGCCGGGCGAAGTCCCAATGGACCTCCAGGCCGAGGAGATTGAGCGAGATGCCGTAGCCGATGGCCGCCACGCCGTTGACCAGACGGTTCCCGCTGGCGAACTTGTACGGCTGGCCGGGGAAGTTCGCCCCGCCGATGTCGAAGAAGAAGTGCCCGCGGATCTGCTGGAACACCGCGATCGGCGTGGCCAGCACGTCGATGAGCGGGAAGCGGAACTCCAGGTTGGCAAACGCGGCGCGGGTCCCGATGATCGAGCGGAACGGATAGCCGCGCACGGTGTTGAGGCCGCCGAAGTAATAGAAGTTCGGGAACGAGCCGGTGGAGTAGCCGGCGAAGATCCGCGCCGCGAGCAGGCTGCGCGAGGTGACCTGCAGGTACTGCCGGGCGTCGATGGACCAGTCGTTGGTCAGCGTCCCGCCGCCCTTGAGATCGGGCGCATACGAGCCGCTGATTTCGTAGCGGTGGCCGGAGATGGGGCCGAAGCGCTTGAAGACCGTGGTGTCGCCGCTGAAGGCCGAGCTGACGATGGGGAAGTTGTCGCGTTGGGTGATGAGGAAGATGTTCCCGGCGGGGTCCTGCACCGGGTAGTCGATGTCGCGCGACATGTAGCCCAGGCCGGAATCGATGCGGTGGTAGCGGCTGAACGGATAGCTGACGATGCCGATGGCGCCGGTCTGGCGGAAGATCTGCCGGCGGTCGGGGTCGCTGGTGAAGATGGTGTCGGGCGCGGTGTAGAACGAGCGGTTGTCGAAGACCCGGAAGCCCCAGTTGGTCCGGTGCTGGAGGTCGAAGTAGAGGAAGTCGAAGTTGGAGAACGAGGAGACCGAGTCGAGCGCAGCGATGAAGCGGCGGTTGCCGAGCATGTCGCTCATGTAGATGACCGAGCGCGACACCAGGAGCTGGTCGGAGGTCACCCCGCCGTTGACTTCCACGTCGTCGATGAAGAGCTTGAAGCCGCCGGCCCGCTCGATCTTCTCCGGATCGACCGCCACTTCCACCGGCGGCTGGAACGGCGTGCGGGCCTCGGGCAGCATCGGCGCGGACGGCAGGGTGGTCTTCTCCGCGGCGCGGATCGGCTTGTCGGTGGTGGTGGAGAAGAGCTTCCAGTGCTGCTTGTAGTACGACGCGAACACCATCCGCTCGCGGTTGTTCTCCCCGGTGAACACCACCGGCGTGAAGCAGCCGCCGACCACGTCGGTGTACTGCAGCAGGTCGCCGTTCTCCAGGTTGAGCGAGTAGATGTTGTACGAGGCGAAGTTGGTGGGATCGACGGGGGGCGTATCGCCCTCGCGCTTGGCCTGATTCTCGGCGGTCTCCGGGACCGGCGCGGGCTGCTCGACGTTGCGGCCGGTCTGCTTGTCGGAGGCGAAGAAGAGCCGCTTGCCGTCCGGCGAGAAGTAGGCGTCGATGTCATTCCAGTCGCCGCTGGTCATCTGATAGCGCTCGCTCGGCTTGGCCATGTTCAATTTCATCAGCTTGGCGTAGCCGTTGACGATCGAGGAGTAGACCAGCCATTGGCCGTCCGGCGAGAAGACCGGCGCGGCGTCGAAGAAGCGGTCGCTGGTCAGGTTCTGCACCGAGCCGTTGGCCACGTCGTAGACGAAGATGTCGGGCTGGCTGCCGCGGAAGGCGGTGAAGGCGATCCACTTCCCGTCGGGCGAGTAGGCCGGATTCAGCTCCTGCTCCAGATCGGCGATGGGAACGGAGCGCTCGATGGCGCCGCTCACCACGTTGATGAGCATCAGGTTGCGGCCACGCTCTTTCTTCACGAAGAGCGCGATCTGATCGCCGTTCGGGGCGAAGGCCACGTCGCGTCCCATCACCGGGCCGGTGGTCATCATCTGCACGATCGGATACTCGTACTTGCTGGTGTAGCCGCTGGTGAGGTTCTTCAGCAGCTGGCGCTTCGGGATGTTGAAGAGCGCCACGTCGGCGTCTTCCTTGTAGGTCACCACCGCGGCGAGGAGATCGCCCGACGGCGACGGCACCGGCGAGATGTCCTCGCTGTCGACGCCCTGGCCGATCTTGAACGGGTCGCCGTACTCCTGCGGCTCCCCTTTCGACACCAGCGCCGGGAGGTACTGCTTGCGCAGCCAGGTCCGGAAGCGGGAGTCGAACTCGTCGGGGGTGACCTCGAAGGCCCGCTTGAGCGCGCGGTCCACTGAGCTGCCGAGGGTGTTGCGGTACTCGTAGATGAAGTCGCGGACGCCTTCCCAGCCGTACTTCTGCTGCATGTAGTGGAACACCGCATGGCCGAAGCGGTAGGCGAAGTAGCCGCCGCCTTGCGCGCGAGTGATGGGGGGGATCTGGTCGTTGACCACCGCGTCGCGCAGGACCATGCGGTCCTTGGTGTCTTCGTCCTGGGCCATGAACGACGCCAGGCCCTCCATCAGCCAGGTCGGCGGATTGGCGGTGATCGACTTGCCGAGTTTTCCCTGGAAGAGGAGCTCGTACTCGAAGATGTGCGTCAGCTCGTGCTGCACGAGCTGGAGCAGCTTCTCATCGGTCATGTCGATGGGGAGCACCATCCGGTTGCGGGTCGGCTCGGCGAAGGCCCCCACTCCCTCGGGGATGAAATTGAGGTCGACGTTGGTCTGCTCGAAGGCCGAATGCGTGTGGTAGAAGATCAGCGGGATCTTCTTGGAGATCTGGAAGTTCAGCTTGCGCGACAGCTCGTCGTACGCGCTCTCCGCGACGTCGACCACCTTCTGCAGCGCGTCCTTCTCCTCGTCATAGAAGAAGACGTCGAAGTGCGTCGAGTGGTAGATGTTCCAGTGGAACCGGTCGTAGACGATCTTGTTCTGGCCGAAGGGAAAGGCATTCGGCGTGACCAGAACGGCGATCAGAACGAACAGAGCAATTCGACGCAAGCGGCCTCCTTGCAACCCGGGATCTCGGGCGCCCTCCCCAGGGCGTCCCTACTCGGTGAAAATGTAACGGCTGGCGGACGTCTCCTGCGGGACGAAGATGCCGATGAGCTGCGTCTCGAGCGACCGGAGGTTCTCGAAGAGTCCCAGCAGCTCGTCGTAGTTGCGTTGGTCGAATTCCTTGAAGTCGCGGAAGTTCTCTTCCAGCACTTTCTCCCCGGTGTCGGCGTCGAAGACCACGATGTCGATGTCGAAGACGAAGCCGGTGGTCTCCACCAGCGCCTGGCGATAGTACGTACGGCCGTCGGCGGGCGAGACGTACTCCTCGGTCTTGTAGCCCGACTTGTCGTTGACGTCGAAGTCGACCACGCCGGTGACGATGTAGTCGGCGCCGGTCTTGGCCCCCAGCTCTTTCCAGTAGTCGCGCGCGGCCTCCAGGGCCTTGATCTCCGTTCCCGGCAGCCGGGTGGCGGGGACGTCGACCAGGCGCAGCTTGGTGCTCTTGGTCAACTGCTTGCGCATGTAGCGCTGGAACTCCGACTGCACGTCGATCTTCTGCGACCGGTCGCTCTTCTTCTCGCCGTTGTTGGCGATGACGAACGGCGCGATGGCCACCTTCTCGTCGCCGGTGATCTGCAGCTTCGGCTTGAGCGGCAGCTTGAGCTTCACTTCCTCCACGCCGGCGAAGGCGGCGAACGGGAGGAGGGCGAGAGCAAAGGCGATGCATTTCATAGGGAACCTCCCGGGGGTGGGGGCGGCGGAACGGGCTGCGGCGGAATGACCGGCTCGGGCTCGGGCGGCGGCACCGGTTGGGGCATGTTGGTGGTGGTGGTCTCGGACGGCGCGGCGGCGGCCGTCTTCGGCGCCGCCCGCTTCTTGTTGCGGGAGAGGAACTCCACGTACCGGCTGTAATTCTTCTGGATGTAGGCGTTGGAGCGGTCGAGCTTGAGGGCCTCGAGGTACTCCTTGCGGGCGTTGTCGAAATCGCCGTTGGCCTCGTAGGCCACGGCGAGATTGTTGTGGGCCATGGCGTTGGCGGGCTCGATCTCCACGGCGCGGCGGAAGCGGAACATCGCCTCGCGCCAGAGGTTCATTTTCGCCATCCGCACCCCGAAGTTGTCCTGGGCCTCGTGGCGGGTGAGATCGGATCGATGAGCACAACCTGCCACCAGAACGACGGCGGCGACCGCGGAAAATCGGCGCAACATCCGCTTCATCGTTGTTCTCCTCGGCCCGCGAGATTATCATTCCTGGCGCGGCGCCCACACACCCGCTCCCTCCCTGACGCACCAATCAACGTCATGAACGAGATCTCCCTGCGCGATCGTCTGATCGCGTACGCACTGCTGCCGGCGGTGACGCCGGCCCGTATCCGCCTGCTTCTCGAGTATTTCGAACCGCTGAGCGACGTCTGCAAGGCATCCACCAGTCTGTTGCGAGGATTGCTTAGTATCGACGCCGCGGGCGCCGAAGACATCCTCGCCCCGTTACGGAACGACGACATTCGGCGGCAGGTCGAAGCGCTGCGCTCCACCGCCGTCACCCTCGCCGACGACGACTACCCGTACCTGCTCCGCCAGATCGTCGACCCGCCGCCCGCCCTATTCTTCCGCGGTGATCCGGCCCTGGCGCGCAAACCGTCGGTGGCCATGGTCGGCTCGCGGCGCGCCTCGCCGTACGCGCTCAACGCCGCCGCGCACCTGGC
>Ga0207674_10009966_pt1 | contig 10812 bp, 13 predicted proteins | sample KBSCornC72_FD_184303 | JGI IMG/M metagenome (GOLD analysis project Ga0207674, IMG submission 184303) | Corn rhizosphere microbial communities from Kellogg Biological Station, Michigan, USA - KBS Corn C7-2 (SPAdes) (version 2) | ecosystem: Host-associated > Plants > Roots > Rhizosphere > Soil ...
GCCGAGCGTGCGGTCGAGCAGATCGGACATGCCGCGGATCAGCTCGCCGGTGTCGACGCTCTCGGGCAGCAACGGCTCTGATCGCGCAAAGGACAGAAGGCGGCGGGTGAGGGCGGCGGCCCGGGTCGCGCCTTCCATGGCATTGTTGAGGTGCATCATGACCTCCCTTCGCGGCCCGTTGAGCCGCCTCAGCGCCAGATCGATGCCCCCGACGACGACCGCGAGCATGTTGTTGAAATCGTGCGCGATGCCGCCGGTCAGCTGGCCGACCGCCTCCATCTTCTGCACCTGGCGGAGCTGGGCCTCGGCAGCCTCGCGCTCCATCGCCTCGGCCTTCAGCGCCTGGTTGGCTTCCCACAGCTCCTGGGTCCGCTCGCGCACCGCTTGCTCGAGCTGACCGGCGCGCTCCGATTCACTCTCCGCCTGACGGCGTGACGCGGCGTTCTGGCGAAGGGCCTGGACCGCGACGACCCCGAGGAAGATTGCGCCCAGCCCGACGATAATCCCGAGCCAGCTCAGATAATCGGTGAGCTGGTCGGCCTGGTCGGAGAAGAACTGGCTCTTCTTGACGCTTCCTGCCCGGGCCTGCCGCTCGGCGCGGATGATTTCCTCGAGCTTGTTGTCGAGCAGCCGGCCGGTGCTCGGGTGCCCCGGTTCATCGCGCGCTGCGGCGTAGAAATAGCTGATGCCCGTGTCGCCCTGCTTGGCAAGCGCGGCCCGGGCGGCCAGCGCGAGCTCGCCCGCGCGCTTGTTGTACAGGGCTTCGGCGTCGAACACGCGGCGCAGCTGCTGCGGGCTGCCGCGTTCGAGCGACTTGAGTTGCTGGATCTGGTAGCCGGCAAGCTGCCAGTCGCTGGCGTAGATATTGCCGTTCGGATCGACCTTTTCGTCGAGCACGAAGCGGGCAAGCGCCGCTTCTGCCCGCGAGATGTTGGCGCTGACATTGCGGACGATCAGCGCGACCTGGTTGGCCTGGCGTTCGGCGCCGAGCGCCTGCTCGCGCGCGTCATTGGCGAACTTGACGAGGAACACCATGCCGACCAGGAAAAGGGCCGCAACGAGCCCTGCGGCCGCAGCGCCGCCGCGCCGCCAGTCGAACCGGACGTCCTCCCCATCGCCCATCATCGGGCCAATGTAGACGCGTTAACCTTTTGGGGAAACCCGCGAGAAGCGGCGGTTCCGTGCCGATTCCTCAGCTGATGCAACCTGTTGCACGGCCTGCCGCAGCGAACATGCCCAGAATCTCGCCGACCTGCTCCTCGCTGTGCAGCGCGCACAGCGAGCAGCGCAGCAGGGTCATGCCCGCAGGGGTCGCCGGCGGCCGGGCGAGGTTCACGTAGAGGCCTTCGTGAAGCAGGGCCTCCCACATCGCCGCACCCTTCTCGAGGTCGGGCATGATGACGGCGATGATCGCCGACTGCGGCTCGTCGGTGCCAAGCGTGAAGCCGAGCTGGCGAAGACCGGCGTGGAGGCGCTTTGAATTCTCCCACAGATGTGCGCGCTTGTCGGCGCTGTCCATCAGCTTGCGGATCGAGGTCGCAGCAGTCGCAACCACCGATGGCGGCAGCGAAGCGGTGAAAACATAAGGCCGGCAGACCAGCCTCAGGATCTCGAACTTCGGATGGTTCGAGACGCAGAAGCCGCCGACCGTCCCGACCGACTTGGAGAAAGTGCCGATGATGAAGTCGACGTCGTCGATGATCCCCTGGGCCTCGGCGACGCCGCGGCCATGCTCGCCGATGAAGCCCATCGAGTGGGCCTCGTCGACCAGCACCATCGCGCCATTGGCCTTGGAGACCGCGACCATTTCCTTGAGCGGCGCGATGTCGCCGAGCATCGAATAGACGCCTTCGAGGATGACCAGCTTGCCGGCGCCCTCGGGCACGCGCTTGAGGCGTTTCTCCAGCGCGTCGATGTCGTTGTGGCGGAACGGAACGATCTGGGCGTTGCCAAGCGCACAGCCGTCATAGATCGACGCGTGGCTGTCGATATCGAGGATGATGTAATCATCCTTGCCGGCAATCGTCGAAATGATCCCGAGGTTCGCCTGATAGCCGGTCGAGAAGACCATGGCGTGGTCCATCGCGTAGAAGTCCTTCAGCGCGTCCTCGCAGGCCTTGTGACCAGCGTAGGTGCCGTTGAGGACGCGGCTGCCGGTGGTGCCGGAGCCGAATTCGTCGAGCGCCTTCTTGCCCGCGGCGACGACGTCGGGATCGAAGGTCATGCCCATGTAATTGTAGGTGCCGAGCAGGATCGTGCGGCGGCCGTTGCAGATTGCGACGGTCGGGCTTTCGACCTTCTCCATGACCAGGTTGAACGGGTCGGTGACGCCGGTGTTGAGCAATGTATCGCGCTGTTCGATCAGCGGGTCGAACTTGGAGAAGAGGTCGGTCACGCCTTCAGCTTCTCCAGCGCGTCCACCAGCTGGCCGACGGTCTCGATCTCGGCCTGCATGTTCATCGAGATGAGGACGTCGAACTCGTCCTCGATATTGGCGACGAAATCGAGCACGGTCAGGCTGTCCCACTCGAGGTCCTGGGCAAAGCGGGTTCCCTCGGTCACGTCGATACCCTTCTTGTTGAAGGGCTCGATCGTCTGGACGACTTTGGCGAGGGTTTGGTTGCGGTCGGACATAGGGCGCTCGTTAGTGGTGGGCCCCGCGTTAAGCAACGCAATGGGGCGCGATTGCGGCGATCTAAAGCCAGCCTTGGGCACGGTACCAGTCAGCGGTCGCGGCGAGACCCTGCATTGTCTCGATTCGCGGCTGCCATAACTGCGGCGGGCAGGCGCGCTTGGGTTCGACGACCCAGTTGCGGTGGGAGAAATAAGCGGCGCGGTCGACGGTCAGCTTGGCCTTCTCTCCGCGCAGCAGATGATCCGCGCGCGCAGCAAGGCGCAGGAGGATGCCGGGCGAGGAAATGATCGCGGGCCTGGTGCCGACGGCAGCCGCGAGCGCGCGGGCGAACTGGCGATGCGACCAGCCGCCGGGCTTGCCGTCATCCGCTTCGATCAGGATGCTCGGCGGTGTTGCCGGGCCGGCGAGCGCAAGCAGAAGTCGCGCGAGGTCGTCGGCGTGAATGACCGACACGTGACCTTTGGGCGGCATCAGCATCAACCCGAGCTTGGCCATGCGGAACAGCTCGAGCGTCTCCTTGTCGCCGGGTCCGTAGACCGCCGGCGGCCGGACGATCGCCCAATCGAGGCCGGAGCTGTGGACCAGCTCCTCCGCACGCGCCTTGGACGCACCGTAGAGCGAGAGCTTGGGCTCGCGCGCAGCGAGCGAGGAGACGTGGATGAACCGGCGCACACCGCCCGCGGTAGCGGCGGCGAGCATCGCCAGCGTCCCTGCGACATTGCCTTTATCGAACCCTGCGGCATTGGGCGCATTGATGGTGCCGGCGACGTGGACAATGGCATCGGCTCCGTCGACGAGCTTCTCGAGCGCATCGCGGCTGCCAAGATCGCCGCCGATCCATTCGACGCCGTCGCGCGGCGTCTGTTCACGCCGGGTGAGCGCCTTGATGTCGTGGCCGGCGGCACGTGCGGCGTCGACCAGGTGTGAGCCGACGAAACCGGTGCCGCCGGTGACGGCCAGTTTCACGGCGGCGGCCTCACAATGGCGACCATGACTTGTCGTCGGCGGCTTCGAGCGGCATCTCCTGGGTTGCGGTGCCGAGCTGCTCGATGATCGCGTCGAGGAGCGGTTGCATCCCCTCTTCCAGCGGAGCGGAGACGGGGAAAACCCGCGCGCCGCTTTCCTTTTGGATAGCCTTGACGATCTTTGACCGTTGCTTGTCGTCCAGCAGGTCGGCCTTGGTGAGCGCGATCACTTCCGGCTTGTCGGCAAGGCCGGCGCCGTAGCTGTCGAGCTCGCCGCGGACGATCCGCCACGCGTCAACCGGGTCCGTCGCCGAGCCGTCGATCAGATGGAGGAGCAGCCGCGTTCGCTCGACGTGGCCGAGAAAGCGGTCGCCGATGCCGGCGCCTTCGGCTGCACCTTCGATCAGCCCGGGAATGTCGGCAAGCACGAACTCGCGGCCCTTGTGGCGGACCACGCCGAGCTGCGGCCGGAGCGTCGTGAACGGGTAATCGCCGACCTTGGCGGAGGCATTGCTGACGGAATTGAGCAAGGTCGACTTGCCGGCGTTGGGCAGGCCGACGAGGCCGACGTCGGCGAGCAGCTTCAGCCGCAGCCACAGCCACATCTCCTCGCCCGCTTCGCCGGTCTGGTGCTGGCGCGGCGCGCGGTTGGTCGAGGTCTTGTAGCTGGCGTTGCCGCGGCCGCCCAAGCCGCCCTTGAGGAACGTGATACGCTGGCCGCTCTTCGTCAGGTCGGCGAGCAGGGTGCGCTCGTCGTCGTCAGCGAGGATCTGGGTCCCGACCGGGACCTTGATCACCAGGTCGTTGCCCCCCGCGCCGGTGCGGTTGGATCCGGCGCCGCCCTTGCCGCGCGGCGCGCGGAAATGCTGGGTATAGCGAAAGTCGATCAGCGTATTGAGGCCGGGCACCGCCTCGAACACGACGTCGCCGCCCTTGCCGCCGTCGCCGCCGTCGGGACCGCCATATTCGATGAACTTCTCCCGCCGGAAGCTCACTGCGCCAGGACCGCCGGCACCCGAGCGGACGAAGATCTTGGCCTGGTCGAGAAAATGCATGGCGGGGGGTTAGGCCAAGCGCGTGCGAAGGGGAACCTACTTGCCGCTGACGCTTATCTCGGCGCCGTCAGGATCGCGGAAGCGCGCAATGCGGGTGCCGTGGACGTCGGCTGGCGGACTGGTGAAGACCAGTCCCTCGGCCTGGCCGGCCGCATAGAAATTGTCGATGTCCTCGGTGGCAAGGCCGAGTTGGACGGTACCCGCAGGGTTGTCCTCGGATGCAGGGTGCAGCGCCAGAGTGGTCTCGCCGGTGTCGAACTCGCTCCAGAACGGCGAGTGGAATCGCAGGCTGAGCCCGAGGGCATCGCGGTAGAAGGTGACCGCCGCGTCCATGTCGCTGACAAACTTGATTGCGTAATTGAGGCGCATCTTCAGCCTCCCGCTGTTCGGAGAGGCGATCATGCGAACTCCGGGGCGAATAAATCAACCCCGGAGTTCTGTGTTCAGGCGACCAGCAGCGCGTCTTTGATGCTCTGGAAGAACTCGTTCATCGCCTGCTCGCCTGCGGGGGTAAGGGCGACGAAATAGCGGCGGGCATCGAGCGGGTCGGCGCTGCGCGCGACGAGGTGGTTCGCTTCGAGGGTGTTGAGCCAGCGCAGCGCGGTTGTCGTCGGAACCTTCGCCGCCGCGCACACCTGACTTACCGACATCCGCTGCTGCGCCAGTTCGGCCAAATACAGTTCGAGCAAGATGTCCCATGCCGGTTCTGCGAACAGGCTGCGCGGGAGGAACTTCGTGCGTTGGGTTCGCGCGCGGATAATGCCCTTTGCCAAGGCAGCGGTGCCCCTGCTCCCAGTCAGAGGAGTGCCGGGATCATTGTCGGCGCGCGTGATGATGGCGGCAAGCTCGGCTGCCTGCGCCTGAAGCGCTTCTGCCTGCTTGAGCAACGACTGGCTGCTCGGCGGAAGTGTTCGAATTGCCCTTTCAACATTGTGCATAAGCTGAATTCCTGGATGCGAACTGACCAACCGCTCCTGGACGTCCCAGAAGCAGAGATTCGGCTTAACTGCCGTAATGGACAAATAAATCTTGGTAAATGGTCAATTCATGATCCGAAATGGCGGCTAATACTAACCAAAGATAAGCTGGTTAGAGTCGTAGCGACTTCGATTTACTCATTCGAACCAAAATGAATTCGTTGTTGGTTCGAAATGGAATGATCGAAAACTCAGCTTTTACGCTTTGTAGTTAATGCCGCCGAAATGGAGAAAGTAACCACCGTTTTAGCGCTCGGCGCTCATCCAGACGACCTTGAGCTTGGCTGCGGCGCGACACTTGCGAAGCTCGTCCGAGCAGGTGCCCACGTCCGCGCCGTCGTGTTCAGCAAGGGCAAGGTCGGAGCCGCGTCGGGGGTCGATCGCGAAGCGGAAACCCGCGCTGCCCTGAGCTCGCTCGGGGTGCAGGACATTCACGTCCACAATTTCCCCGACACCCGACTGCATGAGCGACTTAACGATCTCATCGAGGCGATTCAGGAACACGTCCGCAAGGCGCCGCCGGATCGGGTCTACACGATGTTCAAGGAGGACCGGCACCAGGATCATCGCGCGGTTCACCAGGCGTCGGTCGTCGCCTGCCGCAGGGCGCCGCAGATCCTCGCCTACGAAACTCCCAGTTCATACCCGAATTTCGTGCCGACCGCATTCGAACAGGTCGGCGACTTCATGGAACAGAAGGTGGCTGCCCTGAAGCTCCACGAGAGCCAGGGCGACCGGCTGTACATGAACGAAGACATGATCCGAAGCGCCGCGCACTTCCGCGGAGTGCAGGTCGAGCTCGGCCGCGCCGAGGGCTTCGTTCCCTACAAACTCGTCTTTTGAAGAGGGCACATGAAAACCATCCTGTTTTTCGCAATGGCCGCACTGGCCCTTGCCTATCTGCTGGCACGGGCGAGAGCCCGGCCGAGCAAGAATTTCCAGTCGGTCGACGTGATCGTCCCTGCGTTCAACGAAGAGCTGGTGATCGAGCGGTCACTGATCAACCTGCTGCGCAATCCCTATGTGAACCGCCTGATTTGCGTCGACGACGGCTCAACCGACGGGACGGCGTTCATTGCCGCCCGATTGGCATTGCACGCGCCGCAACTGCTCCTGGTGAGCAAGGAGAATGGCGGCAAGGGCTCGGCCATCATGGAGGGCCTGAAGCACGTCACGGCGGACCGTGTGTTCCTGACCGATGCCGACACTTACGTGCCGGCCAGCAGCCATGCGCTTGGTTACATGCTTGCCGAGATCGATCGCGGCGCCGATGCGGTCGGCGGCGTGCCATCGTCGGACCTGCGCGGCGGCGGCCTGCTCGGTTACGTACGCGCCAGCGTCAAGCTGCCGATGATCGTGGTCAAGCGCACCTTCCAGCAGATCCTCGGCGGAGCGCCGTTCATCATTTCCGGTGCGTGCGGGATGTTCCGGACGGAAGTGCTGCGGGAAGTCGGGCTGACCGACCGGACGAACGTCGAGGATCTCGATTTGACCTGGTCGCTGGTGGCGGCCGGCTACAAGGTCCGGCAGGTCAATCGCGCGGTGGTCTATCCGCAGGAATGCAAGACGCTGCGCGAGGAATGGCTGCGCTGGCGGCGCTGGATCATGGGCTATGCGGTATGCATGCGCCTTCACTGGCGGCTGCTCTTCACCCGCTACGGCCTGTTCAGCATCCTGCCGATGTTCCTCGTCGTTGTCCTCGGCGTCGCCACCTACAGCTACAATTGGGGGCGGGCGGCCATCACCGGCGAGGCCCATATGCTGCCCTCGCTCATGTTCCCGCTGCTGTGGCTCGGTGTGGTGATGATCCTGGGCGGGATCACGGCATGGCATCACAACAAGCTCAGGCTGATGTTCATGGCTCCGCTCGCACTCCTCTACGTGGTGCTGGCTTACGCGGTCTGGTTCACGCACGGCTTGCAAGGGCTTCTGACCGGTCGCGAATATGGCCGCGACAAGCCGACGAGGTACGCCCGTGTGGTGGCGTGAGCTGCAGGCGCAGGCGCGCGACTTCGACGAGTTGCTGCCGCGGACGCAAGGCGGGGACGTGCATCCGAGCGCGAAGGTGGCCGATAGTGCAACGCTCGACACGAGTGCCGGGCCGATCTTCATCGGTGCTCGTACCCGCGTCTGCGACGGCGCCGTCATCAAGGGCCCGCTGGTGATCGGCGCCGATTGCCTGGTCGGCAACCTGGCGCTGGTCCGCGGAGCGACTTCGATCGGCGACGGAACACGGATCGGATTTGCCGCCGAGATCAAGAATGCGATCATCGAGGAGCAGGTCACGATCGGCCCGCAATGCTTCATCGCGGATTCGAAGATCGAGCATGATGCCTATCTCGGCGCGCAGGTCCGGACGTCCAACCACCGTCTCGACCGGTGCAGCGTCAAGGTGCTCGCGGGCGACGAATGGCTGGACACGGGAGTTGAAAAGCTCGGTTGCCTGATCGGCGCCGGCGCCTCGCTCGGCATCCAGGTGATCGTCCTTCCGGGCCGGGTGATCGCCCCCGGCTCGTCCTTCGCTCCCCGAATTACCATCGAAAAGAACCTTCCGCGCGGCCGCTATCGGCTCGCGCAGCAACTTCAGTCCTTCTGATCATCGAGGAAACCGACCATGACCTTCGCACAAGCATTTTGCGGGGCGGCGCTGCTCGCCTCAACTGCGGCCGCAGGCGCGGCTTCGCCAGCTTTCCCGGCCAAGGCGAAAACGCCGGCACTGGGCCACCTCAGCTCGTCACTGCGCCTAGAATATACCGATTTCTCGAAGCTCTTCGGCGATCGCGCCGTGCTGACTGCCAACTCGCGCTTGCGCATCGGCGGCTCAACCCGGTTCGGCTTCAGCCTTGCCCAGGGAGAACGCGGCAATTCGACGACCAGGCGCCACGGCACGCAAGGCAGTGCCGCCGTCGACCACGACTGGTCCGACCGCCTTTCGACGCGCACCTCGGCTTCAATCGCGGACAACGGCGCAATTTTCGCCAAGAGGCAATTTGCGCAGGATATCAGCTATGAGATCGCCAATGGGCTCGTCGGAACGATTGGCGGCAATTTCTCCAGCTACGGCGATCGCAATAATGTCGGTACCTGGTCGGCCGGCGCCGCTTATTACCTGCGCGGCGCTACGCTGAGCTACCGCTATAGCCTGATCGCATCTGAACGGCTCGGGCGCAGCCATGCGCATCTTGCAAGCGTTCGCGTCAAGGACCCGCGCGGCAGGGGTTCGACCCAGCTCTGGGCAGGGCATGGAACGTCGCTCTACGAAGTCGATCTCCCACGCTCTGCCAATGGCAAGTTCACGAGCGTCGCGGTGCAGCGTTCGCAGCCGGTCGGCGGCGGCGTCGCACTGAATTTCGGCGTCAATCGCGCCTGGTACAAGACGCCGACGGCGACATACCGCGGTACCGGGATCGTGGCGGGCCTGAGCTTTTCCAAATGATCATCAGCCGCCGGCGCTTTGCGGGTGATGAGGCACAAGGATCAGGGTGCGGCCTTCGACGCGCCACGACTGCAGCCTGGAGAGGAAGTTCATGCCGAGCACGTCGAGGCTGCCGAGCCCAGGGGACGTGACGATGCGCAGGTTGCGGGCGACGATGTTCCCGACGCGAAGCTCGTCGATCTTGCCGGTCTCGGCAGTCGCGGCGCCATTGGCCGTGCGTAGCACCACCGGTGCAAGGCCGGTCGCCGTATCGACATCGGCTGTATGCGCGGTCCGTTCGGAAATCGCGGTGACGGTCGCGCCGCTGTCGATCAGCATCCGGGTTTTCACGCCATTGACCGACGCGACCACCCAGAAATGACCGTCGGACGCCATGCGCACCCGCAGCTCCTTGCCCGCGACCTGCTGGTCGTCGAGGCCGAGCTTCTGCGTGAAGCGCGATAGCTCCGGCTGGTAGGGAGCCTGCTGGAGCAGGATGAAGATCAGGAAGGCGAGCAAACCCGCCGAGAAAGCGAAGCGGATGATGCGTCCGACATAAGGAAGCCGCTGCAGGAGCATGATCAGCAGTGCTGCGCCGACTGCATAGAGGGCGAGATGCTGCCATTCTGGGACGGTTGTCGGCATTTTTCATCCCTCGATTTCGTCCCTGGCCGGCGGTGGTTCAAGGGCGGGGATCGATGCTCTGCCGGAACGCAAGGCACTTCAGCAGCTTAGCCGCGTTCTTGATGCAAACAGGTTGCGGAGCCTTGTCATGAACGAGCGCATCGTGGCCGTCGGCCTGCTCACGCAACGGGAGTTGAACTTGCTCGGGCCCGCATTCGATCGGGCCTGGCCAGTAGAGGAAGCCCCGGCGTTCGAGGAACTGCTGCGGGCGATCGATCAGGCCGACTGCCAGTCTGAACAAGCCGGCGAACGCCGCAGAGACTGATCAGAAGCGGTCGAGCAACCGGTCGACGGTATCTTCGGCCGACTTCTGCTTGGTGCTCTGCTTGCCGTTCTGTTGCTTTTCCTTGAGCTCCTTCGCGTGGCGCTCGAGCGCGGTTCGCACGAGCTCGATCTGTTGATCGGTCAGATGCTCGATACCGATGAACTGCTCGCGCGCCTTGTCCACCGCGCGGAGCAGCTCGTCCAGCTTGGCCTGCATCGCCGCGGCGTCGCGGTTCTGGCTGTTCTGGATCAGGAACACCATCAGGAAGGTGATGATCGTCGTGCCGGTATTGATGATCAGCTGCCACGTGTCGGAATAGTGGAAGACCGGCCCGGTCACCGCCCAGATGATAATCACCAGCAGCGCAGTGATGAAGGTCAGCGGCTGGCCGGCCGCCGTGGAAATCCTGGCCGCACATAAGTTGAAGAACTTTCGCATCAGGATGTAACGCGCACGCAACGGATAGGTGCCTTGCTGCTGCTCAGCGCTGTCGATTGAGCTCAGCCTTTAGGGTGCTCGGCCTCGAGACGGTGACGAAGCCGCTGAGCGGCAAGCTCGCGCGCAGCGTCGCGCGGCAAGTCCAGTGCCTCGGCGATCGGCGGCCCAAGCAGGGAATCGCCGAGCGCGTTCAGCACCAGCGACAAGGTGCTTTCGGCCACGTGATGCGCTTCGTGGCCGGCGGTGAGCTGGGCGACCAGCGAACGGATGGAGTCGAGGATCGGATTGAGGGCATCGCGGTTGCCGGTGATGATCATCCACGCGGCGAGCGCACCGGCACCTTCCTTGCCGAACGCGTCGAAGCACTGGTCGACGATC
>Ga0207674_10009972_pt1 | contig 10810 bp, 11 predicted proteins | sample KBSCornC72_FD_184303 | JGI IMG/M metagenome (GOLD analysis project Ga0207674, IMG submission 184303) | Corn rhizosphere microbial communities from Kellogg Biological Station, Michigan, USA - KBS Corn C7-2 (SPAdes) (version 2) | ecosystem: Host-associated > Plants > Roots > Rhizosphere > Soil ...
GTTGGGGCGAGGGGCGCGATGCCCTAGGCCTCAGTCACCTCACGTAGGGTACTACTGCAACAATCTGTCATTAGCTGGATCAACCTCCTTTCCCGTGTAGCTCCACATTAAGGGGTAAGTAGAAGGTCGTCAAGATGCTCACAGGTACTTAGATCCGCATCCAATCCTGTATGGATTCGAAAGCAATGGATCCCCAGGGTGGTTTGAACATCCTTCGATTGCTGCGGCCTCACAGCCGGCAGTTGTGGCTCGGCCTGCTCGCTATCATTGGCGAGAGCGTCGCGGGCCTCCTTGAACCCTGGCCGTTGAAGATCGTATTAGACGATCTACTTCAGGGTAAAGGTCAGCATGGGTGGTTACACCGGTTCATTCTTGCAACCGCAGGTTCAGCCCCACGGAATGTGCTCATATTCGCATGCATCGCGGTTCTGGTAATTGCAGTGACCGATGCCCTCTGCACCTATGCAGAAAAGTACCTCACCACAAATGTGGGTCAATGGGTTGCGCATGACTTGCGGCGCACGATCTACACGCACGTGCAGCGCCTCTCGCTTGCCTATCACGATCAGCAGCCTACGGGAGATTTGATCAGCCGCGTCACCGTGGACATCGATTCCATCCAGTCATTCATCGTTTCCGGACTCCTCAGCATCCTGGTAGACACGATGACTCTCATCGGCATGATCGTGGTGATGTTCTGCGTCAATTGGCAGTTCACGCTGATCGCGCTCGCAGTCGTTCCTCCTCTCTTCTTCATCGTCAACACCTACACACGGCGCGTAAAGAAAGCTTCCCGCGAAGTACGCAAGAAGGAAGGTCGGATGGTGTCAGTGGTCTCTGAGGTCGTCTCGTCCATCCGAGTCGTCAAAGCCTTTTCGCGCGAAGACTTTGAGATCCGGCGGTTCGAGGGTGAAAGTCTCGAGGCAGTTGAAGCCGCACTTGCCGCACGGTCTCTCAAAGCCCGCCTTGTCCCGATCGTCAACATCGTCACTGCAATTGGAACCTGCGCGGTGCTTTGGTTCGGCGCTCAGATGGCGATGTCCGGACATCTTGCCCCTGGTTCACTGGTCGTCTTCGTCTTCTATTTGGGCAAGATGTACAAACCGATGCAGGACGTTTCAAAAACTATCGACGCCTACTCAAAAGCAGCTACTGGATTCGATCGCATTCAGGAAATCCTCCGTAGCGATGACGAGGTTCACGATAAGCCCGGAGCAAAGAAGGCGCCGCGCTTCAAGGGCGAGGTGGAATTTGAACATGTTGCCTTCGCGTACAAGGAGGACGAGCCCGTTCTCCGTGATGTCGATCTTCACGTTGAGCCCGGAACGATGGTGGCCCTCGTCGGTCCGACAGGCGCAGGCAAAACTACAATCATCAATCTCATCGCGCGGTTCTATGATCCTACCTCTGGCGTAATCAAGATCGATGGGACCGACATCCGCCAGTTCACGCAGAAGTCTCTACGCAGCCAGATCAGCTTCGTGCTGCAAGATACGGTGCTCTTCAGCGGGACCATCTGGGACAACATTGCCTACGGCTGCCCCGACGCATCGCACTCCCAGATCGTCAAGGCGGCAGAGGCCGCCAATGCAATGGAGTTCATCGAAAAGCTCCCAGAGAAGTTCTCGACCAGCGTCGGCGAACGCGGCGTAACGCTTTCGGGGGGGCAGCGACAGCGCATCGCAATTGCGCGCGCACTGGTGCGCAACACGCCGATTCTGATCCTTGACGAGCCTACGTCGGGACTGGATGCGGCCTCTGAACAACTGGTCTGCGAAGCTCTCGACCGGCTCATGGAAGGCAAGACTTCCATCGTCATTGCGCACCGCCTAACAACGATCCGCCGGGCAAATCTGATATTCGTGATCGAGAACGGCGTCGTAGCTGAGTCCGGCACGCACGACGAATTGCTTCAGCACGAGGATGGAATTTACAGAAAGCTTCACGACCTTCAGGCGAACCTCGACGAAACACCCACCCCAGCTACAGCCTGAAATCTACAGCTCGGACAGTTCCTTTATCCGGCTCTCGACTATTCCGACGTACTTCTCAATCTCCTCTGACGGGAATTGCCCAGCGCGAAACGCATCCATAAGTTGCCGACGGCTCAACTGCTTCAGCAGCGACCCGATCCATCGCGCGTCAGCGATGGGTATCTTCTTCCCAATCCACTGCATCTCGCGCCGCATTGAGTACACCTTCACATTCGGTGCTTCCATCACGAACGGCGCGGCAGGTGTCCCAAAATCCACCTCAGCAGCAGTTTTGCGCGTAACGAACTTGGACTTCTCGAACGTTGCAACATCGCCCTTCGATCGCCCCTTGCTCCAGCTCAGCCCATTTGTACCGAAGGTTGCGCCAATGTCGCTTGTCAGAAATACATCTCTTTTAGCCTTTGTGTCTTCGTATACCGCGTTGTTCTCGTCCTTCAAATCCCAGTTGTTTATCACTGCCATCATCACGCGCAGGCCATTGAACTCCCTGGTACCGGTAAATGGATTGTCTTTCCAGCGCCAGATCCCTATCTTTCTTTCTCCATCGGGCTTCCTCTCGAACCGCGCGTCAACGACATTGCCATCGGATGACAACGCCTCTCCGCGTGTGAGCTTCATGCTCTCCACCTTCGCCGAGTCGACCAGATAATCCTCATCGACGTAGTAGCCCACGGCCCACAGCAGTCTCGATGCAGTCACCTCAGGCCGAGCCTCATCGCCGAGTTTCACACGCCATTTCGTTCCATGGGCGTCGAGCACGTTGAACTTCGGATTGGTGCCACTCGCATCCTCTGAGACGAACTTGAATGGCGCCGCCGGCTGATTAGCGTCCCCTCCCTCCCCGTAGTAGAGGTTCAACCCCGATATGTTGCCCGGATCGTGCCAGAGCACCGGGTTGTGCAACCGCGCTGCATCGACGGGTCTATCACTCCGGTCCTTCTTTCCTTGAGATGCCCGATTCTCATCCTGCTGGCTCTTTAGGGAAACGGTGGGAATCAGGAGCCCGGTCACCAGGACCCAACTCAACACACTGCGGTTGCAAGTCATTCCTACACTCCTTACTGCAACGGCTCTTCTTCTACTTAGAAGCCCGGATAGCCCCTCCAGGGTTGCTCGTACATCCATTGATCTTCACATTGCATCTCCTTTATTACGTACCTGTTGCAGCATTCCCAAGGAGAGATCGAGTGAAGCTGCTCATTCAGCCTGATGATGGCATCAAGCCCATCATCCAGGCTCTCAAGAAAGCCAAAAAGAACATCCGCATTCTCATTTTTCGTTTCGATCGTGTCGAGATTGAGAAAGCCCTCGTCGACGCAGTTGGCCGCGGCGTCACAGTGCAGGCTCTCATCGCACACACAAACCAGGGCGAAGAGAAGAATCTTCGACGCCTGGAAATGCGCCTGCTATCTCAAGGCATCACCGTAACCCGCACCGCTGATGACCTCGTCCGCTATCACGGCAAGATGTTCATCATTGACGACAAGGTGCTCTACATCCTGGGGTTCAATTTCACCCACATGGATATCGATCTAAGCCGTTCCTTCGGTCTGGCCATCACGAAGAAGAGTACGGTGAAAGAGGCCATTCGCCTTTTTGATTGCGACTCGAAGCGGCGCCCCTACACAAAGGTGAAGGACGACCTGGTCGTCAGTCCTGTGAATGCGCGCAAAAGCCTCACTGACTTTATTGCCGGCACGAAGAAGCGGCTGTTGATTTACGAAATGAAGATTAGCGACCGCGATTTTCTCAAGTTGCTCAACAAGAAGATCTCGGCGGGAGCCGAAGTCCTTGTCTTGTCCCGTGCGTCAGCCAAAAGCGGGGGCTCAATTCCCGTGCGTCGTCTTCCCTCTCGCCTGCATCTTCGCGCCATCCTCCGCGACGGAAACGCTGCATTTCTCGGTAGCCAGAGCCTGCGCAAGCTTGAACTGGAGGCCCGCCGCGAGGTCGGCGTCATCGTTCGTGACAAGAAGATCGTCAAGGCAATGGAAGCGATCTTCGAGAAGGACTGGAAGCAATCCGAGCCAGTCGTCGAAGATTCCAAGCTGGCATCCGCACTCGTCGTTCCGGCCAGGAAGGTTGCAAAAGAAGTTGCAAAGCAGATCGCAATAAAACCAGTGGTTGAACAGATTCTCGAAAAGGTGATAGACACCAAGGATCCGACGCCTTTTGAGCCCGATGAAGTCGCGCAGACGGTCCGCGAGGCGTTTCAGGATGAAGTACAGGACGCAGTGAAAGGCGCCCTGAAAGAAGTCGTAGCCACCGCGGCAAATCCGGAAGTCAGCAAGCCGGAACCAAAGGCCAGGTAAATTAGCCACCGCAGGAGACCATATGAAGAGAACTGCTCGTGCATCTCATTCGATCGTCCTTGCCTGCATGATTGCGATCACTCCGGCCGCATTGCGCAGCTCTCAATCGCAACCGGTCTCGTCCTCAGACCAGAAACTGCTTTCCGACTTCAGCAAGAAGGCGAAGGACTACATCGGCAAAGAGCAGATGCTCGCTCAAGACAAGATGAAGCCGACCACGGATGTCGCGAAGCTTCAGCAACAGCGCAAGCAACTTCGCGACGCAGTGCAGCAGTCTCGCGCTAACGCGAGACAGGGAGATCTCTTCACGGCTGAAACAGCCGACGCCTTCCGCGGCATTCTCGGGAATCTACTCAAGGGTCCCGACGGCAAAAAGATCAAGACAAGCCTGAATCATGCCGAGCCCGGAGCACCCGCCGAATTCAGAGTCAACGGCGAGTTCCCAAACCAGAATGGCCAGCCCATCCAGTCAGTTCCGCCAACAGTCTTGAAGATCTTGCCTACCTTGCCCAAAGGATTGGAATATTGCATTGCAGGGAAGACGCTGGCACTGCGTGATTCCGCTGCCAACATGGTCGTCGACTATCTGCCCAATGCTCTTCCGTGAAGAAAAAATACGCATGCCCATTCGCATTGCACAGTTTCTCCTGCTTCCGCTGCTCATTGCCTTGTATCCCGGCCTCCCCGGTGATGAAGCTCCTCTTGGATCGCCGGCGCTACCATCGGGCGCTCTCGATCTTCGACTACCTTTGAAGGATGGCTCAGTACGATGGGCCGTGATCGGCGATAACGGTACCGGCGAAAGCCCGGAACTCGATATCGCCAGACAGATGCAGCACTACTGGACCAAGGTGAAATTTGATTTTGTCACGATGAATGGAGACAACATCTATGGCGGACATTCCCCGCATGACTTCCGCGTGAAATTCGAGGAACCCTATAAAGCCTTGCTCGATGAAGGCGTGAAGTTCTACGCCTCGTTGGGAAATCACGACGACCCGCAGATCGAGATCAACTATAAGCCTTACAACATGAACGGCAATCACTACTACACGTTCAGCAAGAAAAACATCGACTTTTTTGTCCTCGACAGCAACTACATGACTCCTCAGCAGCTCTCCTGGCTTGAAGACAAACTAAAAGGGTCAAACGCCAAGTGGAAGATCGCGTACTTCCACCATCCCCTGTACACCTGCGCAAAGTTTCACGGACCTGACGTTGATCTGCGCAACCAACTGATGCCGCTGTTTACAAAGTACGGCGTGAATGTCGTCTGGAGCGGGCACGAACACGTCTACGAGCGCATCAAGCCGCAGCAGGGCATCTATTTCTTTCTCGAAGGCGACTCGGGCCAGCTGCGCTATCACAATATCCGCAGCGCCTGCGACATCGATCAAGTTGGGTTCGACACTGACAGAACGTTCATGCTCGTCGAGGTTGACGGCGACCAACTTTACTTTCAGGCCATTTCCCGCTCAGGAGCCACTATCGACTCAGGTCAGCTGACGCTGCAAAACTCAAAGCAAAAGTAGTCCTGCGGCGGCTGCATCAGTGCTGTGCCACGGAACCATAGAAGGCGTTCTTCCCATTGCGGAGATCGCGCCCGTAAGTTAGCACCACACCGGTGCCTAACACCGAAAGCTTCACCTCAGCTCCGACATCGACTAGCCACTGGCGTGACGCAAGACCAGCCGTAGGTGCCGTCACTCGGGCGATGTCAAGCAACGGACCAGCCTTTACGCTGATCAGCCCATTGTTCCAGATGCTTCGATACAAGTCTGTGTTGGACAGGAAGAACCGATCCCCCATCGGCGCGCTTCCCTTTCTTCCGCCGCGCGTCCCGACATGGCCTCGCAGCCACAGGTCGTTATCCCGCTCCACGCCGATCATCCACAACTCATCCAGAGGTGCTGAGCCCGCGATTCCACCCCCACGCGCGCGCTGCATGAGTTCGTACCGGTCCCCTTCCGCCTGAGGTTGCCATCGCAGGGCAATCCCACCCTGCGCCTTCTCGAACAATCGGGCTGGATTCGACCAAAGCCTCGAGAACTGCGACGCCGCAGAAGTCTCGATCACGAAACGGTGCTCCGGCACATCCACAGGCCGCCAACCTGCGCTCGCGAGATGTTTGATTCCCCATCCGCCCACGACCAGCTCTCGATTCAGCGCCGACCCGGTGGTCACATTGGTGTATGTGCGGTCAGACAACTCCGCGCCTGAGGTCCACTGGAAACGACCACTCTGGATCGAAGTCAGCGTCGCGCTCGCAATCGCGCGCTTCAGCTTTATGGCTCCGAGCATCGGTGCTGATCCGCTGGATGAGCTTCGGATGGCCCAGTTTTCATCACGCCCATCCGTTATAAAATTCCATCGCCATTGCGGCAGAGAGTGCCACGGTCCCGATGCCGATAACCACACTCGCCGTTTCTGTTGATCCCAGCGCAGCAGCGAGTCAATGTTTGTCGCTGAACCGCGGGTATTGAAGTAGCTGGGATATACCGTCTCGTAGGGAACTCCCGAGAATGTTGCCACCGCCGACTGCAGCCAGCCGTTTCCGAATCCGTCTCGCTCGATAGCATGAAACTGCGCGTCGAACTTGCCGCCTTCTCGTGCATCGAGCCTCACGCTATAAGCGGGGAAAATGCCCAGGGCATTCAGCCGCGCGCGGGTCGCAAGCAATTGATCACGCCGCAATTCCGCCTGCGGAGAAAACACAAACGCCCGCTCCAGAAGAAGACGTTGCACTTTCAGGCTCGGATCGAACCGCAGCTGATCGATCTCCGGCTTCTGGATTAAGTTCCAGTGCTTTAAGGCCGCATCCAGGTTGCCCATCAGCAGAAAGACGGTCCCGGCAAAGTCATTCGCATATTCATCTTTCGGATCAATCCGTAGCGCCTTCTCGATCCACCGCGCAGCTTCTGGATATTTCTTCTGCTGAAATGCCACTCCAGCTAGCTCTGTCGGGAATCGTTTCTGAGTGGCGCACAGTTTTCTGCCGGCGAGCAGAGCGGACTCCGATTCCTTCCATCGCTGGAGGTGAGCCAGGGCCATGCCCAGCTCAAAATTGGCGTCAGCAGAGCGCGATGGCAACTGGCCTTCCGCTGCCGCCAGTTCATCCCATCTCTGCTGTGTATACAGTTCGTGCAGCCGGGCGTCGCCTGGACTGGAAGACGCGCATTGCGCTTCGATCTTCTCGGTGCTGAGCGGCAGGAGCAGTATGACCGCCGAAAGAATCCCCAGAAACCTGGCGAACACTAGTGAGCACTCGGAGCGGGTACCGCAAGCAGTGTCCAGTTGTGCGTTGCGCTCCATTCCTTCTCGAACCGGGCACGCTCCTCATTCAGCAGTTTGCGGACTGCAGGATCGTTCATGGTAACCAGTCCGCGCAGGGTATCCACCCCGTCAATCACCACATAATGCAATTCCGAATGACCTTCCGGCTTGAGAGCGACAATCAGCGGGCGACCTTTCGCAATCTGCTCCTGAAGGTCGTTCCACTTGCCTGGAAACGCAAGCGCTTGGAATCCATGCTGTCGCAAATAGGCACTCATCTGTTCGGCTGGAATCCCATGCTCCTTTTTTGAATAGAGTTCTTGCTGGATGGCCGCTACTTCGCTGCCTGGCAGATCGGCGATTCCCTGCTTGCCGGCCCAGTACTGCATCACCATGGATAACGAGGCCGCTCCACATCCCTCTCGAGGCTGGGATACAAACGGCACATCGATCCATATAGCTGATGGGGCCTGCGCCAATGCTGCACAACAGACCCCAAGCAGCCACATCAGAACTGCACTTCGCCTCACGTCAGTGGATGATGGCGACGATGATGATGATGGCGATCAGCACAATGATCAGTGTCAACATGCTGGTGCCCAGCACACCCGCCGAGAACTTCTGCTGTGCATCGGTGGCCCGCGACGAGAGGTTCGCGAGTTCGCTGTCCGAAAGAGTTGGGATCGCCTTCTGCACCTGCACCGGGTCGATCTTTGCATCCCGCATCGCCTTCTCGGCCGTCGGGGTGCTCATGAAATGTTTCAACGTCTCGATATTCTTCTGCCGCGTCGCGCTCGAAGACTCAACCTGTTGCTGCAGCGCCTTCGAACTTACGATGTGATCAGCCGAAGTCGTCTGCGCCAGCAGGCCTGCCGGATAGGAGACGAGTACAATCAGAACCGCAGGAACGACTGCCTGCAGCAGTAGCGTGGAAATTCGGGGAAATTTCATACACTCTCCGCTTGAGGGTTTTCACTTCTCAAGTAAGCATATAGGATGCCCTGCGGGAAAACCCAAGTTGTCCATCGCCGAATCTGCATCAAATTGGACTCTTCGAATGACCTGCACAGGCGTGCCATCTGACCGGCCTCGCTGGATCCGCAATTCTCGGCTACACTTCTAGACACTCTCCATTCCTGCCGTTCCCGGAGGACACACATGAAGACCGTGGTATTCCTGCGCGTTGCATCGATTCTCACCCTCATTCATTCCGTCCTCCACACGATAGGAGGAGTGTTCGGGAAACCTGTTAACGGAGCCGCTGCCTCTGTTGCCGCCAACATGCGGACCCCCTTCCCTGTCTTTGGACTCACGCGCAGTTACTCTGACTTCTACATGGGCATGGGTCTCAGCGTGACAATTTTCCTCACCATGGATGCGGTTCTACTATGGATACTCGCATCGATGGCGAAAAAAGATGCGGTTCACCTCCGTCCGCTGTTGGCTGTCTTCGCGCTCGGATATCTTGCTTTTGCGTTCAACTCGTACTTGTTCTTCTTCGCGATCCCCGTCATCACTGAACTGTTGATCGTAGCCTGTATTGTCGCGGCAATCGTCACAGCGAAGCCGCTCGATTCAGTGGAATCGAACCGGGACACGATGCCGCTGAAAACTACTCAGTCGTAAATCGCCAGTGACATGTCCCATTACGACCTCGTGTAGACTGCGAGAATCCTTGCCGCACTTTTTCAGGAGGTAGTCTCACCATGAGTTCGCATGAACTTCCCCTCTCACATTTCGCGCGCAGATCTTTCCTTAGCAGCACGGCGGCGCTCACCCTTGGTATGTTCGCTCCGCCGGTACTGTCCGCTGCCCCAGACGCCGGTCCCACAGCCCCTAACGTGCTCGGTTCATTGCCGGGCTATTCGCCCCAGATTGGCACATTCGTCTCTCAGCTGACATGGATGCGCGAGATGAACGGGGTCCTCCGCGCGACGGAAAAGCTGACACAGACTGATCTCGACTACCTGTTTGACAAGGATGCCAACACCATCGGCGCGCTGATGCTTCATCTCGCCGCCACGGAAGTCTACTATCAGATGAATACCTTCGACGGCGTGAAGTGGGACTCGTGGTCTGAAGACATCAAGAAAAAGTGGGACCCGGCCATGAACCTTGGAGACTCGGGCCGGGCGACGATCAAGGGTCATGATCGTGAGTACTACGTCAACATTCTGCACGAAGTTCGCGAGAAGACCCTTGCCGAGTTCCGGAAGAAGGATGATGCCTGGCTCCTCGCCGCAGACAAGAGCTGGCCATGGGGACCGACGAACAATCTTTGCAAGTGGTTTCATGTCTGCGAGCACGAGGCGCACCACACCGGGCAGATAGCATTGCTACGCAAACGCATTCCTGGGGCGAAAGCTGGTGACAGCGCCGGAGCGTAGCCCAACATCCTTTGAGCTAATTCCCTGCTCCGAACACAGGCACTGACGCTCCGTGAACGACCTTCGCCTGATCGCTCGCGAGGAATAAAACGACCCGGGCAATATCCTCCGGTTTGGGCCATGCCGAAAAGTCCGCATCTGGCATGGCCTTCCGGTTTGTTTCTGTGTCGATAATGCTTGGCAAAATCGAGTTCACGCGAACTCCGGTTCCTCTCAGATCCTCGGCGAGTGAATCCATCATGGCGACTGCCGCAGCCTTCGAAGCTGCGTAAGCCGACGCGCCAGCACCATGATCGACAGCCGCTTTAGCCGCAACATTCACAATCGCTCCCGATCGCTGCTTCAGCATGGGCGCAACCGCCGCACGGGCCAATGCGAAGCCGGATCGGAGATTCAGATTCAGCATCTGATCGAAGGTCTTCCTCTCCAGTTCCCATAGCTTGATTCCGCCCAAGTAGCCGCCGACGGTGTTTACCAGCACGTCGAGCCGCCCATGGCGGGCCACGACCGCATCAACAAGACTGCGAACCGCCGCTTCGTCGGTGACATCGGCGGTCTGACCTTCCAGCAACCCTGCACTGTTGTTCGCGGCGTCGCGTAGCGCGGCAAATTCCACCTCTGAGCGGTAGGTCACGATCGTCTTCGCACCTCCGGCAAGGAATGCAAGGCTGACTGCCCTCCCCAGTCCTCCGGTACCGCCGGCTACAAGCACAATCTTGTCTCTGAAGCTCACATCCATTCGGCACCTCGTGACATACCTGTTCCGCCGTTATACCACTGAGGATGGCGCAAACCCTCATTCGTCAGCTCCGCTGCCCCTTGCATCTGGTCCTCTACACTAAAAATC
>Ga0207674_10009973_pt1 | contig 10809 bp, 14 predicted proteins | sample KBSCornC72_FD_184303 | JGI IMG/M metagenome (GOLD analysis project Ga0207674, IMG submission 184303) | Corn rhizosphere microbial communities from Kellogg Biological Station, Michigan, USA - KBS Corn C7-2 (SPAdes) (version 2) | ecosystem: Host-associated > Plants > Roots > Rhizosphere > Soil ...
TGCATCCGCTCACTCCACTTCTAAACGCACCACCTTGGAGTGCGCCGGCCCGGCGGCGCTTTGGAATATCGATCCTCCCCGCTGGCTACTAAAAATTAATAGTAATCGTAAATCTTCAACTTTTCCGTCTTAAAGCTATAGATAGTTTTCACCGTTGCAGGTGTGGCAGTGCGTTCAAACCATGCGGCAGAACACCAGGGATATTGATTCGCAACCAACACCAAGTTGTGCTTCACCGGGTTTTGGTGAACGTAGTTAAGGCGCGCAAAATATGACTTTTCAAACGTGAGTTGCGTATCCCAATAATTGAACCAAACCTGGCGTCCTTCGGCTCCGTCGAGCGCGTTGAGTTTACGTGCGGTTTCGGAGTGCAAATGATTTAAAAATAGACCTAGATTCTGAGTCTCTTCAGCACCACGCCCGATAAAGTGATAGTGGTTCGAAAAAGCGGACCATGCCTCCAATTGCCAGCCGTATTGCTTCGAGAGCGACAAAAGGTCTCCTTCAAGTAAGTTGAGTCGCTCTTCGCCTTTGAATAGGTGCTTCTTGTAAAGAGTTGCGCCGGTCACCATGAATACTCCATGGGAACCCAGACGATGAATGGGCGCATGTGGCCAATCTTTTGTTTGAGTTTGATCTGACATGTGAGGAACTCCTTGTGAGAATTGGTAATGAGATTTTGAACTAGTTCTCCATTTTTTGGCAAGGGGATTGCGGGACCGGCAAGTGGTCGATATAACAAAGCGCCGCCGGGCCGGCGCACTCCAAGGAGAGGTCGATTGTCCGGTGCCTTTTAGATGGAGTAAGTGGACGGCGAGAGCGACGCGGGAGGTGGTCGAGATAACAAAGCGCCGCCGGGCCGGCGCACTCCAAGGTTAGAGATTGTTGGTCCAGGAGGCGATCTCGTTCATTGCGGTCTCGTAGATCTCGTTCTGCGAGAGTCCAAATTTCTTTGGGGCCTTGAATGAATGGTCGCCACCTTCAATTGAGTGAATCCGGGCATCAGCCTTGTACTGCTTCAGAAACGGCGAGATCTCATCAGGCGTTCCGAGAGCGTCACGAGTTCCCTGCACAAATAACATCGGCGCTTTAATATGCTGCCAATGCTCAACTCGCAACTTCTCTGGATTGCCGGGCGGATGAAGCGGATAGCCGAGAAAGACCAAACCCGAGATCTCTTTTGCCAGCGAGTCGTTCTCTTCGAATAAGGCAGCGTCAACCTGTGACGCGATGCGCCCGCCCATCGATTTACCACCAATCACAAGCTTGTTGCCCTTCAACTTCTTGTGCCCGATCGCGTCGTCAATAACAGCCCGAAAGCAGGTTTCGAGTTTTGCTTTTTGATCGGGAACACTACGCTTTTGTTCCATGTACACGAAGTTGAAGGTGATGACATCCAGACCACGGTCGGATAAGCCGTGCGCAAACAATTGCATGAATCCACTCAATTGATTTGCCCCGGCGCCGTGGCCCAGGATAATCGTTGTGCCATGTCGCGCTTGTTTTGAGGAAGAGTATAAAAGCGCTGTTACATTGTCGTTTGCGTTAGCCTTTACAGTTCTGAGTTCAGGCTCCGTAGCCATGCGGTTTCACCCCTCCAATTATTCATACCAGATCTCAATCTCATATCCGTCCGGATCTAAAATAAATGCGTATGGAGAGTCTGGAGAGAACTCGCCGCGGCTGAGAATTTTCCCACCCGCTAATTGAACGAGAGCAACCGCTGTATCTATGTCGCCAGGCTTGGTCAGGCGAAATCCAAAATGTGTTAATCCGCCTCCCTTGCCCGCTAATATATGATCTTTTTCAAACGCCAGTACATCTTTTCTGCCTGGACCAAGAACCTGAATGCTATCGGCATCGCGAAAGTATTCTTTAACTCCAAAAACCGTTTGGTAAAACTTTAATGATCGTTCCGGATCACGCACCGCCAGTGACAGATGTGAAAGCCCATGAGTTTTGACTGACTTCGGCGGTTTCTCAATGGACCTTGTCCTTGTGTTCTTCATTGGTATTACCTGAGAGATAAAAACGCGGAACTCTGTCGCTGATTCCGCAGGTTACTTCGTACGAAAGCGTACTGCCTATGCGAGCGAGATCTTCACCATGAAGTTCCAACGAAGAACCATCTGCAGCGACCCCCAGAAGTGTAACTACATCGCCAAGTTCTACGCCGGGAACATTTGTTACGTCGATCAAGGTGATATCCATAGATATTCTGCCTACCACCGGGGCGAAAGTTCCACGCACTATTACATTTGATCGATTCGACAGACTACGCATGTAGCCGTCGTGATACCCAATTGGTAAAGATGCAATCAAACTGTTTCGGGAGGCTTCGAAGGTACAACCATAACCAATTGTCTCGCCAGGTGGCACCCATTTCAATAATTCAATCCTCGAATAGAGCGACATCACCGGACGTAACCTGGTGTCAGATACCGCAATAGAGAGAACATCACGCCATAATCCGTATAAGACACCGCCCGGCCTGACCATATTCCCCCATGACTCGCGGTAGCCAAAAATCCCCGCAGAATTTGCCAGATGCAAGTAAGTCGGTTGATGACCATGTTGTCGAAACAGGTTGACCGACTCTTCGAACCGACCTATCTGATCTCGTGTCAGGGGTTGACAGCCGGCGTCATCGGCGGCCGCAAAGTGCGTCATCAGCCCATCAATACGAACATTCTTGAATTGATTTAGCTGTGAAACAAAATCCTTCAACTGATCCCAACGTACGCCAAGCCGTCCCATCCCTGTGTCAATTTTTATATGAATGTCAACGACCGTGGAGGCAGCAGCTGCAGCTCGATTCAAAGACTCAATCATGTCGAGCCGGTAAACAACGGGAGTTACATTGTAATTAAGACAAAGCTGCTCCTGTCCATTCCAGAAACCACCGACACATAAAATTGATTCTTTAATTCCTGCCTCGCGCAGTTGAAGGGCTTCCTCGGGTAAAGCAACTCCAAACCACTTCACGCCGGCCGCGGCAAGAGCCTGGGCACAACGAACCGCGCCGTGACCGTAAGCATTCGCCTTTAACATGGCCATCACTGAAATTTCTGGACCAACACGTTGTTGGACCATCCGATAATTGTGTGAGAGGTTATCGAGATTAATTTCAGCCCAGGTGGAGCGTAAGCCTGAACCCGGCCGAACGTTAGATGAACCCGATGCCATGTTTACTAGTGATCTCCTGCAAAAGACTATCAGCAGATAGCGCCGATGACACTGATTTTTGAGCTCGAATGGTGATTTCTAATTCGTTAGAGTTTTGAAATCGGTGTAATCAGCGCAATTTGTGGATGATCCTCAAACTACTCTCGATACAGATTGTCGAAGCGCATGCTGGAGGGTGTGAAACGCAGATCGACTGTGCCGGTTGGACCATTCCGCTGCTTGGCGATAATTATTTCTGCAATGTTCTTCTGTTCCTCGGGCATTGCATCTTTCTCTTCCGGAGTCTTGTACTGCTCCTCCCGGTAGATGAAGGCAACGACGTCGGCATCCTGCTCGAGCGCTCCCGATTCACGCAGGTCGGCCAGCTGAGGACGGTGATCAGAACGAGCCTCAGGCGCGCGTGACAGCTGAGATAGTGCCACCAAAGGAACATTCATCTCTTTAGCCAGCGCTTTTAGCTCTCGCGAAATTTGCGACACTTCCTGCTGTCGCGACTCAACTCTCTTTGACGATCCACTCATGAGCTGCAAATAGTCGACGACTATTAAGTCGAGCTTCTTTTGCTCGGCGGCGAGCCGGCGAGCCTTGGCCCGCATCTCGAGCACGCTGATTCCCGGCGTATCATCGAGATAAATCCTTGCGTCGGCCAGGACTCCCAACGACTTGGCAATCTGCGCCCACTCGAGCCGGGACAAAAACCCGTTGCGAAAACGCTGCGCATCTATATTTCCCTGTGAACACAACATGCGCATCACGAGTGACTCTTTCGACATTTCGAGAGAGAAGACGCCAACGACTGCGCCCGAATGGAGTGCAGCATTTTCAGCCAACATCAGCGCAAAACTGGTCTTACCCATCGACGGCCGCGCTGCGAGAATTATCAAGTCGGAACGCTGCAGCCCTGAAGTCATCTTGTCGAGATCTGCAAAACCGGTTGTCAGGCCAGTCAATACAGCTGCTCGACCCTCCATTTCCTGGACCTTCTCGAGCAACTGTTCGGCAATCGGTTTGACGTGAGTGAAACCCTGTCTAATTCTTTCATCAGCCAATTGAAAAATTGCATGCTCTGCGTGATCAAGGATCAGCGCAGGCTCGTCTTCTTCCTCAACGGCTTCCTGGATAATCTTGTTAGAGACTTTAATAAGTTGTCGCAGCATCGATTTGCCGCGCACAACCTGGGCGTAATGAATGATGTTTGTTGAGTGAGGCAGGCCATAAGTCAGATTATTGATGGAAGTGAATCCGCCAACAGACTCGAGCGAGTTCTCTTTTCTTAACTCTTCACCAATGAGGATTGGATTGATTTCGGCGCCACGCTCGAATAGAGCGATCATGGCCATGAAAATGCGTCGGTGAGACGGAATGTAGAAATCTTCCGGTCGTAGCTGTTCGATGGCCTGACTGATTAATCCATTGTCCAGGAGGATACCGCCGAGAATGGCTCTCTCAGCTTCAGGGCTATTGGGCAGCGCACGTTCGAACTGTTGGTCGCGAGTGGGATCAGCGCTGGCCATATCTTTGGAGTGCGGCGACCCGGCGCCGCTTTCCTAGCCCCTGGACTTGAAGTGATGACTTTGTATAAGAGAAACCTGTCCGCTTCCCTGAGTATAGCGTATAGCTCGGATAGCCTGGCGGCGCCGGGTCGCCGCACTGCAAAATTCTACAACAAAACACTGCTACGTTTTGGCAGCAGGTGTTTTATTACTCGGCGGCGCTACCGTCTTCCTCAGCAGCTGCGTTTTGCTTTGCCAATTGTGCTTCCTGCTCAGGAGTGAGATGACCGACGATAACTTCCCCTTCCGGCACCACTTTAACCTGCAGGTCGATGGTGACTTCCCGATGTAGTCTGATCGGAACGGCGTATTCGCCCACTCGCTTCAATGGCTCACGCAAGTGAATTCGATGACGATCAATTTCGTAGCCACGGTCTTTGAGCGCTTCGGCCACATCCATTGAAGTTACTGAACCATATAAGGCACCTTGTTCTCCTGCTTTACGTTTGAATTCAAGCACGAGATTGCCCATCTGTTTCGATTGACCTTCAGCAGTCGCTCGCTCGTTGGCCTCTTTTTTGAGCAGCGCGGCGCGTTCGGCTTCAATACCTTTGACGTTACCAGCCGTTGCTTCGACGGCGAGGTTAAGGGGCAGCAAGTAATTTCGAGCATACCCCGCTCGTACTCTGACGATCTCGCCACGTGCTCCCAGATCATCAACATCCTGTCGTAGGAGTACTTTGGTGTGTGCCATTTGCAATTCCTCTCTTAATCCGTTGTATATGGAAGGAGCGCAATATTACGAGCGCGCTTGATCGCTTCCGCCAACATTCTCTGGTGAGTCGCACAACTCCCTGAAATTCGGCGCGGCAAGATCTTGCCACGTTCCGGCAGGTAGTTCTGGAGCAACCTCACATCCTTGAAATCGATGAGATCAACCTTATCGATGCAAAAACGACAAACTCTGCGACGATGCATACGGCGGCCACCGCCGCGGCCCATAGACCGTCTATCTTGATCGTCGTCATTGTCATAACCGCCGCCACGGGGGCGGTCTTCATAGTTGGTCGACATATTTATTCCTCTTACTTATTGATCAAAAAACTATTCGCCGGCGCCGCTGCTGCTAGCCTCTGGAAATTCCATGGACGATCCACGTCTTGCGTGGCCACCCGAGGCGGGGCGCTTGGCAGCTTTCCGGGCGCGCCTGTCCTTTAACTTCTGGGCGCGACGCCGGTCTTCATCAACTCGAACCGTCAAATACCGAAGTATCCGATCGTTGACGCGCATACGTCGTTCGAGCTCGGCAATCTCGCGTCCGGATCCCTCGATCTCCAGCAACACGAATGTGCCGTCTTTCTTGTGGTCAATCTCATAGGCAAGCTGGCGTTTGCCCATCGTTTCAGCCTTCGTGACGGTGCCACCCTGGTCAGTCACTACTTGTTTGAAGCTGTCTGTCAAGCGGCCCACTTCCTCATCGGCCGTTGGGTCGACGATGAAAACCACTTCGTACTGTCTATTTGTATCCAAAGCAAAACCTCCAGTTATGGACAAGGAGTTCAATTGAACTCACTCATCGCTTTCAAAACACCTTCACTAATTATTGTTCGCACCGCCTTCGCGCTAAGAGCGAGAACTTCATCAACTGTCGCCCTTTCGCTTTTGGCAAACGAATCGAGTACAAATCGCCTGGGGTCAGATATCGGGTGTTCCGGCTGGATCCCGATGCGCAACCTCATAAACTCGCTTGTTCCCAAAGAACCAATTATCGACTTCAAACCGTTATGACCACCGGCAGTACCACGTTCCCGGATGCGGATTTTTCCCAGGGGCAAAGCCAGATCATCCGAAATTACCAGTAAGCGGTCCATTCGTCGTTCCGGCTCTTTCGCGATCAAACAGGACACTGCCTGTCCACTGAGATTCATGAAGGTCTGCGGCTTTACGAGTTTCACCACGCTACCCTCAATCTCGCCACGACCGACAAGCGAACTACATTCGCGCCGTCCAACCGCTACACCGGCATCTGAAGCCAACCTGTCAATCAACATAAAGCCGAGGTTGTGTCGGGTCGACTCGTAATCGCTACCAGGATTCCCAAGTCCCACAATGATGAACATTGGTGCTTTGGTCTTTGGTCTGACCTTTGGTCTTTGGCCTTAGGCCTTTGATCTTTGAAATTTAGGGCCAGCGACGGACCCAAGAACAAAGTCCAAAGGTCCAAGGCCAAAGACCCAAGGCCAAACACCGCAGCCCTTATTCTCCCTCGCCCTCGTCTTCCTTCTTGCCCTTGCCGATAACTTCAGGTTCGGCCGGCTCTTCACCTTCAATCGCGGGCGCAGCTTCAACCTCTTCCTTGACGATGCCGACTGTAGCAATCACCTGATCCTGCTCGGCAAGAATCTCTACCGATTCAGGGACTGAAATATCCGACACATGCAACACGTCGTGAACATCCAGGTTAGAGACGTCGACGTTGATGACATCAGGTATCTGTCGAGGTTCACAGCGAATCTCAATTTCCCGAATAATTTGTTCAAGGACGCCCTGTTTTTCCTTCACGCCAAATGGTTCGCCAACCAGGTGTAGAGGAACAGTCACTTCAATCTTTTGTCCTTTAACAAGCCGCGTTAGATCCGCATGAATCAGACGTCCACGAACCGGATCAATCTGCCGATCGTGAAACATCACTTCACTCTCGCCAACTCCCGCGACGTTGATCGTGAAAATTGTGTTTCGTCCAGACTCAGAACGCAGGATCGCGGCCAACTCGCTGATTGGCGCAATGGCTGCGACTGTCTCGGAATCACCACCGTATACAGTGATCGGGACCATGCCACTACGTCGCGCTCTACGAGCATCGTTCTTGCCACGTCCCTCACGTACGGTGGCCTGTACCTTAAATTCTTTTTTCTCCGCCATGATGTCTCCTTACAAACTTTCAGCGACCGGCTGAAGCTGCATTCGATTGCCACTTTTGTATGTAGAGTCAGTGCTAAGTTGCCCCGCACCTTGAGTGCAAGAACAATAGTCAAACCTGGCTCAGCATACAAAATCGGCAACCGGCATTTTCTGCCGATCGCTGATGGTCTTCATTTTAAAGCCATCAGTGTTTGCCCTTCATACGAAGAGCGAGGAAACGCTGGTTTCCTCATGGATCGACTTGATCGCTTTCGCCAGAAGCGGCGCGATACTTAGTACTTTTATCTTATCAAGCTGGCAGGCATGTTCGCTAAGCGGAATCGTATTCGTGACGATAATTTTTTCGATATCCGATTCGGCCAGTAACTCGACTGCCTTACCCGAAAACACTGGATGCGTAAAGCACGCGTGAATTCTTTCCGCGCCGGCATCCTTCAAAGCTCGTGCGACCTTCGTTAAAGAACCACCAGTGTCGCACATGTCATCAACAATCAAACAACTCTTTCCCCTGACGTCACCGACGACGTTCATGACCTCGGCAACGTTAGCCTTCTCGCGTCGCTTATCGCAGAGCGCTAATTCCGCATCAAGCCGTTTTGCGTAAGCACGAGCGCGTTCTGCACCACCCGTATCTGGTGCTACCACAGTCAAATTTGGCAGCGAGTGTTCCTGGTAATAGCCAATGAAAACCGGCGCCGCATATAAGTGGTCAACGGGAATATCAAAGAAACCTTGAATCTGAGCCGCATGGAGGTCCATCGCCAGCAAACGATCGGCGCCTGCGACAGTGATCAGATTCGAAACCAACTTCGCTGAGATCGGAACGCGTGGTCTATCTTTCTTATCAGACCGCGCGTAACCGAAGTACGGAATGACCGCCGTAATCCGTTCCGCTGATGATCGACGAAACGCGTCGAGCATCACCAACAGCTCCATTAAGTGAGCGTCGGTCGGTGGACAAGTCGGTTGGACGATGAAGACATCGCCCCCGCGAACGTTTTCGTCGATCTGGAAGTTAAACTCGCCATCCGAAAAACGTTCAGGATACGCACGCCCCATGTCACAACTTAGCTGGCGGCAAATCTCTTCGGCCAACTTGGGGTTTGCGTTTCCGGAAAAGATCTTTATGCCGCCGGTTGTGCCCATAGTCTTGGCTTTAGAGACAAACAAGGAGGTAAGCAAAGGTCTCATTGTTTGTCACTTTAAATACTGGCTGGGGCGGGTGGATTCGAACCAACGAATGCCGGTTCCAAAGACCGGTGCCTTACCACTTGGCTACGCCCCAGTATCTGGTTGCGAATTAAGAGAGCGTAAAAGCGGGAGCCCGGCTGATTGTAACTTCCGGAAGTAATCGTCTCTTGGAAGTGTATTACAGGAAAAAAGCCGCCAGCCGGTTTCAGATTTCAAGTCGGCAGCAGCCTGAGCCCGCGCTTCTTCATCACTAAAAATACCAAAGACGCTTGAGCCACTCCCAGCCAACAAAGCGCCCCGCGCACCTGCCTCAAGCAACGCTAACTTCACGCGCTTGATTTCAGGTTCTATCTCAAAGATCACAGCTTCAAAGTCATTTTCCATCGGCCAAACACCCGGTTTTGCGTAAATCGAGGCTCCGAAGGAACGTGCAAGGATAGAGGTCGACCCTTTTGTTGTCAAGGAAGGAGCATTGAGACTGTTATACGCCGCTGCCGTTGAAACTTCGACCGGTGGAGTGATGACAATCAGGTACTCAACTGGTCCATCCGGGAGGGGCGAAATCTTGTTTCCGATTCCCTCACCCAGGCATGTTCCTCCCGATAGAAAGAACGGGACATCAGCACCCAGCGTCGCTGCAATCGTCGACAATGCCGAAAAACTAAGGTTGGTGCTCCATAACTCGTTCAATGCGAGTAAGGTGGTCGCAGCATTTGACGAACCACCGCCAAGTCCGGCTTTCGCCGGTATCCGCTTGACCAGATTAATACTTGCACCAAGATTTACCCCGCTTACCTCGCGCAGCCTTGCAGCAGCACGCCACACAAGATTTGAGTGATCTATGGGTACATCCGGGTTGTCGCAGGAGATCGCCAGGTCCAGATCGTCTCTTAAGACAAACGTCAACTCGTCAGCTATAGAGACGGTTTGGAAAACGGTGACCAACTCGTGGAATCCGTCGGGTCTTTTTCCCAGGATTTTGAGACTTCTATTTATCTTTGCGAATGACGGTATTTTGATAGAAGGCGATGTCACAAAAAAATTGGCGGCCGCTTGCGTAGCGGCCGCCGATTATGAGCTAAACGTCAACCAACCGCTAACGCTGAATAAAGGTTTGAGTCAGGTAAACCGAACCATCGGGCGCTACATATGTCCCAACGGCCATTGCGTTGAAGTGTTCGTCCAGAATGTTTGCACGATGCTTGGGCGACAACATCCAGCGTTCGACTGCGAACGTTCCCGGGTCGTCGTAACCGAGATTATAGGCAATGTTTTCGCCAATCAAGGTAAAGCGCAAAATTCCGGCTGCTTGAGCTCGATCCTTCAATCGCTGACCTTCGGGCGTTACGTGAGAAAAGAAATTGTGGCGCCCCATGTTTTCAGAGTGAGCCCGAGCCATGCGGCAGAGGTCCGCGTCCCAAACGAATGGGAGTAGGCCATTCTTCAGTCTGGCTCGATTTGTTTCTTCAAAGGCGTGACGTTCAATGTCGCTGGCCTGTTCGAGAGTTGGTGCAGTGGCGGCAGGCGAAGCCAGGTTCAGGCTGGTACTACGAGGACGGATGGAGTCGTTGGCGGCGAGCAATCTGGCAGTCGGAATACCCGTTTGGGCGGCTGCCGGAAAGCAAAATACAAGGAAAAGCAGGCCAAAAGTGATGGGAATGGTGCTCTTAACTGGAGCTGTTCGCGACATTCGAGGACTCCTTGCTCAGAGTGACCCACAGGCCACTCTATAGCAGAGTAACAAAAGTGTTACGAATAGATCAACATCGTTTGCCAACCTTGGGCCTCCACTAAAGGCGCGGGTACAGTACCGCGAGCGCAGCGACCGGATGGTATGCGCAACCACCCACTCAATAAGAAAATTCAGAAGGGGTACCAAAGCTGCGGAGAGCTCAGATTAGGGACATCGCCTGGTTCTTGTCGAAGCTTACTATCGGAGCGCTGGAATATCCGTAAATCTACGCCATGACGGGGTTGAGGTCGCCGGCGTATTTCAGGATGGCGTTATTCCAGGTCG
>Ga0207674_10009974_pt1 | contig 10809 bp, 21 predicted proteins | sample KBSCornC72_FD_184303 | JGI IMG/M metagenome (GOLD analysis project Ga0207674, IMG submission 184303) | Corn rhizosphere microbial communities from Kellogg Biological Station, Michigan, USA - KBS Corn C7-2 (SPAdes) (version 2) | ecosystem: Host-associated > Plants > Roots > Rhizosphere > Soil ...
ACAAACTTCGGGTTCAAACTCACCGATGACCGTACCGCTTACCAATACACAAAGGAGCAAGTAGATGCTGTCGTCCAAGCGTCCCATGCCGCTGATTCGAAAAGCGTACCCGCCAGTTCATCCAACGCTGGATGAGAAAATCAACCGGCTGTTGGCGCCGTACTCGCCGGACAATCCGCCAGACGTCAAGCCTGGCATCGACCTGTACTTGGAGATCGCCGCCAAGGCGTTGGGCATCACGTACGCAGACGCGAAAAAGAAACAGTCTAAGGGTAACGTAGCCGTGCTGTCTGCGCGGCAGAACGTAAAGAACAAGTTGTTTGCCATCGCGTTCAGCGCGCCAGTGAGCTCGCCATGATCAAGGCCCTCCTGCTAGTGTTGACGCTCGGTGGCTTCGAGCAATCCAACCGTTGTCGTGCGCATGAACAGCGCTGCGAGATGTTTTGCCAAGAGGACACCAAAGGTGGCTCTCTGGCGCGGATGCGCTGCATCGAGCGCTGCCAACAAAAAGAAAGAGACTGCAACCGGTATGGCAATGACGAACCCTAGTACCCGCGCTCGTTTGTTCGTAGAGCAATTTCTCCAAGACCAAGGTGCCGAGGCCACTGATTTGTTCAAGTGTGACCTCGAGAACGCTATCGAAGAGCTTCTCAATGAAGTCGTGGAGGAGACCAAGGACGCAGTCGAGGCAAACCAGCGCCCTCTGGTTTGGTTGAAACCAAAGCCGGCTGAGCAGACTCCTGTCGTCTCTTCGCTGCGTGTTTGGGACCAAGAGCTAACGGCCGGGCGAGCCCATGCAAAAGCGTGATCCGCTGAATAAGCCGGTGGTTGCGCCGTCCTCCATGAACGCTACCGATCGCCCATTCGTGCCCGGCTACGTCGGTAAGCGCTACGGCGTATGCGATGACAAGCAGTGGCACCTCATTCTGAAAATCTACGAGGACGGCATGACTGACGTCATCTGCTCAGAGAACGTCCGCGTAGTACAACCTCAACCTCCTACAGAGGGTAATGACTATCCGATGTGCAAGGACTGCGTCAACTTACACTTCGGAAGCATGAACAACAAATGACTCAAGTCCTAGGCATCGCCTTCATGTACGCGCTGGGCGTATCGGCGCTTTTGGTGACCATGTACTCGCTGCTAAAGACCTCTATCGATCAGTAGGAAATGAAAAACATAGAGCGTTACGCAAAGCGCGCTCGAGAGCTAAAAGCTCACTTCGACATCAAGGTCGAACCCCTGAGCCTCTTTCCAATGGGCTCAAGCCTGGAGCTGATCGAGTACGTGATGCATGAGCTTGCTCATGCCTTCACCATGGGGTTTCTTCGGATGCCCAAACCATTGCCGGCGGCGATTGAAACCACGTTGGGCAGGTACTCTGCCGCGTCGTGCGACAGCCTGGAGATCGACACGACGTTCGCTACGCACAAAGCAATGGTGGAGTTGAACTTGGTAAAGCCCTCGGACCAGGAAAAGTTCGCTGCCAAATGTGCGGACGCACTTTCGTCGAACCGCTTTCAAAACCGGGTTTACTACGTGCTAGACGAGATGGACTTTCGCGAGGATGACTCAGCGCTCAGGGAGGTCAGGAATAACCTGGTATCCATGATGCGAGCCCCTTGGAAGCTGGTGCTGGCTACCTACTGGCTACGCGACGACTCTCCAAGCTGACCACCGGCGCGTGACTCCTGACCGCCTTCTTGAGCGGACGGTTGACCTTGGTCATTATTTCGAAGTCGTCACGAACGCCCCAATAGCGACGCATGACCTCTTGGTGAGCGATGCGCATGGCCAGAGCTACTGCTGGGTCTTCGACGCCTACTGCAGGAATGAGGGTGTGCAGAAGATTCTCACTGAGGCCTCTTGCCTCAAACAAACCTGTCACGATACCGGTGAGCAGTGTTGTGTCAGAGCGCGCGTCGCTCAGCTTAACTAGTTGAATTTCCAACGCGTCGACTTGGCTTGAGAGGCTGAGCAGCGCGGTAGAGGTGTCTTGGCAGTTTTGCGAAAAATCCATGCGCTGCTCTTTGCAAATTTCAAACCGAAAGGTTGCGTGAATGTCCAAGAATGAACTGCCTTTGAATCGACACAACGCCGAAACAGCGCTCATCAACGCGCTCGCGCTGCTGCGCAATGGGGACACTGAGCAGGCGCTTAGACTGACCGTAATCGCAGTGGGACGAATTGGTGCCCTTGTCCCTGCACAAGTGCTCAAGCAAGTGGGCCAAGGGATCGGTGACCAAATCGTGGAGACTCTGGGAGCTCCCGTTGGGTAACAGCGCTGACGCATTTGATGGCACGAACTTGTTGGTATGTGAGAAGCGCTGCGCACAGTGCTTGTTCTCGAGCGCCAAGATAGTCAACGACGAGCGCCAAGCTGCGTTGCTTACCAACTGCCGTGTCACTGGTAGGTACTTCATCTGCCACAGGTCTTATGGCGGAAAGCCAGTCATCTGCCGTGGGTTCTTTGATGAAGTTCCCAATCAAGCTATTCGTGCCGCACGGCTTTTGAACATCGTACGTTTCGTAAACCCGAAAGGCTCAGATGCCGCAAAAGAAGACAAGTAAGCGCGCGTCGAACCCACAGCCAAAGATCACCAAGAAGGCGTGGTTCGTTCGGAAGCGCGACAAGACCGTCGTGTACATAGACTCCGTTGGTAAGGTCAAAGTGTCGTACGTGACGATGCCGCTGCTTGTTGTTTACGCTGCGGACCTATCCAACTTTCACAAAAACTTTCGACCAGCAACTGCTGAAGAAATTGCACCGCACAAGGACTATCTTGTATGATTCGCACTAAAGAAGAACGCCTCGACCTTGTCAACGATTTCATTCGAGTGCTGAACAGCGCCCTCGAATGCGACAAAGAGGCAATGCATCGACTCACTGAACACCGCGTGCGCTGCAACGCCACGCTGGCGCAGCACCCAACCATCCAGGTGCGCACTCGGGAAGAGAGCAACAACTCAGGAGCTGCCGCACTCGTTACGGTGCACAGCGTTGGACTGCTCGGTATTTTGAACGGCATCCTAGGCAAGGATGAGCTCGGTAACGCTTACCTCGCAGGTGCGTACGACGACAAAGGCAAGCTCGTCAAGTTTGCGTTCAACGCCAACCTCGGTAAGCCACTGTGATGCCGCAACTAAGTCCTGGAGCTACGAAGCTAATCCTTGGCATCGCTGGAGCTGCTTTAATGGTGGGTGCGGTACAAGCGGCTGTGCTTTGTCGTCGCTCAGCCGACATGCAAGATCTGCGTGAGGAGCTGTTGAAAGCGCGGGTTGAAGCTTCTGACAAACGCCGAGAGCGAGACACCTGCATGAAGATGAACACTGCGCTGTCGTCTACGGTCAAGTGTGCAGAGATCGCGGTGGCTGAGGACGCAGAAGACGCCAAAGAGCAGACGGACTACCACGAGATTTTCAACGCAGAGAACGCTGGCATCATCGCGACAGACATCGCTCTGTACGACATGACGGATGCCGAGCTGAAGGCCAACTGCAACCGCAACTGGAAGTTGAATATCGGTAAGAACTACCCGGGCGCCAAGCTGGTGTCCTACAACTCCTTTGAGCTGTCTAGGTCGCGCTCAGGCGCCATGTACATGGTCACTTGTGACTGGTTGGTGCCGAGCAAGCTATGGTGCAACAAAAGAGCGGTTCCGTAAGAACACTTCCGATGGCGCGGGAAGGGCGCGGTGAAAGCCAGCGCGACTGGCCTGGGGATTCAGAACGTCATCTACCAAAGTGCCCTTGCCACGTAGACGGCACCTGTGAGCCGTCGGTGTGCTTGTTGAAAGAATTTCATTGCCTGCGTTGCAAGCAATGGCGCCCCTTCTGCTTTGGGCACAGTGAGAGCGACGAATGCATTGACTGCTCAAACGCTATCGAAAAGAAAATCCTCGATTACGTACGGGGCTCAAAGCGCGGCTATCGCCATGAAAGCCGCATTCTTTACATGCTGGCTGGAGATCACGATGGCGGTACGCGTAATGAACCAACGCTGACTCACGCGCGTATCGAAAACATTCTCTTCGAGATGATTCTCGACAAAAAGCTCGAGTGGGTCGACAAGCCTGCCAATCACACGCGAGTTTCTGACGGCGAGGAAGACCTCAAGTACCGCATCCTAACGAAAGGACCTACAACCAATGTCGAAGAAGTTCTCGGTGTCAGCCTACCTAGAAAACGAAAGCGCAATCTTGCTGGTCGAACACGTCAAACAAAAAGCGTGGGTACCCGTAGGCGGGCGCATCGAAGAAAATGAAACCCCGTTCGAAGCCATGGTGCGCGAGGTTTCAGAAGAGACCGGCTTCTCTATCGGGAAAGAATGCGAACCCATACCTATTCGCAGTTTCGAACTGGGGTTGAACGACTTAGTGGGGATGCTCTCTTACGACCAGCACGCGGTGCTACCACAAGGCGTGCACATGTGTTTTTCGTATCTGCTACATACAAGGTACCGAAACATTACAAAGTGCGCTGAGTACACCAACGTCAGGTGGCTTAACTGGCCTGAGTTTTCAGCAATCACCAGAAAGAATGGGCCACCGCTGTTGAATGGCCTAGAGATACCGCCAAACGTGGTGAAGAACCTCAGCAGGTGTTTTTCCATTCTACATGGGAGTGGCTGGTGAGTTCGCCTACTGGCCGACAACCGGCAAACAAGCCAGAGCTTCAACACATCCCGTTGCGCACCGAGCTTGGTAAGAAGCTCAACGAAGCGTTTACGCGCGAGCGAGTGCTAAGGCAGGCTCCACCGCTAGCTGACGTCGACTACGAGGCGCTCGAGCTGCTGGTACTCGCGTCGATGTTTCAGAAGTAGAGAAGTGCCCTCGCATGAGGGCCTTCTTTTTAGCCCCTACTTCTTGGGCTTCTTGTCTCGAACGTCCACCAGCACCAGCCGCTTGTAGCCGTCAGGGCTCGTCTTGTAGACGCTCACAAACAGGTGCTTGGGCGGCGCGTCGTTGAACTTGACTGGGTGAATGTTGACAATCGCCGTGGTTGGCAGGCCTTCGCTCGTCAGGTTCGCATTGAACGTGGGCGTCGATTGGCAGCTACCAACGGCGGCGCTGATGGCGTTGACACCCACCGAGATGGCCGGCGTACACGAAGGCGACCCAACGCGCGCGGTGACGCCGACCGCTGACGCGTTGATTGTAGGCGCAGCCGAGGGCGCGCCAGCGCTGGCCACCAACGAGTTGAGGTTGGCGTTGATTGTCGGCGCAGCGCTTGGCGCGCTTGCAACCGAGCCGCTGGCCACTGCTTGCACATCGATCGCCGGCGCTGCCGATGGAGCTGCCGCCGCTGTCGCCTTGGAGGTGCCGACGGCGTTGATTGTGGGCGCGCTCGAGCCATCGGCGGTTCGTACCCCTATTCCTGCAGCACTGAAACTATCGACCGGCGCCGCGCTCGGCGCGCCCGCGCGCAAGGCTCGGCCGGTGCCAGGGACGTCAATGGACGGCGTCGCGCTCGGCGCTCCCGCCGCTTGAGCAGCGGCCCCTGCATTCACGTTGTCCACGGGTTGTACCGACGGTGCCCCGCGGCTTTGGGCGCTGCTCGAGCCAGCAACGTTGTCCACCGGCGCGCTCGAGGGGTTGCCCTGGTTTTGGGCAATACTCGTCAGATTCGCGTTGATTGTGGGTGCCGCGCTCGGCGCGCCGGTCTTCAGCGCAATTCCAGCGGCGGCGAAACTATCGTTCGGCGCGCTCGAGGGATTACCAGCGCCGGTCTGCAGGCTTGAAGCTGCCACCGAGTCGGCGGGGGCTGCGCTCGGCGCCGAGGCCTTCAACGCCGCGCTGGTGGCTGCCACCAAGTCCACCGGCGCCACTGAGGGCGCTGTGGGCTTGGCTGCGCGTCCGCTCGAGCTCACATCGATCGTTGGCGCTGCGCTGGGGGCGGCCTGCTTCAATGCTGCAGCACTGGCGGCGACCGAATCAGTTGGGGAAGCCGATGGCGCTCCTTGGAGAGCACCAGACGCTGCCGCAGCGACATTGTCCACCGGCGAGGCGGAAGGAGCTCCCCGACCGAGCACCGAGGATCCTGCAGCTACATTGATGGTGGGAGCCGCCGACGGCGCGCTCTGGCCGGCTGATGCATTAGATTCTGTTGCCGCGAAGCTGTCCGCCGGCGCAGCCGACGGAGCCCCTGCAAATTTGGCAGCGCCAGTGGCGGCTACCGCATCAACCGGCGCTGCCGACGGCGCCCCCGCGCGCAGGGACTTACCTGTCGCAGCAACCGAGTCGGTCGGTGAAACTGAAGGTGCGCCGGCGGCGCGTGAGCTACCCGTCGCCGCAACACTGTCAGTGGGACTCGCGGACGGCGCGACGGCCTTGAGCGCAGCGCTCGAGCTCGAGGCGTCCAGTGTTGGGGCTGCCGACGGCGCAGTCGGCTTGGCTGCCCTGCCGACGGCCGCAATTGAATCTGCCGGCGAAGCTGAGCCTGCACTTGCTTTGAGCGCGGCACTGCCAGCGCTCACGTCAATTGTGGGCGCTGCTGAAGGAGCACCCTGCGCTCCCGTGGAGCTTGTCCCCGTTGCTGCAAAAGAGTCGGCAGGAGCCGCCGACGGCGCAGAAGTGAACAGGGAGCTCGAACTGCCTGCGACGTTGATGGTGGGCGCGGCCGAAGGGGCGCCGGCAAACAGCCACTTAGACGCGGCGGCGAATGAGTCGGTGGGTGCGGCAGAGGGAGCGCCTGCTACCAACGCCAGAGCAGACAACACCGCGTTGATGGTGGGTGCAGTGCTACCAGCGCCGGCAGCCAAGGCTTTGCCAGTCGCTGCGAATGAATCAGCAGGGCCTACACTCGGGGCGCTTCCAGACGTAGAAACGAAGCTCGATACGATCTGAGACCCAGCGTAGTACGGATGGCTGCGCACCCATTGAAAAGCCGCGATGTACGGACGCACACCGTACGGAAAAGAAGGGGGTGTCGGCGGTACCGGCGGTGACAGCGCCGGCATAGGTCGAGACCTGATGTAAGGCGGCGTTGGCGCAGGCTTTAGCCAGGCATTGAGCCTGGAGCCATAAATGACCGGCATTGTCGCCGGCGTGAGCGACTCAGTCGGTTCGGTGGTGTCGGTCTGGAGTGTTCCGGTGACCGTCCAATTTCCAGCTGTCCCAGTGTTAGTGGCCGCTGATGCAGCATCGAGCAGACGCAGCCAGTGCACGTTGGTGCCAGCAGGCGCTGTGTCGATACTTTGCGACGCTGTAAGCAACGTCGCGTCCGACATCTTCACGTTCTGCGTGAAGAAATGGCGCGAGTCTGAATCGAGCGCGTGCTCCAGGAACTGGTCGGTACCAACCCACATACCGCCGCCCGCAGCCGTAACTTGGGTGCTCAGCGTGAGGGTCGTAGTGTTGAACGTCGTTGCGCCTTCAAGGCGCCAACTGAAGTCCACGCTGGCAGAGCCAGATGTGTGCCGCCATGCGCAGAAAACCCAGCCAGTGAAACTGCCCGTGCGAAAGTCGACCGATTGAATTTCGGCACCGCCACCACGGAAGAACACCGCCGTCATGGTGGTGTTGTTCGTGATGCCGATGTCGATCAGACAGCCTTCAGACGAACCACCGCCTACACCGAAACCGACGATGATGCTTTCGCCGCCGCCGCCGTACTCACCGGCGTTGCACTTGATCCAAAAACCGACGGTCCAATCGCCGGTCATCGTCGGCAGCGTTGTGCTGCTGACGTAATCACCGTTGGTGCTTCGAACGCTACTCGCCACTAGCTAGCCCCTTGTGCAACGAACTTCGCTAGGTCACCGTCGAACAAAGCGCCGCAGCTTGGGCAGGTTGCCTCAGATACCTTAACCAACGCGCCGCATACGTCGCAGGTAGTGGTTCTTACTGGCGCCGGCGCCAGTGCGTGACGCCGCTTAAGCGCAAATCTGATGGCGCGGATGGCCGGGCCTGGGGCGTCAAAAGGCGCGTTGGTTATTTGGCCGTTGTCGACGGTGATCAGGTATGAACCTTCCACGCAGGCAGCGGTTGCTTCTTCGTACGACTCAAACTCGCGATGCGAGTAGCCGGTCTCCGTGACGTTACAAACGAAGTAGGTCGGCATCATAACCCCGTGGCCGTGAAGTCAGTGATGTTGTAGTTTGCCATCGGGCCGCCACCGTTCGAGATGAAAGCGCCGATGCCTGGCCGACCGCTCGCTGGAACCGTGTGCGAAGGAACGGTCACGCTTTGCCCGCCTGACCACGTGGCAATCAGATGCCAACCGTTGCTGTCGTTGTAGTTGATCTCGGCAGTGATTACGGTGCTGCCGCCAGAGCCAGTGATTCGTGTACGGAACAAATCGCCGTCGTGCACGCCGCCCGAGACTGTGAACTGGATCCCGCCAGGTGCGGGGGCAAGATCTTCAAAGTCCGATGCCGACCCGATGGGGCCCATGGCGAGGTACGCGTTGCAATAGCCGCCATCGTGCGCGAGGTTGATCTCGATGTACTTGCCAGTCGACGCGTCACCGCGGTGGATGTGCTCGATCTCGCAGAAGTTGTTGACCGTACCGTTCTTGTGGATGGTTGTAACGATCTCGGTGTCGGTCCACGTTCCAAACGTGAGCAACATGATCGAGTCGTCGAAGCCAACCAAGCCGGTCTGCTTGCCGACTGCAAAGCCACCCGTCGACTGAAAGTCCGTACGGTTGAGAACGCTCCCCCACTTGCCGCTCTCACTGAGCGGATTTTCGGTGGCAGAGAACGTCGTAGAGTAAGAGAGCGCGACAGACGCGGCCACGACAATGACCGGACCTCTGCCGCCTGCCCCCTGCATTCCTGCGGGCGCGAATAACATATTTCCGCGCTCGCGAGTGAAATGCATCTTGAACTCCTACAGCATCAACCGTGTGGGCATGCCAATCAATGCGCGCGGTATCACTCGTCGTAGAGCACGCTCACGCTGAGCTGACCCGCAGTGCTTGCATTGCGGTTCCACAACGTGCGCCAGCCGCCAATTTTGACTTCGGTCCAACCAGTCGGGTCTTCTTGAAAAATCCAGCCAGAGCCAATGACGGCAGCCAACCAGACTTCGTCTTCGAACACCGTCGGGGCGGTCGGCGCCGTGGACCACGCGGTACCAATACGAGCAGTGGCAGCAATCTGCGAAGGCTGACCGATCGGCGTGGTTGACGTCGTCACCACAGGCGGTGTGGCTTCGTTTGCAGGCGTACCGAGCGCGACCTGACTGAGCACAGCCGTCGCCAGCGACACCTTCAACGAGTGGATGTTCGCCTTGCGGGTAGCGGAGTTGATTGTCCAATAAGCGGCACCCGTAGCAGGTGTCGCGCTGAGAACCGCGCATTTATAGGATGCCATGTGCTGCCATCGCCTTTCTAGTGAGAGTGAGTCCTTCTTTTTTGAAGTAGTTTTCTACGGAAGAGCGGACCCACCGCTTCAATTCGTCGCCCTCAATCAACCGTTGGGAGAGCGGGTTCTTGCGTGACTCAGCGACCAGCTGCACATGCAATAAAGGCTTCCCGCCTTTGTGTGGGATGTTGAAGATGAACTCCACCATCGGCACCCCTACATGGAAGAGCACATTGATCGTAGCCTCGTCGCACTCGACGATGTCATCGGTACAACGACGCACTACGTCCAATGTGCGTGCTTCGTAGTCGGCAGGAAAAATCACAGCTCAGCCGCCGAAGTCGATAGTGACTTCTTTGCCCTCTTCGAACAGTGCGCCAGCCTCTGGCGAGAGCACAGCCATGAAGATGGACGCGTGTGGGGTGTCTTTGAAGAAGCTGCGGTCGCCCGACACGAACTTGCCGCCATCCTTTGGACAGAAAAGGTCGCGATCGCCGACGCGCTCTTCTTCGAACGTTCCGTTCGTCTGCAATACCTTGAAGGTATCGTTACAAATTTCGCAGTGGTCTTTGTTCTCCACGGGCTCGAGGTTCACCGTGAAAGTCTCTTTGCCGGTTTTGCTGACACAAACGAACTTTGCCTTCATGACCGATTCTCCGTTGTTGGACTAGCTACTGGTTACCGAACTGCTCGCCGAAGTCTTTGAGCGCTGGCTGCAGCAGCTTTTCTATTTCCTTCAACGTATACTTGGAAGCCACCGCGACGCCAAACGGGTTCACCACCCGAGTAGGCATCCCGCCGTTCTGGGACACTGCAAGGATCTCAGCTTGCTGCTGTGCAGTCAGCGCCGCCTTGTTGCTGAAGCCCATGATCATGCCGGTTTGACTGTTCCAGAAAACCCAATCACCAGTGGGCACAGGCCCCACTAAGCAGGGATTGATGTGCTCGATTCGGCAATACAGCCAAGCCTCGCAGGGTCCCCACTTTGAGTAGTCCACTTTCGGATTGCGGGACGGAGTCCATTTGGCTCCGCCCTTCAAGTCCAGATCGAGTGACATCGACGCAAGCGCCGCCGAGAGCACATTTTGCATAGACTGTTCAGCCATAGGTGAACAGCTACTCGATCAAGTTCCGAGAGTCAAAAGCGTGGCAGTCGTCAACTGCGGGGTCACGCCGTTGGCCACCGAGATGTTCGGGGTGACAGTTCCCCACACCAAGGTCTTGCCGGTGCTCGACGATGCGGTACCGAGCTGGAAGTGCGTGATGGTCTCCGTGCCGCCAGTCGCCGCCGGCATCGACGTCAAAGACGTCAGCGCCATCGTGTTGGTGGTGGCCGTGAAGCCAGTTGCCGAGCGCAACAGCGCAACGCGCGCGTACGAGGTGTACGCACTTTCGCTCGTGGTCTGGTTACCACCCGACGGCGACGCGGTGTGCGTCGACAGGTAGATGTTCGTGTTCGGTGACGACGCCGCGTTGTCCGCGATATTTGCAATCGCGGTGG
>Ga0207674_10009975_pt1 | contig 10809 bp, 9 predicted proteins | sample KBSCornC72_FD_184303 | JGI IMG/M metagenome (GOLD analysis project Ga0207674, IMG submission 184303) | Corn rhizosphere microbial communities from Kellogg Biological Station, Michigan, USA - KBS Corn C7-2 (SPAdes) (version 2) | ecosystem: Host-associated > Plants > Roots > Rhizosphere > Soil ...
TGCTCGGCAACCTGCAGCCGTTTTCGCAGCGGCCGTTGGCCAGCCGTTCGCATGCGGTGACGCTGGCATTGCCGCGCGATGCCGCCGTCGAGCTGTTCCTGCGCGTCCAGACGCTGGGCGCGATGGTGCTGCCGATCACGCTGAACAAGCCATCGGCCTTTCTCGAGCGCGCGCTGGGCGAACAGATCCTGCAGGGCCTGCTCACGGGGCTCGGGCTGTGCCTGCTGCTCTACAGCCTGATGCAGTGGGTCAGCCTGCGCGAGCGGCTGTACCTCAAGTACGGGCTGCTGACGAGCGGCAGCCTGCTGTTCTCGATCTTCCAGTTCGGGATCGGTGCGCAGTACATCTGGACCGACAACACCTGGATCGAGCTGCACGCCGGCGGGCTGGCGGCGCTGCTGGCGTCGGGTGCCACCTTTCTCTTCGTCGAGCATGCGTTGCGCGCGCCGGACCGCCGGCCCTGGTTCGGCCGCGTGATGCGCACGGGCGCGGCGCTGCTGTTCGCCACTGGGCTGGCCTACGCCCTGGACCTCATCAGCGTGCATCAGGTGAGCAAGGTGGTCGGCACCCTGGGCCTGGCGCCGGCCGTGCTGGGCATGCCGGGCGCGCTGGCGCGGGCGCGGCGCGGCGACAGCGTGGGCTGGTACTTCCTCGCTGCGTGGGTCGGCTACTTCGTGGCCACCACGATCATGGTCGGGCTGATCAAGGGCCACATCGGCGCAAGCTACTGGACCCTGCACTCGTTCCAGTTCGGCGCCACCCTCGACATGCTGCTGTTCATGCGCGTGATCGGCCTGCGCATGAAGGCCGTCCACAAGGCGGCGCAGCATGCCACGCGCGAGCGCGACAGCCTGCTGTCGATGGCCCACACCGACTCGCTGACCGGGCTGCCGAACCGACGCGGCTTCGACGCGGCGCTCGCCCGCGAGCTGCCCCACTGCACACCCTCGAGCCTGCTGGCGATGTACATGATCGACCTCGACGGCTTCAAGGACGTGAACGACCGGTTCGGCCATGACGTGGGCGATGAATTGCTCGTCGCCGCGGCCCAGCGCCTGCAGGCCAGCGTGCGCGCGAGCGACATGGTGGCGCGCCTGGGCGGCGACGAGTTCGTCGTCACGGTGAGCGGGCTGCACGACGACCGCCAGGCGCAGGAAGTCGGCGCACAACTGCTCGAGGCGTTTGTCCAACCGTTCGCGCTCTCGCATCACCGCAGCTGCAGCATCGGCCTGACCATAGGCTACGTGCTCGTGCCGCCGAACGGCAGCGATCCCGTGCGCCTGCTCAAGCAGGCCGATGCGGCGATGTATGCCGGCAAGCAGAGCGGCAAGCGGTGCGTGCGCAAGGCGGAAGTGCTGGCGGCGTAGCGGCCGCCGCGGTGTCGCTCGGCGCCGCTTGTCCTTGCTCTGGTCAGGCGCGCCTCAGCGCGCCGCCTGCCGGTACGCCGCGCTCTCGAACTTCGCGTAGGTATCGATGAAGCGCGGCTCGACGAACGGCAGCGACTGCGTCATGAGCAGCCCGGCGAGGTTCGCCTTCGGGTCGAGCCAGAAGTGCGTGTTGAGCACGCCGGCCCAGCCCTGCGAGCCGGCGTTGCGCATGCCGGGGATGTCTTCCTCGATCCGCATGAAGGCCATGCTGTGCGACTTGCGCTTGCCCGGAAAGAGTTCGCAGTCGGCGGTGATTGCCGGCGCCGCCGTCTTGAGGACCGGGATCGGGATGTCGCCGATCTGGTTCGCGAGCATCGATTCGAGACCCTTCTCGCTCAGGATGCGCGCGCCGTCGAGTGTTCCCTTGTTCAGGTACATCCGCAGGAAGCGCATGTAGTCGGGTGCGGTCGAATAGAGGGCGTGACCCATGCCGTAGAACTCGGGATTCGGCGGAGGGGCGATATCGAATTCGCCGAACTTGCCGTCCTCGCCGCGGATCTTCACCGCCGCGAGCCGCGACTTCATGTGATCTTCGACCTCGAAGCGCGTGTCGCCCATCTTCAGCGGATCGAATATCTCCTCCTTGCAGAAGCGATCGATCGAGCGCCCGTCGACCTTCTCGACGATGCGGCCCAGCCAGTCGATGCCGACGCCGTAGTCCCAGCGCTCGCCCGGGTCGAACTGGAGCGGGTAGTTGAGCGCGACAGCCAGCCCGGAGAGGATCGACGGCGATCCGGTCGCCTCCATGTAGCGCGGCACTTCGGTGTTCCAGAACTCGTAGACCAGGCCCGACGTATGCGTCGCCAGATGCCGCACCGTCGCTCTTGTGCGTGGTGCGCGCAGCCTCGGGCGCTTGTCGTCGAAACCCTCTAGCACCTTCAGCTCGGCGAACTCGGGCAGGATGGTTTCGACGATCGTGTCGGCGCTCAGCTTTCCGCGGTCGATCAGGATCATCGCGGCCGTGCTCCCGATGGCCTTGGTCATCGAAAAGATGCGAAAGACGGTGTCGACCGTCGCGGGCTGTCCGGGACTGCGCTCGCCCGCGGCGCCCGACCAGACGACGCCCGCGGCGTCGCCCAGCATGCCGACGAGAAAGGGGACGTCTTCGTTGGCGACGGCCTCGCTGATGACCTTGTCCAGATCTGACATGGATGCCTCCGTGAAGATAGCTGCGTGGCGGAAGTCGCCGGCATCGCTGGACTGAAAAAGCTAGGCGGATCGGGGCGGCATGACAAGCTCAGTTTCCCGCGCCGCAGCGATACCGGGGCCGTGTCGACCCGTGCAAGCGAGCGAAACGCCAGTGTTCCTGGAACGCCACGCGGCCTCGTGTCATCAAATGCCAGGAGGTCCCCATGCTGAATCCCGGAACATCGACACCCGCGCCGCTTTCTTCGGAGCACGCCAGCGATCCCGAGCTGGCGGCGCGGGCCGCGAACGGCGACGAACAGGCGTTCGAAACCATCATGCGCCGCCACAACCGGCTGCTGTTTCGCACCGCGCGCAGCATCCTCAAGAGCGACGCCGAAACCGAAGACGCCCTGCAGGACGCCTATCTGCGCGCCTGGCGCGCGCTGGCGAGTTTTCGTGCCGACGCGAAGCTCTCGACCTGGCTGGTCCGGATCGTGATCAATGAAGCGCTCGGGCGAATGCGCCGGCGCGGCGCGCTCGTGATCCCGCTCGACACGGCGACCGATCCGGCGGACCCCGCCTCGGAGGCCTGGATGGAAGACGATCCCGATCGGGAACCCGAACGCATCGCGATGCGCGCCGAGTTGCGGCGCCTGATGGAGACCCGCATCGATCTGCTGCCCGACGCCTACCGCAGCGTGTTCGTGCTGCGCGCGGTCGAGGAACTGAGCGTCGAGGAAGTGGCTGCCGCGCTCGATCTTCCGCAAGCCACCGTGCGCACCCGCTTCTTCCGCGCGCGCGGGCTGCTGCGCGAGGGCCTGTCGCGCGATGTCGACGTGGCGATCGGCGATGCGTTCTCGTTTGCCGGCGAGCGCTGCGACCGCATCGTCGCGAACGTGCTGGCACGGCTGAAGGACACGCCCGTCTGAAACGCGGTGCACGGTGGCTCCATCCAATGACAGGAATCTTCCAGTCATCGAGGAGACACGATGTCCTTCTTCCAGATACCCAGTCCCGTCGTCGCGCGCCGCCTGTTCCTCGGGCAATCGAGCCTCGTGCTCTCGGGTGCTGCGGTCGCCCTGCTCGCCGGCGAGGGGGTGCTCGCGGCCGGTGTCGCTGCCGACCCCAAGGACGTGCAGATTCTCAACACCGCGCTCGGCGCCGAACTCGAGGCCATCGCCGCGTACCAGCTGGGGGCCGACAGCAAGCTGCTGCAAAAGCCCGTGCTCGATCTCGCGGTGACCTTCCAGGGTCACCACAAGGAACACGCCGAGCTGCTCGCGAAGACCGTCGAAAAGCTCGGTGGCAAGCCCGTCGCCGCGAAGGCGAACTACAACTTCCCGGCCGAGCAGCTGAAGACGCAAGCCGACGTCCTGCGCTTCGCGGCCAAGCTCGAGCAAGGCGCCGTCAGTGCCTACCTCGGCGCGGTGCCGCTGTTCGGCAATCGCGACCTGGCCAGGGCCGCGGCGAGCATCCTCGGTGACGAGGCGATGCACTGGGCGGTGTTGCGCCAGGCGCTGGGCGACGTGCCGGTGCCATCGGCCTTCGTGGCATGAGGCGCCGCCATCCGTGGGTGGCGGGTGTGCTCGCGCTGTGGATCGCGGCGCCTGCGAGCGCTGCGCCAGATGCCGTGCGCGGCGCGCAACTCTACGCGCGCTGCCAGGCTTGCCACGCGCTGGCCTACGATCGTGTCGGACCCCACCACTGCGGCCTGTTCGGGCGCATGGCGGGCAGCGTGCCGACCTTCGCGTACTCGGCGGCGATGAAGAACTCGAAGATCGTCTGGGACGACAAGACGCTCGATCGCTTTCTGGCGCAGCCGCTGAAAGTGGTGCCCGGCAGCACGATGACGTACGACGGAGTTCCCGATGCATCGGAACGCGCCGATCTGATCGCGTACCTGAAGCGCGTCGATCGCACGGCGGAATGCGCCGCGCATCGATGACCCGACCGGGGGTCGCTTCCCGGCCCGGCTACTTGCAGGCAGGAATGGCGCTGGGCTCGTCGAACAAGGCGGCCAGTCCACAAGCCGAACCCAGCATGTGCTCCCCGTCGTGGCCGACGCCGGCGACGACGTGCACGGCCTGGCGCAGCTCAGGGTGACGCAGCCGCAAGTACGAAACGTAGGCGCGGCCTCGCGCCAGTCGATGAGGGCCCTGGGCCTCGCCGGCGCAGGACTTGTCCAGCGCCGGATGTTGGGGGTCGATGTCGGCGCCGCCCAGCAGGTAGACCACATCACGCACCGTGTATCGGCGCTCGTACTCCTCGGGTGCCAGGCGTCGTGCATAGGCCGGGGCGCCGTTCCAGCCGTACTTCCATCGATCGACGCTCGGACAGGAGCCTGCCGCGAGCGGCGCAAAAGTGCCATCGTCCTGTGGTCGCTCGGCATTGAAATACAGGTACGACGAGGGGTTGGCCACGACATACCGCAGCTTGATGCCCGCGGCCGCCAACCGGGCCTGTGCTTCACCCACGACGGCATAGCGCTGCACCACCTGCCCGCCACCGGAGTGCCCGGCGATCACGATCTGGGTCAGCTTCGGGAAGCGCCGGCGATCGGCGAGCACGGCCAGGATCGCATCGATGGCCTCGAACGAGCTGATGGGCGCCGGGCCCATCGCGGCCTCACCGCCCTCCCAACCTCCGAGACTCCAGCGCAGCGTGTCAGGGGCCAGTCGGTGGGCCGCCAGATCGCGCTCGGTCAGGAACTGTGGCACGACCAGCAGCGTGTGCGGCCCCTGCGCGGGCGCCGCCTGCCGGGCTCGCTGCGCCGAGCGCCAGTACACGTCGGCGTTGCGCAGCCGACCATGCACCACCAGAACGGCACGTTCGATGTCGGCCTGCGTGTCGTCGCTTTCCAGCGGATGCGAGGCATACAGCGCCAGCACGCCGGTGCCGGCGGCCGTCTTCACCTCGAGGCGTCGATCGGCGACGGCCTTCACCGGCTGTCGGTTCGGGGCTTGCTCGTCGGCTGCCTGGACCGGGTAGCCGCAGACGACCAGGCACAGCGCAAGCCAACCGGAGCACAGGGTGCGAATTCGAAGCCGCTTCATGGCCTACCAGGCGCCGTACATGGCCACGATGCCGCGAAACAGCGCGTCGCGCTCGGCTCCCAGGTGATTGCCGCTCGCATCGCCCGAGGCATCCTTGCCGACGGCGGTGTGCACCACGACCAGGTGCAGCTCGGGGTCGACGAATATCGCCTGGCCATACACACCCTGGAGCGCGAAGCGGCGGTGGCTGCCGGGCAGCAGCCAGGTTTGAAAGCCGTAGCCGGCGTACGAGCTGCCCTTGTGGAGCATGCGACCGGGGCGAAACGCTTCGGGCTGCCTGGCAGCGTCGGTCATGTCGAGCAGATGCTCGCGCGACAGCACCGCAACCCCGTCGACCCGACCGTCGTTGGCCATCATCCAGCCCAGCCGGGCATAGTCGCGCACCGTCGCGTTGAAGCCGCCCTGCGCCAGCTCGACCTGGTCCGCCGGATTGAGGAGCCAGGTCGCTTTCGCTTGCGCACCCAGGGGCTGCCAGATCTTGTGCGCCACGTAGTCGCACATCGTCCTTCCGGTGGCGGCGCGCAGGACCAGGCCGAGCACCTGAGTCTGGGCTCCGGCGTAGTTGAAGCGCTCGCCTTCGTCGGCGTCGCGTTGCGTGACCAGGTGGACGGCCCGGACGACGCCCGAGCGTCGTGCCGCGGCGTTGAAGCGCGCGCGATCGTCGTGGCCCGAGTAGTCCTCGACGTAACGTGCTCCCGAGGCCATGCGCAACAGGTTCACGATGCGCGTTTCACCGTACAGCGTGCCCTCGAGCTCGGGAACGTAGGTGGCGGCCGTGTCTTCGAACGAGCGGATCAGGCCTTCTTCCTGCGCCTTCATCAGCGCGAGTGCCGTCACCGTCTTGGCCATTGAATGGGACAGCATGCGCATCGACGCGTCGCGTTCGTAGTTGTAGCGCTCCGCGACGATCTCGCCATCCTTGAGCACCAGCACGGCCGTGGCGCGCTGACGCTCCATGTAGTCGTCGAGCGAGAGCGTGCGGCCGCCGAACCGATAGTGAAATTGCGTTTCGGTCGCGGCCTTCTCGAGCAGCAGCGGTTCGGCCGCTGGCGGCAACTCGCACGAGGGACTGAGCGTGTCCATCGCGCTGAACGAGCCGACGAGATGGCGCTCCTGATAGGCCTGGGGAAGGCTGCGAGCTGCCGGGTAGTGCGCAGCTTTGCCCAATGGGTCTTCGTCGGGTGCAGCGCTGGCCAGGCTCGCCACCAGGGCGACGGGCAAGACAAGGCAACGCAGGGTTTTCATGACGGGTCGCAGTGCGGTTCGAGCGGATTGTTCCAGCGGCGCGTGTCTGTCATGTTGCTGACCTCCGCTGGGGGTCCAGCGAACTAGGGCACCCCATCGAGCAGCGCCGCCGCCCGCCCCATCGCATCGTCCCTGGCTTGCCGGTTCGCCGCGATCGACTGCCGCTGCTTGCCGGGGTCGTCGAAGTCGTGCGTCGCGCCGTCGTACACCGTCACGCGGACCGGGCCGCCTCGAGCAGCGCCCAGCACCTTCGAGCAGACGCTCGGCGAGACCTCTTCATCCTCCGAGCCGAGCCAGACCCAGAGCGGCGCATCGGCCACGAAGCGCTGCGAGATCAGTGCCTTCGGCCCGCAGCCGGGGTAGAAGACGAGCGCCGCCCGAAAGCGCACGCCGCCGGGCTGTGCGGCGCGGCTCGCCTGGCGCGCCATCACGTTGAGCGCGGTGCTCCCGCCGTTCGACCAGCCTTGCAGCATCACGCGCCCGGAGCGCACGCCGGGCTGCGCCGTGAGCCAGCCGAGCGCGCCTTCGGCATCCAGAGGCCGCACGCTGCGCTCGTTGACCTCGTCGCGCTCGGGATCGTCGTGGCTGTGTCGGCCATAGCCATGCGCCCGTCCGCGCGGGCCGAAGCTGTCGACCACCAGCGCCACGTAGCCGTGCTCGGCCCAGTATTCGGCCCACATCTGATGGCGCCTGGACAGCGTGGCCGAATTGCAGGGTGACGAGTCGCCGCGCGCCACCCGCGTGCACTGCGCATTGACGTTCGACGAATAGGGACCACCTCGCCCATGCAGCAGCACGATGGCTGGATTCGGCTCTCGAGCCTCGCCCTGCGCGGCAACCGGCGCAAACAGGTAGCCGACGAGTTCGGTCTTGCCGTCGGCGCTGGGGAAGTACACGGTCTGCGGTGCCGCCTGGGCCTGCCAGGCCGATGAGCCGAGCAGCAGACAACAGCAGATCGGGGGAACGAGTTGTCGAAGAAGTGCGTGCAGACGGATCACGGCCAGGCGGGTGAAGGACGAGGCGACAAGCCTACACGGGCCGACAGCCGCTCGGTCAATCCGCCTTGATGCCGGCCTCCCGAATCAGCTTCTCGTAGCGTGCACGCTCGGACTGCAGCAACGCGCCGAACCGCTCGGGTGCGCCCGGCGTCACCTCGCCGCCCGCCGACGTGAGCAGCGACTTGACGGTCGGCGACGCGAGCGCCCTTTGCACTTCGGCGTTGAGCCGCGCGATCGTCTCCCCCGAGGTTGCCGCAGGCACGACGAGCCCGTACCAGACCGACGCCTCGAAGTTCGGGTAGCCTGACTCGGCCACCGTCGGCGCGTCGGGCAGTGCCGGCGAGCGCTGCGCGCTCATCACCGCGAGCACGCGCAGCTTGCCGCTCTTCACGTGTGTCAGCACCTCGAGCGCATTCACCGCGACGAGCGCGACGTGCCCACCCATCACGTCGGTGATCGCAGGCGCGCCGCCCTTGTACGGCACGTGCGACATCGACACGCCGGCGGCGCGCACGAACAGCTCCATCGCGAGGTGCGGTGTCGAGCCGTTGCCCGGCGTGCCGAAGGTGAGCGTGTTCGGATGCGCGCGCGCGGCGGCGACGGCCTTCGCGATGCTGTCGATCGGCGAGCTTGCAAGCGCCGCGATCACGACCGGCACGCGGCCGATCATTGCCACCGGCGCGAAGTCCCGGGCGAGATCGTAGGGCGGCGGCTGGAACAGCGACATGTTGGCCGCGAGCGCGTTGGCCGCCATCAGCATCGTGTGGCCGTCGGGCGGGCTGTCGGCGACCGCCTTGATCGCGAGATTCGTGGCGGCCCCCGGCTTGTTCTCGACGATCACCGGTTGGCCGAGCGACGCCGCGACCTGCTGCCCGACGCCGCGGGCGACCATGTCCACGGCACCGCCGGCCGAGTAGCCGACGACGATGTGGATCGGCCTGGACGCAAAGGTCTGCGCGCCGGCCGAGGCGCACAAGGCCAGACCCGCCAGGGCCGCGAGCGCGATGCGCGGGAGCTTCATGAGCTTTGTCTCCAATGTCGATCTCGATGACCATCGCCTCGAGCCCCTTGCGGCCACCTCGTCGTAAGCGACAAGGCCGATATGCCCACGCAACGGCGAATCCGTCATGCGACAAGTTTCGCCAGTCGCGGCCTTGCGTGGGGTGAGTTAACTTAGATGAAGCATCAGAGTTATTTATGCGACGGCCGCACAATTGCGACATGGACATCGACCCGCAGCAACTCATCGAGTCGCCCGACGCCGGCGAACGCAAGGCTGCCTTGCTCAACACACTTGTCGCGATCACCGTTGCGCTGCTCGCCACGTTCATGGGCGTGTGCAAGGTCAAGGACGACAACATCGTGCAGGCCATGCAGCAGGCGCAGGCCGACAAGCTGGATCATTGGAACTTCTATCAGGCGCGCAATGTCCGGCAGGACGTTGCAGAAGCCGCGGCCACGCAGTTGCGCCTGGCCAAGATCGGGCGCCCACCCGGGGAAGCCGCGGCCTACGACGAGGCCATCGCCCGCTACGACGCCAAGGTCGCAAGCGAGTCGCAGAAGAAGGCGGAGCTCAAGGCGCAGGCCGAGCAGGACCAGAAGTCCTACGACAGCCTGAACTATCGCGACGACCAGTTCGACCTGTCCGACGCGGCACTGGCGATCGCCATCGCCATGCTTGCGGTGGCTGCGTTGACGAAGGTCTGGTGGATGTATTGGCTGTCGTGGGTCCCGATCGGCTTCGGCGTGCTGATGGGCCTGTCGGGCCTGCTCGGCTGGGCGCTGCATCCGGATGCCTTGACTCGGCTGCTGTCGTAGCCAGGGCCTCAGGCCCCGGACGGATCGATCAGCGCGTGCACGTGCGCCAGCGCCAGGCCGAGCTCGGATGCCGGCCCGGTGCCCGCCTCGGCCGCCAGGCTTGCTGCCTCGCTGAGTGCCGCCGCAGCCGCCTCGCCCTCGCCCGCAATGAGATGGGCTTCGGCGCGGCCGCACAGGAGCACGCCGAGCCCGAACGAGTCCGACGCTGCGCGCAGAAAGGCCTCGCCCGCCTGAAGGCAGCGCCACGCGTCCTGGGCCCGGGCCTGGCGGGCGTGCAGCAGCCCCAGATAGCCCAGGAACTGGCCCTCCATGCGCTGATCGCCCTGAGCGCGGGCGATGCGCAGCGCGGCCTCGAACTGCACTTGCGCATCGTCGGGTCGGGCCAGCCTTTCGAGCACGATGCCCAGGTTGCACAGCACGATGCCCTGCACCGCCACATGGCCGAGTTCGCGCGCCAGCCCGAGAGCGGCATTCGACGCGGCGATGGACTCGTCGAAGCGCCCTTGGATCAGGTGCAACAAGCCGAGGTTGCACAGGATGTTGCCCTCGAGCACACGATGACCGGTCTCGCGTGCGATCGCCAGCGCCTCCTCGTCCCGTGCCTGTGCCTCGTCGAGTCTTCCGACCTCGGCGTACAGGTTGCCCAGGTTGGCGAGCAGGCGACCCTGCATCGGCCGATCGCCCAGTTCGCGCGCAAGCGCCAGCGCGCGCTTGTAGTTCGACAATGCCTCGTCGGTGTGACCTCGGACGAGTTCCACGTTGCCAAGGCCGCTGGTTGCCGTGCATTCCAGCGTGCGTTCGTCCAGTTCGCGCGCCATCTGCATCGACGCGAGGTACTGGTCTCGGGCTTCGCCTACGTGGCCATGATGCAGGTTCAGCCACCCGAGTCCCAGCGTCACTCTGGTTTCACAGAGTCGATCGCCGGCGACAAGGGCTCGGGCGAGTGCCTGTTGGTAGCAGGCATCCGCCGAATCCGACTTTCCGCAACCCGCGAATGCATCGGCCAGCACCCTGTGCGCATGCGCCGCGGCGCGGTCGTCCAGCCCTGGCATTGCACAAACGGATGCAGCCAATTCGGCGCCCGCGTCGAAGGGTCCGCGCACGCTCAATGCAGCCCAGGCACCCTCCAGAGCCCCGACT
>Ga0207674_10009976_pt1 | contig 10809 bp, 11 predicted proteins | sample KBSCornC72_FD_184303 | JGI IMG/M metagenome (GOLD analysis project Ga0207674, IMG submission 184303) | Corn rhizosphere microbial communities from Kellogg Biological Station, Michigan, USA - KBS Corn C7-2 (SPAdes) (version 2) | ecosystem: Host-associated > Plants > Roots > Rhizosphere > Soil ...
TTCCGTCAAAAGCGTCACGCCGCCGCCGGTGTCAAAAAGGAAGTCGCCCGGTTTCCCTTTTACGTTCACGTGCACCTTCCAAAGTGCCTTACGAAATCGCTGAAGTTTGATCACTTGCATACTGCTTTTCGATTTTCGGAAATCGGTGGTTCCCGCCAATGCGTACGAAGAAAGGAATAAAAAATTTAAGACAATAAGTGCCAGAATAGTGCGTATCAATGTTGAAATCTCCTTTTGAAAAGTTTCTATTCAACTAGACACCGCGCATTTGGATTTTGTGGCAGAAACTTGCAAAGTGCGATCGGTAGCTATTTCCAAAGCAATTTAAGGCCGTCGGGAGTGAAATGCCAAAATTTTGAATCTGAACTAATCAAAGTCAATTTTCGGCTAATCGCCTGCCATATCAGCATTCGGTCGAAGAGATCGAGGTGAGTATTTTCTTCAAGTTGGTCAAACGTTGCGGCTTCGTCCGGCTCGACCCCGACGAGCTGAAAGCCCATCGTTTGAGCAAGTCCTAAAAGCTCTAATGCTGACCGTCCGCCAATATCAAGCTTGCCCAGCCTTGTTTTTATCGCGATCTCCCAAAAAACTATCGCGCTGACGAAGACACCGTTGGCTTCGTCATCAATAACAGTTCTGATATTTGCGGGAAGCTTGTGCGACTGGCCGGTAGCCCACAGAAATACATGCGTGTCCAAAAGATATCTCATCTAAGATTGATGAACTCTTCTTCTGTCATTTTGAAATCATCTGCAAATACGACCTTCATCTTGCCGTCAAGGATTCCGATCTTTCGCTTTTTCTTTTTCTTCGATTTTTCGAAAGGAACGATCTTGGCGACCGGCTTTTTCTTTTTGCCGTAAAGAATGCCAAAGCTCTCGCGCTTTGAGTTCTCGAACGGTCAGGCTTTTCATAAGTTTGTTATAAATCGGTTCTTAACAATTTGACAAGAAAACTGTCAGGGTTGAGCAACCTTTACACTTTTTGTCGGTCGATTATCATTTACCGCAGGAACATCCTTGTTAATGAAGTCTTTGGTCGGTACATTTTTTAGAAATTGCGTTACGATCGGAGAGGATATAACTCTCGAATATACAAGTTCTTTCTGCTCGTCTGTCGCAGTGCCGAAAAAACTGAATTCGAGAACTTCATGGCCATCTTTCTGCCCAAGTCGCCCCATGTCTTGAATTCCAGGAAGCGGCCAGCTTCCACCGTCGGCTCGCTGATTTGAAATTACGTCATCCATAAATAAATTGATCTGATCGTTTGTCGTTCCAGTTTTGAATATCACTATGTTAGCCGATTTCGCCGGCCAGGATATCATCGGTTCTTCTCTGTACGCTCCGATCTGGAACACTTTAGCCAATACGGCCGAGCCAATTAGGAACGTTGGAATCAGAACCGAAGCAATTAGCAGATAGGGTCCTATTTGTTCCTTTATCGATACAAACCCGCTAATAAATAGAACAAGACTTACAACTCCAGTAAGGATCATTATCGGTAAAACAATATAACCGGCGACATATCCGTTTTCGCTGCTGGCAATGATGGCCGTTCCGCTGCTCCCGATTGCAAGCGAAATTATTATAGTTGCAATTAAGCCTTTAGGGTTTAGTTTCATTGAATTACAAAAGCTAATCCGCAAATGCAACGCTCAACTGCTTTAGCTTCATCGAGTCGCTTGTGTCGAGGTCATCGATGCCGTCGCGACTTACGTATCGATAAAGAATGTCTCGCTGCTGCGGGACGAAGCCGGCTTCGCGGATCTGGTAGCGGAGGTCGCGTTCGTTGGCGTGGGTTGACGCGCCGGCGGCAGAGACTACGTTTTCCTCGATCATGATCGAGCCCATGTCGTCTGCGCCGAAGCGGAGTGCGGTCTGGCCGAGCTTTAGCCCTTGGGTCAGCCAGGACGATTGAATGTGCTGAATGTTGTCGAGAAATAGGCGAGAGACGGCGAGCATTTTGAGGTAATCGATGCCCGTGGGTTCTTCGGTGATCTTGCGGCCGAGCGCGGTGTTTTCGCGTTGGAAGGTCCAAGGGATGAATGCGGTAAATCCGGCGGTTTCGTCCTGGACGTCGCGGACGCGTTGCAGGTGCCGTACGCGATGCTCGATGCGGTCGCCGATGCCGAACATCATCGTCGCCGTCGAACGCAAACCCACCTTGTGGACTGCACGCATAACGTCCAGCCATTCCTGCGTGTTGCATTTTGTCGAGACGCGCCTGCGGACTTCGTCGTCAAGAATCTCGCCGCCGCCGCCGGGCAGCGAGTTAAGTCCGGCGTCCTTTAGCCGCTGCATAATAGTCACGTAATCGAGCTTCGAGATCAGCGAAATATTGTGTATCTCAGGCGGCGAAAAACAGTGAAGCTGAAAGTTCGGATATTTTGCATGCAGCGTGCGAAGAAGATCTTCGTACCACTCGATATCAAAATCGGGGTGCAGGCCGCCCTGCATCAAAACGCCGGTGCCGCCGAGGGCGATCGTTTCATCGATCCGCTTGCAGATCTCCTCGATGGAATGGACGTAAGTGTCGGGTTTGCCAGGACGGCGGTAGAATGCACAAAACGTGCAGACGACGTTGCAGACGTTTGTGTAATTGATATTGCGGTCGATGATGTACGTTACGACGTCGCCCGGACTTTTGCGCATCCGGACCTCGTGCGCCGCAAGACCGATACGTACGAAATCGTTCGACTCCAAGAGCGCCGTGCAGTCATCCGACGACAACCTGTCGCCGCCCAAAACCTTATCCAAAATTGGCTGTATATCTTTTTCCATTACAGATCCGTGGTTTTTCACCTTGATTCTACCAAATTACTGTCTGCCGATGATAGCAGCCCTCGCTGCTGCCGGCCCTGGTCCTTTCTTTGCAGCTTTGCGCCTTTGCGGAGATCATTTCCCAAAGTCGCAAAGAGCGAATCCGAATTCCTAAATCCCGCGAAAACTTTCTTGTACGAAACCGAGGAATAATTGATACGGCTTTAAGATTTTCTACGCGTTAACAGATAGAGAAGAGGTTTACGGCGGGGTTCAATTTATGGAGAGAAGAGAATTTCAGTTTGAAGCAAGCGATATGTGGTTGCTGGTTTTTGCGGTCGTCGCCGGGTGGCTGCTTATTTTTCAGTCCGGACTGTTCTAGCCAAACAAACTCAAACCTGCGTTTTCGTCTTTTCCGACCAGCGGCGTAGATACAATATGCCCTGGCATACCGCCAAACCGATAACGAAAGTCAGACCGACCTGCCAAATAGCCGGCAGATCGCCCATCTTTAACCCAAACAAGCTGTTGCATGCCCAGCAGAATAATCCAAGAATACAGGCGTACCGAACCGCCCACACGAGCAGGAAAAACAGGCCGGTGATTGTCGCCCAAAGTTTCATGGTCTTGCATATTTTTGCGCGTCGCGCCCGTCGTAAACAAGTGCTCGTCACTTCGTAAGCGGCCGCACGCCTGCTTAGCACGTTAGCCGTATTCATAAACCCAGAATTTTGTTTCCGGAATTCTTAAGCCGGGGTTCGGTAAAAGGGTGTATATTGACACATTACGATATATCGTGATAGTAATAGTTATAACATAGAATACTGAGGTATTCTAAAAAATTTTGAGAGGTGAAAGATATGTACGGAAGACATGGTTTTGGACGATTTGGCCGGGGATTTGGCTGCGAGCCGCCGCGGATGCGTCGCGGCGATATGAAGTTTTTGCTGTTGGAAATCCTCAAAGAAGGCCCGCGGCACGGCTATGAGATCATCAACGGGTTGGAGGGACAATTTAAAGGATATCGCCCGAGTCCGGGGTCGGTTTATCCGACACTGCAGATGTTGGAAGAAGGCGGATATTTAACCAGCGAGCAGATCGACGGAAAGAAGGTTTACACTATCACCGACGCGGGTTTGAAGTTGCTCGAGGAGCGCGGTGAAAATCGCTTCGAAGCGACGCCCGGTATGAAGCAGGCGTTTGAGGTTCGCAGATCGCTGAACAAATTGGCAATGGCGGTTGTGGACAGCATGCGCGGAAGCGATGCGGAAACTATGAAAAAGATCGAAGAGATCGTCAACAAAGCTCGGAAAGAGGTCTATTCGATCCTTGCGGAATCGTAAAAGAAATTTGCCCGCGAAAAGACGCGAATAAAAATAGAGACATATCCAATATTTCTTTATTTGTGTGATTCGCGTTATTCGCGGGTTTAACTACTTAGTAAATTGAAGCGGCTTGTTTTTTTCTAATAAGCCGTTTTTTTGCGCCAGATCGAAATACAATTCCATCCCCGTTCGCATTGACTCGTCCGGTTCGTAGGAGATGTTTTGCGATAGATATTTTCTTAATTCGTCGCGGCTCAAGGGAATTTCGGATTCGTAGTTTGAGACGATCTCGTCGATGTGAGAAAGCCCTTCGTCACGGGCAGCGGCAAAATCAATCGGAACAGAATCCCTCTTTGACATCCACATTGCAAAGACAAAACCGAGGCCGGTGTATTTGCGCCAAGTCTCCGCTAAGTCGAATTTTCGTAAAGATAAACCACCCGCTACCGCAGGTGGTACCGACAAATCCGCAATCCGCATTCCGCGATCCGCAATCGAAAGCGCCGGGTCGCCAATGAGCAACGCGCAGTCGGCGTCGGCAAGCATCATGCCGATGTCCGGTTCAGCGGGTTTAAATTGCGGCTCGAAACCTAAGAATTCGCGAAAGATTATTTTCGTGAGAGCAACCGATGTTTTTGATGAGATATCCAACGCAACGGAACGGACCTGTTCAAGGTCTCCGCCCTTTGTTATGAGGCACACGCTGCGGACACGTTCTTTTGCTCCGACGCAAACGTCGGGAATGAGTCGTGCACCATCGATATGTTGATAGGCGATCACCGGAACGAGTGCCGCATCGACGCGGTCCTGCGCGAGCAATTCGGCGGAACGCGCAGGCGCGGTGTCCAAAATTATCTCGACCTTGCCGTGATTTTGCCCGTACAGAAATGACCAGATGAGTGGTGCGGTGTTCGAATAGCTTGATGCGGAAATTCGCGGAACCTGCATTTGTTTCAGCTATTCGATTGGGCGGATGATCGTACAAAAACGTCCGCAAATTCGGGCGTGTGTGCTAAAACCTTGTGAGCGTACGGGCAGGTAGCTTTGATCTTCAACCCGTTCTCGCGGGCAAACTTAACAGCCTCGGCAACCAGATCTTCGCCGATGTTCTCGCCACGCAAACTTTCGTCAATCTCGGTATGGTCGATGGTTATCTCGCCGTTGCCCGATTTGAAATAGGTCAATTCGGCGAGCCACTCGCCGTTTTCTTCGATATAGAAGGCGCCTTTCTTACCGTGTTCGTCCCGTTTTATTTCCATATTTAATGTTCTAACATTATGGCGTTCGCTTTGCCAAATCTTGCCCGCAAATCGTGTCTGAACTATTCTAAAAAGCATGAAATTTTTTGACGTGACAATTGCCGTCAGCGAATCGGTGCCGATATACTCGGGCGACCCGACGGTCAAGATCGACGCCGTGCATTCGATAGAGAAAGGCGATGCGGCAAACGTTTCCAGAATGTGCTTTGGCGTTCACACTGGTACGCATGTTGACGCTCCGAACCATTTTATCGAAGGGCGTCGACGTATCGACCAACTTGATCTGGAAAAATTGATCGGCAAATGCCGCGTTGTTGGGATCGCAGACAGCGTGACTGAAATCGGGCCTGAGCATCTCGGCGAACTGGCTGGCGTGGAACGAATTTTATTCAAAACAAAAAATTCCGCGTTTTGGAACGAGCCCGAAAAAGGCTTTCGTACCGATTTTGCATACATTTCGCCAGAAGCCGCTCGCGTTTTGGCCGGTAATGGTCTGAAGCTCGTTGGTATAGACTATCTCTCTGTCGAGAAATTTGGCTCGACCGACTTTGCAACGCATCACACGCTGCTTGAAAAAGAGATAGTTATCATCGAGGGTGTTGATCTTCGCGAGGTGCCGCCGGGCGAATATGAAATCATCTGCCTGCCGATAAAATATGTCGGCGGCAAAGGCGACGGTGCACCGGCACGGACGATATTGAGACAGATATGAACATTGTTGACGAACTAGGTTATCGCGAAAAAGTTTACGGACTTGTCCGGCAGATTCCTCGAGGCAAGGTGATGACGTATGGGCAAATCGCTGTAATCCTTGGCGAAGGCTACACGCCGCGCACGGTGGGTTATGTGATGCATGCGGCAAATGCAGAAAACGTCCCGTGGCAGCGCGTGATAAATTCGCAGGGCGCGTGCTCGACCGGGAAAATGACGCTGCCGACAAACTTGCAGCAGGGCATGCTCGAATCGGAGGGCGTCGCGTTTAACGAAAAAGGCCGTTGCGATTTGAATAAATATCTCTGGACGCCTGAGGATCTGGAGGTTGAAGAAGAGTCGCACCCCGATCTATTGGAACCGTAAGATTGATCAGCCACGAAATTACACGAAAGAACACGAACACAAATCAACGTTTCGTGCTTTTTCCTGTTAATTCGTGGCTAAACTCCTTCTTATCCGCCTCACTAACCGACACGAATTAGAAACAAATTAGTGTTATTCGTGCCATTCGTGGCTAAACTCTTCTCATCTGCCCCATTTCAGCTTATTTCTCAAAACATCAAAATAATTTCGGTTCGGCGGTTGAACGAGGTTGAATGTCATCGCGCCTTTGCGGATAAGGACGCGGTCGTGGGCTTCCATCGGGAAACCGGTCTGGCCGTCGAGCGTCAGCACGACGCCTTCATTGCCGTTCATTAGTTTCAGTTCGATCTCCGCGGTGTCGGGTATGACGATCGGCCGGTTTGTCAGCGTAAACGGGCAGATAGGCGTGAGAACCACGGCGTTCATTGACGGGTAAACGATCGGGCCGCCGGCAGAAAGGTTATACGCCGTTGAGCCAGTCGGCGTTGCGACGATCAGTCCGTCCGAGCGGAATGAATTTACAAAAAGGTCGTTGAGGCTGACCTCGATCTCGATGATCCGCGCAAGTGCGGCCTTGTTTATTACGACGTCGTTTAGGACACGGCCGCCCGCAAGTTTTTTGTCGGCACGCCAATGTTCGGCGTCGAGCATAACGCGGCGGTCGATCTCGAAATTGCCGTCAAAGATCAGCTCCAGCGTGGGAAACATTTCCTCGATGCGAAAATCGGTGAGATAACCGAGGCTGCCGTAATTAACGCCCAGTACCAGGACTTCGCGGTCGCCCACCAGCCGAGCGGTTGAGATCATCGTGCCGTCACCGCCGAGTACAACGATCAGATCGGCTTCGGCCGCAAACCGAGCGGTATCAACGGTCTCGATTTCGCAGACCTCGTCAGTCGGCTTCGCCGCTTCCGAATATGGCTTTCCGAGCAATTTGACACCGCGTTTTTCGAGCCATTCGGACAACTCACAAGCCGTCGCCCACGCCTCGGCGTGATTTGGCTTGACGACGATGCCGGCCTTTTTGATCTCGCGGTCTGTCATATCACGGGTGAAATTATAATCAGTTAATTGAGATCAAACTGCAAGCGTTACCTTTTACGAAAGGACCGACCTCAAATCGAAAGGCATCTAAAATTGGTTTTTGACACAGATTTTGCTATTATCGCAGTTTGTCCGTCCAGACAATTATTTCAAGTATATAGGTATTTACAGATGTTAAAGTTTTTTAATCGTCTTGAAAAGACGCGCAACTTTGTGCTTTTTATCTTCGCTGTGCTGATGGTGGCGAGTCTCGTGCTTTTTTACTCGCCGACGAGCCGCGATACAAGCTCAACGCTCATGCGCAGCGACGAGGTCGCAGCCAAGGTCGCGGGTGAAAAGATAACTGTCGGCGAGCTTGCCCGCCAAAAAGAGCAATACAGCCAATTTTCGCGCGGCCAAAGTTTTCCCGCCAGATTATTGCTTAACAGCCTTATCAGCAGCCGTATAACGCGCGTCGAAGCCGACCGGCTTGGACTGACTGCGAGCGATGCCGAGGTTGCCGCCGCGATCCGCGACCAATACAAGCCCAGCGACGGCCGTCCATTCGATCAAAAACGCTACGAAGAGGCCGTTTCCCAGCAATACGGCAGCGTGACGGCGTTTGAACAAACCGTTCGGGACGACCTAAGCGCCAAAAAGCTTGAGGCGTTCGTAACCTCAGGGGTTAGCGTGTCTGAAGAAGAAGTATTAAAGGACTTTCAACGCAAGAATACCAAATTTGACCTGAGCTATGTTGCGGTAAATGCCAACGACCTTGCTCAGACGATCACGCCGACCGATCAGGAATTGCACGATTATTTTGAAAAGAATAAGGCGAGCTATTACATTGGCTCACAGCAGAAAAAGGTCAAATACATCTTTATAAACACCACAAAGATCGGAGAAAAGCTGCAGCTCACGGACGCCGATATTAAGGCCGAGTACGACAAGCTGCCTGCTGATAAAAAGAAGGCGGGCGTGCTCGGACAGGAGATCGTTCTTCGCATTCCGAAACCCGACCAGGAGCCGCAAGTGCTTCAAAAGGCGAACGATATAATCGCCAATCTGAAAAAAGGCGGAGATACGGTCAGCGAAGAGGCATTTGCTGCCGCGGCAAAAGGCCAGTCTGAAAATCCTGCAACGGCGCTGAACGGTGGCCATCTGAAAGGCGCCGTTCGGGAAAATCCCAACAACCCGACCGATCCGTACCAGCAGCTATTGAAAATGCAGCCGGGCCAGATAACCGACCCTATCAACTATCAAGGACGGTATTTCATTCTTCGCCGCGGCGATGACCTGCCGAAATCGTTTGAGGATGCAAAGAAGGAGCTGGAGGTCAGCCTCCGCAATCGGCGTGCGTACGCAGCTGCGGCCGAGCTTGCGCAAAAGGTCGATGATGAGCTAAAGCAAAACAAGGACGTTCAGAAAACCGCTCAGGATTTTGCGGCGCAGGCGAATATGACCCCGACGGAAATGGTCCGCGAAACACCATACGTCAAACCCGGCGATAACATTGAGAATATCGGCACGTCGCCGCAATTTGAAGAGGGTATTGCGGGTCTAGAAAATCAGAACGATGTGGGCGACAAGATCCCGATCCAGAACGGTTTTGCCGTGCCGCTGCTTGTCGATAAAAAAGAACCGCGCGACGCTGAATTTGACGAGGTAAAGGCGCAGGTGACCGAGTCGGTCAAGCTTGAAAAGGCCCAGGCAATGGTTCAGGACATCGCGAACCAGATCGCGTCGGGTGCTGTTTCGCCTGCGGCTTTGGACACGCTGGCAAAGGCACGAAACCTCAAGGCACAGGAGCAAAAGAGTTTTACGATCGGCTCGCCATTAGGTCAGGGCCCGTCGGCTTCGACAAACGAAGCCCTCGAGGACGCGGTTTTTGCATTGAAGGACGGCGAAGTCACAAAGACTCCGATCAAGGTCGGTGATAGCTGGTACATCGTAGGCGTGACCAAGCGCGAAGACGCCAAGATGGAAGATTTTGCAAAGCAGCGCGACGATCTGATCGAGCAGATGCTGTCGCAAAAACGCTCGCAGGTTTTCTCCGATTACCTCGCTGCTGTTCGGCAGAGAATGGAAGCGGCGGGACAGATCAAGATCTACAAGGATGCGGTCGCAAAACTCGATGAGGCCGACCAACCGGAACAACCGGTAGGCAACGAACCACCTGAGCAACAACAGTAATTCGCGATAGTGAGACAGGGAGACGCGGTGACACGGAGAATTTCATGTCATCGCGTCTCTTTTCTCTGTCCGCGCTTTATTGTCAATGATCGCTGCCCTAAAAGCCGGCGGCACGCCTGTTCAATTCGCGGCTCTGAATAAAAAGCTGCCGTTGCTCGTAGATCGAAACCTTTGAGCAACGGCAGCTTTGCAATATTACGGTGTTATTTTCCGTGTACGTTCATAAAATACCATGTCGTGATGAGGGCCCACACAACAAGGTTTATGACCGAAGCGATCAGTCCGATTCGTTGTATCTTATCGCTGCGTTCGGCGCTCTTACGATTGCCATACATCAGCACCCAAACCAGAATGCCCGTGAGTATCCACGCAAAGAGCCTGACAGCCATATTCAGAGCTTCCGTGTCTTCCGGAATCGGCTGGCCCGGCTTTAGCTTCAAGAGTTCCCGAAAGTCTATCCAGTAATGGACCTGGACAACTGTCAGAACGATAACGAGAAGGATCCCGATCATCGCCGCGAAGGGTGGTTTGTAACCAGCAGGCAGTTCGTCGACGTTCGCATTTTCTGCTTTTGCCAAATTACTGTGCGTGTAACCGTAGCCGAAATATACGACCAGGCCGATCGCCATCCAGTCTATGAGCCGAATCCAGGTGTCCGGTGGCAAGTTGTTCATGAGATATGCCGCCGAAACAACCGTACAGATCGGAATGATCGGTGAAAGCGGCACCTTGAACGGCCGATGCAGCGCCGGGTTTGAGGACCGCAGAATGATAATTCCTGTTCCGACGATAACAAATGCGAAAAGCGTTCCGATGCTTACCAACTCACCAAGCAGGCTGATCGGTACAAATCCAGCCAGGATCGCCACGATCGTGCCGGTGATCGCCGTTGTAACGTGGGGAGTTCGATATTTTGGATGAACCTTTGCAGCCCATGCCGGAAGCAGGCCGTCCTTTGACATCGAATAAAAGACACGCGGCTGGCCCATGACCATAACGACCATTGTCGAGCTTAAACCAAGAACGGCACCGACCTTGATGATCGTCGGAAAAACAAAAAGCACTGTTCCCATCGTCGTGCCTTCCGCGACCTTGAGCGCCGCATCAATGGCGACGGCGATCGGAGCAGCCTGGCCCGCCAGAGCGTGATAATCGACAAGGCCGACCATAATT
>Ga0207674_10009979_pt1 | contig 10807 bp, 10 predicted proteins | sample KBSCornC72_FD_184303 | JGI IMG/M metagenome (GOLD analysis project Ga0207674, IMG submission 184303) | Corn rhizosphere microbial communities from Kellogg Biological Station, Michigan, USA - KBS Corn C7-2 (SPAdes) (version 2) | ecosystem: Host-associated > Plants > Roots > Rhizosphere > Soil ...
CCCTTGCTGCACCGCCAGCGCGGCGAGGTTCTGCGTGAACTTGAAGCAGTCGCCGGTCTCGTCACCGGGCAGGCGCAGGCCACCGGCGAACTTCTCGCGCACCTGCGCAAGGGCCGGCTCGTTGCGGATGCAGCCGTCGCGATCGAGCACTTCGTAGGCGACCCCGTAGCGCTTCAGGATCTCGATGTCGGCCGCCGTGCCGTCGAACTGCGCCTGGGTGCGAAACAGTTGCAAGGTGCCCTGGGTGCGCTCGTCGTAGCGGATGCCGGTCTGCGCACGCAACTCCTTCAGGCAGTCGCGGCTGTACTCGGCAAGCCGGACCATCCGGCCCTTGTTGATCTCGTAGCGCGCGCTGGTGCAGTTGCGCAGCATCGCGAGGCCCCAGCGGATCAGCCCCAGATCGATGTTGGGCCGGATCACCAGCGGCCGGTGCCGCATCAGCAGCCACTTGATCGCCTTGATCGGCACGCCGGGCCCGGCCCAAGGCGCCGAATAGCCGGGCGAGACCTCGCCTGCATTGCCGTAACTCGTTTCAAGGGCGGCCGCTGGCTGGCGGTCGACCACCGTGACCTCGTGCCCGGCCAGCGCGAGCTGGTAGGCGCTCGTAACCCCGATGACCCCACTGCCCAGAACCAACACCTTCATCCGATCCTCCCACGGCCGACGGGCCGTGGGGCGCAGTGTATCGAGGCGTTGGTTGTGGTCCGCTTACGGCGCCGCTGCGGCGCTGAGCTCGAGCGTGCCGAACATCTCGCGCACCGGGCGCGTCTCCGGCAGCACGTAGACGACGCCGCGGCGCTTGCCGAGGCTGGCCGCGACGATGCGATCGTAGAACTCGACCGGCACGACGACGCAGCCGAACGAGATGCGATGCTCGGCAGCATCCTGCGAGCTGAGCCGTTCGGCGCGCCGCTCCAGAGCAGGTGCCGGACGAAGCCGGTGAATCGCGAGCGAGGCTTCGTAGTCGACCCACACAATGTCTTCGCCCTTGTCGTTGTGGCCGGGCTCGGTGTTGAAGCGCCCGGCCGGGGTCGTGCGTTCGGTCGGCAGCAGGCTGCTCGGGCTGCGTTGCGCGATGTCGGGCACCGACAAGTCACCGGGCGCAAGGCCGATCAATACCGGCGAAACGCCGAGCACCCTGCCCTGCGCTTCGAACACGTATATCCGCGCGTCGCGCTTGTCGACTATCGCGAAAGGCTGACCCTGATGATCACCGCTTTCGAGCACCCAGTTCGCCGCGTAACGCGCATCGAGCGAGGCGCGTTCGCCGGCAAAGTCGGCACCGCTGCTTGCCGCATTGCTGACCGTTACACACAAACACAGAACGGCCGCGGCGCACAGCGCCTTGCCACGACGAACCATCTCGCCAATCCTTCCCCGAAGACTTCCCGGCTTGGCCGACGAGGTCCGTGGGCAAGCGAAACGAATTGTCGCGGACTGTTGCTCCGCGTTGGGAAATCCCGGGCGTCGCGGCCGGATTTGCGTTACAGGTCAGCCGCGCTTTTCGTGACGGATTGACGTCTGGATTGTCGAGTTGCGGGCGACGTAGGCGGGAAACACATCGGCCAGCGCCTTGCGCTCCGGCAGCACGTAAACGACGGCTTGCGATGCGCCCAGCAGCGGCTTCATGACCGCATCGAAGAACTCGACCGGGATATTGATGCAGCCGTACGAGATGCGCCGGTCTTCAGCGGCGCCTGTGGCGAGGCGTTGGAGCCGGTGCTCTTTGGGATCGACGATGCGCACGCGGTGCATCGACACCGCCGCGTCGTAGTCGACCCAGATCACTTCCTCGCCGGAGGCGTTGCGGCCCGGGTGGCTGATGAAGCGTCCGGCAGGCGTGGTCTTTTCTTCCGGGCGCACCTGATCCATTGGGCGCTGGCCAATTCCGGCGACCGAGTCGTCGCCGGGGGCCGCGCCCAGCAGGACTCGGCTCGTGCCGACGAGACGGGCGTCGGCATTGAACACATAGATCTGCGCGGCGCGCTTGTCGAGGATCGCGAACGCGAGGCGCCGGTTGTCGCGCGATGTGGCGACCCAGTCGGCGATCCCGCGGGCATCGTCGCCCGGTTGGACCTCGCCGAACTCGGCGGCCTGCGGCGCAGCAGGGATGGCGACCGCAAGTGCGGGAGGGGCGCTGCGAGACGAGAGGCGGCTCGTTGCCGAGCCGCTGGGTTGGATGGTGACGGCGAGTACCGCAATGCCGATCAGAACGCCTTGTTTCAGGCCAGCGTACACGCCGGCCCGATCAGCGATCAGATCGGCGAATTTCACGGTACTCACTCTGAACCGCGATCAGTTGCGGTCGGCCTTCGGTGCGGGCTCGCTCGACGGCGTCGAGCTGGTGTCGGTCGAGCTCGGTGCCGCGCTCGAGTCGCTCGACGGTGGCGTGCTGCTCGAGGGCATGCTCGTTGAAGGCGAGGTCGAAGTCGAGGTCGACGGCGAGGTGGAACTCGGGCCGGCCGTCGGATTCTGCGACTGCTCGGCCGCCGGCGCTCCTTGCGTCGGAGGGGTCGAGCTGCTGTCGGTGGTCTGCGCGTACGCAAAGCTGATCGCGCCAACGATCGTCGCGGCTGCCACTGCGGTGGTCAATGTCTTCGATGCTGTCATATCGATACTCCTTCGTGGTCAAGAGGCCTCAGGCCTTCGGATGGGAGGGGCCGGCCCGGTGGATGACCAGCTAGCTTCAGGTTAGGGGTGCGATGGACACGCGGGCATCGGTCATCGGCGACAGCCCATGTAGGACAAGCACGGTCACGAAATGCTACGAAAATGGCGTACCGACAAGGAGCTCCATGCCATTCGTTCCCGACTACGTGGCCCCGGCCAGCTTCACCGATCCAGCCGCCGCGCTGGCCCAGGTGCGTGCGATTTATGAAGCCAGCATCGCGCACCTGCGCGCGGCGCTGGTCGACTTCGTTGCGGGTGGCACCAGCGCGGCGCGCGTGCGCGCGTGTTACCCGTTCGTGCGAGTCCACACCGATACGGTCGCGCGCGCCGACTCGCGCCTGAGTTACGGCTTCGTTGCCGGGCCAGGCACCTACGAAACGACGCTGACCCGGCCAGACCTGTTCTCGAACTACTACCTCGAGCAGTTCCGGCTGCTCCTGAAGAACCATCACATCTCGCTCGAGGTGGGCACCAGCGCGCAGCCGATCCCGGTGCACTTCTCGTTCGCCGAGAACGACCACATCGAAGGCAACCTGAGCGCGGAGCGCCGGCTGCTGATGCGCGACCTGTTCGATCTGCCCGATTTGAACGCGATGGACGACGGCATCGCGAACGGCACCTTCGAGTCCGGCCCGGGCGAGCCGCACCCGCTGTCGCTGTTCACCGCACCACGGGTCGACTACTCGCTGCACCGGCTGCGCCACTACACGGGCACCGCACCCGAGCACTTCCAGAACTTCGTGCTGTTCACGAACTACCAGTTCTACATCGACGAGTTCGTGCGCCTCGGCCACGACACGATGAAGAGCAGCGCGGCCGCGCAGGATTACGTTGCGTTCGTCGAGCCGGGCAACGTCGTGACGAGGCGCAACGGTCTCGCGCCCGAACCAGGCGACGAACTCGGCGCTCCGCCGCCGCGCCTGCCGCAGATGCCGGCCTACCACCTGGTGCGTGCCGACGGCAGCGGGATCACGATGGTCAACATCGGCGTCGGTCCGGCCAATGCGAAGACCATCACCGACCACATCGCGGTGCTGCGCCCGCATGCCTGGATCATGCTCGGCCACTGCGCGGGGTTGCGCAACACGCAGCAGCTCGGCGACTACGTGCTCGCCCACGGCTACGTGCGCGAGGATCACGTGCTCGACGAAGAACTGCCGCTGTGGGTGCCGATCCCGGCGCTCGCCGAAGTGCAGGTGGCGCTCGAGTCGGCGGTCGAGGAGATCACTCAGCTCAAGGGCTACGAGCTCAAGCGCATCATGCGCACCGGCACGGTGGCGTCGACCGACAACCGCAACTGGGAGTTGCTGCCCTCACATCATGCGGTGAGCACGCCGGAGCGCCGCTTCAGCCAGAGCCGGGCCATCGCGCTCGACATGGAAAGCGCCACGATCGCGGCGAACGGCTTTCGCTTCCGGGTGCCCTACGGCACGCTGCTGTGCGTCAGCGACAAGCCGCTGCACGGCGAGATCAAGCTGCCGGGCATGGCGAACCACTTCTATCGCGAGCGCGTGGACCAGCACCTGCGGATCGGCATTCGCGCGATCGAACGGCTTCGCGAGGCCGGCGTCGACCAGTTGCACAGCCGCAAGCTCAGGAGCTTTGCGGAAGTGGCGTTTCAGTAGCAGCAGGGGCGACGTCGCTCGACGCGGCGTGCTGCGGGCGCAGCCGGGCAAGTCCGGCGGCGAAGAAGAACGGCAAGGCCAGCACCATGCACCAGCCGGGCCCGCCGATGTGACGCCACCAGGCGAGCTCCTGCACCGTGGACGGAAGGTTCGGCGGGTACAGCATGCCGAACAGCAGAATGCCGGCGCCCGCCCAGGCCGGCCAGCGCGGCGCCCCAGCGCTCGGGAAGCACAACATCGCCGCCATCGGCACGAACGTCATCAGCAGCAGGCTGGCGTGGCGAGGGTTGGTTTGCGGACTGAACGCCAGATCGAGCGCAATCAGCGCCGACCATTCGAGCAGGACGAGCAGCCGCCACGGTCGCGCATCCTGTTCGGCGGCGCTCGGCCACACCGTCAGCGGCATCCCCGTGTGCCGATAACCCCGCCAGAGCACCAGTGCAGTTGCCGCCGCGATGCACGCGACGACCACCGGCCCGAGCGCGCGCGGCCCATTGCTCAGCATCCGCGAGATGCCGCTCGTGATCGAGATGCTGTGGCCGACGCCGATCGGGTCGATGTTCGCTGGCGGAATCCCCGGTGTCGAGATGCCGAACAGATGGGCGATACCCGACAGCGCCTGGGCCCAGTAGTGCAGATTCGTGCTCCAGCCGGTGACGAGCGCCGGCAGGAGCGCGAAGAGCACGATGCCGACGCAGAACCAGCCCGCGGCGACGAAGCGCCGCCGCAGCAGCAGATACGGAAGGAACACGATCGGCAGGTACTTGATGTCGAACGCCAACCCCAGCAACAGGCCGGCGAGGCGCGGGCGGCTGTCCAGAAAGCGCAGCGCCAACACGAGGGCAGCCATCAGCAGGATGTTGGTCTGCCACATCTGGAATTCGCTGCGCAGCTTGGTCGCCGCGAACAGCGTGCCCAGCGCGGCGACCGCGGCCACACGCGCCGTTGTCGGCTCGATATCGAGGCGGCGCAGGGTTTCGCCCGCCATCACCCAGGCACACATCAGGCCGAGCCCGAGGTTCACGATCAGCATGATCCAGGCAGCGGTCTGGACCGAGAACGCCGTCAGCGGCATGAACAGGAATGCGAGCAGCGGCGGGTAGATATACCCGCGCACACCCGAGGCGTACAGGTCGCTGCCCTCGCGCAGCGCACGAGCCCCATGGTAGAAGTGTTCGAAGTCGCCACAGCCGGTGACGAACACGCTTGCGAAACCGGAGTACGGGGCGTCGCCGATCCGATGCGAAACGACGACCCAGAACCACGTGTAGATCAGCGCGAGCGTGACCAGCGAGGCGAGCAGCAGCCAGGGCAGAGAACGGATTGGCTTCAAGGGACGGAGCGAGGCGGAGCGGGGCGGCGGGCCATTCGGAGAGTCGGAAGATTCACTTCTGACTGTTGCTGGATGTTGCCCGCCCGAGATTCTAGGCAGGTCGTGCCCGGTTGCCCAGGGTCCTCCGATACCTTACGCTGTGATGAACTGGACGGTCCAGCACCCGGCGCGGGAGACAGCGCCAAGGAGAGCTTCATGGCGTCAACGCCGGCGCAAGCCGCGACCCAGAATATCCGCACGCTGGCGCTCGTCGGTCAGACCGGATCGGGCAAGACCAGCCTGGCAGAGGCACTGCTGTTCAAGGCCGGCGCCATCGGCGCGCCGGGCAGCCTCGAGCGCGGGACGACCGTCAGCGATTTCGACCCGATGGAACGGCGGGCCCAGCACTCGCTGAATGCCGCGGTCATGCACTTCGATCACCGCAACACGCGCGTCCACCTGATCGACACGCCAGGCTACAGCGACTTCGTCGGCCAGTCGATGACGGCGCTCGAGGCGGTCGAGACGGCGGCGGTCGTGATCAGCGCGAGCACCGGCATCGAGGTGATGAGCGCGCGCATGATGGACTGGGCGGCGAAACGCCGGCTGGACCGCGTGATCGTCGTCAACAAGATCGACGCGGGCGGCGACTTTGCCGCGCTGGTGCAGCAGATCCAGGCGACCTTCGGCAAGGAGTGCCTGCCGCTGAACCTGCCGGCCGCCGGCGGCACGAAGGTTGTCGACTGCTTCTTCAACACCAGCGGCGAGGCCGATTTCTCGAGTGTCGAGACGGCGCATCGGGCACTCGTCGAGCAGGTGGTCGAGGTCGACCCCGAATTCGTCGAGCGTTACCTGAACGACGGCGACGTCGACCCGCGCGAGCTGCACGCGCCGCTCGAGGAGGCGCTGCGCCAGGGACATCTGATCCCGATCTGCTTCGTCTCGTCGCGCAACGGCGCCGGCGTGGCCGAGTTGCTCGACGTGATCGAATTGCTGCTTCCGAACCCGGCCGAGGGCAACCCGCCGCAGTTCTTCAAGGGCGAAGGCGCAGAGGCGAAGGAACTGCACGCCGATCCCGACCCGGCCAAGCACGTGATCGCGCATGTGTTCAAGGTCACGGTCGATCCGTACGTCGGCAAGATGGGCGTCTTCCGTATCCATCAGGGCACGGTCACGCGCGACAGCCTCCTGTACATCGGCGACGGTCGCAAGCCGTTCAAGGTCGGCCACCTGTTCATGCTCAAGGGCAAGGACCATGTCGAGATCGTGCGCGGCGTGCCGGGCGACATCTGCGCGGTCGCGAAGGTCGACGAGATGCATTTCGACGCCGTGCTGCACGACGCCGCCGAGGACGACCACCTGCACCTGCAGCCGCTCGACTTTCCGGTGCCGGTGCACGGCCTCGCGATCGAGCCGAGGCGGCGCGGCGACGAGCAGCGCATGTGGGAGATCCTGCAAAAGCTCGTCGACGAAGACCCATGCCTGAAGGTCGAGCATGTCAGCACGACCAACGAGACCGTGGTCTACGGACTCGGCGAGTTGCACCTGCGCACCTTGCTCGATCGAATGACCGACATCTACAAGTGCGAGGTCAACACGCGCCCGCCGCGCATCGCGTATCGCGAGACGATCACCGCACCGGCGGAAGGTCACCACCGGCACAAGAAGCAAAGCGGCGGCGCCGGGCAGTTCGGCGAGGTGTTCCTGCGCATCGAGCCGCTGGCGCGCGGGGCGGGCTTCGAGTTCGTCGACCAGGTCAAGGGCGGGACGATTCCCGGCCAGTTCATCCCGGCGATCGAGAAAGGAATCCGTCAGGTGCTCGACACGGGCGTGATCGCGGGGCACCCGGTCAAGGACGTGCGGGTCATCGTCTACGACGGCAAGTCGCACTCGGTCGATTCGAAGGACATCGCGTTCGCGACGGCCGGGCGCAAGGCCTTCATCGACGCCGTCAAGAAAGCCGGGCCGATCATCCTGGAGCCGATCGTGAAGGTCGAGATCACGGCCCCCGACGCGAGCATGGGCGACATCACCGGCGACCTGTCGTCCAAGCGCGGCCAGGTCAACGCCACCCATGCGCTGCTCGGCGGCGGCATGACGGTCAGCGGCCAGGTACCGCTGTCGGAACTGAACGGCTACCAGGCGCGCCTGAACGGAATGACCGGAGGCCAGGGCCGCTACACGCTCGAGCTGAGCCACTACGAGGCGGTGCCGGCTTCGGTGCAGCAGCAGCTGATGGGGCAGTATCAGGCGAAGGACGAGGACTGATCCGACACTGACTCGGCTCAAGCAGTGCGCGGCTTGACCAGCGCTGCACAGCGCTTCGCCCGATCGCGGGCCTGGTCCGTGTCGACATCGTGGGCAAGCGCAACGCCCATGCGCCGCTTCGTGAAGCTCTCGGGCTTGCCGAACAGCCGCAACTCGGTCTGCGGGATGCTCAGCGCCTCGGCCACGCCATCGAAGACGATGCCCTTCGCGTCGACCCCGCCATAGATCACGGCACTCGCGCCCGGGCTCTTGAGTGCCGTGTCGACCGGCAGCCCGAGCACGGCTCGCGCATGCAGCTCGAATTCGTTCTGCCACTGCGTAACCATCGTGACCATGCCGGTGTCGTGCGGGCGCGGCGAGACTTCGCTGAACCAGACTTCGTCGCCTTTCACGAACAGCTCGACCCCGAACAGCCCGAGCCCTTGTGATCGCCCGGCCCCGCCCGGTGCGATGCCGAGGTTGTCGGTCACCGCCTTCGCGATCTCGCGCGAGCGCTGCAGCGCACGCGCCGACATCGTGTGCGGCTGCCAGCTCTCGACGTAGTCGCCGCTCACCTGCACGTGGCCGATCGGCTCGCAGAAGTGCGTCTGCACCGTGCCATCGGCGCCGAGCGCGCGCACGGTCAATTGCGTGATCTCGTAGTCGAAGTCGATGAAGCCCTCGACGATCACGCGGCCGTGGCTGACGCGGCCGCCGGCCATCGCGTAGTCCCAGGCATGCTGCACGTCCTGCGGGCCGTCGATCTTGCTCTGGCCCTTGCCCGAGCTGCTCATCACCGGCTTGACGATGCACGGGTAGCCGATCTTCGAGTCGATCGCCGCCTGCAGCTCGGCGAGCGAATCGGCGAACACGTAGGGGCTGGTCGGCAGCTTCAGCGTTTCGGCGGCGAGCCGGCGGATTCCTTCGCGGTCCATCGTCAGTCGCGCAGCGCGCGCGGTCGGCACGACACGGACGATGCCGGCGGCCTCGAGCTCCTCGAGCATCGGCGTCGCGATCGCTTCGATCTCGGGCACGACCCAGTCCGGCCGCTCGGCCTCGATCACCGCCTTCAACTGCTGCGGGTCGCTCATCGTGATCGTTCGTGCATGGTGCGCAACCTGCTGGCCGGGCGCGTTGTCGTAACGATCGACGGCGATCGTCTCGACGCCGAGCCGCTGCAGCGCGATCAGCACCTCCTTGCCGAGTTCTCCGCTGCCGAGCAGCATGACCTTCGTGGCATGGAATGAGCGAGGGGTTCCGAGCGTCGTCATGGCAAGTGTGGGGCTGTGGTCGATCCCCCGATTGTCGCCAAGCCGATCACGGCAAGGCCTTCAACGGTGCAAGCGCATAGGCGGCGCCCAGGTCAACCAAGATTTATCATATGGGTCATGAATTCCGGCTCGCGCGACGTCGCGCAGATTCGCCACGACAACGCGCTGCTCCTTTTTGACGAGTTCGTTCGAGCAACCGTCAAACATCCGGATGCCGCCACGCTGCGCGGCCTGGAAGGCCGTTTTGCCGAGCGCCTGCAGATCCAGCCGAGCTACTGGAGCCAGATCAAGAGTCGCTCGCGCCAGATTGGCGAACGCCTGGCACGCCAGTTCGAAAGCCTGAGTCACAAGCCGATGCTCTGGATGGACCAGCCGCACGGATCCGTGGCCTGGGCGGATGCGCCCGCCCGCAGCGGCACCGCTGCGCCGGGCGTGGCGGCGCAGCCCACAACTGACGCCGACCGCAACGTGCCGCAGGACGACGATGAACGCTTCATCGTCGGGCTGGTGCTGACCTACTACCGCCGCCACCCGCAACGCGCCAAGACCCGGCTGCTCGACCTGCTCGGCGAGGTACTGACGCCGGCGCCCGCGCCGCCGGCACCAGCCGCCGGAAAGCGCGGCGACGACAAGCACCGCAGCGACGACGACCGGGCACTCTGGAACCAGACACAGGCCGCCGTGGCGCCGCTGAAACGCAAGCGCTGATTTTTTTCGGCCCATCCCTTGAATTAGGGAGAAAGGCCCCTTGCGCAAGATAATCAATCGTTTATCATTTGCGCAAGTCACGGCAAGAAGTCCCCGCCGTCCGACGACACCCCGCCGATCCACCCCCGACGAAGGTTCCATGGCTCTGTTCACCGCATCGATCAACGCTCTTGCTTGCCGCATGCCGGCCCGCGAAGCCGTTGTGATCGGTCCGCTGCGCGGAGTCCAACGTGCCGTCGCCGTATCGCCCGGTTCACCGCCGCGCTGAACGTCCTCATCAGACGTTCACACGTCAAACGGCCCGGGTTGCGCTACCGCCCCGGGCCGTTTTGTTTTTGTCGTCGAACCTTGTCGTCAGTCACCAGCATTTCTTGAGGAGACCTACATGAAGATCACCGTCAACACCCGCAAACCACGCAACCCGCTCGTTGCACCGACGCACTTTCGGCGCGCCGGCCGGCATCAACCAGGCCGCGGCTCGATGCGCCAACAGGCCGGCCGCGCTCTGCAGCGCGAGCTGGATCAGTTCAAACAGCACAGCCCCTGAACCGGGCGGCACGGCCCCGGGACGTCGATCCCGGCCGGTGACGCCAACACCGAGGACATCATCATGTCGAGCTTGAAATTTGCACGCGGGGCGTTCGTCGAGCCCCCCGCACAGGAAGCAGCAAGGCGCCTCGTCGCGCTCGTGTTGCTCAGCGTCAGCGCGTTGCTGGCGCGTCTTTCCGATCGTTTGTCGGGACACGCGGTTGCCGAATCGGCCCCCGCCGACCCGCGCTTCGAGTTCTACGCCGAAGCCGGCGCGCCCGAAGGTGCGCTGTACGTCGACGGCGAACTCGCCGGCTGGGTGGCGGTGAACCGCCTGTAACGTGGGGCCGCCGTGACCAGCCGGCCCTTGCTCGCGATGCGCTGGATCAGCGCATCGCGAGCGCTGTTTTTCGCCGCGGCGCGGGGAACATCGTCTCGATTGCCGT
>Ga0207674_10009983_pt1 | contig 10806 bp, 9 predicted proteins | sample KBSCornC72_FD_184303 | JGI IMG/M metagenome (GOLD analysis project Ga0207674, IMG submission 184303) | Corn rhizosphere microbial communities from Kellogg Biological Station, Michigan, USA - KBS Corn C7-2 (SPAdes) (version 2) | ecosystem: Host-associated > Plants > Roots > Rhizosphere > Soil ...
CGTGCAAGCCGAGCCCCGGTGCCTGCAGCACGGCCCGCAACAGGGCCGTGTTGGCCGGCACCCCGGCGATGTCGAACTCGTTCATCGCCCGCACCGCCCGGCGCGCCGCCTGCTCCAGCGTGCCGCCGGAGGTGATCACCTTGGCCAGCAGTGAGTCATAGCGCGAGCTGACGGTATAGCCCGGGTAGCCCGCGGTGTCGACGCGGACGCCGCGCCCGGCCGGCGGCTGGAACCGGCTCAGCGTGCCGTCGCCCGGCAGCAGCGTGCCGTCCGGCCGCAGGGTCTCGGCGTTGACCCGGGCCTGCACGGCCACCCCGCTCGGGGTCGCACCCAGGGCCAGGTCAGCGAGGCTGGCGCCGTCGGCGATGCGCAGCCCAAGCTCGACCAGGTCCAGCCCGGTGACCTGTTCGGTGACCGTGTGCTCGACCTGCAGCCTGGGGTTGACCTCGAGGAAGGCGATCTCGTCGCCTTGGACCAGGAACTCGGCGGTGGCCAGGCCCGCATAGTCAGCCGAACGGAGCAGGGCCTCCGCGGCCGCGAACAGCCGGGCGCGGACCTCATCGGTGAGCGTCGCCGGGGCGATCTCGATCAGCTTCTGCCGGCGCCGCTGCAGGCTGCAGTCGCGGTCGCCGAGCACGGCCACGGCGCCCGTGCCGTCGCCGACGACCTGGACCTCGACGTGCCGGGCCCGGGGCAGCAGCCGCTCGGCAAAGACCCGCCCGTCGCCGAAGGCCGCGGCTGCTTCGGAGGCGCATCTGCGTATCGCCTCGGGCAGGTCCCCCTCGCGGGTCACCGGGCGCAGGCCGCGCCCGCCGCCGCCGGCCACCGCCTTGACCATGACCGCGCCGTGCTCGCGCAGCAGGGCTCGTGCCTCCTCCGGCAAGGGATCGGGACCGGTGCCGGCCAGCACCGGCACGCCCAGCTCCCATGCCCGGGCTCGGGCCGCGGCCTTGTCGCCGAACAGCGCCAATGCCTCCGGCCCTGGTCCGGCGAAGCGCAGGCCGGCGGCGGCGCACCGGGCGGCGAGTTCGGGTCGCTCGGACAGGAAACCGTATCCGGGGTGCAGCGTGTCGCAGCCCGCCCCGGCGGCCGCGGCGATGATCGCGTCCACGTCGAGGTAAGCCGCCACATCGGTGCCCGGCAGTTCGACCGCCGCGTCGGCCCGGCCGACGTGCCCGCAGGCGGCGTCGTCGGCGGGGTAGACGGCCACCGTCTCGATGCCGAGTACAGACGCCGTGGCCATGATGCGGACCGCGACCTCGCCCCGGTTGGCGACCAGCAGCCGCTTGATCATGCGGTCATCTCGTTGTCGCTGGAAACGATGAGCGCGTCGTTGCCGACCCGGCCGTTCAGCGGCGGAGGAGCCTGGTCCCGCAGGATCCCGGCGGTGCCGCCGTGGGCGGCCAGGATGTCAGCCATGGATGCCAGCAGCTCCTCTACCCATGGCCGCGGTTCTTCACCGAAGTTCACGGTCACGTCCTGGTCGATGACGAACTGGTCGACACCCGACATCTCGCGGAAGTGCCAGCCCATCGGGACCCATTCCTCGTCCTTCCACTTGGTGGCGTGGCTGTTGCCGCACCAGACCAGCATCGGTTCCCCGGGGGCCGCCTCCAGCAGTCGGCACAGGTTCGCGGCCTGCTCGCGCTCGCGCCAGTTGGTGAACTCCATGCTGCGCAGGTGCTCCTGGTCGGTATCCGGCGTGATCTCGATGACGGCCTCGTAGGCCCACAGGGTCCAGCCCAGGTCCAGCGCGGCGCCGATCAGCCGCTGCATGTCCGGCTGAGTCAGGTAGCCCTCCCGGCCCGGCGGCATCGCGAGGATAGGTCCCTGCGGTTCCCCGCGCTGGTGCGGCAGCGCCTCCATGGCCAGCCGCCGCACCCCGGCCTCGTGCGCCGCCTGGATCATGCGCACCCCCACCTCCCGGGTCCGGACGCAGCGCGCCAGGCCGCTGTGCGCCTCGTTGGCCATCACCACCGGCGCGTGCGCGAACGCCCACCGGACCAGGTCCTCCACGGAGCACCAGCCCTCCACCGGACCCCAGCCCTCCACCGGACCCCAGCCCTCCACCGGACCCCAGCCCTCCACCGCCACCTCCCGCCCGTACCACCAGACACCACCATTGTCACCACTGCGCCCGTGATAGTTAGCGTCGCCATCATGGGAATCTGGTGCTGATGTGTCTCCGGCAGCTGGCGTGACCTGAGATACCCGTCAGCGCTAATCAGCCTCGGCTTACTGTCGCCTGAAAACCACTGCAATGTCACATCGCCGTGCACCCGACCACGGCAATGTCACATCGCCGTGGTTCTGTGGCGAGCCTCAATCCCAGAGGATGGCGCCACAGGCGGCGCACGTACCGCTCTGGTAATCCCGGGCATCGGCGGGGTGCGGGCAGTCGGCCTGGACCGGCGGCTCCGGCTCGTCGGCCACCGGCTCCGGCGCATCAGGTACGGGCTCTGGCGCGACAGACGCGGCGGGCTCGGGCTCCGCAGGCTCGGGCTCCTCCGCGGCCTCCGCGGCCTCTGCGGCCTCCGTAGTCGCCGTCGCCGCCCCCTCCACGGGCGCAGGCTCCACGGGCGCTTCCTCCGCGGCCGCTTCCTCCGCGGTCGCTGGTTCCGCGGCTGGGGCGCGCTCCCTGTCGGCCCCGGCCGACGGCCGGGGCCTGGTGTAGTAACCCAGGGCCGTCTGGATCATCTCCAGGCACCACTCGGCTCGGGTCCACCCGGCGAACTCGGGCCGCGCCAGGACCTGCGTCATCCGCGCGGCGTCTTCCGCGGAGAGTTTCAGCCAGATGGAGACCGAATCCGGCTCGGTCCGCCCAGCACGTGCCATGGGTTCAAAGTACCCACAACGGCCGTGCTCACAGAGCATGGGCGCGTTTGCCTGAAATGAGACCCGGACGGCATGGATTCCTGACGGCCCGGCTATTAAGTTAATTATTCAACACAGTCAGACTGTTCTGTCCCTCGAACAGGTGAGCGCGGCGATGCGAGCGATACCGATCGGACGGCGCGTGCGGACCGGGCTAGCGGCGGCCGCGGCCGCCACCGCGGTGCTGACCGCGGCGGCCGCGTGCACCACGGCTCCCGCCACCCCCGCTACCAGCAAGAGTGCCGCCCAGAACCAGGAACCGGGACTCGTCGTAGCCACCGCCGGCGGCGCCGTCCGCGGCCGGGCCGCCGCGGCGGGCGAGGAGTTCCTCGGCATCCCCTATGCGGCGCCTCCAGTCGGCGCGCTGCGCTGGCAGCCGCCGCGGCCCGCCGCGCCCTGGCACGGCACTCACGAGGCCACCAGTTACGCCCCGCACTGCCCGCAGCCGCCGGGTTCGTTCGGCCGGGCCAGCACGTCAGAGGACTGCCTGTACCTGAACGTGTTCACTCCCGCCGCCAACAAGGCACGAAACCTGCCCGTGATGGTCTGGGTGCACGGCGGCTCGCTGCGCACCGGCGAGAGCGACGACTACAACCCCGCCGGCCTGGTCCGGGACGGCGTCGTCGTGGTCACCATCAACTACCGGCTCGGTGCCCTCGGCTTCCTGGCCGACTCGGCGCTGGCCAGCCACCCGGGCGGCCCGTCCGGCAACTACGGCCTGATGGACCAGCAGGCCGCGCTGCGCTGGGTGCAGCGCAACATCCGCGGCTTCGGCGGCAACCCGGGCGACGTGACCCTGTTCGGCGAATCGGCGGGCGGCCTGTCCACGCTGGCCCAGCTGGTCTCGCCGGGCGCGCGCGGGCTGTTCCAGCGGGCCATCGTGGAGAGCGGGACCTACCAGCTGACCCAGCAGCCCCTCGCCGCGGCCGAATCGGCCGGAAAGACCTTCGCCGCCAAGGCCGGATGCGCCAGCAACACGGCGGCCTGCCTGCGCCGCCTCCCCGTCTCGACCATCCTGGCCGACGAGGACCCGTCCGGCTACACCCCGGACGTCGACGGCGCCGTGCTCACCCAGTCGATCAAGACCGCGCTGAGCGACGGGCAGTTCAACCGCGTGCCGGTGGTCATCGGCACCAACCACGACGAGTACCGGCTGTTCGTAGCCGGGTTCCAGTTCCTCGGCGCACGGGTGACCGCGGCGAACTACCAGTCGATGATCGCCTCCACGCTGGGCGTGTCCGCGGCCATCGCGGGCGCGATAGCCGCGCAGTACCCGCTCAGCCGCTACCCCAGCCCGCCGGTCGCGCTCGGCGCCGTCGGCACCGACGCGATCTTCGCCTGTCACGCGCTCACCGCCGAGGAGTCGCTGGCCCGGTACGTGCCGACCTACGCGTACGAGTTCAACGACGAGAACGCGCCCGAACCCTTCCTGCCCCCAGCCGGCTTCCCCTACGGCGCGGCCCACGCCTCCGAGCTGCCGTACCTGTTCAACCCGACCTCCGTCACGCACCCGGTACCGTTCAGCCAGGCTCAGCAGAAGCTCGCGGCGGCCATGAAGCAGGACTGGACGAACCTGGCCAAGACCGGGATCCCGGCCCCCGGGTGGCCGAAGTTCACCAGTGCCAGCCAGCAGATGCTGTCCCTGGTCCCGCCCGCCCCGCAGGTCGAGACGAACTTCGCCGCCCAGCACCACTGCGCGTTCTGGGCGCCCGAACCGTAGCTAAGCGATTCCCCCGCCGGCCGCCGGCGCAAACCGTGATGCTCGCGGGCACCCTGGTACAGGCGCGCGTCGTGAGGCGACCAGCTGCAAAAGATCGTGGTGGATTCGGGCTATGCGGTTGATCCGGTGCACGATAGACCCCCGAATCAACCATGAAGCCCGAATCAACCACGCAAAATCTAAGACCAGCGCACTGGCGAGCGAGTAATGAGCCGCAATCCGCACACCTGCATCAGGAATCACTCACGTATCGGGGCCCGCCGAACCTAGCCTGGCCAGCGCTCAACCAGACAGCGCCTCGCGGGCCTTCCTGATCTCCGAGCGGCGCGCCGAGTCGAGGTACTCCTCGATCCGGGTGATGTGCCCGTCCCGGACCTGCAGGTACATCGCGGCGTGCAGTTCGACGTCGGCCCCGTTCGGCAGCCGCCCGCGCAGCACGTGCTGCTGCAGCACGCCGTCGTCGGTCGCCGCGCGCCGGGTGACGTCGTAGCGGAGGCCGGACAAGGCCCGGTGCAGCCCCTGCAGCACCTTCAGGTTGTCATCGACCGACTGCTCGAGCAGGTCGTCGTTGTGCCAGATCACGGCGTCGGGCGCGTAGATCTCGCGCAGCGTGCCGAGGTCGCCGGCCTCTATCGCGGCAAAGAAGCGGATGACAAGTTCCTCGCTCATGGCACGTGCCTCCTTAAGTACCCAACGCGGCAATGGTCCGCTCGTAACCCCACTCACCGCCGACCGGCATCGGGAAGATGACCGGCAGGTCCACCCCGGCGGCCCGGTACTCCGCCAGCCGCGCGCTGACCCGGTCGGCATCACCCCACGCCACGAACCCGTCGGCCACCTCCTGCGGTACCCGCCCGGCCGCGCCCGCCCGGTCGCCGGCCAGTGTGAGCTCGCGCACTGCGCCCAGGTCGAAACCCCCGTCCAGCTCCCCGAACAGCCGCGGCACGGCGGGATGCAGCACGTACCGCGGGACTACGGCGCGCGCCGCCGCCGCGGCCGCGGCCGGGTCGTCGGACAGGCAGCAGTGCACCACGCAGGCGACCTCGACCGACTCCGGATCCCGCCCGGCCGCCCGCGCGGCGTCACGGACAAGGCCGGCCGCCTCGCCCGCCTGACCCGGTGTCATCAGGTTGAGGATCACGCCGTCGGCGATCCGCCCCGCCAGGGCGAGCATCCGCGGCCTGAGCGCGCCCAGCCAGACCGGCAGGCCGGCCCGCACCGGCGGGCTGTCCAGCGGGATCATCCCCGTACGGAACAGCTGGCCGTCGTAGCCGGTGCCCCGGTTGAGTACCGAACGGACGACTTCCACGTACTCCTCGACCATCCGGAGCGGCGCCAGCGGGGAAAGCCCGAACCTGGCGTTCATCACGGCGTTGCCCACGCCCAGGCCCAGGATGAACCGGCCGCCGGCCGCCTGGTCCAGCTGCGCCGCGGTCTTGGCCGCCAGCACCGGCGGCCGCAGGGCCGCGTTCGCCACCGCCGTTCCCACCGGCACCCGCGCGGTCGCGGCCGCCACCGGATGGCACAGCGCCAGCGCGTCGCCGTGCCCCTCGGCCACGAAAACCGCGCCGAACCCGGCCCGTTCGGCCGCCCCGGCCAGCTCGCCGATCCGGGCCGGCGGCAGCCCGCTGTGCGACGCGATCGAAAGCCCGAGGTTCACGACCGCACCTCCCGCCCGGCGAGCTGCGCCCGCAACTCCCGCTTGAGCACCTTCCCGGTGGTTGTCCGGGGCAGCGCGTCGGTGAACTCCACGCTCTTCGGGCATTTGAAGTGGGCCAGCCGATCCCGGCACCAGGTGATGATCTCACCGGCCGAGGCCCCCTCGGACGCCGGGATGACGACGGCGTGCACCGCCTCGCCCCAGGTCGGGTCCTGCCGGCCGACCACCGCCACGTCGGCCACGGCCGGGTGGCGGGCCAGCACCGCCTCGACCTCGGCCGGGTAGATGTTCTCGCCGCCGCTGATGATCATGTCCTTGGCCCGGTCGAGGATGTAGAGGTAGCCGTCGGCGGTCAGCTTGCCGATGTCGCCGGTCCGGTACCAGCCGTCCTCGGCGAAGGCCGCGGCGGTAGCCCCGGGATCCCGCCAGTATCCGGAGAACAGCGGCTCGCCCCGGATGAGCAGCTCACCGGCCTCCTCGAAGCCCAGGTCACGCCCGTCCGGGTCGACGATGCGCACCTCCCAGCCGAACGACACCCGGCCCGCGCTGCCCAGCCGCGGGTGCCCGGGCTGGTGGTCTTCGGGCGCCAGCAGGCTGATCATCGACTGGCTCTCGGTGTTGCCGTAGATCTGGCGGAACCGGCAGCCGAACGCCGCCACCGCCGCGGCCAGCGAGGACGGGGTGATCGGCGCGGTGCCGTAGGCGATCTCCCGCAGGCTGGACAGGTCAATGCCCTGCTGTCCTTCGCTGGCGCGGCGCCGGATCTCGGCGACCAGCATGTCGATCAGCGACGGGCCCGCGGTGAAGAACTCGATCCGGTCCGCCTCGATGGCGTCGATGACCGCCGCCGGGTTGAACGCCGTGTGAATGTAAACGGTCCCCGCGGTCAGGATCGCCTGCATGCACTGGCCGAAGCCGCCCAGGTGGAACAGCGGCAGGATCTGCAGGTGGTGTGACCCGGCGACCTGGTCGCCGATCTCGATGGCGAAGTCGGCCACGCTCATCATCAGCGCGCCGTGCCGCAGCGGGATGGCCTTGGCCCGGCCGGTGGTGCCGCTGGTGTGCACCAGCGCCAGCACTGTGTCCCCGGTGAGCGCGGGCCGCGGCGGCACAGGCCCCTCCAGCGTCCCGCCGTCGACCCAGCCATCGGGCACGGAACCGCCCCCGATGACGACGCGGGGGACCGGCTCGGGCCAGGCCGACCCGACCAGGCCGGCGAATTCGGCGTCGGCGGCGATCGCCTTCGGCTCGACCAGGGCCAGCACCTCGGTCAGCTCACGCGGCGACAGCCGCCAGTTGACGAAGGCCGGCGTCGCCCCGGCACGCATCAGCGCGAACGCGTGCAGGAGGAAGTCCGCGCTGTTCTTGGCCACCACCGCTACGACGTCGCCGGATCCGGCCCCCAAGCCCGCCCAGCCCCCGGCCCGGCGCTCGGTCTCCGCGCGAAGCTGCGCGTAGGTGTACGCCGCGCCCCGGTCGTCGACCAGCGCCGTCAGCTCAGGGCGCACGTTGGCGCGCCACTCGATGACGTGGATCCAGCTCTGCATCCCGCGAGCACCTTTCGTCCGCACCGTATCGTTGCATCATGATCGACCTCGCCGCCATAGTCAGTCAGGTGCGGCAGGGCATGATCCCGGCGCACGTCTACGCCGACCCGGAGATCTTCGCGGCCGAACGCGACCGGCTCTTCGCCCGGTCCTGGACGTTCCTGGCGCACGAGTCCGAGATCCCCGATCCCGGTGACTACGTGGTCCGCCGGGTCCTGGCCGACTCGTTCATCGTGGCCAGGGACGAGGCCGGCGTGGTCCGGGTGATGTTCAACATGTGCCTGCACCGCGGCATGCAGGTGTGCCGGGCCGAGCTGGGCAACGCCTCGCACTTCCGCTGCCCGTACCACGCCTGGACCTACCGCAACGACGGCCGGCTGGCCGGGCTGCCGTTCCACGAGGAGGCCTACGGCGGCGAGGACGGCTTCGCCCGGGCCGGCCAGTCGCTGCTGCCCGCGCCGTCGATGGGCATCCACAACGGGCTGATCTTCATCAGCCTGGACCCGGACGCGCCGGCGCTCGCCGGGTACCTCGGCGACTTCGCGTTCTACCTCGACTTCTACACCCGCCAGGGCCCGGCCGGCGTGGAGCTGCGCGGCCCCCAGCGGTGGCGGATCAAGGCCAACTGGAAGATCGGCGCGGAGAACTTCGCCGGCGACAGCTACCACACCCCGCATACCCACGCCAGCGTGGTGGACATCGGCCTGTTCCGCGAGCCGAAGGCCAGCAAGCGCAAGGAGGGCGCCCTCTACCAGGCCGGCCCCGGCGCGGGCACCACCTACAAGCTGCCGCCCGGCGGCGGGTTCGCGGACCAGCTCCGCTACGTGGGCTACCCGGACGCGATGATCCCGGCCATGGCGGCGGCCTGGTCGGACCGGCAGCGGGCGCTGGTGGCCGACAGCGGGTTCATGCCCTCGGCCGCGACCCTGTTCCCGAACCTGAGCTTCGTGCACAACTGGCCGCAGATCGACGCGGACGGGACGGTCGCCCCGTTCATCTCGCTGCGCCAGTGGCAGCCGGTCAGCGAGCGCGAGACCGAGGTCCTGTCCTGGTTCGCGGTGGACGCGGCCGCCCCGGAAGACTTCAAGCGCAGGTCGTACACCGCCTACCTGATGTGCTTCGGCAGCTCCGGCATGTTCGAGCAGGACGACGTGGAGAATTGGGTGTCGATCACCGACATGGCCGCCGGGTCGATGGCCCGGCGGCTGACCCTGAACAGCCGGATGGGGCTGACCTCAGAAGGCAAGCCGGTCAAGCCGCCGCTGGCCACTTATCCCGGCCCCGGCTTGGCCTACCAGGGCTTCGGCGAGTACGGCCAGCGGCACTGGCTCGGCCAATGGGCCGACTGCCTCTCCCGGGAGGCGCAGTGACCGCCAGCCGGCCGCTCCCGTACGGCGACCCGGCTCACCTGGCCGCACACCAGTTCCTGGTCGAGGAGGCGGCGCTGCTCGACGCGGCCGACTTCGCGGGCTGGCTCGGCCTGCTGTGCGAGGACATCCGCTACCTGATGCCGGTGCGGGTGACGACCGCGCGCGGCGCGGGCTTCGACTCCCTGGCGGATATGGGCCACTTCGACGAGGACATGTACGCGCTGCGCAAGCGGGTGCAGCGGCTGGCCACCGACCACGCCTGGACCGAGGACCCGCCGTCGCGCACCCGGCACTTCGTCACCAACGTCAGGACGTTCCGCGCCGAGGGTGATGACCTGCGGGTCGAGTCGGCGCTGCTTCTGTTCCGCAGCCGGGGGGACACGCGCGAGCCCTCCCTGATCTCGGCGGGCCGAACGGACCTCCTCCGCGCCACCGCGGACGGCCTCCGCCTGGCCCGGCGGGAGATCACCGTGGACGAATCGGTGCTGCGCACCCAGAACCTGGCGGTGTTCCTGTAGTGGCGGACGAGATCCGGCTGGCCAACGAGTTCGGCGAGGTCGTGGTGGAACGGGTGCCGACCCGCAACGGCGCGCGGCTGCGCATCTCCGTGCCGGCCTCGGGCCGGTCGATCCTGCTCTGCCCGCTCGAGCTCGAGGCCCTGACCTGGCAGGACCACGACCTGTTCTCCCGCCTACTGCAGACCCCGCACGGCCCGGAGGACTGATGGGCTGGCTCGACCGCAAGCGCGCCCTGGTCGCGGGCGCTGGCTCCGGGATCGGCCGCGCCGTGGTGGACGCGTTCCTCTCCGAGGGCGCGCGGGTCGGTGCACTGGAGCGGGACGAGGCCAAGACCGCCCGGCTGGCGGCTAAGCTGCCGGACTGCGTGGTGACCCAGGGGGACGCCACCGTCGTGGCCGACGCCCGGGCCGCTGTGGAGGCCGTCACGAGCTCGTTCGGCGGCCTGGATGTCCTGGTCAACTGCGTGGGCATCTTCGACTTCTACCGCGGCCTGGCCGACATCGCCGACGACCAGCTCGACGCGGCCTTCGGCGAGATGTTCGCCGTCAACGTGAAGAGCCAGCTGGTCACCGTGCGCGCCGCCCTGCCCGAGCTGCGCCGGGCGGGAGGCTCGGTCGTGCTGACCGTGTCCACGTCCGGCTTCTACCCGGGCCGCGGCGGCGTGCTCTACGTCGCGTCGAAGTTCGCCGTCCGCGGCTGCGTGATCGCGCTGGCCCACGAGCTGGCCCCGGACGTTCGGGTCAACGGCGTGGCGCCGGGCGGCACGGTCGGCACCGAGCTCACCGGGCCGGCCAGCCTCGGCCTGGACGGCCGGGTCCTGGACGCGGCCGGGGGCCGCGAGGAGGACCTGCGCCGCCGCACCCCGCTGCGCGTCGCGCTCGGCGGCGAGGACCACGCGGGCAGCTACGTCTTCCTGGCCTCGGACCGGGCCCGCGGCATCACCGGCACCGTAGTCCACTCCGACGGCGGCATGGGCATCAGATAAGGCGCGGGCGGTGACCCAGGCGGCGATCAGGTCGGCGGCCTGGGCCCGCGCGCCGTCGGGCTCTTGCAGGTAGTGATCGGCCTTGATGAACTCCAGCGTCTTGTCTGGCGCGGCTAGCGCGTCGTACAGGGC
>Ga0207674_10009984_pt1 | contig 10804 bp, 27 predicted proteins | sample KBSCornC72_FD_184303 | JGI IMG/M metagenome (GOLD analysis project Ga0207674, IMG submission 184303) | Corn rhizosphere microbial communities from Kellogg Biological Station, Michigan, USA - KBS Corn C7-2 (SPAdes) (version 2) | ecosystem: Host-associated > Plants > Roots > Rhizosphere > Soil ...
CATCTCGGCATCTTCCTTGATCACCATCTTGGGGCGACCGCGGCCACCGCTGAGGCTCTGGAGAAGCGCCTGAGCGGCATCCCGGGGGAGGTCCTTGAAGACCACCTCGCCGGAGCGGGCCTTGACGATGGTGACGCGGGCAGCCTCAGCGGCACGGTCTTCCCGCTGGGCACGACTCGCCCGAGCAGCCGAACCACGGTTGCCGGCCTGGACCGGAGCCGGGTTGGGTTCCTGCGTGTGGGCGAACTGGGTCGAACCACGCCCGATGCCGGCAACGGCCTTCGGGTTGTCCTTCTTGACCTGCTGGAGAGCGAAGTTGTACGCCGCCGCAGCCGAAGCCACGCTGGTGTCGAACTTGTTCACGATCTCCTGCATGATCTTGCGCCGAAACATCGTGGGCCCTGCTTCACGGACAGTGGGCAAGAGCTCGGTGAAACGCGAAGACGCGTACTGCCTGATTCCCTTCGTCATGTCAATACTCCTGTTACGGTTTAGATGCAGCAGCCTCTGCCGGGATGGCTTCGGTCGCTATGCATCGGGCTGTTCCCTTTGCATGACTCTATTATGTAACCGGTTACAGGAATGGGCAAGCAGTTTTGAACCTCCGCCCATGCTTTATTGTAACAGCCAAAATCTACTGCGTCAAGCAAAGATAAAGGCTCCACAGGTTATTAACAGGTTGACGGGATTCGATCATGGAGTTAAAATAAAAGCTGCCTCTGGCAGCCTACAGCCTACAATGCACCCCACATGGTGTCCTGTCCAATCAGAACAACCAGCGGCCTCTGGTCCGTCACATCGAAGAGCATGTAGTCCTTCTTGCGGCGGTCGGCCTCCCAGGCCCCTTGCAGCACACTCTCTGCAATGTCCCGGCTCCGTCCTTGATGCTTCAATTCGATGAAGCATAACTCCTCATCTGTCAAGTACACCTCGTACAGGTGCGGCTTGCTCATGTGAGCAGTTCCGAGTATCTCTTGCTTCCGTTTGAAATCCGCTTCCCAGCTATATGGCATAGTTTACTGCCCGACGGCAGCCGTGTCAATCGCTGTTACATCTCACAATGAAATGCAACAGGGCTTGACACGCAAGCCCCTTTTCGCTTAGACCCAGTACAGCTTGGCCTTCTTCTGCGCAGCAGCCTTGGCCACCATCTCGCGGGCGTCCTCGAAATTCAGCCCCTCGGCCACCACTGCCCCGTCGTGCTTGCGCTTGACAGTGAACTCCGTCTGGGGTTCGCCCAGATTGGGAGTCAGCTCGTCAGCGGCCTGCCCCGTGACCTCGGCAGCAGTCAGCGCGAGCTTCTTCTTGCGACCGCCGTTGTTCTTGCCCTCGGGGCGACCCAGGCCCACCACCAGCTCGGGCTCCGAAGCCTTGATGCGTTGGAAGGCGTGGTTGTAGTGCGTTGCCGCTGCGGCCACCGTGATGTCGAACGTTTCGACCAGGTAGTGCATCACATTGCGGCGAAATGCCTTGTTGCCCACCTCCTTGCGGGAGTGCAACAATTGCAGGAACATCGTGTTCGCTGCGGTGCGGATGCTGTTTGCCTTTGCCATTTCGCTTACCTCGTTGCGTTGTTGATGTGTGTATTATGCCTAGAACAGGGATTCCTGTCAACGCCTTTTTGGCGTTGTTACATCTTGTTACTCGTCCATCAGATTGGCCATCTGGACGTAGACCTCGAGCAGGTCGTCGTCAGACAGGGTGCCAATCAGCTCGTCTGTCAAGAGCTTGGGGACGCCGTTGTCCAGGATTTCGGGAGCCCGAGCGCCACTGCTGAGGTGCAAGCTCAACCATTCAGAAATGTTGTGCTCGGCGATTTGTCGCATGGTGTTCTCCTCTTTTGCGTTTACAGTGCCACAATTATGCCTGGACAGGATTATCCTGTCAAGCCAGTTTGCGCTCTGTTACTTCTTCGCTTGCCCGCATTGGGGGCAGATGGTACCCGCTGCAATGCCCGCCTCATGCGCAGCATGCATAGCCTCCATCTCACGCATTTCGAAGGGCATGAGCATGGCCATCTCGAGATCCCCTACAGCGTCGCATAACGCATTGTAAGCCTCGAGCACAGCATTGGACTCAGTCTCGGGAAAGCCCCCGCTAGCGAGCATTTTAGCCAGCGTAGTTTGCGTCACGCGCCCCACGTCACGGGAGATGTGCTCGTTGTCCACAAGCACGCCGAATTGGTCGAGCCTGCGCTGCATCAGTTCAAACAGGGCACGCGCATTTCGTTCATTGTATTCGTGGTACACACTGCACTCCTGTTTGCTTCAATATCTCTATTGTGCATTAGCTGTGCTTGCCTGTCAACAACAATTTCGCTCTGTTACATTTCTCCCTAGATGTAACAAGGTGTAACAGAGGTTGACCCCGTTGGGCATGGTGCTATAATGATTAGGTCGAACAGAGGGGGATGGACGGCACCGCTGCGCGTCGGTTTCGTGAAACCCTAGATGTAACAGATGTAACAGCGCTTGACGGCGCCACGAATGCCTGCTACACTCTGTAGGCTGGGACCAAAGGCGGCGAAAGGGCCGCGTGGGCCCTTACCTATTCACAACCTGGTCATCAAGGTGGTAGCCTCCCGGCTACCTACTCTCTGCCGGCACTGCTCCGGCTTACTCTTCGGACACCAGCACCTTGATTGCTTCTTGTGTCCTGAACAGCTTCTCGAGCATCACGCACAGTGCTCGGAACACATCCACACGCTCGGCATGGAACATCTCTGCCAAACCTTCCACGTTGTCGATTTCTTCCCACGGAATGAAGTAGGAAGCCTTGTCCGTCGTCTCGAACTTTGTCCATTCGACATTACTGGCCGGGCCGATTGCAGCCATGCCCCTGAGTTCGGACTTGAGATTGACCGTCACTCCGCCCAGGCTGGCATCGATGCCAATACAGCGGAAGGTATGGCCGGCTTCGGTCTCCCGGATATCCAGTTCCCGCTTGATGTTGTAGACAGGCTTGTTCATCTGATTGCTTTCAAATGTGTCTTGCAGAGCGTCTACAAGATTGGTGTAGGGATTGTCAGTGGACCCAACGACAGACTTTCCGAGTTTGTCCAGCAACTCTGCAAGGACTCTTTGTCCTGTTGCAGTTATTGCCGCTTGCTTTGCTGCGTCCATGTATGTATTATGCCGCCACATGGCAAAGTCGTCAACCACTTTATGCCATATGTGCGAAACCTAGACTAAGAATCCAATCTAGATTTCCAAATCAAACCACAGGTTCTATACAGGAAACCAAATCTGGTTTCGTGATTTAGCTTAGTAACCTCCAGCAAGGATGAGTCTTGGACCCTCGATCTTACTCACCCTGATGAAGAAGCTGCCCACTGCTCGAACAGGCTCACTTCGCCCTTCGTCCACATATGAGAACTTGATACGAACCCGCGGCCCCCATTGATCGAGTATCAGGATAGCCTTGTGAAAACATTCAAGCTCATCCTGCACGCAATAGCCCTGCTCGCGGCGGAATTTGTTGAACCAGTTAGTCGCTGCTGTCCGGTCCGAGTTGTTCAATAATTTTGCCAGATTCAGGAGAATTTCCAGCTCTGCAAAGTCCTGCTGAGTACTGACCCGCATAACAAACTCCTTGCACTGTTTTGACTGTATTATGCAGCCAATAAACACCCACGTCAACCCTTTATGCGCAGTCTTTCCCGCAGGTCGTCCGCAGTGTCCTTAGCTTGATGTTGAGCCTTTCGCAATATAGTAAGTGTGGTCCTATCTAGAACTCCACCAAACTTCTTTATATGCGTTTCTACGTTAGCAGCATATCCCTCAGTGAAGTACAAGACCCACGCGATAGCCTGCTCACGCCCGAGTTTCTTTTTCCGCATCATTACTCCTCTTAATGACGCGGCATTGTAACATTACCCTACGCAGAATATGTTACAACTTGTAAGTACCTAGATGCCCGCTTCTTCCCTTGTAGAAAACCTGGCAACAGTAGGTGCTGATTCGGGAATGATGAATGCTGTAAAGTCGCGCCCCTTAGTGACAGGCCCACCGGGATAACGCATGGTCTCCTTAAGGTCCCCATCACGAAGCTGAGCACGAGCAGCATCGACGAACGAACTGTTAGCAAAGCCGAGGACAAGGATCAGCTCCTTAGGTCCCCACACCTTTGCATTCAGTGTGCCAATGTACATGCCGCCGCCGTGCCCGCCAGTACACTCCTTGTAAGTGTAGCCGAGCGAGAAGACTTCGTTACAGCGGGCGCAACAGATTAACTTCACAGTACATCCACCGGATCCTGTGCCATTGCAGCAGCAGTGAGGTCCAGATCCTGAAAGTCTTTCTTACCGGCTTCCAAGCCATCCATGAACCCAGCGGATTCCCGCCAATAGAGGTCTTCAATGGACAACTTAGTTTCGAGCTCATTGCCACAGAATGCGCGCCCATAGTAGTAGCCACGGGCATAAGCAAGGGTGTAAGGATGCTTGGTCACAGTTTTGTCCTTTGTGTATAGCACATTATGCCAAGAATCACTCAAAGCGTCAAGCACTGTTACATCCTATTTGGAAGAATTTCGCGGCATAGAGTTTCGGAAAAATTCGACCGAGAGTGGATGACGAGGCATACTCTTTGGTGGTTTTCACTGGTTTTGGGTGGGTGGGGCTCTTTTTGGCATTCTCCGACCTACCGAGAGAGGAAGACGCTTTTTCGCTGGTTTTAGGTACGTCCTCTTTATTCACACAATTCTGCACGAATCCACACTTCTTTACACCCTCCCCAATAGAATGCCGATTGACACTATACTATAGGGCGTGTACACTGTGAACTTCTATAGCTTAGTGAAGTTCTTGCTAAGTTCTATACTGTAGAGATACTCACTGTTGCGGTTATGCAAGCTAAGGCACACGGCTACACCCACAATGATTATCTATACACTAGGGCTTCATTCTACTTCATCAAGATTGTAGATAATCTCATTAAGCTTCTTAATGAATAAGCGCATTTGTTTGGCGTTCTTTTCCGAAAACTTTCCGTCGTTGTATAGTGTATTGAACACGTAGAAAACGGTATGAGGTGTAAGTGGATCGCCGGAACTGAACTTCAGTTTGATAGCCCACTTGTCGAATACTATTTGTGGCAGGGCATTCAATTGCTCACGTGTGGGCGGAGTGCTGATTGGATACTTGAGTGTCATCAGCACGCTCATACTTCATCCAATGCATAGATACGGTCTTTGAGTGCCTTAACTACATTGTTTAGGATCTCGATAGTCTTTTCGGAATGTTGTTGTTTCTCATATGTAGTAATCAAAGCGTCCGAAACATCTCTTGGAGTATCTCCGGTGATGGGTGCTGGTCTTCCACCCACATTGTATTTCACTTCTCTGAGCCAAGCTTCGAGCACATCGAATGGTATGGCCTCCAATTGCTCACGTGTGGGTGGAGTGCTAATTGGATACTTGAGTGTCATTAAGACTGACATCTTATTCGTCCATGTTGTAGATGCGAGTTCTGAGCTTCTGTATATTCACTTCAAGGTCTTTCACTCGGCAGTCGTTGTGCTTGTTGAAGAATCTGCACAGTTCATGGTATACCAGATAAACTTCTTCTTGAAGAGTGGGACGGAGTGGAATCAGGATTTTGATTTTGATTTCTTTTGTCCACTGTTTGAATACGTGCTCCGGGAGGGCTTGCAGTTCTTCCAGCTTGGGTGGAAAGCTCACCGGGTACTTGAGTGTCATTAGGACGCTCATAGGTTATTCGTCCAGGTTGTAGATGCGATCTTTGAGCTTCTGTAAGTGATCGTCTAGGGCCTTTGTGGACTTTTCACAGCCCTTGACTTTCTCGTAGAATTCCTTGAATGTGTTGGCTACCTGCTTTGGTGTATTCGGTGTGAAGCTTGGAAGTTTTCCGCCGACTTTGTATCCGATCTCAAGCACCCACGTAACGAATGCTTCGCTGGGAATTGCTTCCAATTGCTCACGTGTGGGTGGTGTGCTGATTGGGTACTTGAGTGTCATTAGGACGGACATGGTTATTCATCCATTCTAAAGATAAGGTTGCGCAGTTTCCAGACTGCATCATTTATGCTTTTTATTTTCAGATTGAGCAGGTACTGGTCGGTTTCTTGAAGACTGGTAGTCATGTATTCATGAACGCTCTTAGGCGTAGAATACCAGTGGTAGAAGATAGTGTCCAGCCACTTGCTGAATACTTCTTTTGGAATGGCTTCTAGTTGTTCCAGTGTGGGTGGATTGCTCACTGGATACTTGATGGTCATTAGGACTGACATCTTATTCGTCCAGGTTGTAGATAACGCGCACGAGAGCATCGATCAGGTCTTTGTTCGATGGATCCTTTTCGTACATGCGTTCGATAATTGTGTGCGTGAATTCACGACTGCCTGTGATGATACTGCTTAGAAGAAGGCCGTGCTTGTAGGACAAGTCTCCAAGCCACTCGTCGTATACTTCTTGTGGGAGGCTTTCGATCTGATGCAGGCTCGGTGGATAGCTAACCGGATACCTGATGAGCATCAGTGTGCTCATAGGTCTTCGTCCAGGTTGTAGATTCGCTTTCTGAGACGGTCGAGGGCTTCTTTGGTTGGAACAGGGAATGCACCGAGCAGGCGTTCCAATGAACGGTGACGAAGTTCGGGATCTCTGGAGAAGTCGCTGGCAGTGGGCTTTGGAGCAATTTGGCATTCATGCAGAATGTCTGCCATGAACTCCGAATACAGATCATGCGGAATCGACCCGATTTGGTCCATCGTTGGATGTTCCGCAAGCGGATACTTCAGCGTCATCAACACCGACATTCAGACCTCGTCCAGGTTGAAGATTGTTTGCTTGAGCTTCTTAAGCTCCTGGGTTGCAGGCCCAGTGTAATGGTCGTAGATACGGGTGATTGCCCGATAACGGCCTTCTTGTCTGGGGCCGACAACGATTGGCAGTTCACTGGAAGGAATACCCCATGTCTTGAACATCTGGAACACGAAGTCCAGATACATACCTTCCGGAAGTGCTTCAAGCTCGCCGGGTTTGGGTGGTATGCTCAGTGGATATTTCAGGACCATCAACACCGACATATTCACTCATCGAGCATGCGGGCCAGGCTTTCACGAAAGCGTGCGGTGCTCTTGTAGTCCTTCGACACCCAGTAGTCGTGTTCCTTTTGAATGCGCTTGGCATCTTCCAACGAAAGACCGGTAACGTATTCGACGTTCTTTCGTCCGATATATTCGGCCAGAACACCGATGTTGACGCTGTTCAGCCCTTTGAGGGCGATGTCGTCTAGCTGGGCCTTGTTGAACAGGCAACCGACCGCACAGTATCGGTATTCGCCGTCGGCCTTCTTCAGGCTGTAGGAGCAGGCGGACAGGTAGTTGACTGCACCCAGATTGCCAGCGTCCAGTTGGGCGATGATGTGGTTGATCGCGTCCTTGCGCGTGCGACGTACAGGTTTGGTCATTGGGTGTTTCTTTCAGTTGTTTTCGCAACGAATGGTGAGCGTGTCGCCCGTATCAGTGCCGCGTACTTTCGGAGACATTCCGCCTTGCGGATTGATAAGGTAGACGTATCCGTCGTAACAGAATTCCGAGATAACCGGAGCCATGGGCGCGCCTTTTTCGGCAACGGGACGGCTGGTGATTTCCGCCTTCATCGTGCAGGCCGCCAGTCCGGCAATGCCGAATGCGAGTGCAACGACAGCCAGGTAGAGTTTGGAACGGATGGGCATGTTCAGTCCTTGCAATTGTTGGCCAGCTGGTACTCCAGGAACTCGCGGAACTCGTCGTCGAGAGCACCCTTGGACGCCCACTTATCATGCATTGATTGGAGGTCGGTCAGTGCAAAGTAGCTCATGCCGGTCATGAATTCGATATTCTGCTTGCCGACGACGTCGATGAGCGTGCTCACGCCCGAATGGTTCAGGTTGTGATCCTTGATCCAGGCAATCTGCTTGGGTGTGAACAGGCAACCCACCGCGCAGTGCTTGCCGTCACTGGATTCGTAGGCACACCCGAACCCGCCCATGGCACCCAGGCGGCCGGCGTTGAATTCGGAAAGGACGTGTTCGAGGGTTTGCCTCTTGGTGCGGGGTTGGAGTTGCATGTTGTTAACCGTTCATGTTTTGAATGAGATAGGTGCGGAACTTGGACTCCGCCATCAGCTGGGATTCCGACTTGGACGAAAACGTCCTGGCGTCCCAGTGGGCGCAGTCCAGCCAATGGTCGTGCATGCGCTGAATGTGCAGCAGTTCCTCCAGATCCAGGCCGGTAACGTGTTCGATGTTCTTTTGGCCGACGAAGAGGGCAACGTAGTCGATGGTCGACGATGCATTCAACCCGCGGGTTTGAATGTCGTCCAGCTGTGCGTCGTTGAACAGGCAACCAACGGCACAGTGCTTGAAGGTGCCGTCCGCTTCCGGCTTGACTGCGCGATAAACGCATCCACCGAAGCCATCTTCAGCACCGAGTCGACCAGCGTCGAATTCGGAAAGGATGTGCTGGAGTGCTTGTTTGCGCGTGCGCTTCTTGAATGTGGATTGCATACTGTAACGTTCCTGTCTGTGTATGCAGCCATTTTAACTGACGCCGCCAAAGGCGTCAATAGGGTGTTACACTTTACACCGTTCCCAGCAGCGAATGGTATTTGGTCAGGGCTTCATGTATGGCGGATTCGACCTCTGCATCACCCCTGAAATTCACAATGATGCATTTGATACGTTCGTGCTTGCCCCAGTACAGGTGCCAAACGCCGCCCACATCAAACTCCTTGACTACCGCATCAACAACCGGTTGGGGCAGGGTTTGCAGCCACTCTTCGGTTCGTTGAAACTTGCCGTACTTGATAGCCAGAATCAGATCCAGCTCGGGCGAAGGTTTGTATTTGATGTGGTCGAGCACGACTGCGCCCTTTACCAGAGTTTAATTTCCACCGGATCTTTTTCGATGTGCTTGTTCCAAGCTTCGCGATACCACGTGGTGCTGGACGTGTTCAGCTTCAATTCGCCACGCATCCATTTGTGAGCCAGGTCGATGAGAAGCTCGGAGTGCTTATCCGGCAGTTCCAGCAGCAGGTAGTAGACGTTCTTTCCTGCCAGGTCTTTCTCGTCGAAGTAGCAGACTTCGTATCCTCTGGACTTCAGTAACGTAGCCGCTTCATCGCGTTCCTTCTTCTTCGTAAAGGAAACGATGGTAATCGGATCAGTGGGCTGCGTGGTGCCGAAGTCGATGTGCATGGATTACTTCTTGGTCAGCAGGTGGGTGGCTTCGACTTCGATGCTGAGCATCAACAGGCTGATTTCTTTCTGGCTGAGCGAGCCAACCGGCTGCCGAAAGTAGAGATTGGTGTACTTGCGAATTTGCTCGGCGGGGCTTGGACCACGCTGATGCTGAAGGCGATTCAGCTCTTCAGCAAAGGTGAGCTTTTCGTTGGCCATGTTAGGCTTTCAGGAGTTCCTGCTCGAGGCATTTGACGAAACTGTCGCTCTTGACGCCGACGCGTTTGAAGTCGAAATACCGGTCGTGCTCCCGTTGCAGAGAGCCGAGTTCCGCCACACCCATGCCGGTCATGTGCTTCAGGTTCTGTTCACCGACGTAATTGGCCAGCGAGTAGATGCCGTTGCCATTCAGCCCATGGGACTGAATCCATTGGTGTTGTTCGGGCGTAAACAGGCAACCCACGGCGCAGTGTTTCACGGTGCCATCGGCTTGCTGCTTTTCGTACAGGCAGCCCATCATGTCCGAAGCGCCGAGGCGGCCTGCTTCGAATTCGGCCTTGATGTGTTCCAGCGCCTCGCGCTTGGTGCGTGCTTTGATTTCCATGTACTGTTCCTTTTAACTTATGCCACGATTATAGCACTAGGACGCAAAGCGTCAAGCGATGTTACAATTTTAGCCGGGTTCTTTTTCGAGGGCCTCTTCGGCTTCGTCGGCTATGTCTTCCAACATCTTGTGACGTTCGAACGCTTCGACCTCGTTCAGGTTTTCCTGTTGCAAGGCGTTCAGTTCGCGTGCCAGCTCGGCAATGCGTTTGAGTTTCTCTTTGCGGTCCATTTTGCTTCTCCGGTTGCCGATGTTACAATTGTAACATCAGGACGCAAAGAGTCAAGCGATGTTACAATTAGACGTCGCTGTAGAAACCCAGAGCCTTCAGCATGTTGTCGCACCAGGCACGACTTTCTTCGTCGTCAGGGCCGCTGCCCTTGTAGCCCTCGCACCAGTTCAGAAAGTCTTCCCACTGGCGTTCCACGTAGGGTGTACCGTCGTCGTAGGTGCGTTCGTAGCGGCCTAGGTAAGCCGAACGGATGCGGACACGGGGCGTCTTTTCGATGAACGCGACACGCGAATCGATGTCCTCGGGATCGGCACCGACCAGCGTGCGAAAGGCACAGCCGTCAGCTTCAATCCAGGGCGTGATCTTTTTCATGCCAGCAAGGCCAAGGAGCCCAGGGCGAGAACCAAGGGTGCCAGGTTGAGGATCAGACATGCGACGTTCACCGCGTAGGCAAACGGATGCAGTCGATACACACCGCGATGGTGTTGCACCAGAAAATAGACAGCCATAGCCGTCATGAGGATAGAAATGATGATCATGTTATTCTTTCCAATCAATTCGGACAGTGATGCCACCGTTGCCAGGTTCCATGCAGTGATCGATGTTCACCGTCCACTGTGTGCCTGGGGCATAGGAACGAGCCCACTCGGTAGCCTTGAAAGTCTTCTTGTTGACTTTCGTGACCTTGGCTAGCACGCGAACATGGCCCCCACGGCCGCGCCCGTTGCACAGAAACTCGACCATGTCGCCTGCATAGAGCGGGCGTCCCAGGTAACCGTATTCCCACATC
>Ga0207674_10009986_pt1 | contig 10804 bp, 10 predicted proteins | sample KBSCornC72_FD_184303 | JGI IMG/M metagenome (GOLD analysis project Ga0207674, IMG submission 184303) | Corn rhizosphere microbial communities from Kellogg Biological Station, Michigan, USA - KBS Corn C7-2 (SPAdes) (version 2) | ecosystem: Host-associated > Plants > Roots > Rhizosphere > Soil ...
AGCCCAACACCGCGTCGCGGAGCGTCGTGGAGTACAACGACGGATAGCGGTTCACGCGCTCGGCGGGTGCGCTCGCGAGCGCACGCAGCGAGGCGGGCGGGCTCCCCCAGAGATTGACGTTCTCGCTGACGTCCACGATGGACGCGGCAACGTCGGGTGCATAGAGCGGCAGTCCACGTACCGCGGCTCGCGGCTGCAGCAGCGGCGCGGCGCGATCGTCGCTGGTCATCGCGTCACCCCCGCGCGCCAGGCGCGTGCAGCGAAGGCATGGCCCGGGAGCCGTTCGGCGTCGGCGAAGACGCCGACGTCGTCGGAGAGCCGCGCTGCCGCGTCCACCGTCACTCGCTGATACGTCGTCCAGCGCACGAAGTCGAGCGTCGAGAGGCCCGAGTACGACCGGGCCAGCCCACCGGTCGGCAGTACGTGATTCGCGCCGGTCATGTAGTCGCCGAACGCCACCGACGCCGATGGCCCGACGAACACCGTTCCGGCGTTGCGCACGCGTGCGAGCACGTCGTCGAGCGGCTCGACGGCGAGGAGCAGGTGCTCCGCCGCGTAGTCGTTCGCGAACTCGACGCACGCGTCGAGCGAGCCGGCGACGAGCACTGCACCCTGCCCCTCCAGTGCCGTTCGGCAGATCTCGGCTCGTGGCTGTGCCGGCAGTTGTACGGCCAGCGCGTCGACGATCGCCTGTGCCATGCGCGCCGTCGTCGTGACGGCGACGACCGCGGCAAGCGGGTCATGCTCCGCCTGGGCCAGCATCTCGCGCGCGACAAGCGACGCATCCGCCGAATCGTCGCACACCACGAGCAGCTCGCTCGGGCCGGCAGGAGAGTCGATCGCCACGACGTTGGCCACTTGGAGCTTCGCTTCGGCGACGTACGCGTTGCCCGGCCCGACGATGCGGTCGACGCGCGGTACGCTCGCGGTGCCGTATGCCATCGCCGCGATCGCGCCCGCGCCTCCCAGCGCGAAGACGCGATCGGCGCCCGCCAGCGCCGCCGCGGCGAGCACCACGTCAGACGGAGCGCCCGTATCACGCCCAGGCGGCGAGCAGAGCACGACCTCGCCAACGCCGGCCACTCGTGCGGGGACGATTCCCATCAAGACGCTGCTCGGATAGGCGGCTCGCCCGCCGGGCGCGTACACACCGACCCGGCCGAGCGGATCGGGGCGTCGGCCGACGGTGATCCCTGGCTCGCTCTCCGTCTCCTGTGCTACCGGACGGAAGGCGCGGTGCACGCGCCCGACATTGTCCGCCGACCGCTCGAGGGCGGCGCGCAGCGTCGGGGACAGCGCATCGAGCGCCGACTGCCAACGGGAGCGCGGCACCTCGAGCGCGTCGAGGTCGACACCATCCAGCTCGTGGGCGAGCGCGCGCAGCGCGGCGTCGCCTTCCTGACGGACGCGCGCCACGATGCTCGCGGTACGCTCGCCGACCGCGACGTCGATCGCGGCTGTGCGCTCGAACAGCGCACAGCGATCCGCCGCCGTGAGCTCGGCGCACGTCCCCGTCCAGCGGAGGGTCGGTCTGCTCACCGCCGCGCTGTCGCTCACGACATCAACCTCTCGATGCGCGTGACGAGGATGCCTTCCGCACCGAGCGCCTTGAGATCGGCGATCGTGCGGTAGATGGTGGCGGCCGAGACGACGGCGTGGACCGCCACGTAGTGCCCGCCATTCATGATGTCGATGATCGTCGGGCCGTTGAGTCCGGGCACGACGCGCTTCACTTCCTCGAGCCGCGCGCGGGGAACGTTCGCCATCACGTAGCGCTTGCCGCGTGCGGCGAGCACGCTGCCGAGTGCCGCGACCAGCTCCTCGAGCGCCCGACCGCGCGCGCCATCGGCGCGTGTCCCCGGAGCGGCGATGAGACGCGCGCTGGATTCGAGCACCGTCGCGATCTCGCGCAGCCCGTTCACGCGCAGAGTCGAGCCAGTGGACACGAGATCCACGATCACGTCGGCGATCCCGATGTGCGGCGCGATCTCTGCGGCGCCGGAGACGGGCACGATCTCCACCGCCTGCCCGCGCGCGGCGAAGAAGTCCGCCGTCACGCGCGGGAACACCGTCGCCACGCGGGTGCCGGGCCGAAGCGCGTCGATGCTCGTGATCCCACTCTCCTCCGTCGCGGCAACGGCGAGGCGGCAGCGGCCGAACGTCAGGTCCGCGAGGTCGTCGAGGTCTCGTCCGGACTCGCGCACGAGGTCGGCTCCGGTGACCCCGGCGTCCGCCGCGCCATCGGCGACGAACTCGGGGATGTCCTGCGCGCGCACGAACAGCGCCTGGAACTCACCGCCGAGCGAGGCCGTCAGCGCGCGGGGGCCGGCGGCACGAATCTCGAGGCCGGCGTCGGTGAACAGCTCGCGGGCTTCTTCCGACAGCCGTCCTTTGTTGGGCAGTGCGATTCGGAGCATGGGGGCCAAGCGGCCTGAGAGGGAGATGCGCGGGTGTGTGGCGCAAAAAAAAGCCCGTCCTCGGGGACGGGCTGCGAGTCGATCGGCGCTGCGGGGGGGAGTGCTCTCCGCGTCTACCCGTGCATGCGCGTCTCGCCCCGGCCCGTCGGACCGTGGTGATGATGCGCATGGCGGTGGGTGCGGGCGATCATGGCGGGCAACCTAACGGCGACCCGAGCAGAGGTCAACGTAGCGGCGCGGTGTCTGCACGCAGAGCACCGCCCACAACAGCGCCTCGGACCCGCGAATTGCATTGCGCCCCCCTTGTGAATAAATTCACAATTCGGCGCGGGGCCCCGCGCCGGTCACCACACCACGATCAGGTTCTACTGGAGGCCTTCAGAAATGCGGTTCCACGGTATTGCGCTCCTCACCAGCGCAGCCATCCTCGGCGCCTGTGGCGGCGAGAAGACGCCCGCTGCCGATACCAGCGCGGCGGCCCCGGCAACGACTCCGGCGGCGACCACCACCCCGACGACTGACTCGGCCGCCACGGCCGCGGCCGCTCCGGCGGCTGGTGCTGCCGCAGCTCCCGCGGCAGGTGCTGCCGCTGCTGCTCCGGCGACCGGCAAGACGCACGAAGTCAAGATGACCGGCGATGCCACCGGCTATAAGTTCGACCCCGCGAACCTCACCGTGAAGCAGGGCGACGCGGTCAAGTTCATCATGGTGTCCGGCGGCCCCCACAACGTCGCCTTCCAGAACGTCACGGACGCGGCGGCCAAGGCGCAGCTCGACGCCAACATGCCCGGGCAGAAGATGGGCGAGCTGTCGGGTCCGTTCATCATGCAGCCGAACGAGGCGTACACGATCTCCTTCGCCAAGGTCCCGGCCGGCAAGTACGACTTCATCTGCACGCCGCACGCGGCGATGAACATGAAGGGCAGCATCACGGTGCAGTAGTCTCGTCGCTCATCGCGACTGAAAGCTCGCGGGGTGGATGTGCATCTGCACATCCACCCCGTGTCGCGTCCGGCATCGAACTGACGACGTCGGGCTCGTGGTGCAGGTCGTGCAACTGAACGTGGTATCGACGTATGCGATACGGCGCGCGTTGCTCGCCGACCATCGCGAAGCCATCATCCCGACATGAACCAGCGTCGCCGCCAGCCGCGGCACCGCCCCAAGCCTCCATCTCACACGCGCGCCACCTGGATGGCGGCACGTGCGCGCAACGCGTTGCGCCGCCCCGTCTTCATCGGCGCGGTGAGCATCGTCACCTTCATCGCCTCGCTCGTCGCGCTGGTGGTCGTGCCTCAACAGGCTCGGCGGAGTGCCGCCCAACTGCGTCCCGCGGCGGCACAGCGTCCCGACACCGAGCCGACAGTCTCGGCACTGACCGAGGCCGAGCGCCAGGTCGCGGCCGCCGATTCGGCACTCGTCAGAGCGCGGAACGAGCTCTCGCAGCTCATCGCTTCTACGGCGACGGCGCCCGTTTCGGACACGCTCGCCACGGGCGAGCCGATCACCGGCGCGACCCTCACGGCCCGGGATTCGCTCGCCACGCAGGCCGCGCAGCTCGGACGCCTGCTCGCGCGCGCGGAGAATGCACCTCTCCTCGGCTCGTATCGCGCGCTGGCCGAAGCGCCTGCCATGCGTAGCGACGCGAGCGTTCGCCAGCTCCTCGACTCCCTCGTGGAGATCGAGCGTGAGCGCGAGAGCTACAACGCGGTGGGCGGCGTCGATCCCGTCTTCGTCGCGCTCACCGCGCGGGCGAACGAGCTGGGTCGTGCGATCGAGGCTGTCGCCATCGCACGACGCGCCGATCTCCGACGGCAGATTGCGGCGCTCGCCCCTGCACCGCCCGACCTTTCCTCGCGTGCGATACCGGATACGCTGCAGCACATCGCCACCTTGAACGCCGCTCGCACCGCCGCTGCGGGAGTCGCGAACAGGCTCGCCCGCGAGCGTGCCGAGCTCGCACGGCTGGACGCGCTCGAGGTGCGCGCGCGCGAGCTCGCGAACCTCGGGGCGTCGCCTCCGGCGATGCTGGCGGCCGCGTTGATCTTCGGCGCCGTCATCGGATTCGGGTTCGCGCTCATCGACGAGCTCCGTCATCCACGCATCGCGGACGCCTACGAGGTAGAGCGGGCCACGGGCGTCAGAGTGCTCGGCATCATCAGTCCGCTGCCGCCGTCGCCCGAACGTGGCCGTCGCTCGAGTGACCGCGCCGCACCGCCGTACATCGACCCGGGCGCCGACGGCCATCAGCTGATCTACCTGCACATCGCCGCCGCCGGCGCGAACGTGCTGATGCTCACCGTCACCGGAGACAACCCCGCCGTATCCGCGGTGGTCGGGATCAACTTCGCCGCCATCGCCGCGGACGAAGCGCGCAGCACGCTCCTGATCGACACGGATGCCGCGGCATCGACGGTTGCCACGGCGCTGAGGCTGCGAGCGAGCGAGGGGGTCAGCGGCCTGGTGGGCGAAAAGGTGAGCTGGGCCGAGGCCGCGCGGCCCGTGCGCATCGGGCGCGAGAGCTCGATCGACGTGGTGCCCACGGGTCCCGATGCGCCCTCCTTCCAGGGGGTGAGCGCACTCCTCCAGAACGATGCGCAACGACTGGCACGACGCTACGACACCATCGTGATCGTGAGCGCCGCCGAGCAGGTGCTGAACGGACTCCCGAGTGTGCTGCCCATCCCGGATGTGATCTACTGCGTCCGGACCGGACAGACGCCGATCGCGCACCTCAAGCGCGCACTCGAGGATACCGAGCGAACGGGGGGCCGCATCCGCGGAATCGTACTCTGGAACGCTCCCGATCCGATCCTTGCCGAGGTCCGTGCGCCGGAACAACCCGCCGAACCGGTGCCCGCGACCGCATAATCACGGTCATCGCCGAGCTCAGTGGTCGTCGACGAGTGGCGCGCTTTCTCCGGCGAGCTCCCGGACGCGCGCCAACGTGTCGATCTCCGCTGGCGGCTTGTCGTCGCGGACGCGCACGATGCGAGGAAAGCGCAACGCGTAGCCGGCTTTGTGACGCGTCGAGCGCTGAACGATGTCGAACGTGACCTCGAGCACCACCTCGGGACGAACGGCGTGATAGCGTCCGAACCGTTCGGTTGTGATCGACTCGAAGTGTGTCGTCAGCGCGGCGATCTCGGCGTCGGTCAGCCCGTTGTATGCCTTGCCCACGTTCAGGAGCGTGGGATCCGTCTCCGAAGCACGGACGGCGAAGGTGTAGTCCGAGAGCACGCGGTTGCGCCGGCCGTGGCCTCGCTCGACTCCCGTCACGACGACGTCCAGAGTGGCGAGCGCACGCTTGAGCTTGACCCAGCTCTTGCCGCGCCGACCTGGGGTATAAGGGGACGCAGGGTCTTTCGCGATCAGCCCCTCGTTCCCCGCCGCTCGCGCTCGCGCGAACGCCGCTTCCACCTCATCTGGGCTGGAACAGAGCACGCTGGACGCCACGAACGCATCCTGTTCGCGCCAGAATAGCGACAATAGCCGACTTCGTCGAGCATCGTATGTCGAGTCGAGTACGAGCTCGTGGTCGATTGCGAGCAGGTCGTACGCGACGAAGGCGACCGGCGTCTCATCCAGGACGGCGGCGGTCGGAGCCTTCCGCCCGAGCCGCCGCTGCAGCGCTGCGAACGGGCGCGCACGGCGTCGGTCTTCCGGATCGACCGCGATCAGCTCCCCGTCGAGAACCAGTCCGGCGCCGAGCCCGCGGAGCGAGGCCACCACCTCCGGATATCCGCGCGTGATGTCGTCCAGCGTGCGGGAGAACAGGCGAACTTCGTCGCCTTCCACGTGCGCCTGGGCGCGGATGCCATCGTACTTGTCCTCGACCGCGAACGGCGAGGGCATTGCCTCGACGATGTCTTCCGGGGTCGCCAGCGGCTGCGCCAGCATGAAGCCGATCGGGTGAAAGAGCGCCAGGCGCGCCGACTCGAGGTTCCCCTGCCGGGCGAGAATGGCCACCTCGCCGATGTCTCCCCGGAGCCGGTTGGCATGACGGACCTGCTCGATCGATCGCTCGAAGGCGCGAGCAAGGGCTTCCTCGACCTGCGCCTCCTTGAGACCGATTCGCAGCTCACCACCGAGGAGCTTGGCGAAGTAGCGCGCCTCGTTGGCGCCGAGCGTCGCGAGCACCTCGCGCACGATCTCGCGTCGAGCCGTCGAGCCACTCGCTCGGGCCAGATCGGCAAAGCGTCCTTCGACCCAGGTAAGGGTGTGCGTCGAAGGCGGATGCGACGCGAGCACGTCACCCACCATGTCACCGGCATCGCCATGTCGACTGTACGCCTCGGCGAGCGCCTCGTCCGGCAGACCCGTGAGCGTCCCCAGCGCCGTCCAGAGGATCGAGCCACCTACCTGCGTCGTCCTCGCGTCGTGCCGAGGGAACACGATGCCCGAGAAGAAGCGCGACGCGATCGCGAGCGCGTCATCGGGCAGCGTCGACAGGTAGTCGACGAGCGCCGCGAGCTTCTGCAGGCGCTTGGTCGTGGAGCGCACTGCATCAGCGACCGAAGCCCAGCGGTCGAACGCGTCAGCCGTTCCTGCGAGCTGTACCGTCATGGCAGGAGGGTACACACGAACCGCGCCACCGCTCTCGGCCGCGTGCTGCACCCGCTAGCGTTCCTTCATGCAATTCATGTGGGCGGACACACTGCTCGCCGTCGAGCGAGCTCATCTCATGCGCTTGGCCGTATGGGGAGGAGCGAGCCTGTTCGTCGGGAGCGCGCTGCTCGGGCTGATGCGGATTCGTGGCTATCGGTCTTCCCTGCTGGATCACTTCGGTATCCAGACGGTGGCATGGGGCGCCATCGAGCTCGCACTCGCGCTGACGGAACTTCGCCACCTCGAGCTTCGTGACCTTGCCGGCGCGACGCGCCTCGACCGGTTCCTCTGGCTCAACATCGGCCTGGACGTCGGCTACGTGCTGGTGGGGACCACGCTGCTCGTGCTCGGATGGCGGCTGGCCCGGCGGATGGGCCTCGTGGGCGCGGGCCTGGCCGTGATCGTTCAGGGGGCGGCACTCGCATTGCTGGATCTCGTGCTGGCCGGCCAGATCTCACGCTGAGCGTACGCGACGCGTGCGCAGCGACAGCGCGTGCAGCGCGGAACGGCGCACGGTATCTTTCGGCCCCGCCCTTCCCGCGACTTCTACTTCCGCGACCTGATGTCGATCCGCGGCTACTCCGACCGCATCAACCACGCTTTCGCCTTCGCGGCGAAGCATCATGATCGGCAAGTGAGGCGCGGAACACGTCTCCCGTATCTCACGCATCCCGCCAACGTGGCCGTGATCCTCACGCGCTACGGGCAAGATGAGCAGACCGTGGTGTCCGGCATCCTGCATGACGTCGTCGAGGACTGCGTGCGCGACGGCTACACGCGCGACACGCTGGAGCAGCGCCTCGGCGACAAGTTCGGCCAGGACGTGCTCGACACCGTGCTCGCGGTGACCGAGCGCCAGGTGGACGAGGAAGGCGTCGAGCTCTCGAGCGAGGAACGGAAGGACGACTACCTCGCTCGCCTGGCCGCTGCACCGGAGCGCGCGCTGTGGGTGTGCGCTGCGGACAAGATCCACAACGGCAGCACCATCCTCGCCGATCTGATGCGAACGCTCGACCCGGATACCGTCTGGTCGCGCTTCGCCGCGGGCCGCACGGGTACCGTGCGCTGGTATCGGCGCGTCTACGAGCGGCTTCGCGAGCTGGGTTTCGACGCGCCGATCATGGACGAGCTACGCGACGTAGCCGGAGAGCTCGAGCGCGTCGCGAGTTCGAGCTCGCTGACGTCGCGCTGAGCGCGCGTCAGCGCGCCGCGGCCGGCACCGGACTGGCGGGTAGCGACGCGCGCGGCGCCGCGGGATAGGTACGCGCGACGTACTCCTCGAGGATCACGAGGAACTCCTGCACGATGCGGTCACCCTTGAGCGTCGTGAAGAGCCGGCCGTCGACGTAGACGGGAGCCTTTGGCTCCTCGAACGTGCCCGGGAGCGAGATGCCGAGATTGGCGTGCTTGGACTCGCCGGGCCCGTTGACGACGCAGCCCATCACCGCGACGTGCATGGTCTCCACGCCAGGCCGGGTCTCGCGCCACACGGGCATCTGCTCGCGCAGATACGTCTGGATGTCCTCCGCCATGTGCTGGAAGAAGGTCGACGTCGTACGCCCGCATCCCGGGCACGCCGTCACCTGTGGCGCGAAGCTCCGCAGTCCGAGCGACTGCAGAATCTGTTGCGCGACGAGCACCTCCTCGGTGCGGTCGCCATTCGGCTTGGGGGTGAGCGAGACGCGGATGGTGTCACCAATCCCCTTGGCGAGCAGGATCGAGAGTGCAGCGGCGCTGGCCACCTGCCCTTTCATCCCCATTCCCGCTTCGGTGAGCCCGAGATGCAACGGGTAGTCGCACCGCGCGGCGAGCCGCTCGTAGACGTCGACGAGATCAGGTACCTGCGACACCTTGGCGGAGATCAGGATGCGGTCGTGACCCAGACCGACCTCCTCCGCCAGCTCGGCCGACCGGAGCGCGGACGCGAGCATCGCCTCGATGTACACGTCCTTGGCGGAGAGCGGCGCCGCCGCGCGCGCGTTCTCGTCCATCATCTGCGTGAGCAGGTCCTGGTCGAGCGAGCCCCAATTCACGCCGATCCGCACGGGCTTTCCGTGCTCCACGGCCAGCTGCACGATCGTGCGGAAGTTCTCGTCGCGCCGCTTGCCTCCCACGTTCCCCGGATTGATGCGGTACTTGTCCAGCGCACGCGCGCAATCGGGGTAGCGTGCGAGCAGCAGATGCCCGTTGTAGTGAAAGTCGCCGACGATCGGCACGGCGACGCCCGAGTCGGCGAGGCGCGCTGCGATCTCCGGGACCGCGGCCGCCGCCTCCTCGTTATTGACCGTGATGCGAACGATCTGGGAGCCCGCGCGCGCGAGGGCCGCGATCTGGGCGGCCGTACCGGCGGCATCCGCCGTATCCGTGTTCGTCATCGACTGCACGACGATCGGATGCGCGGATCCCACGGGGACCGTGCCTACGAGCGCGGTAACGGTTGGTCTGCGAGGGGCGAACGACACAGGGGCAGCGGGTCAGGGTCTACGACGAAATCTAAGAGCACCCCCTGCTGCGCGCGCACGGGAGGCGTAGTTTCTGCTCAGTGGCAGCGGATCGGAGCACCCACCCGGGAGGAGTGCCATGAGCGACGAAGGGCAACACCGTGCCGCGTTGGACGACCTGCCGACGTCACGCCGCCGACGGCGCTGGCCGTGGATCATCGCGGGCGCGCTGGTCGGCCTCCCTGCCCTGGTGCTCGCGGCATGGACGATGATCGCCCTCTCGTACACCTACTCTACAGGCGATCGCGCCGGATACATCCAGAAGCTCTCGAAGAAGGGCTGGCTCTGTAAGACGTGGGAGGGCGAGCTCGCCATGGTGAACATCCCGGGTGCGATGCAGGAGCGCTTTCCATTCACCGTCCGCTCCGACAGCCTCGCTGCGGTGATGACCCGGGACATGGGATCGCGGGTTTCCCTGACCTACGAGGAGCACCGGGGTGTACCCGGAACCTGCTTCGGAGAGACCAACTACTACGTGACTTCCGTTCGTCCGCTCGAGAAGTGAGCGGACGTGGGTCAGGCGGACCGGTTCAGGGGGCGTGAGAAGGCCACGAGCTCGCTATTGACCGGTTTTTCAGGACTTGCTACGTTTGCGCTCGCTGGACCTCGGCGGTCCGGGGTGCAGCGACGATCGTAGCGACGGGACACTGGTGCACCCGCCGCGCTGGCTATTGTCAGGGCAGGCGCGTTCCGCTCCCTAGACAATCAGTTTTCTCAGGAGTGGGACATGCGTACGACCGGCAAGGTGAAGTGGTTCAACGACGCGAAGGGTTTCGGCTTCATCACACCCGACAGCGGCGAGAAAGACTGCTTCGTGCATTACAGCGCGATCCAGGGCAGCGGGTTCAAGTCACTGGCCGAGGGTGATTCGGTCGAATTCGACATCGTGCAGGGGGCCAAGGGACCGGCCGCCGAAAACGTCTCGAAGACCTGAGTCGACTCGGACCTGACGCGATGCGGGGCGCCCTCACCGGCGCCCCGCATTGTTTTTACCCTCCTCCCTAATCACTCGCGGCAACCGCGCGGCCTGGGGGGCGGCCCCGTGGCTGCTGGCGCTGGACGTCGCGCTCGTAACCCTGCGACGTCTCGTCGCTCGTGGCGATGCCCGCCTGAGGCCGGATCGAACGGTCGGCCACCGCGAGCGTCACCGGCCGCTCCTCGCGGCCACCCTGGCGGAGACCGTCGAACCACATCGCACCGAGCCAGCGCAGCCCGGCCCACCCGGTCACTCCGCCGTACGACGGGAGCACCGCCGCCGCTTCGGTGATCCGCTGCTCG
>Ga0207674_10009987_pt1 | contig 10804 bp, 7 predicted proteins | sample KBSCornC72_FD_184303 | JGI IMG/M metagenome (GOLD analysis project Ga0207674, IMG submission 184303) | Corn rhizosphere microbial communities from Kellogg Biological Station, Michigan, USA - KBS Corn C7-2 (SPAdes) (version 2) | ecosystem: Host-associated > Plants > Roots > Rhizosphere > Soil ...
GCTGAAACGAACGCCGACTTCCGCGACCTGCTTCTGCTGTGCGGTCAGGATTTTTCCGAACGTCGCTGCGCGGACGTTGGTTTGATAGCTGCTGCCAACCCCACCCAGGTTATTGCGACCCAGCAGGTTGACGACCTGCAGGCTTCCTTCCACCCTTCTGCCGCCGCCAAGATTAATCGCTTTGGCGACCCGGACGTCGAGACGGGAGAACGTGTTCTTGTCGATCTGGCTCTCCGGGAGCGCGGGTAGGCTCAAGGTTGCCCGATAGGCGTTGACAGCGGTCATCATCGCGGCGTTGTCACGATTGCCCATGCTCTTCGTCGTTCCCGGCACGTAATCCGTGTTGGCGATACCGTCGCCGTTCAGATCGACGCCAGCGCGCGCGCTAAACGGCGTCGTCGTCCTGTAATTCCAGATCAGACCGAGGATGACATTCGCCGGCAGCTGCGACGCGTAGCTGACGACGAGCGCATGACGACGGTCGCTCGGCAGCGGGCCGATATCGTTCTGCGGGTTGTAATAGTCGGTGATGCTGCCACCTTGGTTGATGCCGACGGTATCGGGCGAGCCGTAGTTGCCGTCCTGCTTTGCGAGCGTGTACGACACTTGGTACTGGTACCGGTGCGATAGTCGCTTCTCCAGCCGCACGAGCAGCGCTTTGTACGTCCACTCTCCAATCGGATCGGTCGAGACGATTTGTCCCCACTCCGGCAGCGGCCGGACGCTATTCTTCGGCGTGTTGATGTTCTCGGTGGTGAAGTAGTTGGTCGCCTTCTGGTAGACGCCATCGACGTTGAGCGCCGTGTCTGCCATCAGCTGCTGCGAGAATCCGGCGGTGTACGTGTTCACCGGTGAATTTTCGAGATCGTTACTCAGGATGTTGATATTCGGCGGCGCTGTTGACGCGAACGAGGCCGGGTCGCGGCCCTGGTACGGATCGGGATAGCTCGGGTTGTTGATGATGATGCTGTTCTGCTTGAGCGCCGTGATCTCGGTGCCCTGCGTCGCATTGGTCACGTTCGTGAACACAAGCCCGTACCCGCCGCGGACGACGAGATGGCCATCCTTTTTCACGTCCCACGCGAGGCCGGCACGCGGCCCGACGTTGTTCTTATCACCACGTGAACCGAAATCAACGTAGGGCAACGGACGTGGATACTCCGCCTGCGTGTGATGCTCGTCCCACACGCCTGTCTGAATGTCATAGCGGACGCCGAGATTGAAGGTCAGCCCTGAGAACGGCTTCCATTCGTCCGACACGTAGGCGGCGTACGTGTGGCTGACGATGTCACGGTAGACGTTCGGGAATGCGGCGGTGAACTGCGTGGCGCCTGACAGCGAATTGAAGTTGAAGTTCGGGTTCAGCGGGTCAAACAGCTGATCGCGGCCGAACGTCCACGTACCAGGGTTGCTGGCCGCCCATTCATGTGTCGGGAAGAACTGCACGCTGCCGCCGATCTTCCAGTTATGGGCGCCGCTGCTGATCGAGACCGTTTCCTGCGCTTCCGTGAAGGTGGTCATCGTTCCAGTGCGGCACGGCCACAGGCACTGGTTGTTGCCCCACGTCACGCTGGGGAACCGGTACTGGGGGGTGCCAATGTATTGACCCGCGCCGAGCGAGACAGGCATCGTCACGGGGTTTCTGAGCACGTCGGCGGGTGTGAAGTCCTGGTTCTGATAGTTGCGATCCGACGCGGTGGCACGCATGAAATAGAACTCGTTCAGCACACGATTGGAGACGACCCATGTGTGCCCGAGTGCGTGCATGTCGCGTGGAATGAGATTATCTAGCTGGCTGAACGCCGCGTTGGTCCCGCCGCAACCGCTGCAGAAATACTCGGTGTGCTGGTTGATGTAGCGGTAGAACAGGTTCTGCTTCGCGTTCATCTGGTAGTCGCCGCGGAAGAACCCGATGTTGGTGAACGAGCCCCCCTCGAACGACCCGGCAAGCGACGGATAGAACTGCGCCGGCACGTTGACCGTGAAGAAGCTGTGCTCACGGGTCCGTTCGAAAGTGCCGAAGTAGTGAAGCTTGTTCCTGATGATCGGCCCACCGACGGCAAACCCATACTGATTCCGCTTGTAGCGCGGATCTGCACGCCCGGCGTCGATCTGCTGCTGCGTGAAGATGTCGTTTCGCGTCATCTGCTGGTTACGGAAGAACTCGAAGACGTCGCCGCGGAAGTCGTTGGTGCCGCTCTTGGTGATGATGTTGACGACGCCGCCAACGCGCTGTCCGTATTGCGCGGGGAGCTGCGTCGTGTGGACGGAGAACTCGCGGATTGCGGATTCCGGAATATCGTGTCGCTGCTCGCCGCTCTTGTTGACCGAGTTCGAAAGGCCGTCGACCAGATACGTCGTCGCGCTCGTCGTCACGCCGGCGCCGACGTTGGTGGCGTTTCGTTTGGGCCGCGTGGTGTCAACCGCGACACCTGGAAGCAGGATCGACAACGACAGCGCGCCGCGATCCGGCGCGGGAAGCATCTCAATCTGATCCTGGGTGACCACCGCCGCCACTTCCGTCTTGGTGGCCTGGACGATCGGCGCTTCGCCCGTGACGGTTACCGATTCCTGCACCGTCGAGAGTGCGAGCTGGAAGTCGCGCGAATATTCCTGGCCGACGACCAATACGATGTCCTTGACGGCGATCGTCTGAAACCCTGGGAGTTCCGCGGTCAAGTTGTAGCGCCCCGGATTCAGGCCGGCGACGCGGTACTTTCCGTCGGATTCGGTGACGCTCGTGCGAACCGTGCCGCTTTCGGCGTTGTGAACGGTAATCGTGACGCCGGGAAGAACTCCGCCCTGCGCGTCGGCGATGGTGCCGGCAATCGACGCGCTTGCCGCCTGGGCATGCGCGGGAACGGCGTGGCCCAGCTGAAAAGCGAGAACCAGCGCCGTAAGCCGCAGGATGCCGCGGCGAATTGCACAAAGAGAACGAAGCATCGGTGTGCTCCTCAATTAGCGTTACTGATCGATAAGAATGGGGACCCGGATCGTCGTCTGACTCCGGTTCGTGATGCAACCGGCAGCCACTTACACGTGGCGTGCCAGTGTGTTCGTCAGGAACTCGTTGTCAGTACAACAAGTTAGCGATAGATTTCTTCGATGCCGATGCGGATCGGATCCAACAATCTCGAGCGAAATCCAATGAGACGAATGCTCGTTGCGTCGATGATTTCAACAGCCGTCGTGATCTCGTACGGCACATCGCCCGGTGCCGCCCAAGCGCAATCCCGTCTTTCACCGCAGCATTGGGCGAACCGTTCGGTCATCCAGGTCTGGATCAATCGGGAAAACCTGCCCGCACGGGGAGATCAGCTCGTTGAACGTGCCATGCACACGTGGGCCACGGCATCGGACGGGGCATTCACGCTGCGCCGGACTTTTGTCGAACGCGACGCGGGCATCCGCGTGTACTTCAATGGTGCGGGCGGGAATTATGGCGTCACGCGGCCGCGCGTGAACCGTGCGACCGGATTGATCGACGAAGCGGAGGTCGCCATCGCCGCCGAGGCTCCGATCCAGGTCGATCCGGTGACGCGCGACATCGTCGTCTACCTGACGGCGCTGCACGAACTCGGACACGCGCTTGGGCTCGAGCACACGGCGAATTTCGACGACATCATGTACCTGTTCCGGGAGCCGGAAGACGGCCCGCGCTATTTCGGCAACTATCGGAGGCTGTTACGAAGCGCCGACGACATTGGAACCGCGGCAGCCACGGGACTTTCGGCCTACGACATCGCGACGCTGCGCGGTCTTTATAACGGCAAATAGTCACGATAAGCACCAGGTCCACCTGAACTACGGATTTTGGTGCACTGCCCCGCATGATCGGGTTACATTCGTTCGCCTGAGACGCCGCGCGGCGGTCCAGCCAATGTGGCGGGACGCGCGGTTTGACAACTCCACGTGCGAACTAGCGTGCCTGTCCGCCGGGCGGTCATTTTGGCCGCCGGCAACGGAGATCGGTTTCACAGCAACACGAACGCTTCAAAGCTTCTGGCCACGGTGGCCGGAATGCCTCTGATCAGCCGCACCATCTTCACCGCGGCACAAGCCGGAGTCCGCCTGATCGACGTGATCGTCGGGTATCAAGCTGACGCCGTCGAACGCACAGCCGCAGCGGCAGCGCCACCAGGCGTCACACTGCGGTTCCACCGCAACGAGCGATGGCATGAGGAGAACGGTGTCTCCGCACTCGTCGCGCGGCCTCACATCGGGTGCGAGCGCTTCGCGCTCCTGATGGGCGATCACGTCTTCCACTGGCGAGTGCTCCAACACCTTGTCGGCCACGCGGTGCGCCGCAATGAGTCGCTGCTGGCGATCGACAGGAGCGCGATAGCGGACGTGCAGGTGGCCGAGGCGACCAAGGTCCGACTACGCGGCGATCGCATAACGGCGATCGGCAAGGATCTCGATCCGTTCGACGCCATCGACACCGGGGTATTCGTGTTTTCGCCAGCTATTTTCACCGCGCTGGAAGAGAGCGCGCAGGCTGGCGACACGTCGCTCAGCGGCGGCGTCCGGCGCCTGGCGGCGCGCGGACTGATGCGCGGGGTGGACACCGGTGGCTCAGCGTGGTGCGACATCGATACCGTCGGCGATCTGCTTCAGGCGTCTTCACTCTTCACATGATGCGGCTTCTCAGGTGGGCGCCGCTCGCAATCGGCATCGCACTATTTGCCACCGCGGTGGCGCGATTCGATCTTCGCGCGCTGGCGGCGATGTCCGCCAGCCTCGCGGCCGCGCTCGTCATCGTCATCCTGATTAACGGTGTGTCGCAGGTGCTGCGGACCCTGACGTGGCATTTCTGTTTTCCGCCGGGCGTCGTGCTGCCGTTCCGCCGCTTGCTGCGTATTCGCCTTGCCGCGGAAGCGTTCAGCTACGTCACCATCAGCGGCGTTGCCGGAGAGCCGGTGAAGGTCGTGCTGCTCAAGGACGAAGCGCCCGCGCCGGCAGTGACCGCGTCGGTGATCCTCGAGCGCCTCACGTTCTCCATCGTCACGCTCGCGCTCGTCGGCGTCTGGGCGGCAGTCACGCTGGTCACCACGCCGCTGGCGCCCTACTGGCGCGGAATGTTTTTCTGGTTCGCGTTTGTGGCGGGCATCGTCATCGTGCTCATCACGGCCGCGGTCCGCGGCGAAGGCACCTATATGAGCCGTTTGCTCGAGTGGCTCGCTCGCGTGACACGTGGCGCCCTCGGCACACACCGGCTCGGACGATTTCTCGTCCAGGCGGAACGGCAGATCCTTGAGTTCGCCAGGGACGATCACCGCCGCGTTATCCGCGTCCTCGCGCTCGACGTCGTGAACTACCTGCTGATGGCAGCGGAAGTCTGGGTGGTGCTGCGCGCGGTCGGTGTTGCGTCGGGATTCGGCACCGCGCTCACGATCGAGACGTTCACGCGGGTGGCGAGCATGGTGTTCGCGCCGATCCCGGGCAGCCTCGGCGCACTGGAAGCGTCGCACCTCGCAGTCGCCACTGCGGTCGGTCTCGCACCGGCTGGCGCCGCGCTCGCCGTGGCGAGGCGCGCGCGCGGGCTCTTCTGGGCGGGCGTCGGGTTTGCGGTATATCCGCGGAGGGTCCCTCAAGGTGAGCGCGCAGCCCTGACGCTGCTGTACGTGGCCGACCCCTCGACGCGCTGCGCTCGCTCGGGGCAAATCCCGGTCTCTCCGACGACGCGTATCGGCGGCTTGCCGATCGCCGAGCGGGTGTTCCGTGGGGCGATGCGTGATGGTTGTCGCCGTATCATTGCCTGGGCGCCGCAGAGCGCGGCGGATATACGTGGCGTTGCCGAACGCATCGGCCGCGCCCTGCCGCCGCTCGTCATTGCCACGACGGATGCCGAGTGGCTCCACGCGATCGACGCGGATCGCCATCCCGCTGCGCGGTATCGAGTTATCGGGCCCGGGTCGATTCCGAGTCCGGCGCTGAGCGTCCAGCGGCAGGAGGATCTGCCGGCGGCGGAGCTCGCACTGCGCCGTGCCATGTTCAAGCCGACCGATGGTGTGCTGGCGCGGTTCAACCGCCGCATGTCGCTGCCGCTCAGTCTCCTGCTCGTCCGGACGCCTGTCACGGCCAATCAGATTTCGGTGGGAATCCTGTTCCTGGGATTCTGCTCGGCCTGGCTCTTCAGTCGCGGATCGTATGCGACATCGCTACTGGCAGCGATCATGTCGCTCGCCGCGAGCATTCTCGACGGGTGCGACGGAGAGGTTGCGCGACTCAAATATCAGGAGTCCGCCTTCGGATGCTGGCTGGAGACAATTGGCGACTACACGTACTACTTCGCAATCTTCATTGGCATCACGATCGGCGCGGTGCGCTCGACCGGACGACTGTTCTTTTACGACCTCGGCCTGGCTGCCATCGGCGGCGCCATGGTCACGGCCTGTCTGTTGTTGCTGCTGCGGCAGAAGATGACTGCCGCCCAGCCTGAGCGGTTCGGCGCCGCCAGCAAGGCGCATTTCGTTGCTGATGGGGCGGGGTGGGCGCGTTTTCTTGCATGGTTGTCAGTTTGTGGGACGCGCGCCGTTATGCCATATGGGATCTTGATCCTCGCTATCGTCGGACTGACTCCGGCCGTCATCGTTCTCGCAGCCATCGGTGCGAACCTGTACTGGATTGCGTTGACGACGCGGATGAGAACGATGCTGGCGGTTCCAGCGCGCATCGCGCTGGTGCTCGCGTTGTCGGTGTCGGCCGTCGCGTGTGGCGGCGACGACCGATCGACTGCTCCGACGCCGCCGGCGGCGCCGTTCTCGGCCATGGATCTGCGCGAGGGCACCGGCACCACTGCCGCGCAGGGACGCACCGTCACTGTTTCCTATACCGGATGGCTTTTCGATCCGTCCAGGCCTGAGTCGAAGGGAACGCAGTTCGACTCTCAGGGGAGCTTTACTTTTCAGCTCGGCGTCGGCCGAGTGATAGCGGGGTGGGAACAGGGTATTCCCGGAATGAAGGTGGGAGGTCAGCGGAGGCTGATCATTCCGCCGAACCTCGGCTACGGTTCTCAGATGGTCGGCAGCATCCCGCCGAACTCCACGTTGGTGTTCGACGTGATGCTGCTGAACGTCGTGTGATCGACGCTAATTCACAAAGTTCGTGATGTCGACGTAGCGCGTCACCGTCAGGGTGACTGTCTTCACGTTGCCCGCTGCATCTCTGGCGGTAATCGTGATGATGTTGTCGCCCATCGACAGTCCGATCGGGTCCGTGGCCCACGACGACGTTCCGAGAGCGGCTCCGGAGCCTCCGCGGCTGTTTGCCCAGGTCACGCTGACGACGCCGACGTTATCCGATGCGCTGCCTGTCACGACGATTTTCGGATCGGTGGTCCGCGACGACGTTCCGGCCGGCGACGGTGAGAACACCGTCACGGTGGGCGGCGTCGTATCTGGCGCGGGAACTTGAACTCCCGGGGTGGTTCCACCGCTGCCGGTACTACCGCCGCTCGCGATTGGGCCGCCAACCCCACCGCCCGTACCGCTGCCACCGGTGGTGCCACCGGTGGTCCCACCGCCACTAGGAACGGCGCCACCAGTTGAACCGCCACTCGGAATACCGCCCGGACTTCCACCGGTCACACCGCCGCCGCTCGATGGTTGGCTGAGAATTGTCCACGTGAACGTCTGGTACGCATACAGGCTGCTCGTGTTCGTCACGGTGACCATGACGTTGTATGCGCCCGGCGCGCTCGGTATTCCGATGATGACGCCAGTGCCTGGCATGAGTGCCAGTCCAGAGGGAAGGCCGACGGCCGAATAGCTCAACGCCAGACCGCCGGGATCGCTCGCGTTCAGTTGCAGGTTCACGCTTTGACCCACCACGGTGGTCATGCTGCCGGGGTTGGCAATAATCGGATATTGGCCGCTGGGCGCTCCGCCTGTGGGTGTTCCGCTTGTGGGTGTTCCGCTGGTGGGTGTTCCGCTGGTGGGCGTTCCATCAGTCGGCGTCCCGCCCGTCGGCGTCCCACCGATCGGGGCGCCGCCGATCGCACTGCCCTGGCTCCACGCCACTTCTGTAGAGAGCGCACTCTTTTCGCCGGTCGCCGAATAGGCTTGAACCGCGAAGTAGTACGTCGCGTTGGAATCGTTCAAGTTCACGACCGCGCTGGTCGAATTTCCGACGTCGACGGTGCCCGAATAGTCCCCCGATTGGGTGCCGTAGTAGACGAAATAGCCAGCCGTGACGCCATCAGCGTTGCGATCCCACGAGAGCGTGACGGATGCAGCATGGCTGGAGGCGGGCAGCAGCAACAGGAAAGCGGCGATGAGAGCCACACATGCAGACGTGCGTGGCAGGCCGCGCGCGCCAGTACGATCCATATCGATCCTCATGGGGTTCGACGAATCGAATCGCAACGCGTTTGCCACAAATGCAGGTGAATGCACCGGGGACGACTACCGTCGTTGTCACAATGCTTTATGAGGAACATTCGCTCGTAGGTGTGCGCCGGTCGCGTGTCCCGTGATCGCGATTCTCGTGGGCGGCTTACGGTTGCGTAACGACGCGCCCGGTCGATGGCGAATCGAAAAGTAGGGCGTGACATTTACCGCGGGTGACCCCCATTATTCTGCGGTGACGAGTGCCGGACGTGGCAACCGTGCGTGTTTGACACGCTTCGCGCCAGGTCTGTAAGCGCCGCTCACGAGCGAACACCTGTCGACGCCGGTGAGGGGAGAGATCAGGGCGTCAGGGCTGTGTTCAGTGTGAATGGCGCCGCCGCAGGAATGTCCCATGCGGCACTCACATCGATCACGACCTCCGACCCCGTTTTCACTGGAACGGCGAGGTGCCGCTCGACTGGCTGCACAAATCCAACGGGGCCGGCGACGGCAACTCCAAGTCCGACGGCATCGGACGCCATCTCGACGATCAGTGTTCCGGCTGCGGGTGCGTGCACGCGCACACGCCGACAGACAAATGCCCAGTGGTAACCACAAGCGGAATCGTCGGCGCCGACAACGTCTTGCATCGATTCGCCGGCAGCGATCGTCTGGATTTGATGAAGCCGCAACGAGGTGTTCGCGGCCGTGTGGATATCGCGCGCCTGCTCGCTCGTCTCAAATCCCGGCTTCTCGACAGTGACCCAGAACGAACGATCCTGCGGCGTCACGCTCGCGATCATCTCGAACCCACCGTTCGCATCCGTCGTTGTCGTGTTCGCGGTATCCCATTGTGTGACCCGTGCACTCGGAACGGGCGTGTCTCTGGTGTCAAGGACGCGGCCGGTGATGCGCAGCGACTGAATTGCTCGCGTCGCAGGAGACGGAGCCGCGTTATTGACGGGCGCAGCGATGGAGGTAGGCGCGGTGGACGCCTGCTGACCACCGCAGCCGGAGGCCAGCATTAGCGGCACGAATACGAACGGTGAGCGCAAACCGCGGCCGGACATCGAACGCCTGGTCGCGGATCTTACATCGACGCGATGACCGATACCTCACCGTCCGATTGCCTAGGGTGACGTGCTGGACGGCGCTGCGGGAGTCGAGCCGTGCTGCATTTGCATCATCTGCATCATGCCGCCGTTCATCATCATGGTGCTCATGCGCTTGTGCATCGCGGCCATCTCGGTCACTACCGCGGCAATGCGATCGACTTTCTCCGGTCCCTTTGCCGTGTTCATCTGCGCAACAAGTTCGTCCAGCTTCTTCTGCTCGGCCTGCATATTCGCCATCATCGCCTGATGATTGGCGGCGCCGCCTTGCCCCGCAGCCGGCGTCGGGTGCTCGTGCTGACTATTCTGCGCGTACCCGAGACCGGCCGACAGCGCGACTGCAGTGCCGACCGCCATCAGATACGGACTGATGCGTGTCATGGTCATGATTGCCTCCTCGATTACCCGATCTCTGCCAACTGACGATGCAGTTCGACTGCCAGATTGGCTCGCCGCGCGGCTTCGCGTGCCGTGCTCGCCAGATATTCAAACCTAACAGCCATGGCCTCGGTATTTCGTGCGCCGCTGACCCGCGCCATCCGAGCCGTTCGCGCATACGCCTCGGCGTTCGACGATTCGGTGCGCGCCATGATGAGGAAATATTCGACGAGTTCGCGATGCGCCGAGGACGTGCGTGCCACCTTTGCAAGTTCGTCGAGTCGGGTGCGCGTCGGCGGCGGTGCTCCAGCGCCGCCGTCAAAGGCTGCGGCGCCAACCGGACGCGTCCACGTTCCGTCGATTGAGAGGATCAGGTGGTACGCCGCGACATCGCGTACCGATCTCTCGAGCGCCGACGCATCGGTCGCCTGCCGGACCCGGCGTTGGCGCGCGTCGGCGCCGTAGGGATGATTCGGGTTGCCGCCCGGGGACGCAGCCCGTGCGGAGTAGCGGGCAGCAGCGGCGCGATACATCGCCGCCAGCGCGATGAAATGCTTCGCGAGGGCGGCGTGCGCTGCCGGGGTGTCGGCGACCACGAGCCGCTGCACGTCGACTGTGTTCAGCAGACCGGAGGCGTTCTGCGCGGTGGCCGTATTCGCCGAGGCCATCGCGAACGCGGTGACTACCAGGATGCGAAGGACAAGTCTCATGAGCACCGTAGCGGCAACGCCGATGCCACGCTCGCAGTGGCGAATCTCCGGCTGTCTTACGCGTGGCGCCTGCCCGCGCGCGAAAATTCACGCAGTCAACGCGAAAATCTGCGGGGACGCGATCGTGGCGTCGATGGTCAGACGCCGCCGAGACGAGCGCTCGCTGCATGCTGCTGGGCTCGTCGTTTCACGCACGACTGCGACCTCTGCGCCGACGCTTCGAGCGCCCCGCGCCGCAGCGTGCGGAACTCCTCACGATCCTCAGCCGCGCAAG
>Ga0207674_10009988_pt1 | contig 10803 bp, 11 predicted proteins | sample KBSCornC72_FD_184303 | JGI IMG/M metagenome (GOLD analysis project Ga0207674, IMG submission 184303) | Corn rhizosphere microbial communities from Kellogg Biological Station, Michigan, USA - KBS Corn C7-2 (SPAdes) (version 2) | ecosystem: Host-associated > Plants > Roots > Rhizosphere > Soil ...
GCGCGACCGTCGCGAGCTGGGGCCCGCCGAGATCACGCTCCATGCTGATGATCGGCTTGCCGACCGAGATGCGGAGCGAGAAATGAGCCGTGAGCGCGAGTCCGTCCTTGTTCGACCATAGACCTTCGAGGAGGTCGTGCACGTTGTCGGGTGAGGGGATCTCCCACACCTCGTAGAAGTTCGCGCGCTCTGTTCCCGGACGACCGGCACTCGTCAGGTCGTCCATCGTGCAGATGAGTCGCGCGCCAAGCGCCTGCCATTCGCGGTGATAGGCGATCAGCTTGCGATACGCCTGCACGCGCTCGTCGCCGGTCGCGTTCATCCAGCCGTCTTCGAAGACGCCGCTGACGAGCATCCGCCAGGGCCAGAGCACAGTTGTCGCCACGTAGGCCTCCTTGGTCTAGTTGGGTCGGTGAGGGTCGAGCACGTCGCGCAGGCCGTCGCCGAGGCTGTTCAGCGCGAGGATCGTCAGGAACAGCGCGGCGCCGGGGAAAATGACGAGATGCGGCGACGTCTGCAGGTACTGAAAGCCGTCGACGAGGAGACGTCCCCAGCTCGGCGCGGGGGGTTGCGCGCCGAGACCGATGAAGCTGAGAAACGCCTCCGTGAAGATCGCCTGTGAGATCGCGAACGTGATCTGAACGATCACGAGGCCCGTCGTGTGCGGCAGCACGTGCACCCGCAGCACGCGAGACGGCGAACACCCGATCGAGTCGGCCGCCTCGACGAATTCGAGCTGCTTCGTGCGCAGGACCTCCGCGCGCACGAGCCTGGCGAGCGTCGGCCAGGTCGCGAACCCGATGGCGAGCATGAGCACCTCGACGCTCGTACCGAACGCAGTCACGAAGAGCAGCGCGACGAGGATGCTCGGAAGCGAGAACATGATGTCCGTCGCGCGCATCAAGAGCGCGTCGAGCCACCGCCCGTAGAAGCCGGCCACGGCGCCGAGCGGCAGTCCGATCGCCAGCGCGATCGCCTGGCTCCCGAACCCGACGAGCATCGAGATCCGCGCGCCGTACGCAACGCGGCTCCACGTATCGCGCCCGAGCTCGTCGGTGCCCATGATGTGCGCCCAGCGCGGGGCTTCGAGCGGGTCGAAGCCGATCTCGCTGTAACCAGACGTCGTGAGGAGAGGCGCGAAGACCGCGACCACGGCGACGACGACGAGGAAGACGAGCGACGCCATGGCGATGCGCTGCTTGCGGAGGCGCCGCCATGCCTCAGCCCACTGTGATGGGGTGCGGACGTCGTCCCACGGTTCACGCCGGTCGGCAACCTGCGTCGACAAGGCGCTCAATACCGAATCCTCGGATCGAGCCAGACGTACAACAGGTCGACGACGACGTTGGCCGCGAAGAGCAATGTCGCGTAGAAGATGATCAGCCCGAGCGTCATCGTGTAGTCGGACCCGAGGACGCTGTTCGTGAGGTACTGCCCCATGCCGGGGATCGAGAAGATGCTCTCGATCACGAGGCTGCCCGTGATCAGCTCGGCGATGAGCAACGCCGTGACAGTCGTGATCGGCATCAGGGCGTTTCGGAACGCGTGCTGCACGAGGACGCGGGCGGGGCCTGCGCCCTTCGCGCGCGCGGTGCGGATGTAGTCCTGCTCGAGCGTGCCGATCACCGTTCCGCGTGTCAGCCGCGCGACGAAGCTCGCCCACGGCAGGCCGAGCGCCAGGGCAGGCAGAACGACCTGCGACGGTCTTCCCCACCCCCCGAGCGGAAGCAGGCGCAGGTCGAGACCGACGACGAGGATGAACAGGATCGACAGGATGAAGTTCGGAATCGCGTAGCCGATCGTCGCGCCGACCATCACGACCCGGTCGAGCAGCTGGTTGCGCTTCGTCGCCGCGAGCAGCCCGGCCGGGACGCCGATACCGAGGGCGACGAGGAGTGCGGCGCCGCCGAGCTCGGCCGACGTCGGGAAGCGCTGCGTGAGCACGGTCGACACGCGCAACCCGGGCTGGACGATCGACTCCCCCAGGTCGCCGGTCACGACGTTCTTCATGTAGAGCACGTACTGCACCGGAAGTGACCGGTCGAGGTGGTAGTGCGACTCGAGAATCGCGCGCGTTGCGGGTGGCCGGACGGCCCCGGTGTCGAAGGGGCCGCCGGGAATCGAGTGGACGAACATGAACGCGAACAGCGTGACGCCGATCCACGCCGGGATCAGCGTCAGCAGTCGGCGGGTCAGATAGAGGGCCACGGCTCCCTATCGCACATCACGGGTCAGTGAATCGTCACCTGCCGCCACGGATGCATGTACAGCGGGCTGTAGCCGAAGCCCGACACGTTCGGCTTCACCAGCCAGTTCTGATTCACGAAGTAGAGCGGGACGATCGGGGCGTCGGCGAGGCGGATATTCTCAGCCTGCGCGTACAGCTGGGCGCGCCGCTTCTGGTTCGAGTCCGCGTTCGCTTTTGCGATGAGCGCGTCGTACCGCGCGTTGGTGTAGCCCTCGTAGTTGTAGGGCGCGCTTCCGATCCCGAGGTATTCCGTGAGCTCCTGGGCGTCCGGATAGTCGAAGCCGAAGGTGTAGCCCCAGAGGAGCGGCCGGGTCTTCTTGTTGTCGACCTCGGTGTTGAAGGCGTTGATCGGCAGCTCCTTGAGCCCGACCTTGATCCCGAGGTTCTTCTGGAGTTGCGCCTGGATCAGCTCGTACACCTGCGCGTACTCGCCGTAGTTGATCCCGTAGTGCAGCGCGACCGACGGGAAGCCCTTGCCGCCCGGGTATCCAGCCTTGGCAAGCAGGTCGCGGGCGCGTGAGACGTCGTACGTCGACGCGCTGTGCTGCGCGTTGACGTTGCCGGGGATGCCGGGTGGCAGCCAGGCGTTCGCAGGGGTGCCGACACCCGCGAGGGCGATCTTGATGATCGCGTTCTTGTCGATCGCCGCGTTGAACGCTTGCCGGACGAGCTTGTTGTCGAACGGCGGCTTCTTGTTGTTCATGGCCAACCACACCGTCCGCTCGATCGGTGTGCTGTGGAATTGCGAGCGGAGCGTCGGGTTTGCCTTGACCTGAAGGATCGCGGCAGCAGAGAGGCCGACGACTGCGTCGAACTCCCCGGCCTGGTAGCGCGCGACAGCCGCAGTCGAGTCGCCGACCGCCGACACCTTCACCTGCTTCACGCTCGGAGCTCCCAGGTAGTACGTCGGGTTCGCGGAGAACGTGTATTGCGAGTCGCCGACCTGGCCCGTGAGCCGGTACGCGCCGGAGCCGATGTTCTTGCCCGGAGCGATCCATCCCTTCCCGTCTTTCGCGATCACCTTCGAGTCGACGACCCATGCGGGCCACCGGCTGATCTCCGCGGCGAAGTATCCCGCCTTGTGCGCGAGCGTGATCCGCAGCGTGTACGCGTCGACGGCCTTGATGCCGGTCGCCGTCTTCGCCTTTCCATTGAGGACCGCGTCCGCGCCCTTGATGTCGGCGAGGAAGAAGCTCGTGCCGGATGCCGTCGCCGGCAGCAGAGATCGGTTGTAGGTGTACGCGAAGTCGCGCGCCGTGACGGGGTCACCGTTCTGGAACTTGACGTTGCGCCGCAAGTGGAACGTGTAGACGAGCCCGCTCGCCGACACCGTGTACGACTTCGCCACGGCCGGCACGATCTGTGCCCGGTCGTTCACACCGAGCACGCCCTCGTAGACGTTCTGCGCGAGCTCGATCGAGCGGTTGTCGCCGAGCAGCGCCGGATCGAACGGATCCGGCGCGCCGGTGATCGCGATGCGCAGCGTGCCGGACGCCGTCGTCGTGGTCCTGGCAGTCGTGGCCGTCGCAGCAGCAACGGCGAGGACGCCGGCGATCGAGAAGAGAAGCTCACGTCTCACGAAGACGCTCCTTTCGGGGGGAGGCAGGCAACCGCTCGTGAACCAGAATCTCGCAACAATGACCGAAATATCGTTCGAATGCAACCCGGGCTTCGGTAGCCTCCTGCCGGTGAACGGGCCTCAGATCGGCAACGTGATCCGCACGCTGCGCCGCCGGCGGGGCTTGTCCCTGAAGGAGGTCGCCGGCAGCTCAGGGCTCTCGGCGTCCTTCCTCGGGGCAGTCGAACGAGGAGAGTCCGACATTGCGGTCGGCCGCCTGGCCGCCGTCGCCGAGGTGCTCGGGCACGACCTGGCGTCGCTTCTCGGGTATTCGCTGCGGCAGTCGAGCCCACGGTTCATCCGGCCCGACGACCAGGTGCGCATGAAACGCGGCAACGGCGTCGAGTTGGTCGCGATGCGCATCCCGGGGACGAACCTCGAGCTCCTGCACGCCTCGCTCCCACCGCACAGCAAGGACAGCCCGGTCACGCACGCCGGGCTCGACATCCTCTTCGTGCTCGAGGGCGACCTCGTGCTCGACCTCGACGGGACCGACTACCCGCTCTCCGCCGGTGAGTGCGTCGTCTGGCCGTCGTCGCACGAGCATGCGATCAGGAACGACTCGGACGCACCGGCACGCGCGATCGGTCTCGTAACCGAGACCGTCTACTAGTCCGGCAGCAGCGGCATCTCGATCCCTTCGCCGCGGCCGACGAGCACGCCGCGCGTGATCGCCTTGGATCCGAAGCGCTCGCGGACGGAGTCGATCGCCTCGTCGAGGCCTGCGCCGCCGCGAGCTTCGAGGGCGAGCGCCAGCTGCTGCGGCAGCGCGTCGTCGAGGTTCGCGACGGAGATGCCGACCAGCGTCACCCCGCGCTCCTCGAGCATCGGGATCGCCTCGCCGAGCAGCTCGCGCGCGGTGCGCAGAACAGTCTCGGTGCTCGACGTCGATTGCAGCAGCGTGTGCGAGCGGGTCGCGCGTGTGAAGTCGTCGAATCTCAGGCGAAGGACGACGGTGCGGCCGACGCGGTTCGCTTTTCGCATCCGCCGCGTGACGCGGTCGACGAGAGCGATCAGGTCCGCATCGAGCTCGCCCGGCGTCCACGGCCGGCGTCCGCGTGCACGCTGCGAGCCGATCGAGCCGCGCCGGCGTCGCCTCTCGACCCGTCGCGGATCGCGGTTGTGCGCGAGGGCGTACAGATGACGTCCCTGCGCGCGACCGACGAGCGCGATCAGCAGCCCCTCGTCCATGCGCGCGACCTCACCGACGGTCGAGACCCCGACCTCGCGGAGCTTGCGGGATGTGACCGGCCCGACACCCCAGAGCCGCTCGACGTCGAGTGGATGAAGGAATGCGAGCTCCTCGCCCGGGGGCACGAGCAACAGGCCGTCAGGCTTCGCGACGCCGCTCGCGACCTTCGCCAGGAACTTCGTGCGTGCGACGCCGACGGTGATCGGCAGCCCGACCTCGTCGCGAACGCGGCGCCGCAGCGAGCGCGCGATCTGGAGCGGCGAGCCGACGCTGCGCTCCATGCCGCGCACGTCGAGGAACGCCTCGTCGATCGACAGTGCTTCGACCACCGGCGCCGTGTCCTCGAACACGCGGAAGACGGCCTTCGATGCCTCGGAGTACGCCTGGAAGCGCGCCGGCACGACGATCGCCTGCGGGCAGAGCCGGCGTGCGCGCCGCCCGCCCATCGCAGTTCGCACACCGAACGCCTTCGCCTCGTAGCTCGCTGCGAGCACCACCCCCAGGCCGACGATTACCGGCCGCCCGAGCAGCCGAGGCTCGTCCCGCTGCTCGACCGAGGCGAAGAACGAATCCAGGTCGGCGTGCAGGATCGAGGACACGAACACATGTTCGCACACGCAGTCGTATCGTCCAACCATGGCGGAGGCGCGCCTCGCCGAGCTGGTCGCAGCGCTGTCGCTGGGAATCGACCTCGGCTTCGGCCAGCCGATGGAGCACGTGCTGCGCCAATGTCTGATCTCCTTGCGGCTCGCCGAGCAGCTCGGCCTCGACGACGACGCGCGCGCCGATGTCTACTACACCGCGCTCCTCATCAACGTCGGCTGTCATTCGGACGCGCACGAGCAGGCGAAGTGGTTCGGCGACGACCTCGCGTCGAAGGCGATCAAGTACGACCACGAGCCACGCAGCCTGCGCATGGTGGCGACGGGGCTCAGCTATCTCGGTCGCGGCCATCCCCCGCTCCACCGCTTCCGGCTCGGGCTCGAGTTCGTCGTGTCGGGGCACCGCGACGTGACGCGGATGATCGAGTCGCACAGCCAGATCGCGCGGATGCTCGGCGAGCAGCTGGCGCTCTCGGACGGGGTGCTCGCCTCGCTCGAGACGGCGTACGAACGCTGGGACGGCCGTGGCTGGCCCGGCGACCTGAAGGGCGACCAGGTCCCGCTGCCGGCGCGCATCTCGCAGTTCGCGGAGTTCGCGGAGGTCGCGAATCGCGTCCGCGGCCTCGACGGCGCGATCAAGCTCGCCCGCCGGCGGCGCGGCAGGCAGTTCGATCCGCAGGTCGCGGACGCTCTCGTCGCGGGCGCGCGCGAGATCCTCCCCCGGCCGGAGGAGGCATCGAGCTGGAGCGAGGTGATCGCATCGGAGCCCGGCCTCGCGGTGCTGCTCGACGAGGCGCAGCTCGACAAGGCGCTCGCGGCGATCGCGAGCTTCATCGACCTCAAGTCGCCGTACTTCCTCGGGCACGCCCGCGCGGTCGCGGACCTCGCCGCGGCGGCGGGGGCCGGAGCCGGCCTCGGGAACGAAGAGGTCGAGCGACTCCGGCGGGCCGGCCTCGTGCACGACTGGGGACGCCTCGGCGTGTCGAATGCGATCCTCGACAAGCCCGGCCCGCTCGGCGCCGGCGAATGGGAGCGGCTGCGGCTCCAGAGCTACATCACGGAGCGGATGCTCGAACAGTCGGACGCCCTCGCGCCGCTCTCGCGCGGTGCGCTGCCCGTCCAGCTCGGCCGCATCCTCGACGCCGCGAACGCCTACCAGGCGATGCGCGAACCACGGCCGCATCGCGAGGCGCTCGACCCCGATCGCGCCGCTGCGGAGCTGCGCGCCGCGCCGCTCGATCGCGACGCGGGCGAAGCGGTGCTCGCGGCCGCCGGCCATCGCGTCGCGCGGCGGCGCGAAGGTCCGGCCGGGCTCACGCCCCGCGAGGTCGAGGTGCTGCGACTGCTGGCCCGCGGCCTGTCGAACAAGGAGATCGCGCAACGGCTCTCGATCTCCCCCAAGACGGTCGGCAACCACGCCGAGCACATCTACGCGAAGATCGACGCGCAGTCGCGCGCGGCGGCCGCGTTCTTCGCGATGCAGCAGGGTCTCCTCCCGGAGGAGGAGTTCCCCGCCACCGTCGCCGCCTAGCTCGAGGCGGTCTGCAGTGCCTGGAGGTTCTTCATCATCACGGCCTCCGTCTTGTGCAGCTCGTCGGCCGGGCTGAACATCAGCACCTCGCTTCCCGGCTCGTGCTTGACGGGGATGTGGCCGGGCGGCGTGTAGAACGCGTCGCCCGCCTCGTAGGTCTCGTCGCGATCGGAAAACCGGAACGTGACCCTGCCGGCGAGCACGTAACCCCAGTGAGGGCACTGGCACATGTCGTCGGGTAGCCCCTTCATGAGCGGTGTCCCGTCGACGTCCTGGTGGAACTCGGCGAACCCGATGCGGTAGCCGTCGACCTCCGCGTTGCGGTCGGTGACCGGGCCGAACTCCTCCGTCTTCGCCGTCAGCTTCGAGACCTTCGCCATCGCCGACCTCCTCGTGGATTGGGTCGAGCGTAGGTCCCCGAGCCGCGTCGAGCCATGAGGCATTCGCCTCATCTTTCGGGTTGGGTCTAGACGAGCCGCGCTTTGCCCGCAGGTGTCACATGGACGTTGCCCGCCTCGATCCGGATCAGCCGGTCGGCGAGCGCGTCCTCCCAGATCGAGAGCCGCGGGCACGACGTCTTCCATGCGTCGAGCGTCTCCGAGTAGCTCCGAGGCTGCTCGTCGAGCCACTCGAGCAGCTGCGTCGTGAGGGCCGGAGCCTGCGTCACGCGACTCACGGTAGATGAAGGCCTGCGGGCGGGGTCCGCCGCCCGCAGGCCGGCCGTCGTCAGAGGCTCATCGGCCCGGCGGGCGCGTAGGCGGCCCCGTTCGAGCTCGACGAGCCACTGTTCCCCATGTTGGGACAGTTGTGGTTCGCGCGCGGAGCCGTCGCGCCGGGAGTCGTCGTCGTGCCGGGAGTCGTCGGCTGCGGCGTTGTCGTCGAGCCGCCACCGGCGGCCCACGCCGCACCGGCGCCGATCGCGGCAACGGCGACGATCACAGCGACGAGCGTGCGCAGTCGAGCCATTCGCACCTCCTTGTCGGTTCCTGTCCAGGAAACCGCGCGAACCTAAGGCGCAAGCAAGAACTCCCTAAGAGTGGGGATCGCCGTGACCCGGAGGCGGCCCGGGCGGCCCGAGGATGTCGAACCCGCTCCGGTCGGCGGCGGCCAGCAATCGCGGCATGTCCGGCGGCCCCTCCAGCGGCGGCGGCAGGACGCGCTCGGCCGCGAGCTCGCCCACCTCGCGCAGGAAGCCTTCGAAATGGAACGGAAGGAATCCGATCAACGCCTTCGCGCCGTCCGTCTCGCCGTAGAACGTGTGCGGGACGCCCTTCGGCCCGAAGGCGAACGAGCCCGGAGTGAGCGAGTGCTTCGTGTCACCGACCCAGACCGTGAACTCGCCCTCGAGCACGTAGAACCATTCGTCCTCGCCCCGATGAACGTGCCACGGCGACCCTTCTCCGGCGCGAACTGTCACCTCGAGCAGGCCGAACTCGCCGCCCGTGTCGGCGCCGCAGACCTTGACGACCTCGAGCATGCCGAGCAGCCAGTGCGCCTCGCCCTCACCCGGTCCGAGCGCAAACCCCTGCGTGGTCTCGACGGCTGACATCCTCCGCTCCTTTCGCTAGTATGCCAAGCAACTGTCAATAGGAGAACAGTTGCAAAGAGAACTATCCCAAGCCGAACGATCGCTGTCAAGCCCCACCCCGGAGAGGCTGCGCGCGTGGCGCCTCTACTTCGAGAGCGCGCTCGCGCTGATGAGCGTCCTCGACGACGAGCTGGAACGTGACGCCGGCATCCCAATGCGCTGGTACGACGCGCTCGTCCACCTCGAGGACGAGCCCGAAGGCATGCGGATGAACGAGCTCGCGGAGCGCATCCTCTACAGCAAGAGCGGGTTCACCCGCGTCGTCGACCGACTCGAGCACGCAGGATTCGTCCGGCGGGTGCGGCCGGAGAACGACCGCCGGTCGATCCTCGTCGTCCTCACCGAGCAGGGTCGCGAGCGGCTGGAGCTGGCGCGCAGGTCGCACCGCCACTCGATCGAGCAGCACTTCGCGAGCCACCTCTCGGACACCGACGTGAAGGCGCTCGGCCGCGCGCTCGAGAAGCTGAGCACGCATGTGCGCCCGCTGCGGCCCGGACGCGTCCGCGGCTAGGCGACTCCACCAAGACCAGCCTTTCGTTCCGTTGACACGCGCCGGCGGCGGAAGACGATCTGTGTATGCGGTGGGCCGGCGGGGGAACGGTTCTGAGACGCCGGCTGGCGGTAGCGGGATCGATCGTCGCGTCCTTGCTCACGCTCGGAGCCGTGTGGCTGGGCGCGGGTGGCCGGATCGGAGCCGCGAACCACGACGCTCGGGCGGAACGGGCGACGGCGGCTCCACGGGCGGCCGACGTCGTGGCGCTTCGCTTCCGCGCCCGCGAGCGCCGACCCGCGACGAGCCCGGGACACCTGTGTGTCACGGATGCGGTGCACGGGAGGATCTGCGCGTCGTTCTCGGCCGGCGAGCGCCCGGCCGCCAGCTTGGTGCGGGCGATCGAACGCCGCGGCCTGCACGCGCAGGTCGTCGATTAGGCGACGGCGGACTCGCCGAGCAGCATCTTCACCTCGGCGTAGAAGTCCGGCGCGGGCTTCACCTTGTACTGCGGCCCGAAGGCGTAGACCTTCTTTCCCTGCGAGGTGGTCAGGTCGGCGTACACCGGTGACTCGCCCGGGAAGTCCTTGATCAGCTGCGCGAGCTCGCGGATCGTGCCCGCGCCCGCCTTCGTCGCGTCGATCTTCAGCCACACCTCGCGCTTCTCGGCCACCGCCTCGAACGCGGCGATCTCCATCGCGACGAGCTTCGTCTCGCCTTCCTTGCGGTCGATGCGGCCTTTGACGATCAGGATCCGGTCGGTCGTGCACAACTCGCGCGCACGGTCGTACGTCGAGTTGAAGACGACCGTCTCGACGCCGCCGGTGACGTCCTCGAGCCGCAGGAACACCATCGCGTCGCCGCGCTTCGTCGTCATGTGCCGCAGCGCGGCCACGATGCCGCCGACCGTCACGACCTCGCCGTCGCGACGGCGGTCGAGCTCGCCGATCGTCGCGTCCGACTTCCGCCGCAGCTGCTCGCGGATCCCCGAGAGCGGATGCTCCGAGACGTACAGCCCGAGCACCTCCTTCTCGAGGCGCAGCAGCTCGCCCTTGTCGAATTCGTCCGTCGACAGCACCGGATGCTTGCGCGGGATCTCCTCGATCGGCGCGAGATCGAAGATCGAGCCCTGGCCGGCGAGACGGTCCGCCTGGTACTGCTGGCCGAGCCGCACCGCGTCCTCGAGCACGTCCAGCGCCGCCTTCCGCGAGCCGGGCAGCGCGCCGCACTTCACCAGCGCCTCGAGCACGCGCTTGTTCGACACCGAGGGATCGACGCGCTCGGCGAAGTCCCAGATCGACTCGAACGGCCCGTCCGCCTCGCGCGCGGCGATGATCGAGCGGCACGCGCCCTCGCCGACGCCCTTCACGGCGTTGAGGCCGAAGCGGATCTTGCCGCCGACGACCGCGAAGTCGGTCATCGACTCGTTCACGTCCGGCGGCAGCACTTCGATGCCGAGCTCGTTGCACGCGTTGACGTAGAACGGCACGCGGTCCTTCGTCGACATGACGGAGCTGATCAGCGCCGCCATGTA
>Ga0207674_10009990_pt1 | contig 10802 bp, 12 predicted proteins | sample KBSCornC72_FD_184303 | JGI IMG/M metagenome (GOLD analysis project Ga0207674, IMG submission 184303) | Corn rhizosphere microbial communities from Kellogg Biological Station, Michigan, USA - KBS Corn C7-2 (SPAdes) (version 2) | ecosystem: Host-associated > Plants > Roots > Rhizosphere > Soil ...
CGCGAACGGAAGCCGTGGCGGCGCTTGCGCACGATTTTGCTCGGCTGATAGGTGCGCTTCATGGCGTCCTCTGGCGAAAAAGAGCGCGGTTTCTATGGCTCCGGGCGGCCTCTGTCAACCGCCCGCGCCGCCCCCTGTAATTAAATAACAATCGCCGGATCAAGGGGTTTTGGCCTGGAGCGGTTCCAGGAAAAGTGTTTACGGTTTTCCGTCCGGAACCGCGACAAACAAAGAAAAGCAGCCCGCCATGACTTGGAACCCCGGCACTTATCTGGCCTTTGCCGACCAGCGGACCCGGCCCGCCGCCGACCTCTTGGCCCGGGTTCCCGCCGAAAATCCCGCCCGGGTGATCGATCTGGGCTGTGGGCCTGGCAATTCGACCGGCCTTCTGGCCGCCCGCTGGCCCCATGCCCGGCTGGAAGGGCTGGATAGTTCCGCCGAGATGCTGGCCCAGGCCCGGGCCGGCGGTGTGCCCGCGGACTGGGTGCTGGCGGACCTCGCCAGATGGACCCCGGCGGCGCCCTATGACGTGATTTTCTCCAACGCCACCCTTCAATGGGTGCCGGACCAGGACGCTTTGCTTCCCCGGCTGATGTCCTTCGTGAAGCCGGGCGGCGTCTTTGCCTTCCAGGTGCCGGTGAATTTCAACGCCCCCAGCCATGTCCTGCTTTGGGAGACGGCGGCCGATCCGCGCTGGAAGGAAAAGCTAACGGGCATCCCCGAAACCGAGCGCGGCATGCCGGCGCTGTATTACGACATCCTGAAGCCGCAAGCGTCCGCACTCGACATCTGGCAGACCGAATATCTGCAAGTGATGGATGGGGACGATGCCGTGTATCGCTGGATCTCCGGAACGGCGCTGCGTCCTTATGTGCAGGCGCTGGAGGGTGCGGAGCGCGCGGCCTTCATCGCAGCCTACAAAACAAAATTGAACGCGGCCTATCCGCAGCGCACCGACGGCAGCACCCTGTTTCCGTTCCAGCGCCTCTTCGTGGTGGCGACGAAAGCCTGAAACAAAAAAGCCCGCCGTTACCTGCGGGCTTTTTCAGAAATGTGTTTCTGGTCTAGCGAATGAAGACGCGCACTTCGCTGGAGGCCGCCGCCGGATCGGTGGACGAGGCCACATTCATCCGCGACGCCGGCACGCCCATATCGGTCATGGAGCGCATCACGTCCTGGGCATGGCGCCGTGCCGTGGTCTGGGCCATCTGCACCGACGCGGCATTGCCGCGGGTGGGCGCCACCGCCACCACCTGGAAATTCGCATTGGGGCGCGACTGCAGCGCCTGGTTCAGCGCGGCGTACAAAACCTGCTGATAATCGACATTGGGACGGTCGAACCGCACCACCACCAGGGGCGTGCCGCTGGAGGCGAATTGCAGATTGTTGCTGGCCGCGGCGGCGGTCAGGCCCGGCGTGCCGCCATAAAGCTCGCCGCTCTTGATCGAATTGGACAGGATCGCAAGGTTGCTGCGCTCATTGGCGACATAAGCGGTCTGGCGCTGCACATTGTCGGAGACTTCTTTCAGCAGCCGGTCGATCAAGACGATGGTCTGGTTGGTTTCGTCTTCCAGCAATTGCAGCTGGCGATGATCTTCATCCACAGCGCCCGAGACATTGAAGGTGGCGCTGATCTGGTCCAGCGCGAAATGGGCGGTGGAGGAATCGCCGGTCACGTCGGTGCCCAAGGCGCTCAGCTGATTGATGTTGGCCGACACGGTGTCGAGCGAGGCCTGGGCGGAATTCCATTCGCTCACCAGTTCGGGATTGCCCTTGGTGGTGCCGATCTGCAGGCGGGCGGTGATGCGCGCCTTGGATTCCTGATAGGCGGTCGCCGCGCCCGCGCCATTGTTGCGCAGTTCCGCCAGGCGCTGGGCATTGGCGCCCAGCTTGCTTTCCAGGCCGGCGACCTGGGACCTGAGGGTCTGGATGGTCTTGTTGACCGGGGTGCCGGTGTCGGGCCCGGACTCGATGGTGACCGGGGTGATGGTGGCGACGGGCGCAATCCCGCCGGCCGCCGGGGGCGGCGGCAGATTGGCGGACGGGGCCGGCATCGCGCCGGCATCGGCGGCGGCCGGCGCCGCGGCGTCGGAGGCAGCCATGTCGCTGCCGCCATCCTCAAACATGTTGTCGATCTCGGCGCAGGCGCTCAGGCCCAGGCCAGCGGTCAGCACGCATGCCAGAAGAAGGCCCGATTTAAGGCCTCGTTTGGCTGGAATTCCCCTCATTCTGCTCTCCGCTGCCGGCGCCCCTGCCCCAAAAAAGGGGGGCGGCACGCATTCAACCCCAACCCACTTGGCCGACGCCCGCCAGCCAAGACGCGGGGGTTTAGTCTTAACGAGGCCCACGAGGACGGACAAGGGCATGAGACCCCGCTTTCGCCATTTTACACAATCATCGTGAGGACTTGGCGGCGATCCGGGCCTGCGAAATGCCCGCAAAACGGCCAGCGGCGTGAGGTCGCGGCCAAAGCCGCCGCCGCGCTTGCCTTTATGGAGCGGCCTCAATAGGTTCTGCGCCCTTCGCCGTTGGCATGCGCCCGTAGCTCAGCTGGATAGAGCACCAGACTACGAATCTGGGGGTCAGAGGTTCGAATCCTTTCGGGCGCGCCATTCATTTCCCGCGGCGCGGGAAATGAATTAGCAAGTGCAGCGCCTATCCAGCCTGCGCGGCATATTCCTTTGCCAGAAAATCCAGAAGCGCAGGAATGGGCCGAGGTCTATACGAAAATCTTCCCACCCTATGCCCTTCTCATCGAAAGCTATGCCAAGGTGCAGGAGGTCGTGACCAGGCACGAACAACTCGATTCGATGCGGGTCTGATTGGTCAGGGCGTGCCGGAGACGATCTCCAGCTTCGGCACGCCGGACAATTCCAGCCGGATATGCCCGCGGCCCAGGCGGGTAAGCTGGACCGGCGACCCTTTCTCGGCCAGGCGCCGGCGCAGCAGGATCAACCGCGTCTCCAGATTGTCCTTCAGATCCGGCAGCCGCAGCGTTGCGTCCAACCTGAGTTCGCGATTGGTGAAATCGGTGCGCCCGGTTTCCGCATGGGCTTGAAGGAAGTGAAACAGCAGCCGGCCGGGAACGCCCTTGATCACATAGTTGCTGTCGACAAAGAGGCTGTCGTCGAAGCTATGGTAGCGGACATGGAATTGCGGACCCCGGCTTTGGGCCGGCGGATTCAGTTTGGGCGGTACGCCGGCATTCTCCAGCTCCGATAGGCGCAGGCAGGCGGCGAGCTGGGACGCGATCATCACCAGCGTATCTTCTTCGGCCTGACGGAAACGGAAGCGCCGCGCGTCTTCGGCAAACAGCACGCCGCGCACCTTGCCCAGGCTGATCAACGGCACGGCGAGCTGGCTTTGCGGCTCGGCCAGTCCGGGCAGGGGAATGGTGCGCGCCGCATCTGCGCCGCTTGCGGCCAGCACCGCTGCCGCGAAGCGCCGTCCCCGGCTCATGTCGCACAGGCGGACGGGACAGGCTTGCGCCGCCGCCACGCCGATGGCGCCTTCGCCCAGCTTTACCTCCGAGCCCACACCGCCCATGGCATAGCCGCGGCTGCCCAAGGTGGTGAGCTGTTTTCCACGCTCATCCAGCACCAGCAGCATGACATTGGAAAATCCCGGCGACGCGGTGAGCCCGTCCAGCGCCAGATCCAGCATCAGGTCGGGATCGGTCTGGTGCGCCATGCGGGCGGAAAGCTGGGCGGCGGCGGTCAGCGTGTCCCGCCCCGTCCGGTCTGCGGGCGCCGGTAGCACATCGGGCGCATTGGGAACCGGGCAACAATCCAGCACGCGATAGATATCGGCGCTGCGCAAGTGCCAGGGAATGCTTCCCCCACCTGCTCCTTCCGACGCTTTCAGATGGGATGCGATGCGGTCGAAGGCTTCGCCGTCACGGCTGGCGCTTTCGAAGCGCAGATCGAGCCGGTATTGATCGCCGGACCGACCGTCTACCACCAGAACCGTGGCCAGCCCGGTCTCCTCGATATTGCGTCCGGTCTTGGAGAAGAATTGATTGGACAGCGCGACGTGATCGGCATCGACCAGATGCACTTGCGACAGATAGCTGACATTGGGGACGCCCGCGCCGTCCAGGGTAGCGACCACCGACGGGATCACGCCCTCGAAACAGTCGCGGATATCGTCGAGCGCGATCATGCGGATATTTCCTCCGCCGAGGAAGCAAGCGCCGCGCCTGCGCCCTGGCCCGGCGTCTGGTCGAACACCGTGACGGGAGCAAAGCGCAGACGCACCAGATCCTCGGCAGCGAGCCAGCAGGCGATCTGACGATCCTCGACACCCAATGCTCTCAGATTGGCGAAGATCCGGTTCCGGTAATCCGTGCCCAGCGCCAGATCATTCGCATCGGCATCGGTGACCGCCACAAGCCGTCCCTTGACCTGAATGGTCCGGTAATCCTTGGGATCGCAAGCGGTGAGCGCGACGGGCGCACCGGTCTCCAGGCCCAGTACGGCATCCGGCCATTGCATCCGCGAGACCAGAAAATCGACATGCGCGCGGTCGGCGCTCAACCGCACGCCCATGCCCCGCGCGATGGCGGCCTTGCCTTGGACGCCGCGCACCGCCGCGACCAGCATCACCGGCAGCTTCAGAAAATCCGCCAATCCGGAATCGATCACGGGCTCCAAGACGATGCGCTCCCCTTGGGCCGAGGGTAGGAAAATTTTAGGAAGATGAAAACCGCCGATAGGAAGTCTTTAGGAAGCAAACACAATCCGTCCAGGCTATCAGCCCGCCCGAAAGGCCGCGCCGCGGCTTCGAACGGGAGAGACGATCATGACATCAGGACGCTGGGATCTGTACGGTCCCATTCACAAAGGCCTTCGCTTTGCCCATGCCGAAATGCTCAAGGGGCTGGGCCGGGCGGATTTCACCACGCCGGACGCCACGATGGTGGCGCTGCGATTTCATCTCAATCTTTGCGCTAAGCATCTGGCGCATGAAGAACGGTACATCCATCCGGCTCTGGAAGCGCGCCTGACCGGCGCGACCGGGGAAATCGAGCGCCAGCACGAAGAGCATCGCGAGGATTTCGAGCGGTTGGAACGGGCCATGGCCGCCGTGGAACGCGCTCCCCAAGAGGCGCGCGCCGCTGCCGGGCGCCAGCTCTATCTCACCTTCTCCAGCTTCGTGGCGGCGGACTTCCTCCATATGCAGGAGGAAGAGACCATCTTCTACCCGCAGCTTTGCGCCCTCTTCAGCGATGCGGAACTGATGGCGATGGAGATGGAGATCGTCCATTCCCTGACACCGGCGGAGAATATCGCCTATCTCAGGCTGATGGTGCCGGCGATGAACGGTGCGGAGCGGCGGGCGTTCCTGACGGGCGTCAAGGACGCCGCGCCGCCGGCGGTTTTCCAGGTCATCGTGACCGAAGCCGTCCGCCCCACCTTGAGCGCCGATGAGTTTGCCGCTTTGGATGGCCTGGCGATTGCCGCCTAGGAGAGACAGGCGCTGCGGCCAATGCCGCGGCGCTTTTTCCTACCAGCGCAGCACGCGCGGTCCCAGCACCGCGCCGACAAAGCCGCAGGCCAGCACGCCCAGCCCGTACCAGATCAAAAGGAAGGGCGCCGCCGATTCCTGGCAGTGCATCGCATAGGACGCCGCGCCGAACCCGCCGGCCGCCAGGCCCACCATGGTGCCGGCAAAGACCAGGCGGGTGGGCGCCAGCCCCCTGACCGCCCAGGCCAAGCCCACCAGCGGCGGCAATGCGGCCGCCAGGATGCGCCAGGGCGCGGCGGCGGCGCTGAAGCCCATGATCAGATGCTCGCGCAGATTGGCCGGGCCGTGCATCAGTTCCAGCACCGCCAGGCTTGCCATCATCAGGGTGGGAAGCAGCAGCCATAACAGCAGATTGCCGGTGGGAACGCCGGGCCGCACCAGCCGTTCGACCGCCCACAGCGCCACCGCGCCGATCCCGGAAACATAGGCCAGCTTCACCCAGAAGATCATGGTCATGGTCGCGCTCGCCATGTCCGGGCGGTAGCCCAGCACGATGCCGACAAAGGCCAGCGAGATCACGATCCCCACGCCCAAACCCAGCGCCAGCCGGCTCGCCACGGGCGGGCTTTCCACCGGCCGCAGATCCGCGACCAGGCGGTCGACCATCAGGTCGAGCGCGTTGGTGGAGGGGTCGGAAGACGAGTCGGATGCTTGCAAAGCCGTCACGCGATTGGAGATGGAACGCCCTTAAAAATGGAACCCTGGGCACCGTACAGTTTCTGTGACGGTCTTTGTCTTTTCGCCGTCCGGATGCGCCGGGTTACAGATGGCCCGGATTTTGTCCAAATCTTGGCATTTTCGCCATCCGGCCCGACGCTCGATTGCCGAATGTCTGTCATTGTTGCACACTTTCAACGCTTGAGTTGGCGACTCTGGAATTGGCACCTCTCAGGCCGAAAGCCTCGCAATGTCCGATAAGGAATGGTCAGGACTGATGGCGGCCGCGCAGAAAGGCGATGGCGTGCGCTATCGCCGGCTGCTGGATGAATTGCGCCCCTGGCTCAAGCGCTATTTCGGCACGCGCCTGCCGCCCGCGATGGTGGACGATGCGGTGCAGGACACGCTGTTCGCTTTGCACGAAAAACGCGGCTCTTATGATTCGTCCCGGCCATTCGGCCCTTGGCTGGTGGCGATCGCGCGCTACAAATGGATCGACCGCCTGCGCGCGCTGCGCAAATCCGCCACCCAGGCGATCAGCGAAGACCTTGCGGTCGAAGATCATGGCGCGGCGATCCAGAACGCCACCACTTTGGAAAAACTTCTCTCCGAACTGAAGCCGGCTCAATCCGAAGTGATAAGGCTGGTGAAGATGCATGGCTTCAGCGTTGAGGAAGCGTCGGCGAAGACCGGCCAGTCGGTGTCGCTGGTGAAAGTGAACATCCATCGCGGCATCACTCGCATGATGATCGCGGCCCAGCGCCAGATTCAGGTTGACATGTGATTGCCCCCTCCGGCCTTCGCATCGCAAGCGCTGCTACGGCCACCTCCCCCGTCAGCGTGCTGCGCACGCACGGGGGAGGCGGGTCGCCCTTTGGGGCAATACTGAACAAGATAGTTTTGTTGGCGGCGGTGTTGGTCTGCGCGATGACGATGGCCGCTCGGGCCCAGCCTGCGCCGTCCCGCCCCGCGCCCGATGCGCAGATCGCGGTTGGCGGCGGCACCATCGACATCGTCTTTTCCGACGGCGCGCCCGGACTGGATCGCGCTTTGATCCAGGACTGGATCCGCACCAGTGCGCAGGCGGTGACAACCTATTTCGGGCGCTTTCCGGTTTCCCATGTCCGGCTGGCGGTGATCGCCGGCGATGGCCGCAATGTCGGGGGCACGACTTTCGGATTTCGCGGCGGCTCCCTGATCCGGCTCAATGTCGGGCGGGGTGCCGATGCGGCTGCGCTGAAGCGCGATTGGGTGCTGGTGCATGAGATGACGCATCTGGCGCTGCCGCAATTGCCCCGTTCGGGCCTCTGGCTGCAGGAAGGCAACGCCACCTATGTCGAACCCATCGCCCGCGCAGAGGCGGGGCAGATGGATCCCGCCGAAGTGTGGAAATGGACCATCGATGAAATGCCCAGCGGCCAGCCCAAGCCGGGCGATGGCGGCCTTGACAGCACGCACGACCATCAGCGCGTCTATTGGGGCGGCGCGGCTTTCTGGCTGGTCGCGGATGTGCGCATCCGCGAACGCACCCATAACCGTATCGGCGTTCAGACGGCGTTGCAGGCGATCAACCGGAAAAGCGGCGGCAACACCGCCGACTGGACCATGGATCAGGTGATGGCGGCCGGCGATGCCGCCACCGGCGGAACCGAACTGGCCGATCTCTATGCGCAGATGGGAAAGGCCGGAACGCCGGTCGATATCGATGCGCTTCTCAAGCAACTGGGTGTGGGGCTTCAAGGCAACAAGGTGGTGTTCGACGATACCGCACCCTTGGCCGCGATCCGGCGGCAGATCACCGCGCCGCCCGCCTGAAATAAAATCGTGATGACATTATGCGGCGGGTTCCGCCTTTCCCGCCGACTTTCTGCCCGATTTGAGGCGTGGGATGTAACCCCAGGTTCGGGACCGCCGAACACCCAATAGCCATGCCGAAGAACGGCCGGCGCAACCACGGAGACGTTTCCATGACCATCATCAAGACTGCCACGCTGGCTTCGGCCGCCGCTTTCCTCGCCATGGCCGCTGTCGCCACCGCGCCGACCGTCGTGTCCGCCGCGGATGCGTCGGTTCATTGCTTCGGCGTGAATTCCTGCAAGGGCCAGTCGGACTGCAAGTCGGGCAATCACGACTGCAAGGGCCAGAATTCCTGCAAGGGCCAGGGCTACAAGTCGATGTCGGCTGATGCCTGCGCCAAGGCCGGCGGCAAGACCACGCCGTAATATCGTTGCGGAAGCGCAGCCTGCCTGCGCTAAAATATGATGGACCCGGCCGCGAAAGCGCCGGGTCCATTTTCGAGAAGGCTTGATGACCGCCATTCCCGTCTTCGAAGGCTTCGGTCTCGGCCTGCGCCCGCCGCATTTCAACGAATTCCTGGAACAGGGCGATCTGGTCGATTTCGTCGAAGTGATTTCCGAGAATTTCATGGTGCCGGGCGGCCGCCCGCTCTATGTGCTGGACAAGGTGCGCGAACGCTATCCGGTGGCGATGCATGGCGTGTCGATGTCGATCGGCTCCGCCGATGGCGTCAAATTGGATTATCTGCGCCGTCTCAAAGCGCTGGCGGATCGCGTGAACCCGTTATGGGTGTCCGACCATCTGTGCTGGACGGGGGTGGAGGGGTTCAACTCGCACGATCTTCTGCCCATGCCTTACACCGAAGAGGCGATGGACCTGATCTCAGCCAATATCGCGCGCGCCCAGGATGTGCTGGAGCGGCCCATCCTGATGGAGAACGCGTCCACCTATCTCACTTTCGCGGACGACCAGATGACGGAGTGGGCGTTCATTTCCGAAATGTGCCGCCGCACCGGCTGCTATCTTCTGCTCGACGTGAACAATATTTATGTGAGCGGCACCAATCACGGCTTCGATATGGACGCCTATCTGGCGGGTATCCCCGAGGACCGGGTGCGCCAGATGCATCTGGCCGGTCACAGCCAGGGCCGCGAGCTTCTGATCGACACCCATGACGAGCCGGTGCCCGATCCGGTCTGGGCGCTCTACAAGAAAGCGATCGAGCGTTTCGGCCCGCTGGCGAGCATGATCGAACGTGACGACAATATTCCCCCTCTAGCCGATCTTCTGGCCGAGCTGGATGTGGCACGGCAAAAGGCCAGCGACTGGACGCGCGCCGCATGAGCCTGCTCGATACCCAGCGCGGCTTTCGCGATCACATCCTGGCGGGCACCGATGCGCCGCTGCCGGGCGCGCCGGAGCGGGGTCTTGCGGTTTATCGCCATGCCTATCGTGCCCAGCTTGTCGCCAGCCTGCGCGACACTTTCGAAAAGACCTGGGCCTGGCTGGGCGACGAGGCATTCGACAAGGCGGCGCGGCATCATGTGGAAGCCCACGCGCCGAAAAGCTGGACGCTCAATGAATATGGCGCCGATTTCGTCCAGACCTTGCGCGCGCTTTATCCGGACGATGCGGAAGTCGCCGAGCTCGCCTGGCTCGACTGGTCTTTGCGCCGCGCCTTCGACGGGCCGGACGCGGACGCGATCAAGCCTGAGGCGCTGGCAGAAGTGGATTGGGACCGTGCGGTCCTGATCTTCGTGCCCACTTTGACGATGGGCGAGATTGTCACCAACAGTGCCGCGATCTGGGGCGCATTGGCGGAAGAAAAGGCGCCGCCCGCTGCCCAGCGTCTCGCCGCGCCCGCCACGGTCCGGATCTGGCGCAGCGGCCTCACCCCCAAATACCGCACCATCGAGAATTTCGAGCAGCGCGCGCTCATCCTGGCGATGGCCGGGTCCAGCTTCGCCGATCTGTGCAGCCTTCTGGTGGAAGGCGGCGACATCAATAAAGCGGCGCACGATGTGGGCGCCGTTCTGGCTGGCTGGCTGCAGGACGGATTGATCCGCGCGGTGCGGACGCCTTAGCGCTTGGCGTCGAAGGCTTTGAATTCGTGCGCGATGCTGGCTTCGATCAGGCTGCGCCACACGGCTTCGGCGATGTCGGGCGACAGGCCCTTGCGCGTTGCTTCGGCCACCACATTGCGCACCACCTCTTCGACGCGCGGCGTGTCGCGCACGGTGCCGCGATCCGATTTCAGCACCGCCGCCCGCTCGATATAGGTCTGGCGCCGGGCCAGCATCGCCACCAGCTGCGCGTCCAGCGCATCGATGGCGGCGCGCAATTCGGTCATGGAATGGCAGGCTTCCGGTGGTGCTATATTTTGCGACATTGATGGCATCTCATAGTCGGGCCGCCGGTCTTTTGCATATGGCGGCCCCAATTCCCAGTCCTTATAGTCTCCGCGCGTCTGTGGGCCGAAATGGGGCGGTTTCTCCCCTCTACGCGAAGCGCATGGAGCGGAGATGCCCGTAGCACGCTCTCGAGCGGGAGAGGGGTTAAACATGACAAAAAACAATAGAATGGACCGCCGGCAAATTCTGGCGGCGTCCGGCATGGCGGCTGCCGGCCTGGCGCTGGGCGGTGCACGCCACGCACAGGCGGCGGAACCTGCCCCCATCGTGACCACGCGCCATGGCAAGTTGCGCGGCCTCGCGCAGGATGGCGTCAAGATCTTCAAGGGCATTCCCTATGGCGCCTCGACCGCGGGGGCCAACCGCTTCATGCCGCCACGGAAGCCGCAGCCGTGGACCGGCGTGCGCGAC
>Ga0207674_10009991_pt1 | contig 10801 bp, 11 predicted proteins | sample KBSCornC72_FD_184303 | JGI IMG/M metagenome (GOLD analysis project Ga0207674, IMG submission 184303) | Corn rhizosphere microbial communities from Kellogg Biological Station, Michigan, USA - KBS Corn C7-2 (SPAdes) (version 2) | ecosystem: Host-associated > Plants > Roots > Rhizosphere > Soil ...
GTGTTCTGGAGCGCGAAGGCCAGGGCGAGGGAGGCCGTGCCGACAACGGTAAGGATCGAGGTGGTGGGAACACCGATGAAGCTCAGGGCGGTTATGAGCGCGATAATCAGGATGCCATAGCGTGCGGCCTGAGCGACCAGGGGCGCGAGAGTCGTGGTGGCCGCGGGGCCGACGCGCGGCAGCCAGGCGCGCACAGCGCGCTGCGCTATGCCCCCCAGAACGATTCCAACTGCAAGGGCGACGACTGCGCCGACAATTGGCAGCAGGAATTGTGTCCAAGTGACCGGGTTCTCAAGCGAAAACGGGAGATGCATGGGCTGTTTCCGAGGGGATTTCGACGCGTTTCACGGCATCAATGCCGCAGGGCGGAGAAAGTGCCAAGCTGTGCTGGACACCCGGGGGGGCCTCTGGTAGTCACCGCCCCGGATCGGGCGGCTAGCTCAGCTGGTAGAGCAGGCGACTCTTAATCGCCGGGTCCGGGGTTCGAGTCCCCGGCCGCCCACCAATCTCCCTGTTTTCCAACCAACCGTCCCACATTGGCTGGCTCGCGGTTAATGCCCGTTAACCCGAATCCGGCAGGGTTCGGCAATGTCGATTGCGAGCCCGATTGTTCCGAACCCGTCCCAGGCGGTTGCTGCAGCGCGGGTTGCGCTGACAGAGGCGCTGGTGCTGAAGGTGGGGCAGGTGTTGCAGGCGCTCGTGGTCGGCAAGACCGCGGACGGCCTGACTGCGCTCAAGATCGGCGACCAGGTGGTCACCGCGACGCTCCCGCAAATGAACCTGTTGCCCGGTAGCACGCTGCAACTGCAGGTGAAGGTAGCTGGTGCGACGCCGCAGCTGCAGGTGATAGCCACGCCGACGGCAACCGTTCCTGCCGCAGCGCAGGCACCCGTCGGCAGCGTCGTTCCGGTGCAGACGAGTCCGGAGTCGGTCGCGGCGACCGAGCGGCCGTCGGTCCCGACGCAACCGCCGCCGAATGCGGTCCCGCCGACAGCGAAAGCCGAGTCGCAACAGGGGGGTACGCCTCTGCGCGTAGAAAGCGATTCAAGACCAATCTCTCCGGCGGCTGCCGTGTCCAGACCGGCGTCTGTCGCAGTCGAAAACCCGCCGGTGCATCCGGCCAGCACGTCCCCGATGCCGGTGAGGGCCGCGGACACCGTATCGCCTCCAAGGGCCACGCCGACGCCCGCCGTCCCATCGTCGGGAGTATCGACGACGGAGCCTGTGTCGACACCGAGCGTCACGGTTCCAGGTCCGGTACAGCTGGTGCCGAAGTGGCGACCGGCCACGGCACCAGCGTCGGTGGGTCAACCGGCCGGAACGCCCCCTTCGGCTGGAGACGGCCGCCAGACGTCACCGGTAGCACCGGCGGTAATCCACCGACCGACAGGGCCAGCCGTTCCGGCCCCCTCGGCGCCATCGGCCAGTGTCTCGGCCGAGGCCGGTGCGCCCGCGGTCACGAATTCATTGCTTGTCGCGCAGTCGACGCCTCGGCCACAGGCGAGCATCGCGGACTTGCCACGCGCAGCGACCACGTCGCTCGCGACGGCGCCGCCGGCACTTGCCCGGCAGGCGGTCGCTCCACAGCCGCCGCCTCTACCGGCAACGCCGCAAACCGCGCTCGCGCAGATGCTGCCGGAAGCGCTAAGCCGGCAGGACTCGGCTGGGCCGCTGCTTGTCTCACTTGCCGCCGCAATACAACGACCCGGCTTGTTGCCGGAGCCGATCTTGCGCGCTGCACTTGGGGTGCTGGCTCAGCGCATCGTCGTCAGCGATGGCAAGGTGCAGCCGGGACAGATCGAGCAGGCGATGGCGCGCTCGGGTGTTACGCTCGAGGCTTCTCTGCTGAGGTCCGATCCGCAACCGCGTGACGCTAAGGCCGGGCTGCTGGCACTGCGCGAGGCTCTGGGGAAATGGCTGGGTGGGTCGCCTGCCCCATTGGCGACAGGACGCGACCCTGCACCGCCACCCATCAAGGGCTTGCCGTTGCGCGCCGTGATGGCTGAGGCACTGCCCTCGCTTCCGGACACGGCGCGGGAGGCCGGGCGCCTGCTGCACAGCGAGGCAGATGCGGCTGTGTCCCGTGTGAAGCTGATGCAGCTTGCTTCATTGCCAGACAGCGACCCAGGCAAACCCGCTGCCTCGACCGTGAGAATGGAGCTGCCGTTTCTGATCGGGCACGAGCTTGTCATGGCGCAAATCCAGGTCGGGCGCGACGGCGCGCGGCGTGAGGCGGAACGGAAGCGCGGCTGGACCATGCGCTTTGCGCTCAATTTCTCGGCCACCGGGGAGGTGGGGGCAGAAGTCGGCGTCCTCGGCAAGGCGGTGAACGTGTCGCTATGGGCCGTCGAGCCTGAGACGGCAGCGGTCATGGCTGGATCCCTCCAGGACCTCACGCGGGCGTTGGAGGGCATCGGGCTGAAACCGGGCGCGGTGCGGATACGGCAAGGCGCGCCAACAGATGTTCATCCGCCGCCGTCCGGGCGACTGCTGGACAGCGTGTCATGAACGACGGGCCGAGAATTCCCGTTGCCGTTGCGCTCGACTACGAGGCGGGGACGCAAACAGCGCCTGTCGTCGTGGCCAAGGGGCGCGGGGCGATCGCCGAAAGAATCCTCGAGGTCGCCAGGGAGAACGGCATCACGATCGAGGCTAATCCAATGCTGGCCGAGGCGCTCAGTGGGGTTGAACTCGACGAGCAGATACCGCGGGAACTCTATGAGGCGGTCGCGGAGGTGATCGGTTTCGTGCTGCGGTCGCGCCGGAGAGCGTGAAGAGTCTTCCACGGGATTCCGCACGGTTTTCTGCGCGGCCGGGGGTGAAACCGGCACCGGCATTGACTAGATAGGCTGATCCGCCATTTTTCCGATGTCCGGGCCTGCTTTTGCTAGAAATCTTTTCCCCAGGCTCCTTCAGCGCCTTCCTGCAGGTGATCGTGATCGATCTCGTGCTCGCGGGCGACAACGCCGTGGTGATCGGCATGGCTGCGGCCGGCCTGCCGCCGGTCCTGCGGCGCAAGGCAATCCTGATCGGCATCGGCGCCGCGACGATCCTCAGGATCATGTTCGCCGTAATCGCCACGCAACTGCTGGCCTTCACCGGGCTGCTGCTGGCCGGCGGGCTGTTGCTGCTGTGGGTCTGCTACAAGATGTGGCAGGAACTCAACGGTCCGGCGGATCACCACGAAGCCGAGCACGCGTTGCATGCCGCCGATGCCATCGTCCGGCCGAGTGCGCGTAAGACACTGCGGCAGGCGGTGCTTCAGATTGTTGTCGCCGACGTCTCCATGTCGCTCGACAACGTACTGGCGGTCGCCGGCGCCGCGCAGCGGCACTTTGAGGCGCTGGTCTTCGGGCTGGCCCTGTCGGTGGTTCTGATGGGCGTTGCCTCGTCATTGATCGCGCGCCTGCTCAGCCGGTTTCGCTGGATCGCCTGGGTGGGCCTGGCGGTGATCCTCTATGTGGCAATGCGGATGATCTACGAAGGCGCCGATCAGGTGCTGGGGCATTCGCTGCCGGCGATACCGTTTATCAAGGGCCCGATGCCGCTGCCGATTCCACCGCTGCCGGCGTTCGGATGAATTGGTAACCTTAACCCTCGGGTTAGGTGGCATTTACCTTGTTTCTGAAGGGATTTCCGGCGCGAGAACGCCTATTTTGACCGCACTCTAGCGGAGAATGTGCGGTGTCTGTTGCAGTGCATGACGGCGTGGGTTCGATGAGCCGGCCCGCCCCAATGAGCGTTGTCCCCAAGGGCGCAGCGGCCATGACGACGCAGGTCGTCTCGCCCGAGCTCTGGGACAGGACGATCGCCCAGTTCGACGAGATCTGCCAGGAGCAGCTCCATATCTTTGCCAAGACCCGCTGGCCGCATGTTTCGCATGAACCGGTGCTGTTCTGGCGCGGCGGCGAAGTGGTGGGCGGGAGCCTGATGATGATCCAGCCGCTGCCCCTGAGAACCGGTGCCCTGGCGGTCGCGAAATGGGGCCCGATGATGGCCCGCGCCGACCATCCCGAGCGGCTCGATGTCTATCACGAAATGATCGACGCGCTGGTCGAGGAGTATGCGGTCAAGCGCAAGCTGATGCTGAGCATTCTGCCACGCGCGTCGCTGTCGGCGTTCAACGCTGAATCGGATCACCTCGCCCATCGCGGCTTTACGCGCGGGTCGGAGCTGCTCTATCCGAACCGCTACATCGTCAATCTGCGACTGACCGATGCCGAGCAGCGCAAGAGCTTCCTGCAGAAGTGGCGCTACCATCTCAATAAGTCCGAAAAGGCAGGGCTGGGCTTCGAGCACGCGCCCGCTGAACGGTTGCCGGAGTTCGCGGCGCTGTATGAACGAATGCTCGACCGCAAGCGGTTTGCCGACCACTCGGCGTATGAGACCGTGCCAGCACTGATGGCAATGGAGAACGAAAGGCTGCGCCCGGAGCTGTTCTTCGTGCGCCACCTCGGCGAAGTGATCGCCGGCGCGATCATCTTCAAGGCAGGCGATCGGGCCGTCTACCTTTATGGCGCCACCAACGACAAGGCGCTGCCTCTGCGCGCCGGCTACTTCATGCACTGGAACATCATTCGCTGGCTGCGCGACAACACCTCGGCCAAGTGGTACGACCTCGGCGGTACGGACGGTTTCCAGGGCCTGCATCAGTTCAAGAAGGGCATGGTCGGTGAAGCGGGGGTAATCCAGCCAGTGCCGCCGGTCGCCAACTACGCAGCGCATTGGTGGCCGCGACTGATGGGTACGGTTGCGTTCAGGGGGCGTGATCTCGCGCAGCGAGCGCTGCAGCAGCTCGACTGGATGCGTTCCACACACGCCAAACCAGATCAGAAGCGCACCGCCGCGGCGGACGACGCCGAATGAGTCTTCTCCACCGCCTGCTGTCGCAATCGACAGTCATCTTCGGGGCGCGCATCTTTGGCGCCGGCCTCACCTTCCTCGTGCAGGTCGCGATCGCGCGCTTCATCAGCGCGCAGGCGCTGGGTGATTACATCCTGGTGATGGCGGCGGTGAACATCATCGCCGTGGTGATGCCGCTCGGGTTCGAAACCATCGGCACCTATTTCGCGGCGGAGTATCGGGCCAGGGGCGAAGGCCGGCTGCTGCGCGGATTCATGTTGCGCGCCTATGGGCACACTGCCGGCACAGGCATCCTGCTGATCGCCGTAGGCTATCCGCTCGCGCAGGTCTTCGGCGAGCCGGGCAGGGCGCTGGCGGCGCACTGGCTGCCGGCGGCTATGCTGAGCATCGCGACAGCGACGGTACTGGTGTCGGGCGCCATGCTGGTGGGACTGAAGCGGCCGTTTGCCGGGTTCTTCGCCGAAACTCTGTTCCGCCCGATGCTGGCGCTGAGCGGGTTCGCAGTGGCGCTCAATACGAGCTCGGTCTCGGCGGTGACGACGATCCTCTGGGTGCTGTCGGTGGGCTACGCGATCGTGGCATTACTGCAGTTCGGTCTGCTGCTGGTGACGACGAGCAAGATTCCCCTCGAGGCCAGCCCGCGCGAGGGCGAATGGCGGCGGTGGTGGCGGTTCGCTGTGCCGTGGATCGCCCTTGCGGTGGCCGGCGACTTCTTCTTCGACATCGATCTGCTGCTGCTGTCGGGTCATATGAGCCGCGAGGAGCTGGCAATCTTCGGTGTCTGCACGCGCGTGTTTTCGCTGGTGGCGTTCGGCGTCGGCGCGGTCTACGCGGTAACGATGCCCGATATGTTCGAGAGCGAAGCGATGCGCGATCGAGCCGGCTTTCATCACAAGATCGGTGAGGCCAACCTGGTGGCGTCAGCCTTGTCGGTCGCTCTGCTCGTGATGGTGCTTGTGGCATCGCCTTTGGCCTTCATGCTGTTTGGATCGGCGTTTCAGGCGGGTGTGATGCCGCTTGCGATCCTCTGCGTGGGCCTGGTGATCCGCTCGGTGTTCGGCCCCGCTTCGGTCGTGCTCTCGGTGCACAATCGGCCTTACGCCAGCCTGCCGGCGGTGGCGGCGTCGATGGCAGCGCTCGTGATCGCCAATCTCACATTGGTGCCGCCTCTACGATTGCTCGGAGCCTCCATTGCGGCGCTGATTGCAATGACGGTGTGGTCGGCCGCCATGTGGTTCACGGCCTTGAAGATTTCGGGCGTCGACGTGTCGATCCGCGCGCGCCTGGGTCGCCAATCCACCGTCATGATGCCGAAGGCGGCGGAGTAAGCTTCGCCGTAGACTCCTCAATGGGGGGCAATCGGCTATAACTGCCCCATGGGTGCAGGAGCGACGACAATCGGCCCGTTCGTCCTCGACCGCAGCCGCATGGCGCTGCTGCAGGGCGGGAAAGTCGTTGCCATCGGCCAGCGTGGCTTCGCCCTGCTCGCGACCTTGGCAGATCGCGATGACGTTGTCGGTAAAGCCGAACTGATGGACGCCGCTTGGCCCGGCGTCACGGTCGAGGAGGGCAATCTTACGGTGCAGATTGCTGCGCTGCGCAAGGCTCTCGGGACTCGACCGGATGGATCAGACTGGATCATCACCGTGCCCCGGGTGGGGTATCGGCTGGTTCGGGGCAACGCGGCGGCGCCGCCTACTGGACACGGCTTGCCGCTACTGACCGTACTGCCGTTCGAGGGCATCAGCCCTGATGCCGAGACCGCGGCTTTTGCTGAGGGGCTGGTCGAGGATCTCTTTGCAGCGCTTAGCCGGTTTAGGTCGTTCCAGCTCCTCGCGCGGCGCACGACCAACCCGTTCGGCCCCGACTATCTCGTCGAGGGAAGCGTCAGGCGGTCTGGCGAGCAGGTTCGCATCGTTGCGCGGCTTATCGTCCTCGCGACCGGCGCGACGGCCTGGTCGCACATTTTCGATGGCAGTCTCAAGAACGGGTTTGGGCTGCAGGACACGGTCGCTTCGGTCGCGGCGGCGCACATCAGCCGTGCGATCAGGCAGGTGGAGTGGAACAGATCGGCGCGCGAGCGTCCCGAAAGCAGTCACGCGTACGACCTGGTGCAAAGGGGGATCGCAATGCTCGAAGCGATCAGCGAACCTCGAAATCGGGAGGCGATCGTTCTGCTGGAGCAGGCCGTAGAGCTTGAACCAGAGGACGCAACGACGCTCGCCATGGCCGCCTGGGCATATGAGCAACGTGTCCATGCGGGGTGGACGACAATGGTCGAGGATGAGGAGCGTTGTCTCGAGCTGACGCGCGCTGCCATTGCGGTGGGGGGCGACGACGCCAATGTCCTGGGGCATTGTGGAGTTGCGCTCCAGCTTTGCGGAGGCGAGTGGGAACACGGGCTGCAGATGACGTTGCGAGGCGTCGAGATCAACCCGAACAGCACGACCGCACTGTTTTTTGCCGGGGTCGCACATCTGACCGGGGGAACCCTGGCCGGCGCGCGGGATCACTTCGAGCGAGCCCGGCAATATGCGACGGACGACGAAGTTGGGAATCCGACGGCCGGCCTTGCGCACGTCCTGATCTGCGAAGGTCGCTACGAAGAGGCGCTGCTCCTTGCAGAACGCGCTGTGGCGATGAGGCCGCGATTTTTCTGGGCGCATTGGACGGCCATTGTTGCGAACGCCCAGCTCGGGCGGACGGAGGCGGCGCACAAGGCCCTCGCGATCTATCGTGCCGCGGACCCTGATGCCACCCACAGTCGAATCGAAGCCGGGCAAAGGTCACGCGACCCTGGCCGACATGCGAACCTGCTCGAGGGCTTACGGATTGCCGGGATGCCCGGCTGAGCTGCCGGGTTTTGGCCGACCGTCCACGAGCCTGCTCGTTTGGGCCATTTTAGGACGATTTAGGAACAATTAGGCTGCTGCTGCGGGACCCAAAACAGGGTCCTGGGCGATGGTCTCCTCACCGGCGCCACAACGCGCCAGCCACAGGAGACGGAAAATGATCACTACGCTCACAATCACCTCGCTCCATCAGGGTTTTGGCTACGACGAAGCTTCATCCAGCGCTATGCTGCAGGCTGCGACCAAGCGGGCCGCCGCAATCAAGCAGTTCTTCAAGGTGGTCAGCCTGATGGTCGCCGTGCGCCCGGCGCCAATGAGGACTCCCGCGCACGCCTGACGGACGACATCGACCGCAAAAGGAGGACGCGATGACGATCTACATTGTTCAGGGACGGTATTCGCAGCAGGGCCTGAAGGGACTGGTCGATCGACCGGAAGACCGGCAAGCCGAGGTCAAGGCGCTGGTCGAGCGCCACGGAGGGCGTCTGCTCGGCTATTACGTGACGCTCGGCGAGTATGATTGGATGACAATCTCGGAAGGAGCTGATCCGGTCAGCCTGCTCAGCTCACTTGCAGTCGCCGGGTCGACTGGTGCCTTCACCGATATGAAGACGACGATCGGCTACACGTCGGCGGATGCCAAGAAAGCATTCGATATGGCCCACGCCGCGTCCAGTCAGTTCCGGGCTCCCGGGGCAGCCTGAGGAAACCTGCCGACGCGATGGCTCTCTATGCCCACCGGCGAGCGAGGTCCGCGGACTTCTAGCGGCCGAGGACCTCGTTGATCCGGGCGATGGCGCGGCCGAGGCGGCCCTGGCCGATGCCCTGGTCGTAGCCTTCGGTGACCTTGGTGTAGGGCTTTTCCATCACGCAATAGTCCTGGCCGAAAATGTGCTGCTTCAGCACCGCGGTTTCGACGTAGCCATAGCGGCGGAGGAGGGCGAGGGCGACTTCGTTCTCCGGCCGGACGAAGGTGTAGGCCTTGTGGAACTTGCCGTTGTCGAAGTGTTCGTCAAAGGCGCGCATGCCGTGCATGCCAAGACGCGTCTGGCGGAACGCCGGGAAGATCCAGCTCCAGTAACGGAACACGGCGCCGAACTCGGGGCCGGAAACAAGGGCGCCGCCGACCTTGCCCTCCGACAGGAGCGACATCACGTGCCAGGGGTCCGATTTCTGCAGCATGCGCAGGTAGGACTTGGTGAGGCGCGCCTTTTCGTACGCCTTGAACTCGGCGTTGTAGTGGGGGCTCTCGTCGATCACCAACATGAGTTCGTGATGGATGATATCGAGATCGGCGGGGGTCGCGGCGCGGGTCGAAAAGCGCGGCGTCGCCTTGGCGTCGGTTTGCGTGGGAGCAGCGGAGGTCAGCGTCAGGTCAGCCATCGGTCAAACTCGCTTCAGAAATCTGCGACAAAGGATACTCCTCGGCCGCGACCAGCCCCACAACTGAGCATTTGTGGGGTTAACGGGAGGAAAGTGGTCTTCTTGCCCGCGGGTTAGCCAGTGGCTAAACCGGGTCGCAAAAGAACTGGAGGAGCCCGATGTCGGACAATCTTGTGTTTCCACCGAGCGAGGCGGCCAAGGCGCGGGCGCAGGTGACCAAAGCGCAGTATGACGAGATGTACTCTCGCTCGCTGCGTGACCCCGACGGCTTCTGGGCGGAGCAGGCCAAGCGCCTCGACTGGATCAAGCCGCCGACCAAGATCAAGAACACAAGCTTCGCTTACCCCGACATCTCCATCAAATGGTACGAGGATGGCGTCCTCAACGTCTCCTACAATTGCCTCGACCGCCATCTCGAAAAGCGCGGCGACCAAGTGGCGATCCTCTGGGAAGGCGATACGCCGGGCACCGACGGCAAGGTCACCTATCGCGAGCTGCACGAGCGGGTCTGCCGCTTTGCCAATGTGCTCAAGGCCAATGGCGTCAAGAAGGGCGACCGCGTCACCATCTACATGCCGATGGTCATCGACACCGCGGTGGCGATGCTGGCCTGCTCGCGCATCGGGGCTGTTCATTCGGTCATCTTCGGTGGCTTCTCGCCGGACTCGATTGCCGGGCGCGTCAACGATTGTGATTCCCACATCATCCTGACCGCCGACGAAGGCCGGCGCGGCGGCAAGTCGATTCCGCTCAAGCGCAATGTTGACGAGGCGCTGACCAAGGCAGCCGGCGTCACCCGGGTGATCGTGACCAAGGTCACCGGCGGCGACGTGCCGATGATCGCGGGCCGCGACGTCTGGTATGCCGACGAAGCGGCGAAGGTCTCCGCCGACTGTCCGCCGGAGCCGATGAGCGCCGAGGATCCGCTGTTCATCCTCTACACGTCCGGGTCGACGGGAAAGCCCAAGGGTGTGCTGCACACGACCGGTGGCTATCTTGTCTGGGGGTCGATGACCCACCAGCTCAATTTCGACTACCACGACGGCGATATCTTCTGGTGCACCGCGGACGTCGGCTGGGTCACCGGCCATACCTACATCGTCTATGGTCCGCTCGCGAACGGCGCGACGACGCTGATGTTCGAAGGCATACCGAGCTATCCCGACGCCGGCCGCTTCTGGCAGGTCGTCGAAAAGTACAAGGTCAACATCTTTCACACCGCGCCCACCGCCATCCGCGCCCTGATGGGGGCGGGGCCGCAGTTCCCCGACGCCTACGAAATGAAGTCGCTTCGTACGCTCGGAACCGTGGGTGAGCCGATCAATCCCGAAGCCTGGCTGTGGTACCACAAGCATGTCGGAAAGGAGCGATGCTCGATCGTCGACGCCTGGTGGCAGACCGAGACTGGGGGCCACATGATCGCTCCGTTCGCTGGCGCAACCACGACCAAGCCCGGCTCGGCCACCTTTCCGTTCTTCGGCGTGCAGCCGGTAGTGTTGTCGCCCGAAGGCAAGCTGCAGGAGCAGACCAAGGCCGAGGGCGTGCTCGCCATCAAGGACAGCTGGCCGGGGCAGATGCGCACGGTCTATGGCGACCACGAGCGGTTCGTGCAGACCTACTTCACGCAGTACAAGGGCTATTACTTCACCGGCGACGGCTGCCGGCGGGATGAGGACGGTTACTACTGGATCACCGGCCGCGTC